>Ga0070698_100005733_pt1 | contig 13581 bp, 5 predicted proteins | sample KBSK1502metaG_FD_65477 | JGI IMG/M metagenome (GOLD analysis project Ga0070698, IMG submission 65477) | Corn, switchgrass and miscanthus rhizosphere microbial communities from Kellogg Biological Station, Michigan, USA - KBS K1-50-2 metaG | ecosystem: Host-associated > Plants > Roots >... | reverse complement strand
ACGTGCCATTCGTCAGCCCAGTCACCGTCGCTTTCGCTGCACCGCCTCCTCCGATCGTCGTTATGGAGGTGCCCGGCGAAGATGTGACCGTGTAGCTGACTGCTGGGCAGGTGCTCCCGGCTGATGGCGTCCAGGTGACTTTTGCTTGACGGTTCCCTGGTATGGCGCTGACGTTGGTCGGCGCCGGCGGCGCAAAGCACCCAATTGAGTTTGGCTTGCCCTGGGACGCCGTCTGAGCGGCGGTCGTTCGCACGATCGGCCCGTTGATGGGTATGCCGTTCGAGGTCCCACCGACGACATAGCTGACCTGCTCGATGTTGCCGACGTAGACCACTGTCTCAGTGGTGCCGCCGGTCGCGATCTGCTGGGCCACGCGGCTGCCCTGCCCGTCATACAGGAAGGCGGCCGTGGTCGTGGGGCTTCCTGGTTTGTCTTGCCAGTTGGACAGTTGACCCTCGTTGTTGTACGCGAGCTGCGCCCCCGTTTGCGTCCCTTGACATGTCGTCGCGCTTGTGGCTGCCCGGCAGGTCATGTTGCCGGCGCCGTCGTAGGCGGCGCTGAATGTGGTGCCGATTTTGTAGGCACCATGAGGCTGAAAGGCTCCGGCGTAGCTGTAAGCGCCCAGGGGGCCGTTCGTCAGCCGGCCGAGATTGTCAAAGGCGAAAGCCTGGTTGTAGTTTGCGGGCGTCAGGTTCCCTGGAACAAAGGTCTGGCAGGGCACTGTGCCACTGGAGGCAGCGGCGACCACTCGGTTCTGCTCGTCGTAGCAGAAGGCCTGGTTGTCAGTCCCACTCGGAAGAGTCGTATTGGCTGTGCTGACATTGCCTGCGGCGTCAAATGTCCGCACCTGGTCGAACAATGTTGTGCCACCCTTCTTCATGGTGATATCGGTCGCCCGCGCCCGAGCATCGAAGCTGGCGCTGTACTGATAGAGGCCGCCGGCGACGCTCGCGCTAGCGATGAGGCCGTTCGCGCCACCCGTGCCTGAATATGTCGCTCCGCTCAACAGTGTCGTTCCCCCCATGGTCGTGCTCACCGCGCTAAGCCAGTCCTGGGCTGTAAGGCTGTTGGTCACTACCTCGCCTGTCGGATAGGTTTGGCTCAGCACGTTCCCAGCATCGTCGTAGGCGGTCTGCAGCAAGTAGCTGTTGGCGCCGACCATCAGAGTTGAGGAAATTTGCCTCCCCCGCGCGTCATACACATAGGTTTCGCTACCGCTGAGCTGATTCGCCGGCGACGCGGTGAATGTCTCCGAGGTTAGCCTTCCGATGCCAAAGTTCCCTCCAGCCTGGTTGTCATAGCTGAATGTGTCGTACGCCCCGGTGGACGTGTTGGAAGTGTTGCGCCAGATCGGTCTGTTGAGCAGGTCGTAGCCGATGAAGGTCGTGCCCGCGGCCGATTGGCGCCCATCGATCATCTCGGTCACGTTCCCGTTCTTGTCGTGATAGAAATTTTGCGATCGCACGTCTCCGTCAAAGTTGTATGTCTCTCTGGCGGCCATGTCGTAGTGGGTAGTGGTGTTGTTCATGCCATCCGGATCGAGAATCCAGAGCAGGTCACCGATGTAGTCGTACTGGTACTTAGTGGTTGCATAGACCGCCCATGTGGCGGTTGAGTTGCCGCTGTACTTCTGCTCGTAGAGGATGCGACCCATCGCGTCTCGAAGGGCGCCCGACTGGTGGTTAAGCGGATCGTCGATGAGTACTTGGTTGTAGCAAGCACTGTCGCCGGTGCCTGGCGCGTTACAGGTGACGCCGTAACCGATATTGGAGTTCGCTGACAGAGGGTCCTTGACTGACTTGGTCCGCCCTAGTCCGTCATAGCTGTAGGTCGTTCCTGCCACCGTGCTGTCCGGGATCGAATAGGCGCTGGCACCCGCGCCGCCGGTATAGGCGGCGACAAAGTAAGCCACGCTCTCGAAGACCAGCCGCTGCGCGGGATCATAGAATGCGAACTGGACAACATCCTGCCCGGCCGGCCCTGGGCTCCTGACCTCCACGACGTTGCCCGCGCCGTCATAGAAGGTGCGGGTCGTGACGGTCTGTGTGGAGTTAAGCCGTTGCGTCTTGTCAATCTCAACGCAAGGGCTCTGCGCCGCCGAGGCTGAGCACCACACGGTGTATGTGGTCGTTTGGGTGGTCAGCCCGGCGGTTTCCAGCGGCATCGTGATGCTCGTCTGCCTTCCCAATGCGTCATAGGTGTAGCTCGTGGCCTGGTGGTTGGCATCCGTATTCGACATCAGCCAGAGCCCAAAGCCCCCGCTGCCGTTGCCAGTGGCGGGTGATTGGTATGCGAGAGACGTTGCCTGGTTCAATGCGTTGGCTCTCTGGGTGATGAGCGCATTGAAGTAGCTGTCAAAGGTGGCGCAGTTTGTGAAGTAGGCCGTACTGCCCTGGCTGGGGGTCGTGCAGCCACTGCTGGGTGATGATCCACCGTACGACGTCGTGTTCGGGTCCCGGATGGCCACACGGTTGCCCAGCGAGTCATAGAAGCTGGTGGTCGCCAGCTCATTCGGGGTGGTCAACGAAGTGCAGTCGGTATAGGTGCTCGACCGCGTCACATCTCCCCTGGTGAGGCTTGCGAGCGGCCCCAAAGTGTTGGCCTGACCGTCGTAGCTGACATACGTGCACTGCTGCTTGTTGCCGCTGGAGTCCTCAGTATCCGAGAACCCCACGAAGTTGATCAGGTAGTGACCTGAGGCTCCAGTCGAACTGGTGGTGACGGCGTCGTTCCATGTGTAAGCGGTGGAGTTGACGATCGTCACAGGGTTACCGTTGATGTTGCCGTCATTGCCGGTCCTGGTCGCCTTGATCCCGCGCCCAAAACAGGTCGGGCACGGCCGCGTCCCGGTCTCGTAGGCGTAGGTCGATGTCAGGTCCGGGACGGTGCCTGCGGCCCCGTCGTACCTGTACTCATCCACTTGACTGACCTGGACGTCGCACGGTACCTCCGGGTTCGCCAGGTCCAGCGAGCTGACCAGATTTCCGCCCCAGCTGTTGTTTGTATACCCGCTCACCGACGTCGAGACCGCCGGAATGATTGGAGGCGTACAGATCGGGCTGGACTTGGTCTTCGTTTGCTCAAGCAGCGTCGTCCTGTTCGTGTCATAGCGATCCACTTCGTACACGTGCCCATGCAGCGCGTTGGCCTGCCCTGGGTAGTTCGCCTGGTTCGCCACATCCCAGTAGGGGTCCGACCAACAGGTGTCGACGCTGGGTGGGTTCGACTGCGCCGAATAAGGGCAGGTGATCGACAGGCCGACCGTGCCGCCTTGGGCGTTGTTGGGCCCCCAGCCACCCCAGCCCTCGGCAGAGTAGAACTTGTGGGCCTCGACGCTCCCATCTGGATTGGTGATCTGGACCTGCGTGAATCCCATGAAGATGCCGTTGTAGAAGTCGAGGAAGTCGTTGTCGTACCCGCTCCCCCAGCTGAAACCGGCAACGCACGCCGACGGGTAGCCGTTCGAGGTCGAAAGGGGGCACAGCTGCACGGCGTCAGGAAAGACGTCCTGGTAGGTGTAATAGGTGGTTCCGGTCACAGGCGTGCTCGTCTGCGCGCCGCCCTGACCATTCTGCGTCAGCCGCACCAGGTTGTCCGTCTGTGACGCGAGCCCGATTCGGCTCCAGACGCCATCGTCCGCCATGTCACAGGGGTAAATGTTCGACTGGTTCGTGTTGCACCAGAGCGGGTTGTAGCCGTTGTTCCAGTAACCGCCGTTGTGGCCGTTCCACCAGTCCGTTCCGTGCAGGTTGGAACGCAGGTTGACCCAGCTGAAACTTTGGACCAACCCAATGCCGTTGCTGACTGAATTCAGGTAGTAGCTGTTGCCGTCATAGCTCTCGCTCCAGAGCACGCAGCCCCGGTTGTAGGGGGTGTAGCCGGTGTTGAACGAAGGGCCGCAGTTGGTGCTGCCGTTGCCGTTCTGACAGGCCGAAAAGGAACAGACCGGATTGCTTGGCGACGCGGCCGGGAAGTTCAGGCTGTCTTCGTAATACTCAATCGCCTTTATATAGCTGTAGTTGATGACCGGCAAAGCGGTTGTGAGGTCATCTCCAACCACCGCGATCTGGGTCAAGTTGAGTTTGCCGGCCGTTGACTCGAGCTTGCCAGTGATGGGGTCGATCGGGATCGAACCGGGCCCCGACTGGTCGTAGCCGAACTGGTAGTCCTTCAGAGTGTTCCAGGTCGGTGTCGTGCTGCAGCTGACGTCACAGACCTGCGTGTACAGGTCGTTGAGCACGAAGTCGCTCTGAACGCTCGGAACACCCAAGCCGCCACTGCTGGTCTTGTCGACCGGATCGTCGCAACGCAGGTTGCCGACAGCAGCTCCACAGTTGGCGCTGCCGCTCGGGCTGCGCACGACGCCGTGGCTCGACGAAAAGAACACCCGCATCAACGGCGCCCACAGGTTGGGCGCTGTACCCGTCGTGGTGCACATCGTGCTGGTGTTGCTGCAGGTCGGCGAGTCCCACTCGACCGTGTTCATGACGGCGTCCCGCGGGTAGGACAGACCGTTGAGGGTCTCCATATCGCGGTTGTAGGTGACGTGGATCTGGTTGCCGTCCGGCTCCACGATCATGTCCAGGAGCCAGCTGTAGATGTATGCCTTGCCAGCGCTGTTCGGGTAGTACTCCAGCGAGTCGGCCGTGCATCCGAACTCTTCGATCACCCCGTTGGTCAAGAAGACGCGCCAGCATGGGGGGGTGGGGTTGCCGGCGATGGCGAGCGCGCTCTGGTACGAGTAGATCTTGGCGTAGATCTCGGGGTTGGTCTGCCACTGGATTGGACCGGTTGCAATCGCATGGCCCGAGTCTTCTTGGTAGATAGCGGTGCTGGTAGTTGGCGGGATCAGATCGACGCCGGTCCCGTAAGGATCCGAAAGCTGCCATGAGTCTTGCCAGGCCGTGCCGCCGGCGTCGGCCACGTAGTGCTCGGCCCAGCTGATGGCACCCATCGAAAGGTTCCAGCCCTCGCCCACCCAGCCAGCAGCTCCCTGGGCGCTGTGCTGGTCGCTTACCCCGGCCGAGTTGTAAGCCAGCACCACTGGTGGTCTGATGCCCTTGGGTCCGGCCGGCAGATCCAGCGGGTAACTGGCCGTCAGTGCCGCCCCACTCAAATCGGCCTCAAATGGTTGGGGCTTGCCAAACGTCGCCACAGAGCTCGTGTTGGTGCCAAAACTGGCCGAGGTGCTCGGGAAAAGGAGTGGCGCTTCGGCGTCGATGGTCTGGGTGGTGGGGTCGAACACTGGGGTCGTACTGAGCGTCGGCAACGCCGCACTAGTAGCGGACAGCCCTCCTGTCTGGCCCTGGCCGTACGCGTTCACGAACAGATAGCTGTTCGACACATCGACCGCCGTGCCCTGGCTTCCGACGTGGAGCTTGAGTGTCACGGGTACTCGCAGACCATGCTTCGCTTTGTTGCCGTTGGCGTCCAATGTCTGCAGGAGGTAGGTGCCGAAGCTGAAGTGGCCCGACCCACCGGCGTTCGAACCCGACCCTGGCGAGATCTGGGACACGGCAAGTGAGGTGGAGCCCCCGTCCGCAGCGACGTCACCAGCCGTCACAGCGCCCGCCGGCACGTCGATCTCCAGTCTTCCATCGCGACTCAAGAAGTGGCTGGGCGCAGTGGCGCTGAGCGGGAATGACTCGGGTGCCATGAGGCCGGCATTGTTCCCGGGCTTCGCATTCGGAGGGCCGCCGGGCGCTCCCGAAGGGGTGGAATTCCCCGGCGGCTGGATCCCCAGCGTCGGGGACAGCAGTCCGCGTGCCGGACCAGACTTGGAGTCGGAGCTGGGGTTGAAGAGGTTTGGAGTGCCGTGCTTGCCAGATTGCTGTGCCTGGACGCTGTACGCGCTTGCCGTGGCGGGCAGCGGAACGATCCACGCAGTCGCCGCGATGGAAGCACTGAGCCCGATCGCTGTCTTTCGTCGCAGCGCAAGAACGCCCGAGCGCAAACGAGCGCGCGTGGAAAGTGACCCCCCCATGGCCCGGCCCTCCACAAAGCGCACCGCCGTCGAGGCGATGCCGCACAAGAACGTAATTCAACGAGCGAAGGCTGTCAATAGATCGTTAAGTAGCCGCTTGGCCGGGCTAAAGAAATCGTTCCGCGTGACCGCTCTGATCAGTCACGCTCAACTCCCTCATGCGCGGGAGTGTCAGGTATCAGCCTGACAGCTGCAAGGCATCAGCCGAAACACCTGACAAGCGTCATCCGGGACGCTTTTGTCAGGCATCAACCGGATCAGCACATCCGCCCCGCAGGTGAAACCGGTTGCTCGTGCTAAAGAGAGGGTTATCGCAAGCTTCCTGCACCGGCGACTGATGTGCTCCGAATGACTGCTCCTCGTACGCAAATAAGTCGACGCCCGGCAGACTTCCGCATACGGCGATTCCAGAAAGGCGTGTCTTGCGACCCTGCACCTCGAGGCCGTCGGCGCTCAGGCCTCCTCCTGCACGGCCGAGTGCAACGCGCGCCGTCATTCTCAAAGGCGCACCATGGTCGGCTGGCGCGACGCACTTGCCTGGCGGCGCAGCCCGTGTGCACTACGCGCTAGTTGGTCAGTTCTTGCGGTTCACGATGACCTTGATGGTGCTGCCGCCCAGGATCTCCCCCGTCTCTAGGTGGCGCTGATATACGTTGAAGGTCTCCACGGCGCGCTCCGCGTGAACTGGCTCGACGGCCAGGAAGATGTGCTCGAAGCCTGGGGCGGACAGCCCCAGTGGTCGCAGCACCGTTTGCTTGTCGTTCGCCACCACTCCGAGGTTCTCGCTGACCTCTTCGAGGCCGCGCAGCAACGCCGCTGTAAGTACCGGCGAGTAGGTGCCATCGCGGGCGTGCTTGCGGGTCGCTTCCAGCGTCTCGCGATGCCAGTCCCGCAGGCGCTCGCGCATGCGCTCACCGACGGGATCGATGTCGCCGTGCCGGAACCTGTGCACGATGGAGCTGGGCAGCACCACGCTGATCCCACCCTTGAAGCCACCTCGGTCGATAACCAGTTCGGTCTCCAACGCCTCCTTCTGGAAGCCCATCATCAATGGGACCATCGAGAGACCCTGCGCCGGCCCGGTGTAGGCAACCACATGCAGGTTCTTCTGGGCGACCTTGCGGTCGGTGACAGTCAGGGTGTTGACGTCCGTCTCGGTATTGCTGAAAGGATCGAAGGTTGGGCAGTGGACCAGGGCGAGGATGCAGAAGTGGCTGTTGCCACCCAGACTCGCCGGCGGTGGAAGCATCGAGGAGTGCAAGTCGAAGTAGGCGACCTGGGGGAAGCCCACTGTGAGGTTGTCGATGGGTGAGACGATGCCCACCGTCTGCCAGTCCGTAGTACTGATCGCGGTGCCGCTCTGCACGTTGGTCCAGTAGTTGGCAGGAAGAGGATGCAGCACTAGCGAGGCGTTGGTCAGCAACAGCATCGCCTGCACGCCCGACGCCTGCTGTACGCCCCGGTTGTGGACCTGCACGTAGACGCGGTTGTGCACCTCTGAGTGGGTGACTGGGTCGACCGTGGCCACGGCGCCGCTGCCGTCATTGATGACGGCGAAGTCGTAGAACGTGATAGCGGTGGACGGCGTCTGGTAAGTCCCCGACGAAGAGGGTGGGTCGACCTTGATGTCCGCGGCATTCCAGTGCCGGACGATCTGCCCCGATGCCGTCGGGTCGGCGGCGTTGTCCTCGGTGTTGTAGCGCCCACGGTCGAGGATCGTGTCGCGCATGTACAGCTCGACCGCGCTGGCAGAGGTGGCGTCGAGGTTCCACTCCCACACTCCGCGTCCATGCAGCAGCGCACGGAGCAGGCGTCTGCCCGCATGCAGCTTGAGGTCGCGCACCGCCGCGTCCGGGAGGTTGTCGGACATGACACTCCACGTCGTCCCCGAGTCCGGAGAGCGCCACACACCCAGCTCACCACCCGCGTACAGCGTGCCGGTGTTGGCGGGGTCGACGACGAGGGCGTTGAACTGCACATCGATCAGGCTGTTGCCGCCGCCTGGGCCGCTGCGCGCGGCCCATGTCGTGCCGTCGAAATGCCACACGTGCTGGTAGGTGCCACCGCCACCGAGGGCGACGTAGAGCGAGTTGAGTGATGCGTCTGCTGGATCGACAGTGATCGACCGTACGGGCAGCGGCAAGGTTGTGGTGCCCACCTGCTGCGCGGTGCTCCAGGTTCCAGCTGTGCGCGAGTACTTGTGTACCTTGCCTCCCTGTCCGACGTAGAGGAGATCGGGGCTGGCGAAGGTCATGCAGTCGATGATCCCCGGCAGGCGATCGGCGGTGCTGTTGTTGGGGATCGACGACCAGCCGCCGCCGAAGGTCGTGCTCAGCCAGGGACGCTCGGTGGACACCGCGATCTGCCGTGGTGCCGTGCCGCCCACCGGTGTGGCCGCCACAGGCAGATAGAAGTTGGCTGTGGCCTGGCTCCATGCCTCGGGGTCGTAAAGTGAGACGTCAGCGGGAAAGCTGTCGCCACCGTCCTCGGACTGGGCGGCGCCGCCGAAGTAGTACGTGTGGAATACCTCGTACGGGTTGTTCCAGTTGATGAGAACCGCCCCTCCGTCACCCCCGTCCGAGGCGAACCACGCCTCGTCGCCGGTATAGCGCTGCGTCCCGTTGTCCTGTGTTCCGATGAAGAACACGGCATCCTCACTGGGGTGCTGGTCGCCGTGGTATGGCTCGAGGTTGGCGAGGCCGACGTTGCGCGCCGTGAAGGTCGCTGTGGTGTTGGCGCTGTCCGTGCTATACACCCCGCCATCGCAGCCGACGTAGAGACGCGTCGAATCACCGGGCACGTGCTTGAGATCGTGGATGTCGCTGTGCACGCCGAAGAGCTGGGTCGGCGTCATCGAGTAGGCGAGTCCGGAGCCGGTGCCGCTGGACGCGATGACGCAGCGGTACAACCCCACACCCCCGATGTAGATGAGGTTGGGGTCACTTGGGTCGACGGCGACGCAGTTGTCGTACCAGCCCTGGTTGTTGCTGCCGAACAGCGAGGCGGGCACGCCGGTCACCTGCGTCCAGCGACCACTGCCGGTATCGAGGCGCCACATGCCGAACAGCGATCCAAACGGCGGCGTCGACGAGGCGTATCCCGCGGCGATGAGGGCGTACACCACAGTTGGATCGTTCGGGCGGGCGCCCAGAGAGATGTTGCTGAGGTTGCCGGTCGGCCAAGTGGCTGTTCCCACTGCCGTCCAGGTGGCGCCGTCATTCGAGGAGTACACCTGCCCGCCGAGCGCTGCCGCGTAAAACGTCGTGACGCCGGCGGCGCGCGTGACGACGACCGAGGAATGCCCACCAGAGCGCACCTGCGCCCAGTTGTAGCCACCTGTGCCGTTCGGCTGGCGCCGGTACAGCCCAGCGGTGCTGGCTAACACCACCCGGTCGGGGATGGCAGGGTCGACCGCCATGGCCGCGGAGCCAGTTCCGGCGAGGGATCCCACCGCAGCCAGTTCCGGCGACCAATTGCCGCCGGCGTTGTCGGTGCGCATTGGTCCCACCCCGAAGTACACACCGGTGCCGCCATGACCTTCGCCCGTGCCGACGAAGAGCTTGTTGGGATCGGCGGGGCTGACGGCGACGGCGCCGCACGCCAGCGAATCGGACCCAATGATTGCCGACCCCATCGGCAGCCCGTCCATAGTGGAAAGCCAATTCGTGCCGCCGTCGTCAGAGCGCCAGACTCCGCCGTTGGCCGTGCCTGCGTAGATGCGTATGGCGCCGGTACTGAGCGGCACAATGGCCAGGGAGGCGACCCGTCCGGCAACCTTGGACGGATACACGGCCGATGGCCCGATTGGGATCCAGTTGGGGGCGGGCGGCGGCACTCCTGGCAGTCCGGGCTGGTCGCCAGGTCGCGGCTGCGGCGGCGTACCGTGTGAGCCTTTCGACGATGCACGCTGTGCAGCACGGTATGCCTCGATGGCCCGCGCACGCATCCCGTGCGGGAAGCGGCGGCGTATCCGCTGTAGCGCCTCGTCAAACTTCTCCGGTGTGCTCAGGTCCGGGTATGTCGTCTCGCCGGTCTTGGTGTCGTGCCACACCAGCCGATCGCGCAAGAAGGCGACCATTCGCGTATACGGGTCGTCGTGCTTGTCATTACCATCCGCCTGGTCGGCCTGCTGTTCACCGGGCTCTTTGGTGGCCGTTGTCCGAACGCGCTTCCCCGATTTTCGGCTGCGCATCGCTTTTGTGGTCATCGTGCCTCCTCCTCGAGTAAGCGCAACACCTAAAACCTCTGCCCCTGTCCTTTCCGCGGCAACCTCGCCTTGTAATCGCTAGATCTCCGGGCTAGAGTGCTTGCCAGCCCGCAGACTCACGCACGGGGGACATAGCCCCAACCAACGATCTGCTCGAGATCCGCATCAGTGAACCCTGCTGCCTTCCGCGCGGTGATGTTGAGAACTCTGTGAAATGGCAGTTGCTCTCGGCGCGAAATTGAGTCGAGTTGATCGACCTCGGCCATAGCCTCTTCAGGATGTTCGATGACAAATCGGGCTCGTGCCTCCTTCACCATTGCGACAAAGTACTCATGAGCGAGACCTCTCTCATTAAGCACTAGCTCTTCGTTTCCTTCACATAAGAACCTGCTCCACCGCAATCCGGACTGAGCGTGGAAGATCTCGTCAACAAGGAGCCACTCAAAAAGCGATGCCAGATCGAACTGCTGCGCATGGCCCCGCTTCCGCACTTCAAACGCGAGGCTGTCCAGCGCGAGGCCTTCATGAAACGTCTGCCGCAGCAAGATTCGCCACAATAGTTCGCGCTTGCTTCCGGGCTCGCAAGGCCCAAATTGATACTGACCCTCGTACGACGACAGATACACAGGGTAGTCCCCGTAGGAAACGCCTAAGCGATTGGCTGCTCTCTCGATGATCAGTGAGTGGCGCGCCTCATCGGCGGCATGCCAGGCCGACTCAAGTTGAAACTCCCACGGCATGTCAGCGTGTTCGTACAAGTTTCGGCCGGCGAGCTCCATCGTGGCGACTTCCTCATTCAGAAAGTTGTGAAGGAACAGCCCAACACCTTTCTGATCTCGCAACGGATCATCCGGCATTTCCCTCATTGCACCGATTGAGCCACGTCGGAAACTGGCCGGCCGACTGGCAAATGGAGCCCGGTCGATCAGGCCACTCACGGGTCCGTCAATTCCTTGAGAGTCTCCGCTCTTTGCATCGGGCCACATTGAGGCCAATCGATCCAACCACGGGCTCCCACTAATGTCGGCTTGCACATGATCGGCCTGCGCGGCGAGGTCGACGCACAGCGCCTGGACCTCACGTGCGCCCAGAGAGTCGGTGAGCGGATCAGCCAGACGCAGATACTCTTCAGCGCAACTCCGGAGCCTCGGCTTGATAACACCATATATCCCAGCTACTAAAGCATCGGAATCCACAGCGTGATCAACTTCGTGAATGAGGCTCCAATAGCCGTCGCTGATCTCAGGTGACCCGCCATCCGGGTTAGCCAGTGCGCGAAGACGACGACGGATCGCGTATGCGTGAGACATGTCAGTGGCGGCATCGCGAGCAAGCATGGTCTTGATTCGCAGGTCAGGAGTCTTTACGATCCAGCCCGCCGCAACAATCGAGGTTGCCCGCGCCAAGAAACAAATCGCGGGAAGGGCCCGTCGCGCATCAGATGCCGCCCACGGTCTCTCCAAGTCCGCGCTCATGACCGAGTACCGTCCCGACCCTTATGCGACGCTAGAAAATCAGCGCACACCCATAGCCCGGAGCGCAGGATCTGACGCGACTTCCGTCACGATGTTCCAAGCGCAGCAACCGCCATCACAGCCAGCGGCCCAATTACGGAGGTCGGTGTGCACATCGAGCGCGCGCAGGACGCGCTCCATGCGTACGCGCGGACTTTCGGTCAAGAGGATTTCACCAATGCGCATCACCTCTGCTTTGGCTTTGTCCGGTTCGACCTGGCCATTGATCAGCGCGTCCAGGTCATTCCGCGCAATACCTGCCTTCTTCGCAAGCTTGTCGCTATCAACGCGCTTGATGTTCATCATCATCGCCAACCATGGTCCATAGGCTGAGTGCGCCATGACTACTCCTCCTGGAATGCGATCCAACGGGACCAACGACTTAGCGGCATTGGCTCGATTTGGAGGGTGCACGCCGGGGGAGGGCTTGAGCGATGCGAGCCGCGTTAACCGATGTTAAGTGCTCATCAAACATCTGTCAACCAGAGCTGCAACCCGTCTACGCATCACGCACCGATTGAGTACTCATGAGGCTTGGGTTAGTTCTAGCCCTGACCCCGGGACGGGACAGATATCGAGATCAGTTAACCCGAGACGCTCGCCGAACCACCTAGGGAGGCACAGCGGCGAAGGGATCAGCGCACGGTTTTGCAGGCACTGAGCTGGCGAGCAGGTGGTTCCGAGAGCCACCCGAAGGCTTTGATCCGCGACTGCTGATGACCGTGGTTCGCGCGTATGGCGGGGTTCAGAGGTCCGCATAAGCCCGCAGTTATCAGCAGCAGATCAGAGTGCCATCACACTCACGAATTGGCCGACCGTGGGCCCCAACGGCGCCCCACCTGAGCAGTGGGTTGGGAAGGCGTTCTAGCCCAGCAACTTCCCGGCTGCGAAACCTGCCGGCTGCGATGAGTCGATCCGCTACTACGAGTCCTCGCGGAGGCCCAGAGCGAGGCGAGAGCAAACGCCATCGATCCGTCGCTAGGGTGGATCTACCCACCAGGCTCAACCGCGCTTATCACTAGTATTCGGAGGTGGCCGCCGGCGATCACGAGATAGACATCGCACTGTCAGCGGGGGTGTCTGAGGCTGATGTAGAAGGGCTGACATCAACTCTTGAGCGTGCGGGCTTCAAAATCGCCTATGGGGGAGTGATTGACATCGATATCGGCATTCCTCAGATATGGCTCGACTTGGTCTTAGACGGCCAAGTTCCATTGAATCGCCTTGCTATTTCTCTTGAAGACGGAGCCACGAGTCTCTGGCAGGCCGCTTACGACCGCGGGATTGGCTTGCCAACACTAAGACTGGAGCTCCTTAGGGCAGCCAGTTTGCCGACGGTCTACCTCATCCCGGCGGGAGCGCGGAAGGCAGTCCACGACCTTCATGTCGATTTTTCGAAGGACTCCCTGCCCGACGGGCAAAGGTTCTGGAGCGAGGATGTGGGATGGGCTGCACGCACCGTCGCAGAGGGCAGATGGCAAGGTGTGGAAGGATTCGCGGCAAATCGATCGCGGTTCAACGTCAAGGAGCGGGGCAAGAGCCAAGTTGCTCAAAGCGAGCCAGGTCCTTTCACCCTTACCGGACTCGTCGAGGAGGCATTCCCCCGAAGGGAGGAGGCATTCCCCCGAAGGAAAAAGTGAGGAACGACGTGGCGACTAGTGTTTGACGCGGTCGGCGCCAATGCGGGAAGCATCTACGGAAAAGTTCTCGACGATGAGGTCTCCAGGGAGACCGCCCGGCAACAGGGAATTGAACAGAAGGGACTCGCAGTCATCACCACTTCCGGCGTCTTGGTGACTCTGATGTTTGGATTGGGTGCACTAGCTACCAACGCCAACCAATTTGTGCTGCCTACTGTCGCTACACCGTGGCTAGTG
>Ga0070698_100005732_pt1 | contig 13583 bp, 8 predicted proteins | sample KBSK1502metaG_FD_65477 | JGI IMG/M metagenome (GOLD analysis project Ga0070698, IMG submission 65477) | Corn, switchgrass and miscanthus rhizosphere microbial communities from Kellogg Biological Station, Michigan, USA - KBS K1-50-2 metaG | ecosystem: Host-associated > Plants > Roots >... | reverse complement strand
AGCTCGATGCGATAGAACCCGTCTTCACGCACGACGAGTTCACCGACCAGCGTCGAGTCATTGCTGCGGGTCATCGTTACGGCTGAATCACCCTCGAAGACCAGTCGTCCGGCGCGAACCGGCATCGTGGACCTGACGCTGACGCGAACGCGCGTGCCGCGCACGGCGGCGACGTCACCACCATCTTCGATGCGCTCCACCGCGAGCCCGGTGTAGGCGGGATAGCGCAGCTCGAGATCGATCGTACGAACGGCGGGGAGATTGCGCACCGTCAGCGTGAAGACCCCTGACCGCACGCCACTCGACTCGATGTAATACTCGGCGTTGGCGTCGAGGTCGAACAAGCGCGCGCTGAAGCGAGCCGAATCGGCACCACCAATCCCCATCGGGATGCGTTCCCATTCGGAGTTCACGCCGCGCCGAGTGACCACTTCGACGAGTTCGCTCGTGAAGCCGTTCAGGCTGGCGCTGATCTGGAGATCGGTGCCCTTGGGAACCGTTGCATTTCCCGGCTCAACAGCGATTGAATACGGCGCTGCCTCGGAGGCTTTCTTCCAGGGTGTCGCGATCAGTGCGGCGCCATAGCGCAGGTAGTCGGGGCCGAGCATGAAGGCGCCCATTCCAAAGAACGCGACGGCGGCCAGTATCATGCCGGCACGGCGAATGTCCGGCGTTTCAACGGCGGTACCGTTGCCATGGGACCGCAGTCGGCGCACGGCGTCGTCGACAAGACCCTTCGTTAGGCTGCTCGTTCGTGCCTCCGCGGGCACCGCGTCCGAGGTCGCTTCCACGGCGCTCATGAGGGCGCCGTCCAGCGACGGGATGCGCTCTTCCGCGTACAGCGCCACGCGTCCATCTGACAAGCGACGCGCGATCGGCCACGCGATCCAGCGGAGTCCCACCGCGATCATCACGACGCCGACAACGACCCGAGCCCAGGTAATGCTCGTTTCGCTGAACCCTGCGCGATCCATCGCCAGAGCCGCGAGCCACAGGGCAACGATGGTCAGGGCAACGACGACGCCGAGACCAGCCATCACGTGGCGCAAGCGCCAGCGTCGACGGACCAGCTGGATGATCCCCGTGACCCGATCGGTCGCGACAGTACGTTCGACGATACTCGCCATGATCGCCCCCTATGTGGCAGTCGCCCGGCCGCGGGAGAGTCGGTGCGCGAGCACCGACTCCACCACGAGCAAGGTGCCCGCGATAACCAGAAGATACCACCAGACGGACTGTTTTCGCTCGCGTTCTGCAAGATCCGCCGCGACGCCGCCCCCGTTTTCGGTGGGTTCGTCACTGGTTTGTGAAACTGAGTGCGTTAGGCGCGTTGGATCGAAGCGCGCCAGGTCGAGCTCGCGGCCGGGAATATTCACGGCCACCAGCCGTGGCCGCGCACCCGGAGAGCCCGCCGGCCGTACTTCATAGACCCCCGCCTCGGCCGGAATCAGGGCGGGATCTCCCAGGGTGCCGCCGATCCGCAGGCGGCTACCCAGCGGGGATACGGCGACGTACGCCAGTCCTCGCGCTCCCGTGCTGTCTCCGACGGCGGGTCCGACACCCTGCAGGTCGACGGCGTCACCCACTTCGTAGACGCTTCGGCCAGCTCGATACCCGGATGCGTATTGGGCAAGCTGGTGGACAAAGGGCAGGAACACCGGTTGCCGCGGCAAATCGTTCCACAGGCCATCAAATGACGAAGCCACAATGACGGTGCGACCGGTGCCGGTCCGCTGTTCGAGCAAGGCCACCGCTCCGTCGTCGAAGCGAGCCAGGACCCCACTGTCAGAATCGAAAGCGCGATACCTATAGAAACGCGCGGCCGACAAGTCGCCGCTCTGCGCGCTTCCGAACAACGACAGCGCCGGGTGGCTTCGATCGATGACGCCAAGCACCGCGCCCTTGTTCGAAACACGATCACGAACATCTCCTGGCACGACGGGCAGCACGCCATTGCCGCGAGCGGGCCATGACGTTGCCGTGACCGCATCGCCGGCAATAACGAGCAGCCCACCACCACCTCGTACGAACGTCTCGAGGCGCTTGCCGAGGTCTCCTTGCGGCCACGGCGAGTTGTTCATGATCACCAGGCGTTTGCCAGCGAGATCGGCGACGCCGAGCTGCGAAAAGCGCCGTGTTGCGACGTCGAACGAGGGCCGATCGCCGATTTCAAGCGCGCGCTGCAGGTAGACGTCTCGTTCTCCGGGCGCGGCGCCTTCCACGACCAGTACCGGAATCGATGGTGCTCGTTCGAGAATGAAATGGAGCGCGTCATCGCCTGGTACGCCGTCAGGCGTAATGCGAATGGCGGCCTGCTGCGGTGACTCCGGGATGGCGAGTGACTCGAACGTCACCACGCCGCCGGCGTCGGCGCCAAGGTCAAGCCGATTCGTTGCCACCGTACGCCCAGCAACTTCCAGCCTGGCCTCGATCCCGCGGGCCGCAGGTCCCGTGTTCGAGACTCTTGCCGTCACCGTGATTCGCTCGCGCCCATCGGCCAGCGACCGCCGCAGCTCGACCGCTCGGACAGCCCGATCCTCCACCCCCGACGACGCCACATCAACGGGCGTGACGGTGGTGCCGGCAGGGAGCCTGGCTTCTTCACCCACATCCCATCCAGACCGCTGGAAGTCGCTGATCACGATCACTTCGCGCTTCGGCAGCTCCGATTCGGCCACGGTGCGCCGGGCGAGAATGAGCGCCGGTGCATAACGAGTAGCGGCATCACCCGGCGACGCGGAGTCCACCGTGGCGCGGAGCTCGCTCCTGGTCCCGCCCGCCTCCCTCACCGCCCGGGCCTGGTCGGCAAACAGGACGAGGGTCCCACGATCGGCCGGCCCCAGCCCATCGAGGGCCTGGCGCGCGGCCGCCTGGGCGCGGGACCAGCGGTCGCCGACGTGCATGCTGAACGAGCGGTCGAGGAGGACGACCACCTCGCGTCCTCCCGTCGTGCCCGCGACCACGGCGTCGGGCGGTCGGTCGAAGACCGGCCGCGCGAACGCGGCCACCAGCAACATGAACACCATCACCCGTGTCGCGAACAGCAGCCAGTCGCGAATCCGTTGGCGCCGTGAGTGCTGATACGGCGTCCGCAACAGGAACATCAGCGACGGGAACAGCGTGGTCTCCTTCCGCTCCTTGTGCACCAGGTGCACCAGGATGGGAATGGCCAGGGCGGCCAGGCCGACGGCGAAGAGCGGAGCGAGGAATGACATCTGCCTAACGCACCGACTGCATGCGCTCGCGGCGCAGCAGGTACTGGAAGAGGACGTCGTCGACCGGCTTGGACGTATCCACCATCAGGTAGTCGATATTACCCTCGCCGAGCAACTTCCCGACGGCGGCGACGTGGTCACGGATCAGTTCCGTGTAGCGCGTGCGCAGGCGGCCCGGTACGACGGGAATGCGTTCCCCGCTCTCGAGATCTTCGAACGTCCCGGCCGAGTCGAAGTTGAAGTTCAGCTCTGCCGGATCGAGCAGGTGCATAACGACCAGGTCGTGGCCGGCGTCGCGGAGCGGACCGAGCGCGTCGCGCACCTTGTCGGCCGGTTCATACAGGTCGGAGAGGATCAGGAGGATGCTCCGCCGGTGCTGGCTCTCCGAAACCTTCAGCAGTGGCATGGCCAGCGCGCCCCGCCCGCGCGGCTGGGCGCGGTCGAGTGCGTGGAGCACCTGGTTGAGGTGTTTCGCCGATGGCGGCACGAAATCCACGACATCGGAATCGACAGTGACGAGTCCCACCCGATCGCGCTGCCGGGATGAGAAATACGCCAGACAGGCCGCGAGGTATTTCGCGTACTCCAGCTTCGTCAGCCCACTCGTGCCGAATCCCATCGACGCCGACACGTCGAGGATGGCGATGAAGTTGGCGTTGGTGTCCGCCTCGTAGTTCTTGATGTAGAGCCGGTCCGTCCGCGCGTACACCCGCCAATCCATATGACGCGTATCGTCGCCGGGCATGTATTGCCGGTGTTCGGCAAAGTCCGTCGAGAAGCCGAGGTGCGGCGAACGGTGCAGGCCGGAGATGAACCCCTCGACGACAAACCGCGCGACGAGCTCGAGATCGTCGATGCGCGCCAGGACCTTGGGGTCCAGGAGTCTTCGTCCCGGAACTCCTTCGTGGCTCTTGGCTTCTGCGATGGCTCGTGCGGAGTCGGACATGGGAGGGTGGAAGGGTGGAAGGGTGGGAGGGTGAGAGGGGTGCAAGGGCGTCACTTCCACCCTCTCACCCTTTCACCCTTTCACCCTCAGATGCCCGACTTCGGCACCGGAACAGCGTTCAGGAGTTGGTCGACAATCTGGTCAGTGGTGACCCGCTCCGATTGCGCATGGAAATTCGTGAGGATGCGGTGGCGCAGGACCGGGTGCGCGAGGGCGCGGATGTCCTCGAAGCTCACGTGATACCGGCCGTGCATCAAGGCGCGGGCCTTGCCGCCTAACACCAGATACTGCGCCGCGCGAACGGACACACCGTATGACACCCACTTCTTGATGAAGTCGGGCGCCGTGCTCGACACCGGGCGCGACGCACGCGCGAGGTTGACCGCGTACCGCGCCACTGGCTCCGCGATTGGCACCCGCCTGACGAGTTTCTGGTAGGCGACGATGTCGGGTCCCGTGACGGCGTGCTGGAACTTGTAGTTCTGGATGGCGGTCGTGGTGCGGACGACGTCGAGCTCCTCGTCCTCCGACAGGTAGTCCATGTTGACCTGGAACATGAACCGGTCCAGCTGCGCCTCGGGCAGTGGATACGTGCCCTCGAGTTCGATCGGGTTCTGGGTGGCGAATACGAAGAAGGGCTCGTCCAGCGAATACGTGCGTCCCTGCACCGTGACGCGATGCTCCTGCATCGCCTCGAGCAGCGCCGACTGCGTTTTTGGCGGCGTGCGGTTGATCTCGTCCGCCAACACGATGTTGGCGAAGATGGGCCCGGCGACGAAGGCCATCGAGCGGCGACCCGTCTCCGCGTTTTCCTGGATGATGTCCGTGCCGGTGATGTCGGACGGCATCAGGTCCGGCGTGAACTGGATGCGCGAGAACTTGAGGTCGAGCACCTGAGCGATTGTGTGAATGAGCAGCGTCTTCGCCAGGCCCGGCACGCCGACGATCAGGCAGTTACCGCCGGCATACAGCGCCGTCAGCGCCTGCTCGATCACCCCGTCCTGCCCGATGATGAGCTTCCGCAGCTCACTCATGATCTGGTCGCGCCCGCGTCGCAGCTTGTCGGCGAGCGCGACGTCGTCAGGCGCTTCCAGCGCCACGTGGTCCTGAACAGTTGTTGCCACGGCGTCCTCGGTTAGTGGGTCATGGCGTAGATCACGTAGTTCGTCATGATCTTGTACGCCTCGTTGGAAAGGTCGATCGAAACAAAGCCTTCGTCGGAAAACTCCATCAGCTCGCCGAGATCCGAGTTGTAGTTGGCGATGGCGACCAGGCGCTTCGTAGGATCGTTGTCCTCGTAGGCCCCAATCCACTGCCCTTGATTGCCGTATCCGCCGTTAGGCATCGCGCTGTTACGGATATCATAGAACGCGTCAAAAATAGGGTCGGTCTTTTGAATCGGTTGCAGTTGTAAGTCGGGGAACGCTTGACGCCAGCGCTCTTCGAAATTGTACCAGTGCTGCCCCTGGAAATCGTCGAAGATGATGAAACCACCCTTCTTGACGTAGTCCTGGATTCCCTTGAGCTCCGTCTCATCCATCGTCCAGAAGCCGGGCTCCGAGACGTACGCAATCGGATACTTGAAGCTCTCGGCCTCGCCGAACGCGTAGATCGCGCCGCAGTCCATCTTCGGGCGCAACATCGTGATCTCCTCGAGGATCTTCATGAAGTGGCGTTCGGCGCGCGGTGTGTCGTGGTCCCACTTCTTATCGCTGCCGCGGCCTCGACCGAAGCGACCACCCCCACCGCCAAAGTCAGAACTCGGCTCGAACCGCACGCGGAAGAACGTGAAGCGGCCGTCGTATGGCGCGTTGTCGATCGTCGAGACGTCTTCCCACTGCGTATAGCAGTAGTGGTCGTCGACGCTCGTCGCGATTACCAACGGCGCCAGGCTCCCGGCCGCACCCAGGGCGAGAAAGAGGATCGGACGGTGCATCATTCGAGTCCGGGTGGGCGTGTGGAACGGATTCGCAGCAGGAGGTCCTGTGCCTTGCTGTAATTTGGCGCAAGCTCCAGCGCGCGTAGTACCTCCCGGCGGGCCGACGTCGCATCACCAGCGTCGGCATAGGCCAGAGCGAGCTGATAAAGCGCCTCGACACGATCCGTGGGATCAAGCGCCAGCAGCGCCCGACGCTCGCGAATGACAATCCGCCTATCCGACAGCAGCGCCCCCAGTTCGGCGAGTCGCTCGTGGGGCTCGCTTTCGAACGGGTTGATCCAGACCGCCCGATCGAGCGCCGCGACGGCACCGGCGCGATCGCCGAGTTCGAGCAGCCCGGCAGCGGCGGCGAGGTTTTCCGCGAAGGCCCCCTCGTTGATCGACGTCATGGTCTGCAGTTCGGCGGCAGCCGCGCGCTTGTCGTCCTTCCGACGGTAGGCTTCGTACAACAAGACGTAGGGCCCGTCCGCGTCGGCGTATTCCGGGAACATCTCCTTTGCCTTCTTCAGCTCAACGATCGCTTCGTCGACCTGTCCTGCCGCGAGGAGGGCGCGGCCCTTAACCAATGCCTCGAGAAACGGTCCGGTAATCGGGATGGCTTCGCCGCCGGGCTGCCGGCGACCTCCCATCGTCAGCGGCATGGCGGGACGGATGACGTCGAAGTGCTTCGCGAAGCGCTGGTGCAACCACTTGTCGAACGATTCGTCGAAGGCGGCCGGTTCGACCTTCAGCACGTCACGGAACACGCGCTCCGTGGTCAGGCCACGACGATAGCCGGCGAGCATGTCGCGGATGGTGCCGATGCCGCGTTCGCTCTCGATCATTTCGCAGACCATCGATGCCAGGTAATACGACAGCGGCACCTGCGCTGGAAACGCGGGTCGCATGAAGCCGTCGTTGAGCCGGCTGACCTTTGGCAACTGACCGGCCGAATACGTCGCAAAAAACAGCGGGCTGGGACCCTGGCCCCACGACGGACGAGCCCGTCGCTCCTCATAGACCGACAGTCCCTCGGAGAGCCAACGCGGCACCCGTCCGGCCGTCGCGCCTAACGTGAAGACGTGACCCAGCTCATGCCACAACGTGCTGCCCCAATTGAACTCGCCGACGCGCCTGGCCGCGGGCGAATCCATCGCCACTACGCGACCAAAGCTGACGCCGAGTGCGCCCAACCCGCTCAAACCGACGGTGCGCACCGAAAAGTCCTCGTGCGACCGATAGATCTCGACGCGGATTGGCGGCGTAGGCTGGTAACCGTAGCGTGCCGCGAGCGAGTCGTACGCCTGTTCGGCCACAGCCTCGAAGTACGGCGCCAACAGGTCGGCGTCCTTGCGCTCGATCATGACGACGAACCGTGGCGTCTTCACTTCGGCGTAGTCCTTGAACGTGTCCAGCAGGTCGAGCGTGTTTTTGGTCCACGGATCGTACGGATCGAGCTTGAATGACTGGTCCAGCGCCTGCCGGCCACGGTCGATCTCACCCGTCCGCATTGCGTTGATGCCGAGGAACGCCAGCGCGCGCGCAGCCTTGGGATCGCGATCGGCGCCGGCTTGCGCAAAACGCACCGCCTCCGCGTACAGGCGACTCCGCGCCGCGATGTTCGCCAGGGCGATCTCGGCGTCGGCCGACTTCGGCTGGCGCTTCTGAATCGCCGCGAGCGATGCGCGGAAACCCACCGTGTCGTGCTGCAGGTACTGAGCCGCGGCGAGCGCGATGAGCGCTGATGGCGCCGTCGAATCCGCCGTCAGACCCTTCCGCGCTTCCGCCGCCGCTTCAGCGTAGCGCTCGAGATCGATCATGAGGGTTGCTGACAGCGCGCGCGCCTCAGGGTGAGCGGGATTTACCTCGAGGCTCTTCTGCACGTACTGGGACGGGCTTTCCAACTCGTCGAAAAGCCGCACCTGCGCCATCACCAGGTTGGCGTGCGCATGGTTCGGGTTGACCTCGAGAACCTGACGCACGGTTGTCAACGCATCGGAGGCGTTGAACTTCTCGAGGAACAGCTCGGCGAGTCGAACCTGGCGATCGAGATCCGTCGAGTCCGCGGCGATGGCTTCGTCGAACGCGCGTCGCGCGTCCTGGTAGAGTTTGGGGTTGTCGCGGCCCAGATAGCGACACGCGACCGCGACCGCCTCCAGCTCCGAGGCGCTGAGTCCACGGCGTCGCTCGTTATAGACGTCGATGAAGCGATCGAAGGCCTTCATGGCGACGTCGATGTCCCCACGCTCGAACTGCAACACCGCGATGTTGACCTGCGCCGTCAGCGAGTCCGCTGCCCGCCCGGTGACCGCGCGCTGGAATGACGCCTCGGCGTCCGTCAAGCGGCCGCGCTCACGCTGAACTTCGCCGAGTCGATTCCAGAGGGAGTTGTTATCGGGATGCGCGCGGTTGAACGCCGCGAGCACTTCCTCCGCTTCTGCATAACGACCAATCGCTCGGAGTGCCTCGGCGTGGATCCGGACCGGGTCGGACCGGGCTGGATCGCGCGATGCTTCGGCTTGCGCCAAACGGATCGCCTCGTCGTACTGGCCGACGCGGAGCCCTTCCTGCGCCGTCGCAACTTTTTTGCCGGACGGCTCCTGGGCGCACGCCACCGGCGCCGCCACAACCGCCGACAGCGACACCATCAACAGGGAGAAGATGCGGCGATTCATGGCTTCCGCACTCCCAGTGCCCGGAGCGCGCTGGCGTTCTCCGAGATCTTGAGCAGCAGGTCTTCGAGCGCCTTCTGGTAATCGGCCTCGGACATGACGCCCTTGGCGAGCTTCAGCGTATCGAGTTGCGCTTCGAGCTTCGCTTGCGTGGCCAGGAGCGCGGCCGCGCGAGGGTCCGCGGCCGCGGCGGCGCTCAAACCGACGGCCCGCTGCAGGAAGAATCGATTGGCGATGGTCCCGTCGGGCCCTCGCGCGGCTGGATCGGCTCGCGCGGCACCGTCGCCATCATCATCGAGCATGGCGTGTTCGGTCTGCAACCGATTGGATCCTTCGTATTCGCGCTGCACTTCGCGCCGCGCGTAGACGAACGCCTCGAGCACAGAGACGCGGCCGTCCTTGTCGGTATCGGCACCGTCAGTCGCGTACGCGGTGACGAAATGGCCGGCGAAGAGAGTTTCGTTGCGTTCGAATCCGGATTTGGTGGCGGATACGATGATCCGGTTTTTTCCCGAGAGTGTCTTGACGAAGTCGCCTCCGGCGCTGGCGGCGTTCACGAATGCGACCGTCTGACCCGAGAGTTTATCGAGATACGCTTTGAAGTCGACGTCGCTCACATCCATGCCGGGCACGTTGAAGCGCGAAACTTCGCCGTCCGACGAGCCGTGCCCGATCAGCAGGATGAAAACGGCGTCGCCAGCGGACGCGTGCGCGGCGATGCGATCGATCGCCTGCGAGATACCTTCTCGCGTGGAACGGCCGGAGATGGTCCGCGGATCCGGCGTGGTCTGCTCGGCAAGGTAGATCACCTGCGAGTCCGGGATTTCGAACCTGGTGATCGCGGCAACACGGAAGCTCGTGGCGACCTTGTGGAACTGCTGCGCGAATCGCGGTTCGCCGCTGGCGCCGGTCACGATGAGGACGTGGGTGCGCGGCGCCGCTTGTGCGAGGTCGCGGGGGGCCCCCCCCAAGACAAACGGTAACACCGCCGCCAAAAAAACCTGGCATCCCCACAACGCACCACCGCGCATTCTCACGCCAACCCCCGTCGACGCCGGTACAACCACTCCGCGCCTAATACACTCAACAACAGCAGAAAGAGCGCCGGCATGTCCCAGAGATCCAAGCGCTGCACTTCGGTCGCACCGCTCGTGGTGTACACGATGTCTTCCGCCAGTCGCGACGCATCCGCCGGCCGGTAGAACTTGCCGCCCGTCTCGTCGGCGAATTGACGAAGGACCGCGGGTCGCATTTCAGCGCCGAAATATTCTGCCGTCGGAACCGCGACGCGCACATAGCCGGCCGTGGAGCGAACCGTGTCGCGGCCAACCACCGCGGTCACGTTGACCGTGTGCACGCCATTCACTCCGGGCACCATCATCGCCGTGTATTCGCCGTCGCGATCCGTTGCCCACTCGAACGGCAATTGGCTCACCTCACCGCCCGGCGCGACGACTTCCGCGCTCACCGACGCCCCGTTGGAACGCGCATAGGCGCTGTCCGACACCACCACGCGGAGAGGGATCCCTTCATTGACCGCGCCGTCGGCCGTCGCGACCACGTCCACCCGGCTGGGCACGTCGCTCACCAGCCATCGCAGGAGCTGTCGCCAGAACGTTTCGTGCCGCTGGTCCTCCACCGGCACGAGCTGGTGCATCTGCCACAACCAGGAGTCCTGCACCGCAAACACGATGGCCTTGCCGCGGCCATAACGCTGGAACGTGAGCGTTGGCCTGGTTCGCCGGTCGCCTTCGACCCGGCCGTCGAGCAGCACGGTCGCCCCGGGCTTCGGCCGGCCCACCTCGTTGACCGTGGTCAACGGCGGCATCTGGCGCCACAACGCGGCGGTGGCCGAGTCGTTAGGCGCGAGTTGGGTGGCGGGGTGCAGGATGCCGGCGGCCGTGGGCTCCACGACAATCTCGGTGGCGCCGGAGTCGGAGCCCGCGGGCGGCCCGAGTTCAACCGGGAGTGCGTCCGCCAGCGCGGTGCCGGCAAAGCCACCTTCGGCCAGCGCCCGCCGACCACCAAGGGCCAGCAATCCACCACCGCGCACACCGACGAAGTCGGCCAGCATGCGCAGCTGGTCAACCGTGAAGAAGCTCGCCTCAACGCTCCCGAGGATGATGCCGCGGTAGGCGAAAAGCTCCTCGCGCGTTTTCGGGAATCCGGTCGACAGCTCGACGCTGTCGTCGACACTCAGGCGGAGGAACTTGTCCTTCGCCGAACGCAGCAACGTCACGATCTGGAGGTTCTCGTCATCCTCCACTGCCTGTCGGATGAACTTCAGCTCGAAGCGCGGTTCGCCCTCGAGATAAAGGATCTTCTCGCGCCGGTCGCTCACGACGACAACAGCTGCGCGCTCGTTGTTCTCCTTCACCATCTCGTCCGACTGGACCGGCACGTGGATCCGGAGCAACCGGGCGCCCTTTTCACTCGCGGGAACGCGAATCCGCACGACGGACGCTTCGCCATCCTTGGGAAGCTGAACTTCGCGTGATCCAATGATCCGACCCGAATCCTCGACGACAACCGGCACCTTCTTTCCGGCGTACCCGCGTTGCGTCACCACCACCTCGACCAGGATCGACGCCTCGCGAAGCACCGTGCCGGGCACTTCAACGCGGGAGAGTTCGATGTCCCGGGCGAACCGTTCCGACCCGACCCCAATCGCGTAGAGCGGAACCTGGCGCGCCCGAAGCGCGAGCAGTTGTTCGAGCATCGGCGTGGAGCCGGACATCGCGGCGCTATTGTCCGCGCCATCGGATACGAGCACCATGCCCGCGACCGGCGCGCCGGCAAGTTCTTCCTCGGCGCGGAGCAACGCCGTCGCCAGGTGAGTGCGGGACCCATTGAGCGGCACATCACCCAGGGCCTGGGAACGGCCGCCGGCGCCAGACGTCGTGAAGAACCGGAGCTGGAACTTCTCGGCCAGCGCGCGATAGAGCGCGCTATCGGCTCCACCGAAGATCTGTTTCGCGTAATCGCCGCGAGCCACTCCGTCGTGGTCTGCGATCCGCATGCTGCGCGAGTCGTCGACGACGATGCCGACGACGTTGCGCTGTTCAATCGCTCGAGAGACGGCCAGCACCGGCCGGGCCAGGCACGTCGCAACAATCGCAATGGCGGCAACGCGCAGTCCGCCAAGCACCAATTGATCGCGCGTCGTAAGCCCGGCCCGTGTTTGCCGGTACATCCATGCGCCCGCCCCCGCGGCGAGCAGGGCGAGCGACACAAGTACCAGCCACGGCACGGGCCAGTCGAAGCCGAGCGATCCACGCTCGAAGACCACCGGCCGATACTTGAACAGAAGCTCGAACAAGGACTCCAACCGCTACTCCTCGAAACGGATTTCAAGGCCGCGCCAGTCGCCGCCTGCTGCGAAAATCCCCACTGGTACGTACGAAGCGCAACGCCTTACCGCTGGCAATTCAGTACCAGTGGAGTGAGCACGGGCCCGAGGCGTCAAAAACTGATGCGAATCGACGCTTGCGTGGCGAACTCGTTAAGTCGTTCGCGGTGTGGAAAGAAAAACGCGGCACCTTTCGGTGCCGCGGTCCTCAATGCAGGAAAGGCGCGCTAATCAGGCCACGAAGGTTTGTGGCCGGCTTTCGAGCTCGCAGTCAGGACAGATCTGTCGGAAGCCGCCAAGCGCCAGTTTGAGGGCGAGCAGTGCCGACGCTTCCAGGTCGTACTCCATCGCGAGCTTCTGCAGCGTCCCGCCTTTACCGGTCGCCGCAATGCTGTTCGTTGCAGGCCGGCGACGATATTCGCGTGCGGCGTGCCACAGGGCGTTGGCCTGACGCCGCCACTCGTCGTCTCCGTGCGACGGTTCGGCGGCGTGTTTTTCATACGCGGCCACCGCTTCGTCGAGAATTTCGTCGCAGACGACCGCGACGCGTATGGCCGCCAACTGTTCGAGGTCGTGCGCTCCTGAAGCAACCAGTCTTGCATAACGCTCGCGCTGGCGGATGCACTCCATCGCCGCGCGGAACATCCGATCCGCTGTACCTCGAGGTGTTTCAGCGAAGCTTGGCTTTGACTTCTTGGCCGAGGGGGCGGGCCGAGCTTCGACTGTCTGCTTCCTTGTCATGCGATGCGACCTGGGGTTCTGGTTACTAGCTCCGGTGGGGACCGGCCTCATCAAGCCCCGTGATTTTTACTCAGGCTGCCTCCCGGTGGGAAGTCCCCGGCTGCCGGTGGGATTGTGACGGCACTGCGATTGCAACAGGTGTCAGGGATCACCCTGTGGCGCGAGCGCGGCACCGGCGGCGATCACCCTTGATCGTCTTCGTTGACAGACCAGACCGACCTCCGCAGAGTTCGGCGCCATACTGGGACGCTCGCTTTCGTGACCTTGATGCAAACAGCCTTTTTGGAGGGCATTCCGTGAATCGTCGTACCTTCTTGCCTGTGCTGGTAGTGGTGGTCGGAGCCGCATGTGCCGATGCCACATCACCTTCCGGGTCGTCGCGTCTCGCACCGCTGGTCGAGCCGACCATGAACCTCGGCACGCAGCTGGTCGCAGGTGAATACATCGTCGTAATGCAGGATGGCGCGGATGTGCCAGAGGGTGTTCGCCGTGCTGAAGCTCGGGGTGGTCAGGTGGTCGACGCCTGGACCCATGCCCTGCGCGGCTATGCCGTTCGTGGAGGTCCGGACCTGATCCTCGAGCTCCGCTCCGACCCGAACGTCCAGTTCGTCGAACAGGTGCAGGAGTACAACACCACTGACACCCAGACCAACGCGACGTGGGGACTGGATCGCATCGACCAGGCGGACCTGCCCCTCAGCGGCACGTATACCTATGGCAATACCGGAGCCGGTGTCCGGGC
>Ga0070698_100005731_pt1 | contig 13583 bp, 11 predicted proteins | sample KBSK1502metaG_FD_65477 | JGI IMG/M metagenome (GOLD analysis project Ga0070698, IMG submission 65477) | Corn, switchgrass and miscanthus rhizosphere microbial communities from Kellogg Biological Station, Michigan, USA - KBS K1-50-2 metaG | ecosystem: Host-associated > Plants > Roots >... | reverse complement strand
TTTCAGTCGTCCGCTTTACGGACTAAACACCTTTCACCTCTTTTTCCCAGCAGTGAACTGCTGGGCTATTTTCAATCGTCCGCTAATGCGGACTCATAAAACACTTTTCGGGCAAGGCCAGTTCAACCTTTAGGTTGCTGACCGCAAAGCGCAAGCTGAAGCTTGAACTCTGAACCAAAACCACTACCGGGCGTCTCAGGCGTCGAGCGTTGCTTTGATCCGGCCCAGCAGCCATTCAATATCCAACGGTTTGGCAAACACCTCGGCGCACCCGGCCGCGATCGCGTCATGCTTAACATCGGCAGTCGCATAGGCGCTGATCGCAAAGATAGGCGTGCGCGACAGAGTGTTTCTTTGCCGCAGCCGGCGCGTCGCTTCGACGCCGTCCATTTCCGGCATGGCGAGGTCCATCAGAATCAGATCGGGCGTTAGGCGGTTCGCTTGCAGCAGGCCCTCCTTGCCGTCGCGAGCTTCGACTACCTTGTAGCCTTTCGCGCGCAACAGCGACGACAGCAACATTCGACTGTCCGGATAGTCCTCGATCACCAGAATTATGGAAGCACCGGCTTGTTTTGCCATCTCAGTCACCTCACCAGAAATATAGTCGATGAGGTCTGATCAGTTAGGGGGGTCTGTCCAGACAGGGCGTGCCTTAACCATAGCGCCAGGGCCCCGCGTAGGGCAAGTTGTAAATTTGTTACGGATCGCGGACACCTGTCCGCCAGCGAGCGCAGTCCGCTCAGACTTCGCGTCAGGATCAATCTAAGAAGTTTGCGCTGCGCGCTCAGGCGAACAGGATGTCCGCGATCCGACTATCGACTTCGAATCATCAGCCAGGCGAGCAGCGAACCAGCCAGCGCCAGCGCCGCGCCTACCAGCATCACGCGCCGAAAGCCAAGAACGAAACATTCGCTGATTGTCTGCTTGATCGTGACGCGCGTCTCTTCATTCACGCTGCGAGGTATTTCCGCTGCCGCCAGCTTGAGACGTTCAGTGTTCAATGCCTGTCGCACCTCGACCGGGATGGGCATCGCATTCAGACGCTGCTCGAGGCATCCATTGAAAGCCTGAAACATGATCAGCCCAAAGATCGCCACGGCCAGCAACCCGGCCGTGCGCGACACAGCGTTGTTGACTCCGGAAGCAATGCCCGCGTGACTCTCCTTAACAGAATTCATGACCGTGGTGGTCAGGGGCGCTACGCTGATCGCCATCCCCAATCCCAAGACCACGATCGCCGGAAAGAAAGTGGTGAAGTAACTGCCGCCGACGCCCGGCCTGAGAAATAAAACAAACCCTACCGCGGCAATGATTGGCCCCACGACCAACGGCAGCCGCGCTCCATAACGCTTAACCAAACCGCCCGACCAGCGCGACAACAGGAACATGATCAAAATGAAAGGCAGCGTCGCCGCACCCGCGGCTGTCGCCGTGTAGCCCTGCACCTGAATCAAATTGAGCGGCATGAAGTAGAGCGTGCCCGCCAGCGACGAGTATAAGAACAGCGTCAGCAAATTCGCGCCGGCAAAATTCCGCGAGCTAAATAGCGTTAGGGGCATCATCGGGTGCCGCACGCGCGCCTCAACCAGAATGAACGCGGCAAAGATGATCACTCCCGCGGACAACGCGGCAATCACCACCGGGCTTTGCAGACCGAGGCGCGACGACTCAATCAGTCCATAGACGATCGCGCCAAGACTAAGCGTCGCGAAAGTAGCTCCCAGAAAATCCAATTTGCTTGACTCTTCTTCATTGCGGCTTTCAGGCACGTAGCGCACGACCAAAAGCAGCACGGCCACAGCCAGCGGCAGATTGAGGAAGAACACTGCGCGCCAGGAAACGTGTTCGATCAGCCATCCGCCGATGACCGGGCCCATCGCGGTCGTAATCGCGGTCGAGCCCGACCAGGTGCCGATAGCCTGCCCGCGTTCGTCCTCAGGGAATGACGCGCTGATGATCGCCAGACTACCGGGAACGAGCATGGCGCCGCCGATTCCCTGCACGGCCCGCGCCGCAATCAGTTGCCCGATGCTCGGCGAGAGCCCGCACCAGATCGAAGCCAGCGCGAACAGCACTACTCCGATCGCGTAAATGCGCCGGCGTCCGAAGTGATCGCCCAGCGAACCGCCGAGCAACAACAACGCTGCCAGAAAGAGCGCGTACGATTCCACCACCCACTGCACATCGACGGCCGTGGCGTTGAGGTTAGCCTGCAAAGCGGGCAGGGCCACATTAACGACCGTGCCGTCAATGAAAACCATGCTCGAGCCGAGAATGGTCGCGGCCAGAATCCAACGCCCTCGCGCTTTGCCGCACGGCGCAGTCGTTCGCTGCGCCGAGATCACGCCTTCATCGCAGGGTGGTTTGAGGAGGTTCATTTGACGGGATGCTAAGCAAAGCGGGTTGGATTAGCAATGGGAACCTGCGAAGCAGGGCGGCATGTCAGTAGCCCCACAGCGCAAGCTTTGGGTAGCGAGTCCCAACAACAACGAAGCCCGTGATTTTTCAACTTAACCCCGGGCTTGCGCCCGGTGCTACTAATATGCCGCCTGCTTCGCAGGTTGGTTGAATGTGCGCCCTAAGCCTGAGTGTGAATAAAAGACGCCGCCCGCTATTCGCGAACGGCGTCCTTCGTTTGCTTCGTCGTTGAACCCACTCGCTACCCCGACGAGTCGGGGTTCTGTATCAACTTTAATATCGAATCCTGACGCTAAAGCTGCCGCTGTTGTCGTTATAGTTGTCATCGTTGATGGCGAGTATCAGGCGGCCATCGACGGGAACAGTTCCGTCAAGTCGACTGCCCACCAGATACGGCTGACTCAATTGGCCGTTGGCCATGCGAACGTAGGCGATGAGCGCTCCTACGCCGGCGCTGGGCACGGGCCGGGCATTAACGACTGAGCCAAAGCCGCTGCTGCTCCCGCCGTCAGGCCCAACTTGGCCGACGCGTTGGCCGGCGATAATTGTTCCGGTCGCGGTGAAAGAGATCGGATCACCCGCCCGAACGTCGATGCCGGTGTCAACGCCTCGGGATGTGCCAGGTACATTAATCGTTACTTCAGCCGTGCGGCTGCGATCGATTTGATCGTTCGGCAGCCGGTCGCGCGAGCGTCCCCGTCCGGAAGGATATCGCGGACGATCACTCGGATTATCGAGCGCATTCAGATCGCGCTCGCTCTTAATCTGGACCGTAAAGCTGCCGCGCGTGTCACTAAACGAACCACGATTGGCGGTCAGATAGAGCCGGCCGTCACGGTCGGCCGTGAACTCGCGGGTGGAGCCAAGCTCCATAATCGGCGCGCGCGAATCATCACCCACAGCACCGATCAATTCGCCTTCTTTAGCGCTGGGCAAGGGCGCGGTCGGATCGCTTCGTTGCAAACCATCCGGCGTGATGCGCGTGCGGCCGGCCATGATTACGCCCGTGGCGCTGACTTGTACTTTTTCGCCGCGCCGCAGATCGACCCCCGAGTCGACCCAGTTGGAATCCAGGGTCACTTGTACCGTGCGAGATTCATAGCGCGCTTCATCCAGATTGCGCCCGTCAATTTCTATGTGATCAACTTCGGCTGGACGGAAGTACTGGATGTCGCTCTCAGTAGCTCGGCTGCGCGCGATACTGGAATCGGTCGTCGCAGGTTGAGTGGTGTAGCGCGTATCGACGCGGACGACAAAGCGGCCGTTAGCAAAGCCCAACAGTGTCCCACGTATTGTTCGTCCATCACGCAAATAGATTGTGTCCGCCGCGGCGAACGTGGCGGCCAACAATAGTATGGTTAACGCAAGAATGATTCTTCTCATGGTCTTTTCCTTTCAACTCCTACAAAAACACGCCGACAAACAAATCAGGAGATTTGATTCTTCGTCGAAAACTCTTTGGGAAGAGAATTAAGCGGGGGATTGCGGGTTTCAGCTTATACCGAAGCAGGAACGATGGGCAAGGAGAGAGGCGATCTTAACTAACGAACGCCGCTGTGCTACTCTCGCTAGGCCTAAGAAGGTTAAGTCATGGACTCTGTTTCAATTCCAGCCCATTTCGACGGTCAACAAATTCTTCTTGACGAGCCTTGCGAACTCGAACCGAACGCCAGGTTAATCGTAACGGTGTTACCGAATCATGATTCCGAACGCGAGTCATGGTTGCGATTGTCCGCCGACGCGATGCGGAACGCTTACGGGGATAATGAAGAAGAATACTCGCTTGATTTAATCACAGATTCAAACCCTGATTATGAAGGAAGGTAACGTCGTCCTCACTCCGGTTCCCCAAGCCGACGGCAACATCAAGAATCGGCCCGCGATTCTCCTGCGCGAATTTCCGCCTTACAAAGATTTTCTTGTCTGCGGAGTTAGCACCCAATTACATCAAGCGGTCAAAGGGTCCCTTGCGCGAATCTAAAAGAGAGCCGGCGAAGCGGAACCGAGAAGCCATTATTTGCCAGCCCAGTTTATGTCGCCCGCTTTGCGGCTTGGTTTCTGATTGCTAAAGTTAACCCCGGGCCGGCGCCCCGGGGCTCCTAATAGGTCGCCTGCTTCGCAGGCTCGTTGAGCGGTGTTCTTTGGATCGGGACGCTTTAAGAAAGTTCTAACCCTTGGTCAGCTCGTCCGCGATTTCATTCGCATTGAAAACCTTGCGCAGGACCTCTCTCATCGCGCGCACGTCGACTGAGATGGCGCGGTTTACTGACTCGTCGTAGATAAAGTCGCCTACCAGCGATTGAATATTTCCGTCAAAAATCAGCCCGACCAATTCGCCTTCCTTGTTGATTGTCGGCGAGCCGGAATTGCCGCCGATGATGTCGTCGGTCGAAACAAAATTGAACGGCGTCTTCAGATCCACGGCCGATTTCTTCTCAAGCCAGCGCGACGGCAGATTGTATGGAAACTCAGACTTGAACTGGGTTGAGCGATCATACAGGCCACCCAGCGTGGTGAACGGCGCAACTTTTTTGCCGTTCTCCATATATCCTTTAACGGCGCCATAAGAGAGACGCAGCGTGAAGGTCGCATCGGGATAAAGCCTGGTGCCTTCGGAATCGAACCGGGCGCGAGCGATCTTGCTGTAATTGGCGCGCTCGACGCCCGTCACTTCGTTCTCGTAACGCTTGCGCAACTCGCGCGCTTTCGGATCAATGGTGCGCGCCAGAACGATCATCGGATCGACTGAAGCTTCAATCGCCTTGCTGCCCCCGGCCGCCAACTCTTTACGAAAGGCGGGATCCTTCAACTTTGTGCCTTCGATCAATTCGCTGGCGCGAGCTTCAGGTGTCTTGCCATTCAGAATCTGTTTGACGAGCGGATGATCGGCGCCCAGCAACTCCACCATGAATCCGAGCGAGTCGGTTAATTTGAGCTTTTCGAAATCATCGTGAATCGGCGCCGGCGAATAGAGGGCCAAGTCAAGTGAAGCACGGCGCGCGTCGGTGAATTCGGGCAGCCGTTGAGCGTTCGGCTTTTCACTCTCGGCGGCCAGGCGGACCAACGTGCGCGCGATGCCAAACGTCGTGGTGTTGAAGCCCGATGCCTGATCAAAGATTCTCCTTTCGCGGATGTAGGACGGCAGGCCCTGATGAGCTTTCGCAATTGCGGCTACCGCGTCGTTGTATGCCGGATTATTGGCGAACGCTGCTTCGTCTTTCATCTTGCGATCCATCAGTGCTTTGTCTTTCAACCCCGCAAGCTGTCCGCGATACACTTTCAGACTATTCTGCACGCTGTTCAATTCATTCTGGGATTGGCGGGTTTGCTCTTCGCCCATCGCCATGTACTTCTTCAGCATCGCTTCGCGCCGTTCCAGCAGGCGCAGCACGATGGGGATGCTGGTGTCGCGCAGTTCCTGTAAATGAGCAACCGTGTTCAGGCGCGCAGTCGAGCCGGGGTTGCCGGTAACGAAAACCAAATCGCCTTCTTTGGCGCCCGCCTGCGACCATTTGAAAAAGCTCGCGGGATGCACCGGTTGATCATTTTCATAAACCCGCACCAGGGCCATGTCGATATTGAAGCGCGGAAAATTAAAATTATCCGGGTCGCCGCCAAAGAAAGCGGCCTGAAACTCAGGCACGAAAACCAGACGCACGTCCGTGTATTTCTTATAGCGATACAGATTGTATTGGCCGCCCTGGTAAAGCGTGATCACATCGGACCGCAGACCGGTGGCTTTGGTTGACTCGCCTTCAATAGCCGAAATCTCCGCGCGACGCGCGGCGAAAGCTTCGGCATCAGACGCGCCGGCTTTGACTGCGCCGTTAACGCGACTGGTCACGTCTGCAATGCTGATCAGCATGTTCAGTTCAAGACTGGGCGCCTTAATCTCTTCCGCCCGTGTACGCGCCACGAAGCCTTCTTTGGCCAGGTCCTTCTGTGGCGTGCTGACTTCGTTAACGATGTCTTCGACGATGTGATAATTGGTCAGCACCAGGCCGTTGGGTGACACGAAAGAACCCGAACCGCCGTTGTTGAATCGGACTGAAGCCAGTTGCGCTTTCTTCAGCCATTCGTCGGTCACGTCAAAGCCGTACTTCTTTTTGATCTCGGCGCGCGGAACGTTATTGAACGTCCACATACCCTCGTCCGCGCGCGCGGTGAAACTAAGTGTCTGTAAACTGAAGAGCGCCAGTATCAGGGCGCACACGAATTTTCTGAATCTCATTTTTACCTCGATAAGTTGATCTAACGGGAGAAGGTTTTAGAGCATTTCGCCGTCCCTTTGGATGCCTGAGAATTAGTAATGGCTCAGCTTGCACCATGTCAAGCTGAGCCGGAGCGCTGTATGTTGTGTCTCGACCGGAAAAACAAGAGCGGCGAGGCTCTGAAAACCCGCCGCTCGCTCTATTTGGTTGAACTAAATCTTAATCCGGGGCCGGCAGATTTTGCGGTGAGGACTCAGACATATCAGGTTGGCGCCATTGGTCGACGTCATTCGCCTGTGTCTGGCTTGGTGAATCATCCAATGACGCCGCGTGCAGAGCTTCTCCACGCTCCCGCTGCCATCTTTCGTTTGCTCCTACCAGATTCTGACTCGCGCCCATGAGCCTATTACTACACCGTGGGTTTGCCGGTGTCTGTGCGATTGGGCACATAGGGCAATATGATGTCCCGTGCTTGAGCAGCATGGCCCCCTCCGTCATTTACTAAATCCTCGCCCCGATTTACGATTCACCCACAAATGAACAACGAACAGATCGCCCGTCGCTTTAATCGCATGGCTGCGCTGATGGAGATCCGCGGCGAAGATCCTTTTCGGCTTCGCTCTTATCGCATGGCTGCCGAAGCGATTGAAACCTGGCCGGCGCCCGTGGATGAGATTGCCGCGAAGGAAGGCATCGCGGGCTTACAACAGATTCCGGGTGTGGGCAAAGCCCTGGCGGGCAAGATCGTCGACCTGGTTGAACGAGGCACGTTCGATGCCTGGGACCGGCTGGTGGCAGAGACACCGGAGACGGTGCTGGATCTGCTGGAACTTCCCGGTATCGGGCCAAAGACCGCGGCCATGCTGCATCAAAAATACAAAATCGCTTCGCTGCCTGAACTACGAAAGTTTGTCGCCGGCGGCGGCCTGGAAACTGTCGACGGCATCGGACCGAAGACTGCGGAGAGAATAAAGAGCAGTTTGAGCAAGCGCGTGGATTAGACTCAGAAGGTCGTCAGGAATATGCAGGACAAGTTTGAGCGCAACCGGCTAGCGCTAATTCGATCAATTCCCCGATAGCTGCTGTTATTCCTTGCGCCCAGGCCTGCGCTGGGCCTACAATGCGGCTCATCAGCACAGACTGCCTGGCAATGCGCGGCGTCTCCCCTTTTTTACTAGCGTTCTTTTTTGAAAGTGAAAATTGCGTCGGCTGCTTTTTTTGAGCAAGGCGCAGACTCGTGTGAACCAGTGAAGGTGAATCCTTTTCGGACCGAGATCTATCTGAGGCTCGCCTTGCAATGCAGACTGATCGTCTGCCACCTGAGTCTGCGGATCCCAAGCCGGCCACTTCGCAACAGACAGGGGGATTCCATGAAATCGCGTCGCTATGCAGCGTCCGCCGTGCTGGTCGCCTGTATGATCCTGGCCGTCGCCTTCGTTGCGTCGCGGCTCTCAACCGCGCAACAAAAACCCGCAGACAAACCCGCTCAGCCTGCTGAAAAGAAAGAGCTGTTAACCGTCGAGCCGGCCGCCAAGCCGACGCCGCCCGATAAATCTTCGCCGAAGGGTTCGACCAAGATTCAACTACCGGGCGGCGACGTCGATGAAACCAAGCCGGTGATCACCAATACTGACCTGGTCAGTTTCACCGTGACGGTAACTGATATCTACGGACGGTTTGTATCGGGGCTCGGAAAAACCGCTTTCAGTATCTTCGACGACAAGAGCCAGCAGGACATTACATTCTTCAGCGACGACGATTCGCCGGTGTCGGTCGGCATCCTCTTCGATGTTTCGGGATCGATGAGCGGTGACAAGGTGCGGCGCGCCCGCGAGGCGCTGGCCCACTTCGTCCAGACCAGTCACGATCGCGACGAATACTTCCTGATTGGATTCAATTCGCGCGCACAACTGCTGATGGATCGAACGCGCGACGGAAACGCCGTGCTCGACAAACTGACTTTCGTGCAGACCAAAAACAATACTGCGCTTTACGACGCCTGCTATCTGGGCGTGGAACGGGTGCAGCGCGGCACGCATCCGAAGCGAGCGTTGCTGCTGATTAGTGACGGGCAGGACAACAACTCACGATACACCTTCAACGAGCTGCGGCGAGTTCTCAAGGAATCCGACGTCGTGCTTTATGCTGTTGGAATTCTCGGCGGCAGCGACGTGGGCAGCTCGCTGGGCATGGAAGGGCAAGGAACTTTGGACGAGCTGGCCGGCGTCTCAGGCGGCAAGGCTTTTTATCCGCGCTCGTCGGCAGAGATGGATGACATTTTCGAGCAGATCGCACTCGAACTCCGTCACCAGTACTCCATCGGCTACAAGCCACCGTCCTTTGACAGCAAGTGGCATCGCGTCAAGGTGAAAGTTCAGCCGCCGCGCGGATTGCCGCGCCTGTTCGTGCGCAGCAAAGAGGGCTACTTCGCGATTGCCAATCCCAAGTGACGGCTTCGTGTCCGCAAGCCCGAGCGTCAGCGATGGCCACCGGGCCCTCCCTTGACGGTCGGGCTTGCGGACACGGCAACGCTCAGTGAGCTTACCTGCATCTTTAGAATGCGCTAAAGCCGGCTTCGGCAACTGATTTGGCCAGCGCGCTCCTCTCCTAATCGCGAAAATCGTTTGACATTGGGCTTTTACTCAGAGAAGGTTTAGTAGTAATGAGACTTCGTACTTTTAGTTTTTTTACAACACGACGCGGCACGCTCGTGCTCCTGATTAGCCTGGCCACTGCACTTTCGTTTCTGATTGTGGCCGCGGGCAGCGCGCAGCAACCGGTGGATTCGCGGCCGCGACAGACGAGCACGGCCACCCCGACGCCCACGCCCATTCCCCAAACGGGGCCGGGCCGGCGCATCGCGCCGCAACTGGGCGCGCCGCCACCGCCGCCGATTTTGAAACCAAAGCCGACGCCGACGCCCGATCCAGTCGGGGCCGAGATTAGCGACAACGACAAGCTAACCATCAATACCGAACTCGTGACCCTGCATGTGCGGGTTATCGATCGCAACAACCATCCGATTAACAACGTGCAGAAAGAAGAGTTCAAGGTGCTGGAAGATGGCGTGCCGCAGCCGATCTTTTCGTTTACCCGCGAAGAAGTTCCGGTTATGTACGGATTGGCCGTGGACACTTCCGGTTCGTTGCGGCCGGCTTTTGAACAGGTCATCAACGCCGCCAAGGCCATCATCAACAGCAACAAGCGCGGCGACGAAACGTTTCTCGAGCGCTTTATCAGTAGTGACAAGATCGAGACCATTCAGGATTTCACAGCCAGCAAGGATTCGCTGATGGATGGGCTCGACACTTTGTATGTCGAAGGTGGGCAGACCGCCGTAATTGATGGCGTCTATCTGGCGGCGGAACACGTCGCCGACTATAAGAAGGGCGGTGACGACGATCGCCGCCGGCGCGCTTTGATCGTCGTGACTGACGGAGAGGACCGCTCCAGCTACTACAACGAGGTCCAACTGTTTCAAAGGCTGCGCGAAGAGGACGTTCAGATCTTTGTAATTGGATTTGTAAACGAACTGGACGCCGAAAAAGGTTTGATTCGCAAGAGCCCGCGCGATAAAGCGGTTAATCTGCTCAACAAGCTCGCCAGCGAAACGGGTGGCCGGGCTTTCTTTCCCAACTCAATCTCGGAACTGCCGGAAATCGCCAACGAAATTGTTCGCGATCTGCGCACCCAGTACGTCGTCAGTTACGGTCCGACGAACAAGGCGCATGACGGCACCTATCGGACAATCAAGGTAACCATTGCCGACGCACCCCGGCAGGGTAAACGCATTGCCCTCACTCGCTCAGGACGAACGGCGGGCCAGGGCGGTGCGATCAGCCCAGGGCCAAAGTCCACCACCACGCCGGCAAATAACAACGCGCGGCAGCCCGCAAATCCGACCCGCAAATCACCATAGTGCCGTTTAGAGTACCAACTTCAGTTGGGCTCTTGTCTCTCGTAAACAATAAATGCCCGACTAAAGTCGGTACTCTGAACAAAGCGGCGTTAGAGTACCAACTTCAGTTGGGCTTTTGTCTCTCGTAAATCATAAATACCCGACTAAAGTCGGTACTCTGAACACCTGAAATCACGAAACGGTTATATTGACGAGGGAGCACCTCGCGGTCACCGCACTAAAGTGTGCTAATGAGATCCAACTGGCGCCGTTCGTCTCAGCGCCAAACAGCTTGTGAAGGGCTAAGGATTCTTATCTTGCGTACCCTGTAATGCCGCCAGCGACTTGTTCAGTTGATCCATCTGCGCGTCGCGCATTCTTTGTTTGCGCATTAATTCTTCCAGCATCAGCTCGCTCTTCAGATTCACTTTGAAGTCCTGCTCAGCAGCCAGGCGATCTTTTTCGGCAGCGCGGTTCTGCGACATCATGATGATCGGGGCCTGCATGGCCGCGGTCATTGAAAGCATCAGGTTCAAAAGAATGTAAGGGTAGGGATCGAACTGGGCCCCGTTCTCGCCGCGACCGTAATAAGCCAGCACAAAAGTATTTGCAACTATCCATATCAGTAGCGCACCGCCATACAGAAAAATAAACGTCCACGACCCGCCGAATGACGCCACTTTATCAGCGACTCTTTCACCGATCGTGTACTGCCGCTCCATTTCCGTGTTGACGTTGCGGGACACGCGCTTTGAGACCAACTGGTTTGTCTGGCGCATGCGCGCCGCGATCTCGCAAATTACATCGACAGCCGCATCAGGATGGTCGATCAAAAATTGCTGAAAAGCGTCACTGCTCAGTTTGTGCAGGTGCGTATCGGTGATCGCGGTGGCGCTGCTCGAGCGCTCGCCGCGATCAAGCACGGCCAGCTCGCCAAAAAAATCGCCCGGCTTGAGCTCGGCCAGGGTGACTTCATTCACGTCTTCATCGATCACCCAAATCCGCACCGCACCGCTTTCCACCACATAGAGGCCGTCACCAAGGTCGTGCTCGTTGAAGATGGTCTCGCCGGCTTTGTAGTTGACCTGGTCAACATCTTCGGCGAGGTGTTCCAGCTCATGCGGTTCCAGGCGTTTGAAGAGAGGAACGCGAGCCAGGCTTTGCGCCTCTTCGCTCAAGTTGTTTATCTCTGCTGACATAATTGGTTTCTTCTCCTGAACTTTTGGATGAGACACCTAACTCTCGAGACGTTCGAGCAGTTGCTCGGTTACGGCGAAGGGATCAGTTGCCGGTTCGTCCTTGCTGGCGGTTTCGACCTCCTGCGCCAGTTCAATGACCGCCGGCCCCAACTCTTCGTCTTCAGAATTGATTTCAATGCAATTGGGGGAATCGAACGGCGTAATGAACAGGTAACGCGGGACGCTCGTGTCGCTCAATGGCGTGGCCGGGCCCAGTATCACCAGGTGATTATTCCAACGGGCATAACGGTGCGCCGACCCGGCCTGCTTCTCCCAATGCAACCGGCCGCTGGTGGTCAGCGACTGGAGCTTTGCCAAGAGACTCCGCAAGCGATCAGTGGTAGCCGAATCACGAGCCATTTAGACCTCCGCTCAAACTGTTTGCGATCAAGGCGGGGAGATTAGCATCTTTGCAGTGAAATGAAAACGGTCATTCCTGAGATGACCTGCCGACGGACACTGCCTGATTGCACATTCATTACTTTGCCGGGTGCCGATGCTTACTATGCTTGAGTTTGTGACGAGCTTCGGCCTCTTCGACTGAGTGACTCTGAGTAAGCTTCAAGTCTTTCTTGGCCATACTTACAAGTACCTGGTAATAAATGTGCAGCGTTTCAATCTCTCTCTCGGTGAGATCTTCCACATCGATCAATCGATTGCTCGCGCCCTCAAGCGCCGCAACGATCTCGTTCAGCTTCATGTGGATGGCCAGCGCATCCTTGTTTTGCGTGCGCTGAATCAGAAAGACCATTAGGAATGTGACTATCGTCGTGCCGGTGTTGATTACCAGTTGCCAGGTATCTGAAAAGTGAAAGAGAGGTCCGGTAACTATCCAGACAAGAATTACCGACAAGGCCAGAATAAACGCCGCCGAGGTTCCGGTGGCTTTAGTAGCCTTGAGCGCGAACCGCTCGAGGAGTTCGCTGAGCTTGTGACTTTTCTTTCGCGCCATGATTATCTCCCTGAAATCTGTTGTGCTCCGTCCGGAGCGCGATGTTTATAGCACCCGTCGTATTGGATCAATCTAAGCTCCTTTTCGGAGCGCAACAACCCAGCTAAGCGAAAGAGGCGGGACAACGCCCGCCTCTTCCTTTGGAGTGCGGCGACTCGTCGCCGCTTTTTCTTTTCAAAACGAGTCCCTTACTGCTGCTCTTTGCTGGCGATGTTCCGCTTCGGCCCGCCCAACTCCTTCAGCAGTTCTTCCACGGCAGTCTCCAGTTGACGATCGCGTCCGGACAGATTGTCTTCCGGAGAATTGTCCACGCGAATATCAGGTTGCACGCCGTAGTTTTCCATGTTCGTCCGTTTCGGATCTGCAAGGTATACACCGACGCCGGGTGTGCGCACCGTCGAGCCGTCGATCAGGGAATAGCTGCCTGTACCAATCACCGCGCCCATCGTCGGCGTCCCAATTACCTTGCCCAGACCCAGCGCGCGGAACCCCGCGGGAAACATTTCCGCGTTGGAAGCCGAACGCCAGTTTTGCAGCACAACCTTCGGGCCGAAATAGCCGGCAAAGGGACGGCCGCTGGCTTCGGTTCCGCGCGGTACCCAGATCTGATACTCGCGTTGCACCAGGATGGCGAGCAGTTCCTGTTCGATGTTGCCGCCGCCGTTCCAGCGCTGGTCGATGATCATCGCTTCCTTGTTGCGAAACTCGCGAATCTCTTTTTCGAATTTGCGCAGGCTGGGCGGGTTCATTGCCTGGATGTGCAGATAAGCGATGCGTCCATTCGAAAGCTCGTCGACTTTCTTGCGTCGATCTTTCACCCAACGCTCGTAACGCAGAGTCGAATACGCACCGCTATTGATCGTTTC
>Ga0070698_100005730_pt1 | contig 13586 bp, 8 predicted proteins | sample KBSK1502metaG_FD_65477 | JGI IMG/M metagenome (GOLD analysis project Ga0070698, IMG submission 65477) | Corn, switchgrass and miscanthus rhizosphere microbial communities from Kellogg Biological Station, Michigan, USA - KBS K1-50-2 metaG | ecosystem: Host-associated > Plants > Roots >... | reverse complement strand
TATATATTACATTATTCAAGTTAAACTTGTCAAGTGGATGCCAGGAGTAGTATCTCGAGCGCGAAATGTATCGCATGTTTCCTCCTGGAAGAGGGGGAAAAGGGTGGATTTTGCCAGTACACGTGGGGGCTTACCACCGTTGGCTTCGAGGATGTCTTTACGTGCCTGCTCGAGCACCCCGTTGGGGATATCCCAGCTACAGAGCTTGCGCATACGGGCCATGTAGGTTTCTCGCTCCTTGGCGTCGGTAGGTGCCGGGACAAGTGCACCATAGACAGCGGCGCGTGCTGCGACAATTGGCCGCCGTGCCCACCAGAGATGCAGGGTGGAGATGTTGCCGTGGCGCAGGCTTTTTTCACGCGAGGCTTCGGCGCTAATCTCGCGGATGGGGATCAGGTCTTCGATGAGCTGGCGGTCGTTGTTGGGCATGGGTGGTGCGTCCTTTGCTAGAGTTACGAGGGCATTTCCTAATTTGATAGAGTAGGATAAGCTGATCCAATCTTGCGGTGGGCGGTCCAGCTCTATCACATCCGCAGCGCGTTCTCGCTCATACTTAGGTGGGTTTTGAATTATGAAATGCTCTCTGATCGAAACTCATTAAAACTCCAACGTGATACAGAGCTTATCTTGCGCTCTTTCCATAGCATCTAACCACCAATATTTTTTACCCACTAATTTAACACTCCTCTAAGATACCGGGGACCAGCTTGGACATAGATGAGTTACTCGAGATGGGATTATACCATAGATTCCGGCTGTAAAATACTGATGCTAACTCTCAATCATAAGATACACGAATTACCCAAGTATGTCTATCCTCAAACACGTAATGGAGACCATTCATATCTCTTTTCTTTCAAATAATCGTTTTGCTCTATCTTTTCGCACCGATTCCTGCTAGAATAATCATAATCATAGGATTATCGCCCAAACGAGACGATCTTGAGCGTAAAAAAATGGGTTGTTCAAGTGGCCTATTTTTACCGTTATCAGAGGGGACCTCTGCGCTATCAATCGATGCAGGAACGGTGGGATTGCTATTGTACCAAGCAGGAGTGGGCTGCACACTCCACCAACTTCAGCATTTGCACGCGACTAAACTCATCAACGGTGGAGTGAGCTTGCCAACCATTCGGAAGCGGTTGGGGCATAAGAACTTACAAACAACGTTTATCACAGCACATTCCTCTTATGAGGAGGGGAACAAGATAAATGATAGGTGAGATTCAATCATTTGATATATGTATTGTGTGTGCTTTAGCTGAAGAAGCCAAGGCGGTCATCAACGAGTTTTCAGATCGATGTAAAGTACGCTTCGAGCAAGCGTTTAGTAAAGTTAATGCGTACGAGTACCAACATACAACGATCAAGAACAACGAGGGAAAGTCACTGACTGTTCTTATCGTATCGATGCCTTTCACTGGGCCTGTTGAAACGGTCAATAGTGTCAGATCACTCCTCGAAGAATTTCGTCCACGATTTGTGGCGATGACAGGAATATGTGCGGGGTACCGAGAGAAAGTGGCACTGGGCGACCTTGTTGCTGCCGCATACGCCTTTCACTATGAAGAAGGGAAAGTCGAAGCAGATGAGAATGGACAAGATAGACTCCGACCCGAATGGAGAACACACGGCACTGCTAAGCGTATCGTACAATATATCAACAATTTTACTGCATGGGAAGCCCCTCTTGCTGAAATGAAGCAGCATATGATAGGACATGAACTCCAGGAATCAGAGCGACCGAGATGCCTCGTTGCTCCTATAGCCTCAGGAATGGCTGTTCAGGGAAACACCCCTTTTCCCAAGTTGCTGGAGCATAACCGAAAAGCGCTGTTTCTCGATCAGGAAGTAGCCGCTTTCTATCAAACACTCAATGAGTTTCCTGACATTTATTTCCTGGCGGTCAAAGGAGTCTGTGATTATGGTGATGAGAATAAAAATGATGAGTATCACGAGTATGCTGCACATGCGTCAGCAATCTATCTGCTGTACTTTATCCAGGAGTATGTCACTAATATAACGATGCCTCCAAGAGACCATCATCAGAGCCAAAGGCAAATAGAAGCCCCTCATCAACAAATAGGAATACAAAACAATGCGGGTGGTAGTATAAACATTGAACAGAGCCACGTGAAAATTGCTGGCGGGAATATCTATGATCGCTCACTTATCGTCAATTATCCCTCCGGTGGGCTTCGAGCGTTTAAATGGACACGGCGTCAGCTTCTAGCAGGTTTGGCAGGTTTAGCAGTAACCGTGAGTGGCATTACCTGGTTTGCTCTCTCTCAGCAATCAAAAGCGCCTCCCTCTGCTCATCATATTATGCCAACCCGTCTAGGAACTATTATTTACATCTATCATGGGCATTCCGACTGGGTAACTGCGGTGACTTGGTCGCCTGATAGCCTGCGTATCGCCTCCGCAAGTGCTGATAAGACAGTCCAGGTGTGGAATGCGGCGGATGGCGGACAGGTCTATACCTATCGTGGGCATGACGATTTCGTGAATGCGGTGGCGTGGTCGCCCGATGGGAGACGCATCGCTTCGGGAAGCAGTGATAGGACGGTGCAGGTCTGGGATGCAGTGAATGGGGAACGCCACTTCACCTATAGTGGGCCTACCAATGCTGAATTTGGTGTGCAATCAGTAGCCTGGTCGCCTGATGGCACGCGCATCGCCTCAGGAAGCAGCGATGGGACGGTGCAGGTCTGGCATGCAGCGGATGGGGGACAGGTCTTCACCTATAGTGGACATGCTTATGGTAAAAACGCATTGGCGTGATCGCCCCACGATGGCAAGTACATTGCCTTTGGGAGCAGTGATAATACGGTGCAGGTGTGGAATGCGGTGGATGGCACACTCGTCTACACCTATGGCGGGCATTCCCAACCAGTGCTTGCAGTAGCCTGGTCGCCTGATGGCACGCGCATTGCCTCTGGTTCTTGGGATAGCACGGTACAGGTCTGGGATGCGACGAATGGGGAACACATCTACGTCTATACCGGACATTCACATCCAGTTGATGCAGTGGCATGGTCACCCGATGGCATCAGCATCGCTTCGGGCACTGGCTTTCCTGCGCATGGGGATGTACAGGTCTGGGGGGCAGGGTGATGGGCAAAGGCTATGAATGAGACTGTTTATCTGATATTAAACAAAATTTCTCTTCTCAAAATATATTGTATTTACTGTAGGGGTATGGTATATTTGCGGCATAATAATATGGAGATGACGCTCTAGAATTTCTATTTACTTTATTATATAGATTCCTTTTATCATAGTGATTTTTCACTATTTTTAAGGAGGCGTCAGTGGTAGATCGCGTTGAGCAGCAGTTTGGCAACTATCATCTGGTTAAACTAGTGGGGGAGGGGGGCTTCGGGAAGGTGCATTTGGGAAGACCTCTTGATTCGGATACAGAGGTAGCGATCAAGATACTCGATACCCAGTTGATTTCGCGTGAGCAAGAGGACTTTCTGCAAGAGGCGCGAGTCATTGCTTCGCTGGATCATCCTTCGATTGTACGTTTGCTGGATTGCGGCATTGAAGGAGACAGGCCATTTTTGACGATGAATTATGCTCCCCACGGCACCTTACGGCATCGCCATCCCAAAGGGAGCCGAGTACCTCTAGAGCAGATTATTACCTACGTTAAGCCTATCGCCTCGGCCTTACACTATGCGCATGAACGCAGACTGATCCATCGCGATATCAAGCCCGAGAATATGTTGCTTGGAAGCCATGATGAGGTGCTACTTGGCGATTTCGGGATTGCTTTGATCTCCTCATCCTCCACCTCGCGGAGCACTAAGACAGCAGCAGGAACAGTCTCCTACATGGCCCCGGAACAGATCCTGGGCAAGCCATCTATAGCCAGTGATCAGTACGCTCTGGGTATTGTGGTTTACGAGTGGCTTTGTGGTACATTGCCTTTCCTCGGCTCGTTTGCAGAAGTGGGGCAGCAACATTTGCATGCAACACCTCCTTCTTTTGAGGAGCAAGGGGTAGAGATCGCGCCTTCGGTGGAAGCGGTAGTGAGAAAAGCCCTGGCTAAAAAGCCGGAGGAGCGTTTTGCCGATGTGCAGGAGTTCGCAATGGCTCTGGAAGAGAGCTTCCTGCACCCGGAAACGGTGCTCACTTCAGTTCCTGTGCTGCCAAGGACAGAGAGCGATGTGGTCATATCTGTGCAGGATGCAAACAGGCGGCAGGATGAGCTGACTGGTGTGAGGAAGACAACAGAGCCACTGGTCCCTGCCGTTCCAGCACCCTTAGTAACCACGCATCTGCCTCGGCATCGTTCCGGTGTTAGACGTAACTTGATCGGTGTGCTCTGTCTGCTGCTCCTGGTTTTGTTGGTGACAAGTACCGTGCTCTATAGATCTCTTCTTACCGCGAGGTCAGCCACACCGTCGCCTACTACCAGGACCTCGACCGTGGCACAACCCACGACAGCGCCCACCTCGGTTTCTACGACAGCACCCACCTCGGTTTCTACGGCAGTACCAACCTCAGTTCCTACGGCGCAATCCACGACAGCGCCCACCTCAGTTCCTACCTCAGCGCCAACCTCAAATCCTACGGCAGCACCTACCTCGGTTCCTACGGTAGCACCCACGACAGCACCAGCTCCAATCCCGTCGAATGCTAACTCGAACTGCGCCATGTTCGGCTACAATTTACAGCATACTCATTACAATCCTAATGAGACGATCATCAATGCTTCAAATGTCTCGCAGTTGACCCTTGATTGGACTGCATCTGTTATTACTTACGCCTCTCCGGTCTTTGCGAATGGGATTGTGTATGTTCCAGGATTTAACGGTAGCCTCTATGCGTTTAATGCAAATACTGGTGGCACCCTCTGGGTGACTCCCCTCGCAACATCCTGGATTAATGCAACGGTGGCTGTTGCTGGAGGGATTGTCTATGCCGGTACTGATGATAGCAGGTTGTATGCTGTCAATGCCTCTACAGGGACAATCCTTTGGGCTATGAATGCCAACAACAATTTCGTTGATTCCTCGCCGGCAGTTGCTAACGGCATCGTCTATGCCGGCACAGACAATGGGACATTCTATGCTGTCAATGCCACAACGGGGGCAACTCTCTGGACGTATACAGCTACAAGCACCAAGCTTGCCAGCATCACTGCGCCAGCAGTAGTTAATGGGATCGTTTACTTTAGTTCAGATAATGGAAGTGTTTACGCATTAGATGCCACTACAGGAACTTTAAAATGGTCAATTCCTATTCCTGGTCTCTACCACTCCGCACCTGCAGTAGTCAATGGCATACTCTACATTGGAGCAAACAATTTATACGCTCTTAATGCCGATACAGGGGCAATCATATGGGTTTCTACAGCCAATAAAGGTTTCGGGGGTTCGCCAGCAGTGGTCAATGGCATTGTCTACGACGGCTCTTACGATCACAATATCTATGCATTCGACGCAAATACGGGAGCGGTTATTTGGACTTACATGACAGGAAATGTCATGATCTACCCATCTCCAATGGTCATACCTGGAGTCGTTTTTATGGGTTCTGATGATAACATGTTCTACGCGCTCAATGCTTCTACAGGAGCCAAGCTCTGGAGTTTTAATCTAGGGAGTTTCGTTGAAGATGAGCCTGCTGTCGCGAATGGGATCGTTTATCTCGTTGGTACACGCAATGGTACACTTTACGCCTTTCACCTACCTGCTGGCTCAACTGGCACCACAGGCTCTTGTTAAGCGACAATGCCGTAATGTCCTTTCTTTGTAATAGAAGTTGGTTCATCTACGCTTCGCTACTGATCTTCAAGATACTCTATGGCACGCTGAGTAAGTAGTGGGTCAGCTTTATGAGTTGATGCTTCCTCGTTTTGCATTGTACACCTTCCATTAATTATGCGGTTTAACAAAATGATCCGGCAACGAGCGTAGAGGCCGATGATGGTGTAAGTTTTTAATCTGGGTATTCGGTGGGGCACGGGGGGCCGATAAATCGGCGGTGGGCGCGATAAATCGGCCCCTACAGATGGCCGGGGTAATTTGTTAATCTGCATTATTTAGTCCACTCCTGCGTATTCTGCATTATCGATTACATACAACAGGTTGCTGCACATGAGCAGTACGCTCAGGCATTCTGTTTTGCTCTGAACGCCTACAAAGCGGTGGCTTTGAGGGTTCTTAAAGACCTGGATCATGCCCCGCAGTAAAGACATCACACCTTCTTGCTCGGCTTCTATTTTGCTATAGCGCAGCATGGGTTTATCCGGTTTGAAGGCTCTATTTATTATTGCCGCGCCTACGATATCTTCAGGAAGATGGGCTTTTGTGCGTACCGCGACTTCCAGTACTTTTGTTGCGTTGAGGATCGCATCGTCGTATTTTCTTGCATTGTACAGGTGCCAGCATCTTGCGTAGATTTGCGGGTGGATTTCAAGGTTCCACATCTCACTTACAACAATTGAACGCTGTGTGGGTTCAGTAGCCGGAGAGCTTGCGTGGCTCTTGAGCCTCTCTCTTTTTTCCAGGTACTGCTCTATCGTCTGCACGTCGCGATAACGGCGTATATCCCGCGAGAGGGTGCATTGCCAGTTACCTTCGCCTTCTGATGAGAGAGAAGTGAAAATCAAGGGTTCAACTTGCAGCAGCAGTCCAATCTTGCGAGTCGATAACTCTGACATGTCTAGCGAGGTGATGAGATCGTTACTGGAGACCTGGCGCTTCTCTTTATCAGAGGAATTGTATCTTTCGACACAGAAGCGTATGGCACGCACGAAGTCCGTGAGATCTTCTTGCGAACCCTGGCAGAGATAGATGGCTGGTACTGTGAGAAAGGTGTCTTTATTGGCATAACCAGGCACATCAAACATATATGCATTGAAGGGTTTGGAAAGCCCAGGCGGAAGGCTTTTGACTATTTCATCTATATCCAGGTCGGGATATGTTTGAAGGATTGTTCGCTCCACATTACTATATGTAGGCCATTTTCCATTTTCATGGAAATGGTCAAATATGGTCTGTAAGTACAGGCGCTGCTGGTCGTTTAGATTGACAGGCTCCATTTAGTTTCCCCTCAAGTGATAATCAGGGAGTCACGGTAAAAGAAAAAACCGCGCATCTGAACGTATACACAACGTGACCCTGGTCTACACGGCGATTAGCTTGTCATCATCGGGATTGCTTCGGCTTTTTTCGCGACTCCGTTGGGGCGTGCCGACTAAACAGAAGCACAACCCAAGCAACATGAGACGTCCGAGTGAGTCTGGCTTACACCGCTTGCCAAACCTGGACCGTGCCATCGTCGCCACCAGAGGCAATATACTGGCTGTTGAGAGACCAAAGTGCCGCGTAGACGTTGGCAGAGATCCGCTTGCCGCTCAGGGCCTCCCAAATCTGGACGGTGACATCCTGGCCTGCTGAGGCAATGTGCTTGCTATCGGGCGACCAGGTGACCGATAATACGGTAGACGAGAGATTTTGGTGATTATCATGGCCGGTGTAGGTGAGGACAGGGCTAGCAGTAGTTGCATGCCAGACCCGGACCGTTTTATAGATGCTGCCAGATACTTGCCGTCGGGAGACCAACTCAGGCCATTGACCGGGCCAGGTGCCGGCGAATTCGTAAAGGGGATAACATTTCTTGCTTGCGCGGAGAAAGAAAGCTGCATCTTGCTGTTCAATGAGTCTCTCCTCAGAAAAATTCTGCTGAACAGTATTTTAGCTGAAAACAGAGAAGAAAGCAAAGGGAAAATGTCACAAAAGCAACCCTTATAAGCATAAGTCACACAAGTACTCGAGACGAGGTGGAGAATCATCGACGCATCTCAGCGGATCACAACCATATCTTAACGTCCTTTCTCTTCCCCTGTTTTCTACGTTTCTGAGAGAATTAGCCTGGCTGTGTTTACCTATTTTTATTGGTAAACAGCAAACTAGGGCTCGATCATCTGTTGCTAAAGCTGTCGGTTCGCCCTTCTGGCATATCTTTGAAAGTGAGGTTCTCTCTATGCTTTTCTCTTCACGTTTTAAGGTGATAGTTGTCTTCTCTCTTCTACTGGTTGGCGTTCTCAGCTTTGCTCTGTTCAATTTTCCACGTGTACCAGTCCACGCTGCTTATGCAGCAATTACCCTCTCTGTACACGCAGGTCCCCCTACTTCATCTGTAACAGTGCAAGGTGGAGGATTTGGCCCTGGCGAAACAGTAGCGATTACCTTTAATTCTGCACCAGTTGGGAACGCCATGACCGCTAGTACGGGATCTTTCTCTGTGCAGATCACCGTTCCAGCATCAGCCCTTCCGGGGTCTCACATCGTTCAAGCCACAGGCCAATCCAGCGGATTATCTGCCCAGGCAAATTTCCTGGTCCAGACTAACTGGCTAATGAATGGCTATAATTCGCGTCATACACGCTTTAACCCGTATGAAAATGTGCTGAACGTGACCAATGTATCCAATCTCGTCCAGGACTGGACAACGACTACTGGTAATAGTATTTATGCCTCCCCGGCAGTAGTTAATGGTATCGTTTATGCAGGCTCAGGTGATACGTATATGTATGCCTTTGATGCAAAAACAGGTACAACCGTGTGGAAGGCACCGGGATTATGGCCCATTGGTGCCTCACCAGCGGTAGCCGATAGGATTGTCTATACAGGTTCGGGCGATGGAGATCTGTATGCTTTTAATGCAAAGACGGGAGCCGTCGTATGGACAGCTTTGGTTGGGGGAAATGTTGACTCTCCGACAGTATCGCAGGGCATCGTCTATGTAGGCTCGAGTAGTGGTAACACCAAATTGTACGCATTAGACGCCAAGGCGGGAACACTCATCTGGACCACAAACACCAATTACATTACTTCCACACCGGCGGTTGCGAACAATATTGTCTATGTGAGTTCGTCGGATGATAACCTCTATGCTTTTAATGCCGGGACAGGGGCATCGATCTGGACCGCTCAAACTGGCGGCGCCCTTGATAGTTCACCTACGGTCGTCAATGGAGTCGTTTACGTCGGTTCCTGGGATGGGAAGCTCTATGCATTTAATGCCAAAACAGGGACATCGATCTGGACGGCTCAAACGGGTGGACCTATCTCATTCTCTTCGTCAGCAGTAGCGAATGGGACGGTTTATATTGGCTCAAGCGATCACAAGCTCTATGCATTTGATGCCAGGACGGGAAAAGAGTTGTGGACTGCCCTCACTGGAGATCAAATCTGGTCCTCTCCCACAGTCGCCAATGGGGTCATTTATGTGGGTTCGCAGGATGACAAGTTGTACGCATTTAATGCTACAACAGGTGCACAACTGTGGACTGGCAGCACTGGAAATCAGATTTTCTCCTCTCCCACAGTGGTCAATGGCGTTGTCTATGTGGGTTCAGAAGATGGCAAGCTCTACGCGTTCCATATACCAGGCATGCTTTTCTAAGAGCTCTTTACCGTTCGCTTCGCGACTTGACAGTCGAAGGCGCTTCATGTCTCAGGGGAATAAGGCTTCCATGTGAAAAGACATATGGAAGCCTTTATGATGTTCAATTTTTGTAGGGAGTTGCTCAGGAAGGATGGTAGGGGATGACTCTTGCAATGCCTGTAACGAACGCAACACTAAAGTACATTATCGGCCCCATACGGTGTGGCGGGATTAATTTGTCAAAGTGGATTATTGGTACGTATTCTTGCGATTGCCTCGCCTGGTACGCGGTATCCTTCGATTACTACCTGCTCCTGGATTACATTGGCCAGCGCCTGGGCGGGGTTCTGGATGGTGATGAGGTAGGGGTCGCCGGCACAGTTCCATACAACGTAGAGCCAGTAGCTTTCGGCGTGGCGGCGTGCCTGCAGCCACTCGTTGGGAGTCAGTTCTACGAATTCGCCCTCGCTGGCACGCGATTTGACCTCGATGCGGCGTAGCTCTCCAGTTAGGGGGTCGGTGCTGCGAATGTCGAAGCCGCTGCCGTCGTAGTTTTTGCTGATGTCTTCGGGCTGCCTGCCCTGCGCACGCTCGTAGTTCATGACGTAGTCCATACCGGTCTGCTCGACCAGGTCATCGCGCACCAGTTCACCGGTCGTGATGTTCGCCTCTTGCTCTAATTGTGCAGCGAGCGAGGTCTGGGCAATTGGAGCCACTAAGGCGGTGCCGATGTAGCGCACTACTCCCTCGCGCACGACCTGTAAGCGATCCAGTTCCGCAAGCTTCTCGCGCTGGCGCATGCGCAGTTCTTTCTGGCGGCGGTCGGCTGCGTCACGTGCCAGGCGTGCCGCCTCGTCACCCTTTTGCACGCGCTGGTACAACTGCATGTAGCGGTGCTGGACCCGTTTGATCTGCTCCCCAAACATGTTGCTGATGTATTCCCGGCGAATCTGCAGGAGGCGCTGGCGCTCTTTCGCCTGCTGCTGTTTCATGGGAAACTGGACCTTGATACGCAGCCATTGCTCCAACGTGACGATAGCCTGGGGATCAGGTGCGCTCATCTCCACTTCTACGGTTGCATCCTCGGGCAGTGGTGTCAGATCGTGCAGCAGATCGGCAGGGGCCAGTTCTTTGCCTCTCGGCCCATCCAGGATGGCGGCGAGCGTTGCGTGGAGAACCTGGGTGCGTGATTCACCGGCGGTGCTGTCGCGCCTGGCACCGGCAACCGGTTCCTCGCTGACGATTTGCACCTCGAAGAAATGCGCCTGGTAACTCTCGCCGGCACGCGGATCAACAAAGACCGCAGCATGGCCTTTTAAGGATTCCAGGTCTGCCAGCAATACCTCGCTCAGCGCGGCAAAGAGTGGATGGCCTGGTGAGAGCAAGACGGCGTCCTGATGCTCCTCTCTCTGCTGGACAGTTTTATCGAACGTGAGCTTGCGGTACTCCTGGGCCGGGACGCCATAGCGGCGGGCCGTCACGAGGTGCTGGTCACGCAGGCGGGCCGGAACGCGCTCGATGGTATACAGGCCATCGACACGGTGGCGCATGCTCATCTTTTCACGTTCGGCGGCACGCAGGAAGAATTTTTCGACGTATTCGGGCATCAGGCGGCGCTCTTGCGAACGAATGTCGGTTCCGTGTACCCAGGCCAGGTCTACCTGCGAGGTGGCGAGTGCGACACCCGTGGCCTGTTCCAACTGCGCCAACTGCTCCGTGCTGAGTCGCTCTATCTGTCCTGTGTATTCTTCGACGCGCGCCCGGTTGATGGCGACTTCGCGCAGCATATCTTCCAGGCGGATCTCGTTGAGCGCCAGGAGCTGTCCAACCACGTCGAAGACGCGGTCGCCCAGTTGGACGCGGATCTCTTCCAGCTTGCCGAAGAGACGGTCGAGGATGATCCCCTCGACGGTATCTGTCGAGACAAAATTGAAGATGTAGACATCCGAGCGCTGTCCGATGCGGTGGATGCGCCCCATGCGCTGTTCGAGCCGGTTGGGGTTCCAGGGAATGTCGTAGTTGATCATCAGGTGGCAGAACTGGAGGTTGATGCCCTCGCCTGCTGCCTCGGTGGCGATGCAGATCTGTGCCGATTCGTGAAAGCGTTGAGCCGCTTCGCGCCGCAGCACGGCGTTCATCCCGCCGTGAATCTCGCAGGTTGCGTAGCCCCATTTTTGCAGGTGACTGCGCAGGTATTCCAGTGTGTCACGATGTTCGGTAAAGATCAGGAGTTTGCCGCGCCTATCGTTCAATTCGTGGAACTGGGCGCCCTCGATACAGGTGCGCAGCGCCTTGAGTTTCGATTCCTCGCCTGAAGCGACGACTTTCGACGCTTCCTGGACAAGCTTCTCAAGCGCCTGTACCTCGACGCGCAGTTGATCGACGCGCTGCATGACCGGGAAGTTTTCGAGGGCCTCTTCCTGCTGTTCGTCCAGGTCGCCGCTATCGCTCTCTTCATCCTCGTAGCCGCTAGAAGCCAGTAAGCGGTACCTGTACAAAACCTTCTCGTGCTCGCTGGCAGGCAGGCGCTCCAGTTCTTGCAGGATGTCCCTGAAGTGGTTGGCGCGGCGTTCGAGCGAACGGTGGATGGCATGCAGGCTGCTGGCAAGACGGCGCTGTAGAACGGTGCGTGCCAGAGCGACGCTATTGCGGCGTGCGCCCCCGCCTTGCTGGTACGGCAGAAAGAGGTTGATGTATTCGGTCACGTGCTTATAAAGCTGCTCTTCAGGCCAGGTGAGCTTAAAAGGAACGGTACTCACATGTCTTTTAGTGAAGAGCGGGTTGCCTGCGCGATCACGCAGTTCCTCTTTAATACGGCGCAGGAACCATTGATCGCGACCACCCTCGCGGGCATCCTCCAGTATCTTGCGGTCAAGCTGCAGGCCGTCGTAGCGAGGGTCGGGAAACTGGTCTGCATCGAGAAGACGCAGGAAGTGCGCGAACTGGTCGGGGTCGCCGCTGTGTGGTGTCGCGGTGAGGAGCAGGATGCGCTCGGCACCGGCTGAGAGGCGTTCCGCCAGTTGATAGCGGCGCGTCTTTGCAACTTTCTCACCCTGGGTGTGCGCAGAGCATTTGTGCGCTTCGTCGATGATGATGAGATCCCAGGGAATCTGCTCCAGGTTTTGGGTAATGCGCTCCTGCTTGGCGAAGTCAAGCGAGGCGATACACTGGCGATAGCGCTCCCATACGTTGCCTGCAAGCTGATTGCCCACCATGTCGGAGTTCACTATCTCGAAGGTTTCATCGAATTTCCTATACAATTCGTCCTGCCACTGGATGGTCAATGGGGCCGGGGTGAGGATAAGCACGTAGGTGACGACGCCCCGTAATTTCAGTTCTTTCAGCAGCAGCCCGGCCATGATTGTCTTGCCGGCCCCAGGATCGTCGGCAAGCAGGAAACGCAGGCGGGCTTGCGGGAGCATGCGTTCATAGACGGCCTGCAACTGGTGAGGCAGCGCCTGGACACCTGACATCGAGACGGCAAAAAATGGGTCAAAGCTGTAGGCGAGGCGGATACGTGCGGCTTCCACCAGTAGAAAGAAGTCTAACGGGCTGGCCAGCGTGCCGGTAGTGCTTTGTGCTGTAGCCTGCTCAAGAGCAGCAGCAAGTTCGGCTGCAGGAACAATGGTCTGGATGGTCTGGCCGTCGCGTGTACGCACGGTGAGGCTTACCAGTTCATCAATAGCCTGGGCATCTTCTATATACACAGGTTGACTGAATTCCGATAAGCTCACCTGGCGGTGCATGGCGCGGCTGACCAGGTTCTGTATATCGACAGGAGGGTCCACTGGCATTCTCATCTCCTCCACGTTGCTGCCAGGCTTGTATGTAGCCGATAATGGATTTTAACAAGTAACATCGGTCATACGCCGTAGGCGCACAATTTATTGGCGCATCGCCGATTTATCGGCCAATGGCCCGTCGATGCACTCCCCAGGCCGATAAATCGGCGGTGTGCACGATAAATCGGCACCTACGGTGGCCGGGTTAGCTCGTCAATGGGCATTGTTGAGCCGGGCAAGGGATGACGCGACTATTCTAGCAGATAAGGACAGTGGTGTGAATATCCAAACGACTTAGTATCCAGGTGGCAATTCGAGTTCTAAACCCACTCTCCTTGCGAGCTTCTGCAACTGGCCAACATAACTTCTGAGCGTCTCCATGTCCCGCGAATTCAT
>Ga0070698_100005729_pt1 | contig 13586 bp, 15 predicted proteins | sample KBSK1502metaG_FD_65477 | JGI IMG/M metagenome (GOLD analysis project Ga0070698, IMG submission 65477) | Corn, switchgrass and miscanthus rhizosphere microbial communities from Kellogg Biological Station, Michigan, USA - KBS K1-50-2 metaG | ecosystem: Host-associated > Plants > Roots >... | reverse complement strand
TCGTTGTCCTGGTTATACGGATTGTTGTTGCCGAACTGCGTGTTCAGGAATTCGTCCCCGGCTCGGAACATGGGCGTTCCGTTTGAGAGGAACAACAAGCAGCAGAAATTCTTGATCTGTTTCCGCCGCAGCTCCAACACCGGCGCTGTCGCCGCTTCGTCCCCTTCGTGGCCGCAGTTCCAACTGTAGTTGTCGTCCGTGCCATCCTGATTATTGTGACCGTTCGTCCAGTTGTGCTTGTGGTTGTAAGAGACGAGATCGTACAAGGTGAAGCCGTCGTGGGAAGTTACGAAGTTCACACTCTGATAGGCGTGATACGCGTCGGAACGAGTGTCGGGAAAGAAGTCGTCGCTGCCGTAGATGCGACGCATCAAGTCAGGAACCATCCCCGGATCGCCTTTAACGAAACGGCGAATATCGTCGCGAAACCTTCCGTTCCACTGAAGCCAAGTCAGGCCTGGAAAACCGCGCCCAAGTTGGTAAGCCCCGGTGTCCCAGGGCTCCGCGATCAAATGTAGCGGGCCAAGTTCCGGATCAGCTGCAATTTCACTGAAGATGGGAGCGTCTCGCCAGTTGAGAGATCCATCCGCATTGCGGCTAAATACCGACGCCAGATCAAAGCGGAATCCGTCGACACGCATATCTTGCTTCCAATAACGCAAGCTGTCCATCACCATCTTGCGCACGTGCGCCTGGCCGAAATTCAAGGTGTTGCCGGTGCCGGAGTAATTGGCGTAGGGATTAGCCGGGTCGGAGGACAGCATGTAGTAGCCGGCTGCATCGAGACCTTTGAAGCTGTAGATCGGTCCCCTGTGGTCACCCTCGCAGGTGTGGTTGTAAACGACGTCGAGAACAATCCCGATACCGGCCTGGTGAAATGCCTTTATCATGTTTTTAAATTCAAGGTGTTGTTCATCGTCTTCGCGGGCCGTGGCGTACTGCCCGTGAGGCGCGAAGAAGTTCAAGGGCATGTAGCCCCAGTAGTCGCCTTGTTGTGGATCGCGTTGAAAAATCGGCATCAGCTCAACAACTGTGATCCCGAGTTCCAAGAGATAAGGGATCTTTTCCACTAGACCGGCGTACGTGCCGGCGCGAGATGCATCCACGCCAGAATTGGGATTCTTGGTGAATCCCTTCACATGAAGCTCATAGATGACCGCATCAGACTCGTGATATGGAGACTGATCTCCCTCCCTATCAAATCTCGGCCCGCGACCAGTCAGCACTCCCAGAGGCGCGCGTCCAGCGTTTGGTCCTTCTCGCATAGCCAGCTCGCGATCAAAACCGGGTGGAAAGAAAATGCACTTCGCATAAGGGTCGAGGAGAACCTTCTGGGGGTCGAAGCTATGAAGTTGAGGAATGGTCTCGCCCGACACTGAATATGCGTAATAACGGGCCTCACCAATTTCTGTGATCGGAATTCGGCAGTGCCATATCCGTCCTGACTTGTTATGCAGAAAGTCGAACCGGAAGGTCAGAACGGGGTTCACCAAATCGGTTGCGGAGAAAAGCAATAAAGCGACACTCTCCGCATGTTCGGAGTGGACGGCAAAGTTGAACGCCTGCTCCTCCTCAATCCAGCTAACCCCAAGCGGCAACGGAGTGCCTTCAGCCTGCTCCCATGTCGGACGTTGCGTAGGTGTGCCTCTCTGAAACCTATTCCTGTAGCGGCTGTACTCTCTCAAAAATATAGCTTCCTATCAGGCTGGCTCGATCTCAAAGCTGCACCACAAAATAGGCAGGGTGCAGCAACGAAGCCAGCAATTTGCTCAAGCCGTTCCAAAGGATTTGCACGCCGATGCAAACCAGCAGGAACGACGAGAGCTTCAGAATTACGTTCATCCCGGTCGGGCCAATCACGACCGCCAGGCGATCTGCGAAGCCGTAGCAGATGTAGATGGTTGCCGCAACGAAAGCACAACCGATCGCCGCCGCAACAATCGCCACCACGTTTGATCCGAGTTGCCGGGGTTCATTTGCGCCCAAGGTGATCGCAACCGAGATCGAGCCCGGCCCGACCGTCAGGGGCAGCGTCAGGGGATAAAACGCTTCATTTAGAACATTAGCGCTGCTGACGGTACGCCCCAATGCGCTTCGGTCATTTTCGTCCTTCTGCTTCAGCATCGCCCAGCCGGTAGCAATTACGATAAGCCCGCCACCGACCTGCACCACCGGAATCGAGATTCCAAAAAATGTGAGCACGTGCGAGCCAACAGTGAAGGACGCGATCATCAGGATGAAACTGTTCACCGCGATGCGGCGGGCCAACCATCTGCGAATCTGCGGCGTGTAATCTCTCGTGAGCGCGAGAAAGAACGGAGCCCCTCCGATCGGGTCCACGATCGGAAAGAGCGCGCTCACGACCAGAAGAATACTTTGGGCAGCTTGAATCAGGAGAGATGCGCTCCTCTCAACTCCGGACTCGGGAACCTAATGCATTGTTCACCATTTCCTGGGCTTCGCTCACGATGGCATTCAGATGTGTCTGGCTCTTAAAACTCTCGGCATATATCTTGTAGATGTTCTCCGTGCCGGAGGGCCGCGCCGCGAACCAGCCGCTCTGTGCGACCACTTTCAGGCCGCCGATGGGAGCATTGTTGCCCGGAGCTCTGGTCAGCTTGGCGCTGATCGGCTCGCCCGCAAGGTCGGACTCCTTTACCGCTTCCGGTGTGAGTTTTTGCAACTTTGCTTTCTGCTCGGGTGTGGCGGGCGCATCAATGCGTGTGTAGTAGGACGTTCCGAACTCCGCCGTCAGTTCGAGGTAATGCTCTCCGGGATTCTTGCCGGTGCGGGCGGTAATCTCAGCTGCCAGCAGGTCCATGATAGGTCCGTCTTTGTCGGTCGTCCACACTGTGCCGTCACGTCGAAGAAAACTTGCTCCCGCACTCTCTTCTCCGCCGAAGCAACACGAACCGTCGACCAGGCCGGGCACAAACCATTTGAAGCCCACCGGCACTTCGCGTAGTTCACGGCCAAGCTTTTTGACGACCCTGTCGATCATGCTGCTGCTCACCACGGTCTTTCCAATTACGGCATTCTGGCGCCACTGTGGACGGCTCGTGAGCAAGTATCTGATAGCCACCGCGAGAAAGTGGTTTGGGTTCATCAGCCCCGCAACGGGCGTGACAATCCCGTGCCGGTCGGAGTCTGGATCGTTAGCAAAGGCCACCTGATATTGATCTTTCAACCGGACGAGGCTGGCCATTGCATATGGACTGGAACAATCCATGCGAATCTTGCCGTCGTGATCAACTGTCATGAACGAAAACGTCGGGTCAATCGTGGGGTTAACGACGACGATGTCCAGTCCGTAAATGGAATTGATCGGCTCCCAATAGGGCCGCGCCGCTCCACCCAGGGGATCCACACCTAGCTTGAGATTGGCGCGGCGAATTGCATCCATATCAACGACGTTGTTGAGATCGCGAACGTAGGGTAGAACGAAGTCTTCCTGGTGCGTAGACGCGGCTTGGACAGCTTTGACGAAGGAAACTCGCTTGACCTTCACATTTCCCGCTCGCAGCAATTCGTTCGCCCGATCCTGGACCCAGCGCGTCACGTCGGTATCGGCCGGCCCGCCGTTGGTCGGGTTGTACTTGAAACCTCCGTCCTCAGGTGGGTTGTGCGACGGGGTTATGACGATGCCGTCAGCAAGATGTTCTTTACGGCCGCGGTTGTACACCAGAATTGCGCGCGAGATTACGGGGGTAGGAGTTACGCCGTCGTTTTCCTGAATGATTGTCTCTACGTTGTTCGCCGCCAGCACTTCGAGTGCGGTGCGCTGTGCAGGCCCGGAAAGCGCGTGGGTATCTTTTCCCATGTAGAGCGGGCCGTCAGTTCCCTGCTCGCGACGGTAGTCACAGATGGCTTGCGTGATGGCCAGGATGTGCGCTTCGGTGAATGTGCCGTGCAAGGGCGAGCCGCGGTGTCCATTGGTGCCGAAGCTGACTAGCTGGTTTGGATCACCCAAGTCGGGACGGCGTTCGAAATACTCCTTCTCCAGGCGAGCCACATCGATCAGCATCTGCTTTGGAGCCGGTTTGCCCGCGAGCGGTGAGATCGTCATTCCGTTCACCTCGCCCGTCTTTGATTTTGTTTCTAGCGTACTGGGCATGCTTCCACTTTCCAAATCTCGGCGGCGTATTCGCCGATAGTGCGATCACTCGAAAACTTCCCTGAGCTCGCCACATTCAGGATAGCCTTGCGCGCCCACTCGCCAGGATTGGCATACAAGGCGCCGAGTCGCTCGTGCGCTTGGCAATAAGACGTCAGGTCTGCCAGGTGCATGTAGTGATCGCCCATGGTCAAGAGCGTATCGCGCAGTGGGGCGAATATTCCTGGTTCGTTACGGCTGAAGTGATCCGAGAAAATGAGGTCCAGAGCGGCTCGAGTCTCCGGCTCATTTTCATAATGCCAGTGTGGGTCATACCACGCACGGCTGTTCTCGACTTCTTCCACGGTGAGGCCGAACAAAAACATGTTCTCCTCTCCCGCCTCCTCCGCCATTTCGATGGTCGCGCCGTCACGCGTTCCGACGGTTAAGGCTCCGTTCATCATGAACTTCATATTGCTGGTTCCGCTGGCTTCGTAGCCGGCAGTCGAGATCTGGTTGGAGACATCGCTGGCTGGGATCAGACGTTCTGCCAGCGAAACATTGTATTCGGGAAGGAAAATGATCTTGATTCGGCCGCGTGCGACAGGATCCGCATCAATCGTATCCGCCAAGTTGTTGATGAACTTTATGATGAGCTTGGCCAAGCGGTATGCCGGCGCCGCTTTGCCCGCAAAGAAGAACGTGCGCGGCACCATCTGGTCGGGATTTTTCCGTAGCCGGTTGTAAACGACAACGATCCGCAGCGCATTTAGCAGTTGCCTTTTGTATTCGTGGATGCGCTTGACCTGGCAATCGAAGATCGTGTCCGGGTCCACGATCTGCCCCGACGTCGCTTTCAGCCAATTGGCGAACTGCGCTTTGGCCTCCCGCTTTGACGTGAGGAACACTTCGCGAAAGTACTGGTTCTCGGAGAAGGGCTTGAGTTCGTTCAGTTGGCTTAGATCGGTGATCCACCTTTCGCCAATAACTTGCGTGATCGCGCCGGATAGCGCGGGATTGGCTTCCAGTAGCCAGCGTCGCGGTGTCACCCCGTTGGTTTTGTTGCTGAAGCGTTCGGGAAACATTTCGGCTAGATCCTTGACCGTCATGGTCCGCAATAGTTTCGAGTGCACAGCGGCCACTCCGTTGGTGCTGTGTGTGCCGACGATGGCGAGATTAGCCATGCGAATCTTGCGCTCGCTGCCTTCCTCCACAAGGCTCACGCGCTCCACGCGTCCCTCGTCCCCAGGAAAACGAACCCGAACTTCGTCGAGAAGCCGCCGGTTAATCTCATAAATAATCTCCAGATGGCGGGGAAGAAGTATCTCAAACCACGCGGCCGGCCACTTCTCGAGAGCTTCAGGCAGCAAGGTGTGATTTGTATAAGCAAGTGCTTTTTTCGTTAGGTCCCAGGCCTGATCCCATCCCAAGTGCGCATCATCCAGCAAAATTCGCATTAACTCAGCCACCGCCATGGAGGGATGAGTGTCATTGAGTTGGATGGCCACCTTCTCAGGCAGCATGCTCCAATCCGTGTTGTATCGCTGAAAGCGGCGCGCCAGATCGGCAAGCGAACACGCAACCAGGAAATATTCCTGCAGAAATCGTAGTCCTTGCCCGACAGTCGTGGAATCGTCAGGATAGAGAACTCTGGTTAGCGATTCCGCTTGAAGAGTCTCTCCCAGCGCACCCACAAAATCTCCAGTGCCGAATTGCTGAAAATCAAAATAATCCGGCGCGGCCGCCGCCCACAGCCGGAGAGTGTTGATGGTTTTGCCTCCATAGCCAACTACAGGACGATCAAAGGGTATGCCGATCAGACTCGATGGCCGGTGCGGGATGACATGAAAATTACCCGCTTTCAGCTCGAAGCTGACATTCAACTTGATTTCCACCTTCTCGTGGGGCCGTGCGATTTCCCAGGGATCGTTGTCGCGGAGCCAGTTGTCCGGGTTCTCCTTTTGCCATCCATCTACGATGGACTGTTTAAACATGCCGTACTCGTAGCGCAAACCATAACCCGTCGCTGGAAGCTGCATCGCGGCCATCGAGTCGAGGAAGCATGCTGCGAGCCGGCCCAAACCGCCGTTGCCGAGACCAGCATCTGGTTCCTGCTCGAGCAGTTCAAGCCAGTCGATACTTTTTTCCTGAACCGCATGTTGCACCAGAGGATCGAGCAAGAGGTTAGTAACGTTATTGGCCAACGAACGCCCGATGAGAAATTCCATGGAGAGGTAATAAATGCGCTTGGCATTCGTTCCTTCATAAGTCTTCTTGGTCTGGACCCAGCGTTGCGCGAGGATGTCTCGCACGGATCTGGAGAACGCTTCAAAGCGTTCACGGGCACTCGCCACTTTCGGATCGATGACTCTGTCAAAAAGCAGATGGCGTTCGTAAAACGCGTTTTCCGTGCCGACAAATGGAGTCGGGCCGCATCCATAGTGACGGAGAAGTTCAGAAGGACTGGCTGCGCTCGTGGTCATGGGAACCACTTTTGTGGGCTTCGGACGCACTGTACTCTTCGTGCTCATTGGAGATCCTTCTGATGTGAGTGTCTGAAAATCGCTAGCGTCCAGCGTCCGCAGCCGACAACTCCTCGCCTGCCCCTGACGTCGAAACAGGGGATCGTTCAGTCTTCTGTTCGGGAATCGACGACGTGGGTGTCGGCAGGCTTGATTGCTTGATAGTCTTGGCAATATTGCGAGCCAGGTTATGAGTGGCTCGCAGGTTGCCTCCGAAAAACCGGACGTTACCGTCAACAACCCGTTCCAGGATAAGACGGCCGTCTCGTGTGTAAAGCTGGCTACGGACTTTCAGCTTTGTAGCCCCGCTTACGGTGGTCACCGCACGTCGAGTCTCGCTGCCAGGTGTGTACTTCTGCACTGTTGTTTTCAGAATCAGGAGATCCGCAATATCGCGAGCGTTTCGATCACCACTTCGAAACACTTCTTTAAAGCGTCTGGTCTTCGCCAGCTCCTGCAAAAGATTCTCATAAATCGCGATTCTGAAGGCGGGTTCGAGAGTGACATCGCCGGTGACAATCTTGTCTACTTGCACGCACCATTGCGGGGCCGAGGGTTTACCGTCGGAAGGGGTCTTTGCTGCTGCAGTTTGAGCTGCCAGTTGAGACGGCGCGGCAGCAAAAATGATCAAGATCGAGAGTACGACTGAGGTGAGTTTTTTATTTGCTTTCACTCTCGACCTCCGAAGTGCTTTGCTTCTTGGGTTGAACTTCTACCTCGGTGACATGGACGCCCTTGGCCACCAACTCATTCTTAATAACCTCGCCTTGTCCTTTGTTGAGCTGGAAAATAGCGCCGTGCAATCCGCCGTTGACGTCGAGATACTCCACCGTGAGCGTGTCGTACTTCTTGTGCGAGAAGAGACTGATCACCCGGCCTCCTCCAAACGGAGTTGCCGCCTTCCCCAATGTCATCGGAAGACCGCCAACTTGCTTGCTTTGCTCGCCGAGGAAGACAGCCTGGATGGAAGCTATGCTTACTTGGTTGGTGGCGCCTCCACTTTTCTGGAACTGCAGAGTGTTGTCTTCAATGGTTAGATTCCCTGTACTGTTGCCCGATACACCTTCGAGACCAAGGACATGTGTAACGCGAATCCCCGGACCTCCGGCTGCACTCACTGGCCCGCTGGGATTCTGGGAAAGCATGGCTGTGCTGCACCAGACAAGCAGGATTGCGTAGGCCAGTAAGCGATCAATGAGGGAGGAAGCATTCGGATTATGTTCCGATGGAACAATCTTGCGATTCATGTTTCTCCAATCCCGACTCCTCCCGAGTTTTTTTCATCGTGGACTAAGCCTTGAGCATTCAAGGTTCCACATTCGGCGTCCGTGGGTCGGGGGTACGTGACACCAATGTAAGCAACTTAGGGTCATCTGTCACGAAGCACATGATCCACTCACGTCAAGATCTCAACCGGGTAATGACAAGACTTTGGCAAGTGGCAGGCAAACCAAGGTCGTCCTCTTGTCAGAAGATTGGCTGTTCGCCTTCCAGAATCATGCGCATCTTTGCATTTCGCCATCCCTGGGCACCCTAAGCACGTGCGCGGCACCAATGTCCTACCGCCTAGAAAAGCAAAAAGCAGCCTTTCTGGCATCTGCATCCTTCTATAACCCTCGCATTGCAGAATTGGATGCTCTTGTACAGAGGACGACTCTAAAACAGTTCTGCTGGCAAGCAGGTGAAGGCTAAAAGATGAGCAGTGAATTGTGGGGGGTGGCTAAGCCCGGACGACGAGCGACTCCGCTTACTTTTCTGCTGGCTAAGTATGTTTGGGAATCCTGCCAACGACCTGCAGCAGCCGTTTGCGAAATTGGAGATGTCGCGTGAGTTCCAGCAGAATTCGGCGCTGCGCTGGGGGATTCTTGGCAAAGACTGAGAGTAGCTCATCCTGCAATTTTGTGTTAGGGGAAATCTGCTTGAAAATGTCTCCTCGTAGCTCACGTCGCTCCTTCGAAGTATGTCCGAGGCTTTCGAAGAAGATTTGGACGGTCTTTGGGTTCGTGAGTGAAACGACGGGAACACTGGATCGAGTGCCAACTCTTGCTTTGGTCGTCATTTCAACTCTCTGATAACCCTAGTGCGAACGGTCCTTAAACTGAGTACGTGCTGATGAATTTCTTCCAGTATCGAAGACTGGAAGCTGCTTCAGCAATCTCGTGCCGTTCTTCTATATCCATATTTCCAGCCCGGCCTGTTTCCATTCCGAACTGCGTTGGGTAATGGCCCGCAGTGCCGCTTCAATATGTTGGCTCGCGTGGACGGGATCTGTTTCGAGCATCGCGGCCTTGTAAAGTTCGCTCCAATGCGCTGGATCAATCTGGCTTATTTCCGGCGAATCTGTCGCAATTTCAGTTTTTTGCATGGTCTGCCTCCACCGCTCACTACTGCGAAGGTAACCAGCCCGGCTGTGACGAATCTATTGTGCAATGGTAGGGAGGGGTACCTTGGAAGGACCCAGACCGAGCGGCAAAAAGACAAAAACATGGCGCTGACACTTCTGGAAACGGCTAAAAAAGAAATTCAGCGCTCCAAGGAACTCGGATACGCAGGTCAAGACCAGGAATACGCCGCTCTAAACAACGACATCGAGAATCTCGAAAAGCAACTGAAAGGCAATGGAGATACGATGTCCGTGTTTTCCAGGCTCAAGGAGAAGTTGAGCGCCTTCGTCCACAGGCAATCCCGAGCGCAATCGTCATCGTTTAAGCAATGAACTGGACCAGGAAAAGTGAAGAGTTAACGGGAGGCGGATCGCCGGTCAAGCAGCTTCATTGGGCGATGCGCCTTCCGTCATAGCCCACCTGAGCAGAGTCTGGATCTCCCCTTGCAGATAATACCCCTTGCCGATCGAAGGCTCGACTACGCCCTCCGCGATTGCTTCGGGGAACAAATCGCGCGCCTGTTCATATCCCGGAATCTGCACTCGCTTGGCCAGTTCCATTATGTCTTCCTCTGGCATTTCGCGGCATGCGATTAGTGATAACAGCAGCATCAGGCCATCTGGACCCATGAACCTTTCCAGAGACAGCCCCTCGACGATACTGCGATCGGTTCGAAACTCGCGGAGACTGTCGTATTGGCACGCATAACTCTTGGATTTTGTTCCAGGGCCAGTCCCGAGGCGATGAACTAGCCTCAAACCTTTCAGCGCAGTGACCCCACCGACATCTTCGCCAGCCAACCATTCGACCCAGCCGTCCTCGATTCGGGTGATGAGTTCGCCGCAGGCGCTGCATCTCCAACCGACCGAAACTTTCATTCGCATGTCTGTCCTCCCTCCGAAATTTGAAGCTGCCCTGTTAGGCCGCATTCTTGATTTGCCCAAAGTCGATCATCAATCGCCGAGACGAGTTCTTGAAATTCATACGAAGCGTCGTGCCTGACATTGTTTATGAAAAATGCAGGGGTGCCATTCACTCCGCTGCGCACGCCTGCTAGAAAATCGTAGCCGATCTTGGTCGCGTATCCCTGAGTCATTAGTACCCGGCGGAGAGCGGTTGCGGGAAGATCCAACAGAGCGGCTAATTCGAACAGCAGGGGTGTACCTAAACGCTGCTGATTTTCATAGATTCCATCGTGCATATCCCAGAAGCGTCCATAATCCGCTGCGAATTCGGCAGCCTCCGCCGCGCTTTCGGCATGGGGATGAAGTTCAGCCAGAGGGAAATTCCGAAAAACCAACCGAAGTAGCCGGCCATATTGCTTCTGTAGACTTTTGACGATGTAATAAGCAATTCCGCAGTGAGGGCATTCGTAATCCCCGTACTCCACCACAGTCACCGGTGCATCTTCATTCCCTTGAATGTGATCATCTGGCGTGACAGGAACTTTCAGAACAGCCATAACTAATTCTCTCTGTATGCAGATCGTCCAGCACCGGACACGTCGCAGAAAATTATTACTTTAAGGGTGAGGGCGGGCAAGTCGCGCATGCCGCGCCCCAGGTGGCGCATACTTTGTGACTGTCGCCAGGAATGGTTCAGCAGCCTTGGGTGGAGGAACTTTGCCGTTCAGAATGGTTTCGAACGGGACCATTTTTCCGAACAAGCACACGAGTTTCGTCCTTATCCTGTTTAATGACGGATCCGCTCAAATCAATTCCCGCAAATAGCCCTCTGGCACGGGAATAAGTTAATACTTCAGCCTTCATCTTCCAGTCCGTGCCAGCCTCAGCATTACGGCCGACGGGCCCTGCCGCGGCGGAGGCATCGACTCCGATCTTGAATTTGCATGAGAGCAGATGGTCCATGCCTTTTTGGTTCATGACCAGCATGACGAGATCAACAGCCTGGCCTCCGAACTGCAACCCCCAACTACCTCCTGTCAGGAGGATAGGGGCCGGTGCGCTCCAGCCATTAGCGGTTCGGCAGGTCGCCACGCCTTTCCGTAATGGCCGCCAATTCCGAGGGCAAATTTAACCATCGAAGGAACTACAACAATGCACTTCGCATCGTTCAAGATTTCCTCTGGGATACCCTTGTCAGGCGCGCTCATGATTTCTTGCAAGACATTTGCTGATGCCTTAAGGCGCTTCGCGATTCCGAATCGTCCTTCGCGGAATCCTCAGCTGGTAAGGACCACGCTATGGTCGAGAGCGCGAACAGTAATGTGCTCACCGCAACAAAAGAGTTGCCGACTATTCTATGGATGTACTTCATTTGCTGCCTCGTTTCAGGGTCGATTAGCGGCCCAGTGGTGAATATAGCGACCCGCCAAAGCCCATAACAATTCCTCGGCGGAATGAATCAAGTCTCGGAGAGTGGGCATACAACTCGATTCGCTACAGGTGAGAGCTACTTGTATGACCTTTGAAATAGAGGATCGGGAAGGCGAGCGACGAACTGCTCTAGTGTTTCCCTTCCAGGAATTTACGGGCTTTCTCAAGTTCTTTCCGCCGGCTGGCGTCCACCTTGGGATAACTCAGGTTCAACTTCTCGAGAGTATCAATGATCGCGGACGCCACTACCAGCCGAGTGAACCACTTGTTGTCAGCCGGCACTACGTACCACGGGGCGGCAGGTGTGGCCGTGTTCTGGATCATGTCTTCATACGCCTGCATGTAGTCGTCCCAGTATTCGCGTTCATGAATGTCGGCGGCGGAAAACTTCCAATTCTTTTCCGGTTCGTCCAGGCGGGCAAGAAAACGTCTCGCTTGTTCTTTTTTAGAAAGGTTGAGGAAGAACTTGCGGACCACAATCCCGTTGCGAGTGAGATACCGCTCAAAAGCGCACATGTCCTCGAAACGTTCTTCCCATATCTTCTTGGTAATCAGGGACGGCGGGATCTTCTCGTTCTGCAGTAAATCAGGATGAACCCGCACAATCAGCACTTCCTCGTAGTACGACCGATTGAAGATCCCGATGCGCCGGCGCTCAGGAATGCGCTGCATGGTTCGCCATAAGTAATCATGCTGCTGCTCCTCGCTGGAAGGGGCCTTGAACGAATACGCCTGACATCCCATCGCATTCACTCCCGCCATCACATGTTTAATGACGCCATCTTTGCCCGACGCGTCCATACCCTGAAAAATAAGCAAGACTGCCCATTGATCCTGCGCGTAAAGCTTGTTTTGCAAGTCGGCAAGCTGTTCCAGACTCTTCTGCAGGGCCGCAGTCGCGTGCTCCTTCGACCGAATGCCCGCGGTATCGGCAGGATCGAAGTCTCTCAACTTGAAATGCTTGCCACGCTCTACGCAGTACGCCTTCGCCAGTTTCCCTAATTGTTTCATCGCAAGTTATTGTAGATGTAAAACGTGGGTGCGGAGTCTGCTACGGGGAAGAATATCGCGCGACGGTTTACGCAGTTTGGGCGGATGGGTAATGCAGCCTGCCGATGGGCAATCGATAAGATCCGGAAACTTTGTGATGGTAGCGGGAACAAGACGTAGTCTAAAGCTCTTCAAGAACTCCGCCTGGTTTTTCCCGCGACCATCACCTCGAAAAATGTTGTAAGCCGGACTATGACCAGCCTGAGGTCCAAACTGCCAGAGTTTGGTTTCTCTATTTTGGGCTCTGCTGGGATGGCGGTTCAATCGACACGATGTGAATAGTGTTGGTGTCGGGCTCCATCTGAATAATAAGCGCCACCTGCTGGTCTTCGTAACCTTTTAGCGAATCAGGGTTGTTTACTTTATAGGTTTTGTTGTCTTTGTCACTGGTGAACGACTTCCGATCGTGACTGACTTTACCTGAAACACTTTGCTGATTTTTCGTATTGTCTTGCGTTTTCTGGTTCTGGTTCTGATTGCTGCCCTGTTGAGAGGTGTCCTGGGCCAAGGCCACGGTAGACAGCGCCAGCGCAAGAGCAACTACAAGTGTCATGACTTTCTTCATCGGGAACTCCTTATCACTGGGAATTGACGAGATGACGCATTGACGGCCATGTGTTGGATGCTAGCGGTCAGACCTGGCCATGACAATTGGTCATGAGGACGAACTAAGGTTCCGAAGGACTGCGTAGCAGCAATTCGGCCGCCAGTGAAAAGCGTTGATATAACTTTAGCGATAGAGTCTTTTTTGGTTAGAGAGGACGAATGCCTGGATCCGAGCCTTACGGACTTCGTGAACGGCGTCGGAAAACATACAAATGCTTTTCATCGGACGTGGTCACCAGGTCTACATTGTTTTTCTTCGCGGCTCGGTGTAAGGCTGAACGTAGATCTGCTTTCTTATAGCCCGCTTCTGCCAAATCTATTTTGAGTGCGCTGTATTCGTCCAGCTTCTTAAGATCGCTTAAAATTTCGGAAACCATCTTGCTGTGCTTGCCAATCCGGCCGCCACGGAGCTCTGCCAGCGGAGTAACTGGGAAATGGAGAGGTTGTCCGCCCTTCTTGCCTGGCATGGCTCGCTCCTACAACCAGCTCACAATTTGACAGTTCGTACGCAACTATTCAAGCAAGAACCAGAATTCCGTTTAGTCGGAACGTTAATTCACCAGTGATATGCGGCCGGTACGATGTTTCTCGTCCG
>Ga0070698_100005728_pt1 | contig 13586 bp, 10 predicted proteins | sample KBSK1502metaG_FD_65477 | JGI IMG/M metagenome (GOLD analysis project Ga0070698, IMG submission 65477) | Corn, switchgrass and miscanthus rhizosphere microbial communities from Kellogg Biological Station, Michigan, USA - KBS K1-50-2 metaG | ecosystem: Host-associated > Plants > Roots >... | reverse complement strand
GTTCGACGCGAGCGTCCACTGGCCGAAGTCGATCAACGGCGTCACCATGGACACGTATCACCGCTGGATGGAAGTCGTCGTCCCGGGATCTCTCTCCGCGCTGCCGGTCATCAACGTGCCGGTCGGCTTCGGCCCGCAGGGATTGCCGATGGGCATGCAGGTCATCGGCAAGCACCATGGTGAGCTCGCCGTGCTCCAAGTCGCATACGCGTATGAACAGGCCACACGCTGGGTGAGCGAGAACCTGCCGCCTCTTCTGAAGGTGTGATTCCGCGGGCCATCTGCCCCCGGCTCTCAGCGCGGCCCCGAGCCCTCCGCTCGGCGCAGGAAACCCTCGACGGCACGGTTGAACGCCACCGGGTTCTCGAGGTTGGCCAGGTGACCGGCCTTGGGGATCAGCTCCAGCGCGCTGCCCGCGATGGCGCGGTGCATGGCCTCCGCCTCGCTGGGCGGCGTGATCACGTCCTCCTCGCCGACGACGACGAGGGTCGGCACGCGGATCTCGCGCAGGGTGGGCGTGGAATCGGCGCGCGTGGCCAGGCCGGCCAGGGCGTCCGAGATCCCACGCGCGGGATTGGCGAGGATGATCTCTCTCGCGCGCGCGACCACCTGCGGCCGCGTCTCGTGCGTGGTCTTGCCGAGCAGCTTCGGGAGGAACGCATCCGCGATGGCGCTGGTGCCCTCGCGGCGCACCTTGGCCGCCTGCTCGGCCCGCGCCTGGCGCGCCGGCTCCGTGTCGGGCGCGGGCTTGGTGTCCGCCAGCACCAGCGCGCGCAGCCGCGTCGGATGGCGGCGCACGAAGGCGAAGGCGGCGTAGCCGCCCATGGACACGCCACAGACCGTCGCCGCGGGCAGGTCGAGGTGGTCGAGCAGCGCCATCGCGTCGTCGGCGATGCGCTCCATGGTCAGCAGGCTCTCTCCCGGCGGCGAGCCGCCGAACCCGCGACAGTCGAAGCGCACGACCTGGAAGGAGGACGCGAGCGCGCGCGCCTGCTCGTCCCACATGGCCATGCCCAGAGGGAAGGCGTGCAGCAGGAGGAGCGCGGGACCCTCGCCCCGCGTCTCGTAGGCCAGCTCGCCGCCGGCGATGCGCGCCTTCATGCGCCCTCCGTGCGCGCCCGTCGCGCCGCGCGGCCGGCGGCCAGGCGCTCCTCCACCATACGGTCCGCCACGCGATGCGGCGGCAGGCCCTCCTCCCGCGCCCGCGACCACACCGCCGCCACCGTGTCGCCGATCCCGCGCACGCGCGCCATGACGCGCGCCTCGTCCAGGTCACCCGTCTCGTACAGCACGCTCAGGAGGCCCCCCGCGTTGACCACGTAGTCCGGGCCGTAGAGGATGCCGCGCTCGTGCAGGCGGTCGCCGTCGCGCTCGTCGGCGAGCTGGTCGTTGGCCGCGCCCACCACCGCGCGGCAGCGCAGGCGGGGAATGGTGGACTCGCTGAGCACCGATCCCGCCGCATTGGGCGAGAACACGTCCACGTCCACGTCGTAGATCGCCTCCGCATCCACCGCCACCGCGTCCAGCTCGCGCACGGCGCGCTCGGCGCGGGGCCGGTCCACCTCCGCCACGATCAGCCGCGCGCCCGCCTGCGCCAGCTGGCGCGCCAGTCGGCCGCCCACCTCGCCCAGGCCCTGCACGGCCACGCGCAGCCCGCTTACCGGGCGGTCGAGGACGCGCGCGGCGGCCTGGATGGACGCGAACACGCCGAGCGCGGCCAGGTCGGCGGCATCGACGCGGCCGCGCGGCGCGGTGTGGCTGGCGTAGGGCGTGACCGCGGCCATGACCTCGATGTCGCGCCCGTCGAGGCCCATGTCGGTGCCGGTGTGGAAGCGGCCGCCCAGGCGGTGCACGGCGCGCGCGTAGGCGGTGAGCAACGCGGGCGTCTTGTCCCGCCGCGGATCGGCCACGATGACGGCCTTGCCGCCGCCGTAGGCCATCCCCGCCAGGGCGGACTTGCAGGTCATGGCGCGGGCCAGGCGCAGCGCATCGAGCAGCGCGTCGTCCAGCGACGGATAGAGCCGCATGCGCGTCCCGCCGATGGCGGGACCCAGCGTGGTGTCGTGCAGCGCGATGAACGCGCGCAGGCCCACCGCGGGGTCGCGCACCATCACGACCTCCTCGTGCCCCCAGCGCTCCGCGTAGTCGAGCGCGCTCACGAGCCGCGGGTCCAGCGCTCCAGCCAGCCGAGCACTTCCTGGTACCAGCGCACGGAGTTGGCGGGCTGCAGCACCCAGTGCCCCTCGTCCGGGAACACGACGAGGCGCGAGGGGATGCCGCGGCGCTGCAGGGCCGTGAACATGCCGAGCCCCTGCTCGAGGGGCACGCGGTAGTCCAGCTCGCTGTGCACCACGAGCGTCGGCGTCTTGAAGTTCTGCACGAAGTTGCGCGGGTTCCACTTCTCGTACAGCTCGCGGCTTGGCCAGAACGGGCCGCGGAACTCCCATTCCGCGAACCACAGCTCCTCGGTGCCGCCGTACATCGACACGAGGTCGAACACGCCGTCGTGGCTCACCAGCGCGCGGAAGCGGTCGGTGTGGCCGGCGATCCAGTCGATCAGGTACCCGCCGTAGGACGCGCCCGCGGCGGCGGTGCGGCCCTTCTCGACGTAGGGCAGCGCCTCCGCCCAGTCCGTGCCCTTCATGACGTCCTCGTAGGCGCGCCCCCCCCAGTCCGCGTTGATGTCGTCGATGAACTCCTGGCCCCAGCCGACGGAGCCGCGCGGGTTGGGCTGGAAGACGACGTAGCCCGCGGCCGCGAAGACCTGCGCGTTCCAGCGGTACGTCCAGCTGTCGCCCCACTCGCCCTGCGGCCCGCCATGGATCAGGACGAGCAGGGGATAACGGCGCGCAGGATCGAAGCCCGCGGGCGTGACCACCCAGGCCTGCACCGTCTTGCCCGCCGCGCCGGCGTAGGTGACGTTCTCGCCCGGCCGCAGCGCGAACGGCGCCAGCACGGCGTCGTTGACGTGCGTCACCGCCGCGAGCGCGCTGCCGTCGGTGCCCACGCGGTAGACCTCGGCCGGGTGGGTGAGCGACACGACCGTCGCGATCAGCGTGCGACCGTCGGGCGCGGCGCGCAGGTCCGAGAAGGTGGCGCCGCCCACGACCGTGCGCACCGGCCCGCCCGCCGCCGGCACCGCGAAGATGGGCGCCCGCGCATTGTCCTCGGCCGTGAAGAACAGCGTGCGCGAATCGGGCGACCAGGTCACGTCGTCCACGTGGCGGTCGAAGGACTCGGTGAGGTTCCGGACCGCGCGCGTGCGGCGCTCGTAGACCATGAGCCGCCAGCGGTCGGACTCGTAGCCCGCGCGCATCTGCGCCCGGAACGCGATCATGGTCCCGTCGGGACTGTAGTGGGGCGCGCCATCGTAGCCCGGGCTGCCCGAGACCTTGACGGGCGCGCCGCCGGCCACGGGCACCACGAAGAGCTCGGCGTCGGTGGAGACGGCCTCCGTCGCGGGATCCTTGCGCGCGTACGCGACCTCCTTGCCGTCCGGCGAGACGTCGTAGTCGTCGGGCCCGCCGAGGTTGAACGGCGGCACGTCGGCCTCGCCCGGCGTGAGGTCGCGCGCGTCACCCGCGGCGAGGTCGACGGCGAGCAGATGGGTGCGGCGCGGGCCGCGCCAGTGGTCCCAGTGGCGGAAGAGCAGGTGATCGTAGACGCGCGCGGACGAGGGCTTGCCTTCCGCGCTCAGCCGCTGCCGGTTGCATCCCGCGTCGTAGGCGCCGCCGGGCGCTATCGGTCCGCAATCCGGATACACCTCCGAGGTCACCAGCAGCGTGCGGTCGTCGATCCACAGCACGCCGCCCGCCTCCGTGGGCAGGGACGTGACCTTGCGCGCGGGACCCCCCGCGGCGTCCATCACCCAGGCCTGCGCGCCGCCGTCGCGCGTCGAGACGAAGGCGATCCGCCGCCCGTCCGGGCTCCAGCGCGGCCGGGTGTCGGACTTGGGGTCGTCCGTGAGCCGCCGCGGCGCGCCGCCCGCGGCCGGCACCACCCAGAGGTCCGTGTTGCGCGTCCAGGCCGTGGTGTCGATCGCGGTGGCCTGGTAGGCCACGGTGCGGCCGTCGGGCGAAAGCTGGGGATCGGCGAGCCGCTGCAGCCGCATCATGTCGTTCGCGGTGAAGGGCGGCGGCGCGGCGAGCAGCGGCAGGAGGGACAGGCACAGGATGGGCAGCATCATGAGGACCTCCGGGACCATCATAGGCGGACTTGAAAGCAGGCCCGAGGCGGGCGCACGATACACGCGGGGGGAATCGTGGTCCCGCGACTGGCCAGCTTCGAGGAGTTCTGGCCCTACTACGTGGCGCAGCACAGCCGGCCCAGCACGCGCCGCCTGCACTTCGCGGGCACCACCATGGTGCTGGGCGCCCTGGCCGCCGCCGTCCTCGTTTCGCCCTGGTGGGCGCTGGCCGCGCCCGTGGTCGGCTACGGGCCGGCCTGGATCGGCCACTTCTTCTTCGAGAGGAACCGGCCCGCGACCTTCACCTACCCGCTGTGGTCGCTGCGCGGCGACTTCCGCATGTACGGCCTGATGCTCGCCGGTCGCATGCGGCCGGAGGTCGAGCGCGCGCTCAAGGCCTACCCCGCCGGCGGCTAGCCGCGGCGCGCGGCCCGCGCGGATTAGAATCGCGCGGCCATGGGGCGCGGCGCCGTCTCCCTGCGCGGGATCCGCAAGTCGTTCGGGGACGTCCTCGCCGTGCGCGACGTCTCGCTGGAGGTGGCGGAGGGCGAGTTCGTAACGCTGCTCGGCCCCTCCGGCTGCGGCAAGACGACTCTGCTGCGTATCCTGGCCGGCCTGGAGGCGCTCGACGCGGGTATGGTCCTCATCTCCGGGCGTGACGTGACCGGGGACCCGCCGCACCGCCGGCCCGTCAACACCGTGTTCCAGCACTACGCGCTGTTTCCGCACCGCACGGTGGCGGGCAACGTGGCCTTCGGTCTCGAGATGGCGGGAAGGCCGCGCGCCGACATCGCGGCGAAGGTCGAGCGCGCGCTGGAGATGGTGCGCCTGGGCGGGATGGGCGCGCGCCGCGTGGACCAGCTCTCGGGCGGCCAGCGCCAGAGAGTGGCCCTGGCGCGCGCGGTGGTGCTGGAGCCGGAGGTGCTGCTGCTGGACGAGCCCATGTCCGCGCTGGACCGCAAGCTGCGCGAGGAGATGCGCGCGGAGGTGAAGGGCCTGCACGCCCGCCTGGGCACGACGTTCGTGTTCGTCACCCACGACCAGGAGGAGGCCCTGGCCATGAGCGACCGCATCGCGGTGATGAACGGCGGACAGGTCGAGCAGCTCGGCTCGCCGGCCGAGGTCTATCAGCGGCCGCGCACGCGCTTCGTGGCGGAGTTCCTGGCCGTGCGCAACCTGCTCGCGGCGCGGGTCCAGGAGGTGGGCGACGGGGCGGCGGTGCTGCGGACCGACGGCGGCCTGGAGCTGCGCTCGACCGCGCCGGGATTCGTGAAGGGCGCGCGCGCCTGGGTGGGCGTGCGCCCGGAGCGTCTGGCCTTCGACGGCGCGGGCGACAACCGCGTGCGCGGCGTGCTCGAGGACCGCGTCTTCCTGGGCGACCGCAGCGAGTGGCGCGTGCGCGCGGGCGAGGACGTGCTCACCGTGTCGGAGTCCGGCACCGGTGAAGCGCGGAAGACGGGAGACGCGGTGACCGTGACCTTCCCCGCCGACGCGCTGCTGCGGCTGGAGGACGGCGCGGGGGCGAAGCTCTCGTGAGCGCGCGGCGGCAGGCGCTCGTGCTCCTCGTTCCGGCGGCGCTGCTGCTGGTCCTGCTCCTGGGCGGCGCGCAGGCCTTGATGCTGATCGCATCGCTGGGGCGCCGCTCGGCCTACGGCGGCGTGCTCCACGAGTGGGGGGCGCGGAACTACCTGCGCGCGCTCGAGCCCCTCTACGTGAGCGTGCTGGGTCGCAGCGTGCTGCTGGCCGCCGCCACCACCGTGGCCTGCCTGCTCGTCGGCTATCCCGTCGCGTACTGGCTGGCGCGCCAGGCACCGCCGCCCTGGCGGCGCGGCCTGCTCGTGCTGGTCATCCTGCCCTTCTGGACCAGCTTCCTCGTGCGCATGTACGCCTGGATGTTCCTGCTGCGCACGGAAGGGCTCGTGAACCTCACGCTGGGCGCGCTGGGGCTGCCCGCGCTGAACCTCCTCTACCACCCCGCGGCCGTGCTGCTGGGGCAGGTCTACGGCGAGCTGCCCTTCGTGATCCTGCCCCTGTACGCGTCGCTCGAGAAGCTGGACCCGAGCCTGCTCGATGCCGCCGCCGACCTGGGCGCGCCGCCGCGCGCCGTGTTGCGCCGCGTGGTCCTCCCGCTGACGCGGCCCGGGATCGTGGCCGGCGGCGTGCTCGTGTTCATCCCTTCGCTGGGCGCGTACCTCGCCCCCGACCTGCTGGGCGGCGCGCGCTACGTGTACGTGGGCAGCCTCATCCAGAGCCAGTTCGCGGTGGCGCGCGACATCCCCTTCGGGGCCGCGCTGTCGTTCCTTCTCTCCGCGGCCGTGCTCCTCACCCTGTGGCTCTTCCGCCGGCCCCTGCGCGCAGGGACGGAAGAGGGCGGATGACCGCCGACCCGCCCGCGAGATCCTTTAGACCTAAACGATCTCGTCCGCTGCCGCCACCCGCGGCCTGGGTCAGCGCGGCCGTCTACGTCTTCCTGTACGCGCCGCTCCTGGTGCTGGTGGCCTTCTCCTTCAACCGCGCCCGCCTGGCCGCGCGCTGGGAAGGGTTCACCCTGGCCTGGTACGCGGTCGCCCTGCGCGACCAGCACGTCCTGGCCGCGCTGCGCAACAGCGTGCTGGTGGCGCTGGCCACCACCGTGCTCGCCACCGCCGCCGGCACCGCCGCCGCGCTGGCCTTCCACCGGCACCGCTTCCGCGCCCAGGGCGCCTGGGACGCGCTGGTGGTGATCCCGCTGGTGCTGCCGGAGATCGTGCTCGCGGCGTCGCTCGTCCTCCTCTTCGGAGGCCTGGGCCTGCGGCTGGGCTTCGCGACCGTCGTCCTCGCGCACGTCGCCTTCAGCGTCTCCTACGCCATCGTGGTGGTGCGCGCGCGGTTGGCCGGCTTCGACCGCACGCTGGAAGAAGCGGCCATGGACCTGGGCGCCAGCCCCTGGCGCACGCTGCGCCACGTCACGCTGCCGCTGATCGCGCCCGGCATCCTGGCCGCGGCCCTGCTCGTCTTCGCGCTCTCCATCGACGATTACGTGGTGACCTCGTTCGTGGCGGGAGTCGGGGCCACCACGCTGCCGCTGCACATCTACTCGATGGTGCACAGCGGGCTCAGCCCCGAGATCAACGCCGTCTCCACGCTGCTCCTGGCCGCCACCGTGCTCCTCCTCTTCGCCGCCTGGCGCCTGGAGCAGGGCCGGCGCGCGCGGGAGGCGGCGGTGCCGGTGGCGCTGGGCCTCACGCTGCTGGGCCTGCCCTTCCTGCTCGCGCCGGGCGCGATGGCGCAGGGCGACCGGCAGCTCAACCTCTACATCTGGTCGAACTACATCGCGCCGGAGACGGTGCGCCGCTTCGAGCAGCGCGTCCACGCCCGGGTCAACGTCGACTTCTACGACAGCAACGAGGCCCTGCTGGCCAAGATGCAATCGGGCCGCGTGGACTACGACGTGGTCTGCCCGTCGAACTACATGGTGCAGATCCTTGTCGCTCAGGGGCTCTTGCGACCCTTGGACTGGTCCGTCCTTCCGCATGGGTCGAACCTCGATCCGCGTTTCCTGGCCCGCTCCTTCGATCCCGGCAACCGCTATTCGGTCCCGTACTTCTGGGGCACGACGGGCATCGCCTACCGCAAGAGCAAGGTGGGCACGGTGGATTCGTGGGGCGCCCTGTGGGACCCGCGCTTCCGCGGGCGCATCCTCATGCTCGACGACGCGCGCGAGGTCTTCGGCGCCGCGCTCAAGTGGAAGGGGCTCAGCCTCAACGCCACCGATCCCGCGCAGCTGGCGGCCGCGCAGCGCCTGCTGGTCGCGCAGCGGCCGCTGGTGCGCGCCTACAACTCGGCCAGCTTCGAGGACGTGCTGCTCTCGGGCGACGTGTGGCTGGCCCAGGGCTGGAACGGGCAGTTCGCGCGCGCCATGGCCCAGGACGCCGACATCGCCTACGCGATCCCGCGCGAAGGCTCGAGCCTCTTCATCGACAACCTGGCCATCCCGCGCGACGCGCCGCATCCGGACCTGGCCCACGCCTTCGTGGACTTCGTGATGGAGCCCGAGATCGCGGCCGAGATCTGCCGCACCATGCAGTACTCGAGCCCGAACCGCGCGGCGGTGCCGCTGCTGCCGAGAGCCATCCGCGACAACCCGGCGATCTTCCCGCCCGAGGAGGTGGTGGCGCGCACGGAGGCCATCGAGGACCTGGGGCCGGCGACAGTCCTCTACGACCGGCTATGGACGGAAGTGAAGACGAGTCGATAGACGCGATTCGCTACGATTCGAGCCTAACCCTCGGCGTAATAGCCCTTTCGTGCGCGCGCCGTCGTCGAGGGCCGATCCACGTCGACCTTGATCTTGCGCCAGCCGCGCTTGCCGCCCGGGGGCTCGTAGCCCACGAGGTAGCGGTGGCGCAGCGTGATCGCGATCGACTCGACCGCCTGCTTGAGCCGATCGACGCGGCCCGTGTCGTGCTCCAGGCCCCTCAGGATCTCGGCACGGCCGCCCGTCTCCTCGGCGAGGTCGAGCAGCGGCGTGGCGTCGAAGTCACGCGGCGGGCCGGCCTGCCCGCCGCCCGGCCAGCCGCCGCCGCCGCCGCCGGGCCAGCCCCCGCCACCGCCGGGCCACCCGCCGCGCCCGCCCGGGCGCCTGCGCCCGCCTCCACCCGGCCAGCCGCGCCCGCCGCCGCCCGTCCCGATTCCCACCGGCCGGAAGATGTCGAGCAGCGGGCTGTCGCCGCCGAGCGCGATCGAGAACACGGGCACCTCGGACCGCCGCGCCATCTCGCGCAGGTTCGAGAACGAGACGGCGCTCGAGGTGTCGACGCCGTCCGTCACCAGCACCACCGCCTTGCTCTCCGCCGCGCCCGGGGCCACGCGCTGGATGGCCTCCGCGGCCGCGTCGTAGAGCGCGGTGGCGCCCGCGGGCTGGATCATCGACAGCACGCTCGCCAGCCGCGCGCGGTCGGACGTGAAGTCCTGCACGACATCCACCTGGCTGTTGAACGTGATGACCATGATCTCGTCGGCCGGCTCCAGCAGGTCGATGAAGTAGCGGAGCGCGTCCTCCACCTCCCGCGCCTTGCTCTCCATGCTCGCGCTGATGTCCAGGGCCAGCGCGATGCGCAGCGGCCGCCGCTCGCCGCTGAAGAACGTGACCTCCTGCCGCTTGCCGTCCTCCAGGACCTGGAAGTCCTCGCCCTGGAGGCCCATCACGGGGTGGCCCGCCTTGTCCAGCACCGACACCGGCACGCGGACGGTGCGCGTGCTGGCCCCGAAGGTCGGCCCATGGGCGACGGGTCCCGCCGCGGGTGGGAACGAAGCATCGCCACCGGCACGCGGAGAGCGCGGCGTCGCCGGAGCGGACGGCGCGCCGTTGGCGGGCGCCACGCGCCGCACGGCGACGATCAGCGTCTCGGAGGCGCCGGCATCGCGCAGCGCGCTCTCGCGGGGCGGGTCGAGCATCTCCCCGAACCCGCGGTCGTGCAGCTCGGCCAGGATCGTGCGCTCGCTGATGCCGGCGCGCAGGAACTTCACGAGGTCGGCGGTGGTCAGCGGATCGTCGCCACGCGCGCCCGCGGCGAGGGCCACCAGGATGAGGACGACCGCGAGCTTCCGCACATGGGAAAGCAGCCGCGGCGGGGCCGCCTCGATCGGCATGGTCACACCTCTGGCCGAGGAGTCGCCGGACGGCGCGGAGCCCGCCACGCGGCGTCCTCGGCGGAGACACCACATGACGACGGGGGAGGACAGCAGGCGTGGACCGAGGTGCCGCGCGGGCGGGCACTCGCGCGGATGTTGGACGGGAAGATCAATGGCATCAGGCACATCGCAGGGTCGGTTCTCGTGCTGCGCCGGGACGCGGCCCGGCTCCTCGCGGCCAGATGAGCAGGATCCATGCCCAGGCCTCGCCGGCGGGGTCTGGCCGCCGCGGCCAGACCCGGCCCGGCGAGCGAGGGCATGGTGCGAAGGACGAGACCTCAGCGCACGAGCGCCGCCATCCGGTTGATCACGTCGACCGCGTGCGCCCATTCGTCCCAGATCTGCGGGAAGACGCGCTCGGAGCGGAGCGTCCGGTCGACCTGCTGGGCGTCGGCCAGGAGCTGGTTTACGACGGGACGGACCTCCGTCGGGTTTATGAATCCGCCATCGGCGCGGCGGTGGAGGTCGGCCGCCTTGTCGGCGAGATGGCCCACCGCGTTGAGGACGTTGTCGCTCGCGCCCGGATACTCCTGCCGGTGCTGCCAGGCGACCTGATGCGTGCGCGAGACGGCGGTGTCGAGCGCGTGCGCGAGCTGGTGGAACTCGTCGAGCTGCGCGCTGGTCAGGCCGCCCGCGGCTCCCGCCATCGGCCCGCGGTCCCGGCCGCCGAACGGGCCGTAGTCGCGGTCGTAGTCACCGAGGTCGGCGGCGGTAGAAGGCACCTCGACGTCCTGCCCGGCCAGCAGCCGCTTCATGCGGTCGAGCCCGTCCATCACGTCGGCCCAGGAATCGGCGGTGCTGATCAAGGCGCGGCTGGCCCGCACCCGCGCGTTGATCCGGCGCGCGCGGGCCGTCAGCGCGTCGACGTCGTCCGGCGCGTCGAGGGCGGAGGCGTCGTAGTTGTCGAGGCGGTCGTGGAATTCGGCCGCCTGGCTGGCGAAGGCACGCAGGGTGGGGATGAGGCGGCGCGCGACGGTGCTGCCGTGACGCGCGTCCTCACGCGCCGCTTCCATCGCGTTCTGCGCGGCGTCGTCGACGTAGTACGCCAGCGCGCGCATGGTCTCCAGGCGGCGTCCCTCCAGCGGCTGTTCGTAGGTCCCGTACGTGATCTGTGCGTGCGCGGCGGGCGCGGCGGCGGCCAGCGCCACCACCGCGAGGGCGCAGATGGCGCGAAGAGCGGGGAACGTCATGTTTCTCCTCCAGGAAGTTGATGCGCCCGTGGGCGCAGGGAAACGGCCGCGGCAGGCAGCGGCGGAGCAGGTCCTCCATGCGCTGCAGGATGCACTCGTCCCAGACGCCGGGCGAGGTCGCGTTCGCCCAGGCCCCAGCAGTCCATGCGGCGCGCCTCCCCCGAATGATCCAAGAGGGGGAGAGCAAGACCCGCGCCGGGCGCGCGTCCGATGTTGTGATGTGGATCACGCGGGCGCGTGGTGGCGCCGCCGCGTCTCAGCTTCCGCTGACGGTCATGCTGCGAATACGGAGCGTGGGCGCCGCGGCGGACGACCGCCATTGGAGGTCGCTGCCGAGCGCGTCCACGTCGAGCAGCATCTGCTTCAGGTTCCCCGCGATGGTGACCTCGTTGACCGGATGGACGAAGCGGCCGTGCTCGATCCACTGGCCGGCGGCGCCCTGCGAGTAGTCGCCGGAGACGAGGTCGACGCCGAACCCGATGAGGTCGGTCACGTACAGGCCGCGCTCCACCTCGCCCACGATCTCGTCCGGCGGCGTGGTCCCGGGCGCGAAGCAGAGGTTCCCCGCGCCCACCGTGGGACCGCCGCCCACGCCGCGCCGCGCGCTGCCCGTGGGGCGCGCGCCGATCTTGCGCGCGGAATAGGCGTCGCAGAGGAAGAAGCGCAAGACGCCCTCTTCCAGCGGGACGTTGCGCCGCGTGCGCAGTCCCTCGCCGTCGAAGGGCCGCGCGCCCAGGCCGCGCGCCTTCCGCCCGTCGTCCACCACGGTCAGCAGCGGCGAGGCGACCTGCTGGCCCACGCGGTCCTTCAGGAAGGTGGCGTTGCGGAAGACGGAGTAGCCGGAGAGCGCGCGGAAGACGATCCCGAGCAGCTCGGCCGCCGACTCCGGATCGAAGACGATCGGCACCTCGCAGGTCGGCACCTTGCGCGCGCCCAGACGGCGCAGCGTGCGCTCGGCCGCGATCCGGCCGACCTCCTCCGGTGCCAGCAGGTCGCCCACCCCGCGGCCGTTCGTGTACCAGTAGTCGCGCTCCATCTTCCCGTCGCGCTCCGCCACCGGTACGACCGAGAGCGACACGCCGGAGGCGCGGTACGAGCCCATGAACCCGTGCGTGTTCGCGAGCACGACCTCGCTCTCGTCGGAGCCGTAGGACGCGCCCTGCGAGTTGGTGATCTCGGGCGAGGCCGCGAGCGCCGCCGCCTCCGCGCGCCGCGCGCGCTCGATGCGCTCCGCGGTGGGCAGCGCGGCGGGAGAAGGGTCGAACAGGCCGAGGTCGATCTCGTCGGGGGGCGGCGTCTGGTCGGGCAGGCCCGCGGCGGGGTCCTGTCCGGTGACGCGCGCCATGTCCACCGTGTCGCGCACGAGCGTCTCCAGGGCGGCGGACGAGAAATCGGACGTGTAGCTCGAAGCGGTGCGCCGCCCGACGAAGACGCGGATCCCCAGCGCCTTGCTGCCCGCGTCCTTGAGGGTCTCCACCTCGCCCTTGCGCACCGTGACCGAGAAGTCCGTGCCCTCGGCCACCAGCACGTCCGCGGCGTCGGCGCCGAGCGCGCGGGCGCGGGCCAGCAGGTGCGCGGCGAGATCGCGATGGTCCACGTCCCGATTCTGCCATGCCGGCGTTTCCATTCCCCTCCGCTTGGATTTACGCTCTCCGCATGGCCACGCTGAAGGACCCGGCCGAGGTCGCGATTGCCACCGACCGCCCGGTCAGCGAGCGTGCGCTCCCCTCTCCCGACGTGCTCGACCGCGGCGGCCTGGCCGGCCATCCCCGCGGGCTCACCACGCTCTTCTTCACCGAGATGTGGGAGCGGTTCAGCTACTACGGGATGCGCGCGCTGCTCATCCTGTTCATGACCGCCTCCGTGGCCCAGGGCGGCCTGGGCTGGGACGCCAAGCGCGCGGCCACGCTCTACGGCCTCTACACCGCGGGCGTGTACTTCACGGCCATACCGGGCGGCTGGATCGCCGACCGGCTGCTCGGCCTGCGCCGCGCCGTGCTGGTGGGCGGCATCCTCATCGCCCTGGGCCACTACAGCCTGGCCCTCGACATGAGGCCCTTCTTCTACGCCGGCCTCGTCCTCATCGTGATGGGCACGGGCCTGCTCAAGCCCAACATCAGCTCGATCGTGGGCCAGCTCTACGCGCCCGACGACGCGCGCCGCGACGCCGGCTTCTCGATCTTCTACATGGGCATCAACACCGGCGCCCTGATCGCCCCCATCATCTGCAGCTACCTCGGCGAGAAGATCGCCTGGCACTGGGGCTTCGGCGCGGCCGCGGTGGGCATGACGCTCGGGCTCGTCCAGTACGTGCTGGGCGCCAAGCGCCTGGGGCAGGCCGGCCTCATGCAGCCAAACAGCTCGTCGGTGGCCGCAGAGCAGGCGCCGGTGGCCAATCCCGGCGCGACCTGGGCGCGGGTGCTGGGCGTGATCGTGGCCGGCTCGGCGGTCCTGTGGGCGTTGTGGGACTACAAGGACCTCGTGATCCTGGGCGGCACCGCCGCCTACTTCGTCTGGATGGTGCGCCAGGGACAGAC
>Ga0070698_100005727_pt1 | contig 13586 bp, 8 predicted proteins | sample KBSK1502metaG_FD_65477 | JGI IMG/M metagenome (GOLD analysis project Ga0070698, IMG submission 65477) | Corn, switchgrass and miscanthus rhizosphere microbial communities from Kellogg Biological Station, Michigan, USA - KBS K1-50-2 metaG | ecosystem: Host-associated > Plants > Roots >... | reverse complement strand
AGGTGCTCTCTGAAGCGCTCCAGCGTCTCGACCGCCTGGGCGTACTGCTGCTGTGCCAAAGAGACACGTACCAGCAGCAGCACCTCCCATTTGCGCAAGGGGTCCCAAGCCTCCGGCGAGAGCGAGGTCTGTGCTGCCCAGTTGGACGCCTCAGCCAGGTTCCCTTGGGCCAGCCACACCTGGACGCGAGTCTCCACCACCCAGCGAGCATTGTTAGCAAATTCCTCCTGCGCAAACAGTGTCTCCGCCTCTCGCAGTGCCTCTTGTGCGGTACCCAGATCCCCTCGTGCGAGCCCCAGCAACGCCACCGCTCTCTCTCCTATCGCTAGCAGTTCCACCTGTTGCCAGTCCTGGGCGATACGCAGCAAACGGCGCAGCGCGTCAGATGCCTCTTCCAGCCGATTCCAGGTGTAGAAGATGTCAAAGAGGGAGGCCAGCAGAAATCCTGCTAGTGCCGTGCGCCCACCACCCTGCTCGATCAGGGCGAATGCCTGGAGGCATTCCTGGTGCGCCAGGTGCCACTGTCCGGCATGGATATACATTCTGGCCAGCCAGGTCATCACACGGATCGTCACCAGGTGGTCCCCTGCCTCACTGATCCACTGCTTCGCCGCACGCAGCCTGGGCACCAGGAGGGCACTTTCTTGCTGAAGCGCCAGGGTCAGCCAGAAAGCGAAGGAGAGCGGGATCATCTTCCAGCTCACCTCCTCATCGGGGGGCAGCGCTTCTACCTCTTGAGTCAAGAGATGCAGGCGCTCTTTGTCGCCACGCCCCATGATGGCTCTGACCTCGATCAAGGCACGCAGCAGGCGCAGACGCCGCCCGATCAACGTCACCTCTGTCTCTGAAAGTAAAAGCGACTGCCTGCTGCGCAGGATCTCTTCCAGGCGCGTGATGGTTCGCTGCACCTGGGCTCTCATATTGGCATGCACCGTTTCGGTGCTGATATGGACGAAGTTGAGGAAGCGAAGAGCAGCGTCCAGCGCCAGGCGCGCATGCGCACGCAGGACGGTATCTGGCAGGGCGAGCACCCAGGTATGGACGGTTCTTGCTTCCCCACTGAACCAGAAGTGAGGTGCTGCCTGCTCCATCAAGCAGGCGGCCAGGGGGTAGTCAGGCGCGGCTAGCGCATGTGCAATAGCCTCTCGCCACTCGTCCTGTGTCGCATACCACTGTGCAGCACGTTGATGTAAGAGCGACACCAGTTCTGGTTGAGAAGCGTGCAAACGAGCACGCAACGCCTCACGGAACAGATCATGATACCGGTACCACTGCCGCTGCTCATCGAGCGGCACCACAAAGAGGTTGGCTCGCTCCACCTCCTCCAGCATCTCCTGGCTTGCCTGGAGCGTTGGACCAGCAGTGATTACCTGACATAAGGCGGCATTCATGCGGGTGAGGATTGATGTCTGGAGCAGAAAGTGCTGAAGCGGGACCGGCAACCGAGCAAGAATGTCCTGCTGCACATAGTCCAGGAGATACCGATAGCTACCGGTAAAGTCCGAGACCCAGCCGGAGAGATCCTGCTGCTTGCGTAGGGAGAGTGCTGCCAGTTGCAGACCGGCGATCCAGCCCTCCGTCCGGTGTTGCAGGGTGGCCACGTCTTCTTCTGAGAGAGGCAGGGTCATGCGTTGCAACAGAAAGCTGGTCGCCTCTTCCTGGGTAAAGCGCAAATCGCTGGAACGGATCTCGATCCGTTGGCCACGAACGCGCAATCTTGAGAGGGGAAGCTCGGGATCAGTACGTGTGGCGAGCACCAGGTGCATACGTGCGGGCAAATGATCAAGCAAGAAGAGTAATGAGTCGTGAATAGCCTGGTCAGAGATCACATGATAGTCATCCAGGATGAGGATGATATCTCCAGATCCATGCATGATCTCATTGAGTAGGGATGTCAGGATGGTCGAAAGCGGTGGAGACTGGGGCGAGTGTAGCAAGGCAAGAGCCGTCTGCCCAAGATTAGAGATATAGCCGCGTAGCGCCGCAATGACTGAGGCCCAGAAACGGATCGGGTCATTATCCAATGCATCGAGGGAGAGCCAGGTGACAGCCTGTTCGGTTCCCTTGCGCTCTACGCCCTGCGCCCTCCCCTCGCTTGACGGCAGCTTCATCAGGCAAGCTGCCCATGTCGAGAGTAGCGTGGTCCTCCCACTACCGGCAGAGGCAGAGATGAGCGTCAACGGGTGAGAGCGTGCCGCATCCAGTTCTCTGAGCAAGCGAGAGCGCTCTACCAGCGAGCTCGGCAGACGAGGAGGAGAGAGCTTGGTAGAGAGCAGCACTCCCTTCTGCTCCAACGACAGCGCTGTCGGCTCCGAGGCAAGAAAGGCAGGCGAAGGTGAGTTGCTGAGCTCCTGTGCCACCTGCTCTAAGCGAGCAAGAGTCACTATCGCGGGTCGTCCGAGATAGCGCTTCCTGGTGCGGCTCTGTGTGGTATGGTATGCATACCAGTAGCCTGCTCCTCGTTGCCGGGACTCTTTGAGCACACTGAGATGACCACATTGACCCTGGAAAGAGAAGGAAGTATGCGTCGTCAACCAGGCCAACCATCGTTCCTCGTTTTCAGGAACCAGAGACTGCGGTGGAGTGTCAGGACAAAGAAGTGCATAGGTCTTGCTCTGGGCAGACCAGATGAGTGAATGGGTGGCTGGTTTTGGCATGGACTCCTTTCACAGATCAAGTTTCATCCCCAACTCCCCAACATAGGGTGAGTATAGCACACAAAGGGTTAGCAAGCCAACAGCCTTTTAAACTGGAGAAGTAGGACGCTCGTGCGATCTGAGGCCGTTGTGGCGGTCCAGGTGAACATGCCATAGGCGCATCGCGCGATCAACGAAGCGGATGCTTTTCGATGTAGAGGATATCTATGCACCATCGTCCATAGCGAGCCAAGCTTTGGAAGGGTGCGGCTCAAATACCACCTGTCAGCGTCATTGCCGGGATTGGTAAACCATCCGTGGCGAGGTTTACACCTCCAGGAACAGACTTCCTTTCAGTATACCAAAAAAGTCTCGTTGTAATACTAGGCAAAGTATCAGATTACGATAGTGCTGGTCAATTATACTTTCTAGAGTGTATTCTAGGGTTTAACAGTAAAGTTATCCTTCCCTGGCTTTGGATTGGTGCTACTTCTGTAGACCAACTGCAATACTTTGAAACAATTTTACGATCAACCGGGCGCTACTGACATACTGTTGTCACACCCGCAGGATAGACTGCTGGTATGAGAGCAACCGAATGCCGCGCCAGCCACCGTCAGCGTGGCAGCCCAGCTTTGAAAGGAGTCATCTCTCGCTATGCCAAAGTACTTTGAGGTCAGCGGTCCCGCCTTCGTTGGTCTTCTGGTCCGTGATGTGAAAGCCTCAGCCGAGTTCCACGAGAAGAAGCTTGGCTTCAGGCGCGATCCTGCAGTCTTCCCAACGAGCGTCGGCTTCCTGACCTATCACGTCCTGTTCGAGCTGATCCAAGCATCTCCAGGTGTGGATCTAGACAGCATTCCCCGTCCGATCACGACTCCCGCCGTCCGGACGATGGTGTAGGCCAGGAGGTTCCTGATGATCAGCCCAGAGGCAGAAGCCCTCCGAACACGGATCAAACAACTGATGCGCTCCACTCTTCCGCTCAAGGCTCCGCTTGCCACAAGACGTGTGCAGTACGAAGCAGTCATGAGTCGCGGTCAGCTGCCAGCAAGTGTGCAGGTGGAAGCCGTCACCGTTGGTACGCTTCCCGCTGAATGGGTGAGTGCTGCCGAAGCGGCATCGGACCAGGTCATGCTGTACCTGCACGGTGGAGGGTACACGATGGGTTCCTGCAGCTCTCATCGCCTGCTCGCCGCTGCGTTAGCACAGGTGACTGGCTTGCGACTCCTGGTCCTTGACTATCGTCTGGCTCCTGAACATCCCTTTCCAGCGGCGCTGGCAGATGCGACGGCAGCGTATCACTGGCTGGTGACCACTGGGTTCAAGCCTGAGCACATGGTTCTGGCGGGAGACTCTTGTGGAGGCGGTCTCGTCCTCGCCACGCTGATCGCGCTACGCGATGCAGGCGAGCTGCTCCCGGCGAAAGCCATCTTACTCTCTGCCTGGACGGATTTGACAGTGAGCGGTGCCTCACTTTTGACCCAGGCAGAGAAGGATTTCGTGCTCACACGAGATTACCTGCTTGAACAGGCTCACGCCTATCTGGGAGAACGAGACCGGCATACTCCTTTAGCCTCCCCCGTCTACGCCGACCTGCACGGATTACCCCCGCTCCTCATCCAGGTGGGCAGCGATGAGATTCTGCTGGATGACGCGACCCGTGTAGCTGAGCGTGCACAGGAGGCTGGAGTCGCAGTGACGTTGCACATCGCTGAGGGGATGTGGCATGTCTGGCAGGCCACTGCCGCAGTTCGGCTTTTTCCTGAAGGGAAAGCAGCATTTGACCAAATCGCAGGCTTTGTCCGTCGTTGATTACTCCCTGCTTTCCCTACGGGGTGTACATGTTGGAATGAAGCGGGTCGTTTCTGCGCACGTATCCTGGTGATCGGTAGCGAGCAAATCTGAAAAAGTGAGCAAAGGTGTCTCAAAATCGATCGAATCATCAGGATAATGCGAAAGAAATCACCCGCTTCATTCCCACATGTACATACACTTTGACCGGGCTCTTGGAAGCAGTTTCACATCATCTTCGAGAGGAGGTCGGCTATATGCAGTCCGATGAGGAAGCAGGTAAAGTTGGTCGGCGCGCGAGGGATCCGTGGCATCAGTGAGGCATCGGCAACGAAGATATTCTGCGTTCCATACACCTGACCAGAGCTATCCACCACAGCAGTGGGATCAGAAGGTGGTCCCATCTTACACGTTCCACTCGCATGCCCATAGCTGATCAGATCGGTGTGCGCATACTTGCCCAGATCGCGTACGGTACGGACGCGCTGCCCCGGCTCAGTCTCTCGCTTGACCGCGTTTGCTACTGGCTCGACGTGGACCAACCGGCGGATGAGGTCAATGCCATCCATCACCGCACTCGCATCCTGCTTCCCTGGATCGGTAAAAAAGCGAAAGTCGATCTTGGGCGGCAAATGAACCTCTTTCCCTCGTAAGAGAACCTGCCCTCGCGAGCGAGGGGCCAGGTGAAACAGCATGATACTGAAACTTGCCTCTTGCCCATCCTTTCTGCTTTGATAGGGAACCAGGTGCAGATCAAAGCCGGTTGAACACTGCCTGCTCTTGGCTCTGAGAACCACCTGACTTTGAAAGAAACGCTGGTGGGTGAGATCCTCTTCCAGGAGCCGTTGGGCCAGGGCACTCGGCTCGAAGTCCATGCTGATCCCTGGGTGGTCGTGTAAATTTTGCCCCACGCCTGGGATATCAAGGAGCGGCAGCATACCGACCTCTTGGAGGGGTTGCGCCCACGAGATGTGCAACGAGATAAGCTCAAGCAAGGGGGAGAGAAAATAGAGGAGCAGCTCTAGCATTGTCAAAAAGCCGAGGAAAGCGCTCACAATTGATATTTCTCAATACGGAAAAGCAACCGAGCTAGGTGGCATCGAGGAGAGAAATAAGACCGACGGAGATTGGTTAGGCGGTAGCAAGCAGATCAAAGCCAAAGGTGTGGGCAAAGGTAGCAGGTAGACCGTGGAGCGTGACGACAAGCCTGGGGGCGTCGGATGGACAGGCATTCCGAGCTAACCGCTCCTCCCAGGATAGACGCCAATGCGCGCGCTTAGCTCGGGTCAAGGTTGGCGAGATCTGCATCGGGGCAGGCGAAGGATTGGGAGAAGTGGAGCTTTCCACCCAGACGGTTTGGCTCCGGACCACTTTGAGTCAGGTGCGCCGGATTCCACATCGTGGCCAATCTTTCCAGAGGACCGGAGCAAGAGGAAGCTGGGGAGGCGCTTTTTCCTGCGGAGGCGAGGGATCCGAGCGAGAAGCGTCCAGTGGCCACAGCACCGCACTCACTCGTCGGGGTTTGAGTGTGGTGCTGCTCTCTTGACACTGTGCCCGCAGAGGACAGGAGCGGCAATGGCCGATGCGTGCGGCATACAAGACCCGCAGGGAGCCACCACGCTCGCGACGTCGTTCCTGGGGATACAGTGGATGGTTGGCGGGGCAACGCAGTGTTCCATCCGGTTGTGGAGTAAAAGCTGAACCGGGAAAGCCGTGGGTAAAGGAAGGATGAGCCCATTGGGGAGGACCATAAATGACCGAAGGCGTGGACTCTTCCGCGGGTCTCGGCTCTTCTTGCGAGACAGCTTCAGCCTCAAAGGCTGGAGCAAATCCGGTGATGCGCAGCTCTGTGGCAGAGAACTGTTGCCCCAGTTCCAGCCGGATATTCCATACCCATTGCGCGAGGATCTGGCTAAACTCCTGGCCGCATGGGGTATGAGAGTACCACCGATCCGAATCTTGCTCGTTGTCTTCATCCGCAAGGACTGTCTCAAATGATCCGCGATGCAGGTAGAGGTCTAGCACATCCGAGGCGGTAAACGCCGGGGAGGGAAGCGTACTGACAAACAGTTCGTAGACCGTGCCGTCCCGCTCGACGCCGACTGTTGGAGGAGAGGAGGTGGCACCATGCGTCGCGATGACCACACGCACTTCGGGTCCGGCTGATGTTAAGGGACGGACGCACAATCATAGAGCGCACGTGTCATCCCACTTTCAGAATGCGTGCTCACATGACTTGGAGCACGCGCAAGCACCTGTTTGACCGCCTCCACCTCCAGGAGGTGATAAGCACGACTTCTGGCAATCACCCCAAGACCCGTAGCCAAAACGTCGAGGAGTGGAGCAGCATCACCATAGAGACCATCGAGACGCAACAGCACCGAAGCGAGGGGAAGCGCAAGTTGGGTGGCATAGTTGGTAATCACCTGAACGGCTCGCCGCAATTCGCTCCGGTAATCTCCATTGCCTGGTCCCCCAAACGTGCCGAGAAATTGATGCGTATGTGCCTGGAGGACGACCGTGCGGGTCCGCACGACTTCTCCCCGCTTGCGCCCTTGATAGCCCGGCGCGCAGACCTGATCAAAGCGACGATGAGGAGCAGGCAGCGCTTCCAGTTGCGGGAGTGCACGTTGGCGGGCAGCTTGTCGGGTCCCATCTACATCAACCACCAACCACTGCGCCCCTCGCCGATCAAACAGGCCGCCGGGGGAGGAAAACGGCGAGCGCGCAAGCAGATCCTTTTGAAAGAGCGTCCGCAAGGCTTCTACCGTGGACTGATCAAGGGCGGCGAGAAAGCGGGACAGGGTTGAGCGATGGGGCAAGAGATTTCGGCCAAAGAGCGCCATGAACGGCGAAGCCCACGGAGCGAGCCGTTCGTAAAAAGCCAGCAAGGTCGGTTCGCCCGAAAGCGCGTAGCCGATCAGCACCACGACAAAATCGATGAGGTCGTAGAGGCCAAAACGCGCGCGAGCGAAACGCACCTGCTCTTGAATAGCTTTCAGGATCTCTTCATGCGTGAGGACTTGAGCGAAGGCTGCTACCTCTGCCAACCAGGAAGGAATGGAAGGCAGGGATGCCTCTGAGATCTGAATACGCACCGAAAAATGTTCCATACACGCTGTCTCCTGCCCTTGCTTCACACTTCTGGTACATCCTCATGAGACGGCCACGCAATGCGCAACGAGGTTGTGGATCGCGTGGGTTGTTGGAGCCGTGCTCGCCGTTTTTGCGACCGAACGACTCCCGGAAGGATTGGTCAGTCTGGCACATCGGTTGCGCTTCTCAGCCACAGCTTTCCGACCTCCCCCATCTGTGGGATCACGCCCAGCTGTTGCAGGAGACGCAACTGGTTGCCAGAACGTAGGCTTATGAGCTCACGGACGAGAGTGAGGTCAAATGTTGTACTAACTGCTGGGGTGCTGAGAAGAAAGGCGAGTGGCTGGTCTCCATCGACAGGATGGTTTGACACGGCGTGGCCGTGTACATCCTTTTCTGAAAAGATGGGGAGAGCGCTCGGTCACGCAGACACTCAATGTAGACCCTTGGCACCTGGCCAAAGTGTTCCGCGGTGATCCTGACAGGGGTCCCTTGAGGAGCGAGTGCCCCGGGAACCAGAAGCGATGTGGCTCGCGCTACATCCTCGTCGGAACAATCACCATAGAACATGTCCTTGAGAGGAGCTCCCTCTTTGTAGGTCAGGGAACCTTGTTCCTCGTTCACCACCAGGTTTGGCGCAACCAAGGAATCACTATTCGTTTGGGCGATCTGGAATACAGACTCGCCATTCTGTACGAGAAACGCCGTGAGGTACACCAGCGCCTGGATCTTCTCGGGCCGCTCCTCGGCAACCTGAGAGATGACAATCCCACCCATGCTGTGACCCACCAGAATGACCGGCTCAGCTTGAGCATCAAGGATCTCACACACTCGTTTTGTATAGGTCGCCAGGGTGATCTCACGAAAGGTCTTGTCTTGACCACATCCTGACAGGTCAGGAATCTCTACCTGGTGTCCAGCCTGCTTCAGCAGAGGGACAACCTTCTCCCAACACCAAGGTCCATGCCATGCGCCATGGACAAGTACATACGTACTCATCATCTCTTTCCTTTCTCATGGGTATGTCTGCCCTAAAGCCTAGATTGTATCAAGTTCCTTGCCACTCAAGTGAAGAAGTTTACCGAGGTGACGAACTGGCCTGCTGAATCGCTTGCAGAGCCGTTGCGTCGTCTGGCTCACGTCGTTGATCAGCGACGTACTCATTGGAGGTGGTATGGTCGTGCGCGATCAATCATACAGATCGCCCCTGTCATACCCCCCGTTGGCCTCATGTTCTGGTTGAGCGAGAAGAAGTTGGTTGGATCATACGTGTTTTTGAGCGCGACCAACTGCTCGTAGTTGACTCCGTACGCGGCTTGCACCTGCCCTTTCTCCTCTCTCGCTGTCGGTTATCAGAAACTTTCTCATGCCTGCGGTAGATCACCGTTGCTGAAAGTGTACTTGCTCGTGCTCGATGGCACCATGAAGAGAACCCACACTTTCCCCACAGTTTTCTCTCCGCATCCTGTGGTATGATGGGGTCACGGTATGTTTCGCTCATGACGGCAGATCACGAAGAGGGCAGAGGAGATGGAACCGACATCCTTTGGGGCGCTGCTCAAGCGCTATCGCATGGCAGCGGGGTTGACACAGGAGGCGCTGGCTGAACGTGCCAGCCTCAGTACTCGCGCCGTCAGCGACCTGGAACGAGGTCTCAGCCGTGCACCCCGCTATGACACGCTCGACCTGCTGACGAGGGCCATGAACCTGGAGGCAGAGCCGCGGGCTGTGCTGTTCGCAGCTGCACGACCCCCTCTCCCTGGAGACGACGCGAAAGCCGCTCCCCTGCAGGTGCTTCCTTTCCCGCCCACGGCTCTGCTCGGGCGGGAGCAGGAGGTCACCCAGGCACTGGACCTTTTGCAAGCGCGGGGTGTGCGTCTGCTCACGGTGACCGGGCCCGGCGGGGTAGGCAAGACCAGGCTCGCGCTTGAGCTTGCCCATACCCTCAGGACAGGTTTTGCCGATGGCCTCGCCTGGATTGACCTGACAGCTCTGCGTGATCCTTCGCTTGTTCCACAGACCGTGGCACAGGTCCTGGGACTACGTGAACAGGCTGATCACACGTTCCCTGAGCAAGTGCGCGCCTTCCTCCAGGGCAAACAGTTTTTGTTGCTCCTCGATAATTTTGAGCACCTCCTCTCCGCGGCAGACTTCGTGGCCAACCTGCTGGTCCACTGCCCACGTCTGCACATCCTGGTCACCAGCCGGACGCCCTTGCACCTGCGTGCGGAACAGCAACTGGTGCTGACCCCTTTAACGCAAGCCGCCTCCGTGGCCCTCTTTCGCGAGCGAGCGCAGAGGGTGCAGCCCCATCTAGACGCCGCCGAGTCCTCTGTGGCGGCCATTTGCGACCAGGTGGACCGGCTGCCACTGGCCATCGAACTGGCGGCAGCACACGTCAGGGTGCTTTCCCTCCCCTTGTTGCTCGAGCGTCTCTCGGACCGGCTCCGCTTCCTGCGTGGGGGGGCCCGGGATCTGCCGGAGCGCCAGCGAACCATGTATGAAGCGATTGCCTGGAGCTACCACCTCCTTCCTCTCACACAACAGCGCTGGTTCCGCCGGCTTTCCATCTTCATGGGAGGATGCCAGCTTTCAGCAGCAGAGTCCATCTGTAGGGGAGAGGAAGCCATCGCTTTAGATGAGGGACTCTCGGCCATCGCGGCGCTTGTCGATGCCAGTCTGGTCCAGGTGGAGACCACGGGAGATGGCCTCCCGCGCTATCGTCTGCTCGAAGTGATTCGCGAGTATGCGGTCGAACAACTGCGGGCAGCAGGGGAGGAGGAAGACTTGAAGCTTCGCCATGCGGAGTATTACGCGGCTCTGGCCGAGGAAGCGGGGCGCTTTGGATCAGGCCAGGGGAGCCGTGAGGCACACCTCGAACGGGAATCTGCCAATGGACGTGCAGCTCTCGACTTTGCCTATGAGAGTGGCGAGGTGACACTCGGCCTGCGGCTGGCCACCTGGTTTGGACGGTTCTGGATCACACGAGGCCAGATGAGCGAGGGAAACCTGTGGCTGGAAAGGATGCTGGCGCTGGACGAAGCGAGCGCCACGCAGGCTGCCTCGCTCGCCGTACGCAGCAGTGCGCTCTATCACGCATCGCATCTCACTATGCACCTGGGCAGGAGAGATCGCGCCCTTGCCTTAGCTCAAGAGGCACTGGCGCTGGCCGAGCGGACGGGAGACCAGTCCGAGATCAGCTACGTGCTGGCTCTGCTTGGTTCCATCGCGCTGGCCACAGGTTCGGAAGACGAGGCCGCCACCTACTTCACGGAGAGTTACGCGGCGGCCAAACGTGCAGAAGATGCAGGAGTTACCCATCAGACCTCACGTGCCCTGCTCAACCTTGGAGAGTTGGCACGCAAGCGAGGGGATGTCGCGCGTGCCGCCGAGTTCTTGGAAGAAGCCCTCGCCGATGTGCGGGCCCTCGACATGACCTGGGGCATTGCCAACATCCTCACCCTGCTGGGGCACCTGGCCCGAGGACAGCAGGACTACGCGCGTGCGAAGGTCCGCTACCGGGAGAGCCTGGCGCTCTACCAAAGGCTGGGCAATGCCACCTATACCGCCTGGTGCCTGGAAGGCATCGCTGCCGTAGCCTGTGCGGAAGGGAGCTACCAGCATGCAACCAGGCTGTGTGCCGCCGCTGCCGTGCTGCGTGTCGCGGCACAGACCCCACTGCCCCCGACAGAGCAGGATGACTTCGATAAGGGGGTCATGACCGCGCGTGCTGAACTAGATGAGAGGAGCTTCACGGAGGAGTGGAGGATCGGATCAACCATGACGCAAGACGAGGCTATCTCCTACGCCCTGATGGGACCTCTGGCTTGAGCAGCTCACAAGGAAGAGCAACACGCTCCCTCCATGATAGGGGAAGTCAGCTCATGCTTGGCTCTACAATGAGGCGAAAGGTTGGTGAGTTGGGTCTCGATGAGGATACCGATCCCGTCGTAAATGATCCCCCTTGCAATTCAGTCTGCTTGCTACAACCTCGTTGCGCAACCCGTGGGCTTGGCTGGTCCAAGCAGAACACAGTGGCATTGCCGAACTCAAAGGCTTTGCCCAAGGCCTTCGTCGCGACTACGCCGCGGTACGTGCCGCCTTTTCTTCTCGATGGAGTAACGGGCAGGTGGAGGCTCAGGTGAACTGCCTAAAGCTCCAGAAACGGCTGATGTTTGGCAGAGCGAATTTTGATCTGCTTCGCTTGCGTGTGCTGCATGCTAGCTACTGTTCTTCCCCCTCTTGAAGGGCAGGAGGAGTGGTGCTCCAAGTCGCCTGCTTTGTGCTGGCTTGTTCAGGTGGACGCAACCACAGTGAGACAAAAGTTGGCTGCATCGTCTGCTGCACAACGGCCAGCAAGTGCTCGCGCAACTGGTCCAGGTCCACCTCCTGGCGCAAGGTGGCGCTGAAAGCGGCCAGGGTCTTAGCGGCATCATATTTGCTGCGATAGAAGCGCCGGTCAATAATCCGCTGGATACGACGGCGTAGGGGCTGGAATAACCAGTAGATCGCCAGCGTGGAGATGACGATGGCCACGCCACTGTCATGGCTGATGATGCTCCGCAGCAGCGCTTGCAGCCCAATGACCAGGCCCACGTAAACCAAGGCCAGTGATACCGTCAGTGTCCCGTAGACCAGCGTGCGGTTGATGAGCACATCAATGTCCCAGAGCCGAGCGCGCAGCATGGCAATCCCAAAAGAGAGCGGGATCAAGAGCGACAGGGCGGTACTGACCACATTGAAAGCCAACGGATAGAGGGAACTGGGTGATGCTAGCGCTGGGAACATCTGATACAGCAAAGTCCCGCCAACGAAGACAGTGATTGGCACAGCGAAACCGAAGACCACCCATTTGGTCTGTTGGCGCTGCAAGGGGCTGGACACCCGCCGGTAGCGGTAGAGTTGAACGACCGCAAGGATCGCCAGCTCGCCAAGTAGCATGAGATAGCCAATCGGATCACCGTTGATTTTCAGTGTGAAAGGTGCATTGGGAAAGAAGATGTATGAAACTTGCCCTGCAAGACACACGACGACGGTCCAGCGCGTCCAGATCGGCACGAACCGCCCACTGGGAAACAGCGAGAAGACAAGCACGAGCAAAGCCAGAGCGAGGAAGAACAGACACGCGTTCAGTACCTGCAAGAGGGAATTCGCCGGCACGGTACTCGACAAAATGCTAGGGCCAGACGTCACGAGCATGAGCGCGACCAACAGCGCCATCCGATCGTCGGGTCTGCGCCAGACGATCAGCGTGCTGACCACCAAACACACGACGACCGAGGTAAACGTGATCCCGACCAGGGATGCTACATAATTACCTGTCGACAGGCCAATCTCTTTGAGCGCCTCTCCTTGTTCAGGAGAGAGTTGCAAGTATGAGCATTCTGTACCAGATATATCGGTACAGGTGGTTTGCAGTTGTGCCAGGTAGACCGGCAGGGAGGCTCCGAAGATCGAGAGGGTGAGGACGACCAATGCGAGCCAGGTGCCTCGGGCGAGCAGGAGCCAGCCCCCCTGTAAGCGTGCGTAACTGTGCCGTTCACTGCTCTCCGTCTGTTCTGTTGACGCAGGTTCTCCACTCATCTGTACGATCCTGGTGGGACGCCCCGGTTCTTGCTTCTCGTCTCTTCTGTTGACTTCCATTCTATACCGGGTCCCCTTTTTGTGTCTCGTGTTGCAATTGTTTTCGATACTGCTGGCGAATCCAAAGGGCGACCGCAAGGGTCCCTGCTCCGCTCCCGCCCTTACAACGATACGGAGAGAGTTCGCCAGCAGTATCTGTTTTCCCCTGTAACAGCCGTCGGAGAGACAGCACTGGGAATGGTCGCTCCTGATTCAATCGGGAGCCAAAGATCCTTTCTCTTCCATGGGAGCGTGGTGCTGCGAAGTGGAGGGTGTTTGGATCTCTGCCTGCACCACCGTTCGCGAACGCAATGCGATGAGTATGGCCAGAGCAAAGAGCACCAGAGCCAGCACGGGGTGGAAGGCGGCAAGGAGTGGAACAGAGTCGCGAATGGCCGCAAAGACCTCTGCCTGGACCAGATAGACTCCGAACAGGAGCCA
>Ga0070698_100005726_pt1 | contig 13589 bp, 12 predicted proteins | sample KBSK1502metaG_FD_65477 | JGI IMG/M metagenome (GOLD analysis project Ga0070698, IMG submission 65477) | Corn, switchgrass and miscanthus rhizosphere microbial communities from Kellogg Biological Station, Michigan, USA - KBS K1-50-2 metaG | ecosystem: Host-associated > Plants > Roots >... | reverse complement strand
CGGCCGCAACGACTGGGCCTTCTGGGCCGCCGCCTGGGACGCCGGCGCCGCCATCACCGCCGATGACCTGCCCGAAGGCGACTACGAGATTCTGACCTTCCCGCTGCACGCGGTCATGCCGGCCCTCAAGCGCGGCGGAGCCGAGGACTGGGGCTGGGTACCCAGCCCGCGCGTCGGCCAGCCCGGCCAGCGAGCAACAGCAGGCGGTCCTTCGTGATCGCTGGGCGCAGTACCTTGGAGAGCAGCCCCGGCCGCAGCGATCGCATGACCGCGCCTTATGCCGTCACGGTGCAGCCGAGGTGACAGGGGGATGTCGTGAACGGTGAGTTCTCCCAGTTTTTCGAGGCCTGCCGGGATGCCATGCTGATCGTGACGCTGTCGGGGCAGATCATCCAGGCCAACGCGCCGGCTGAGGCGCTGTTCGGCTTCAAGGGTGACCAGCTGACCGGGCAGTCGGCGCGGCGGCTGTTCCCCGGCCAGTCACTGGGCCTGCGGCCGGAGCGGGGCGCGCCGGGGGCGGACACCCAGCGGTGCTGCGAGCTGGTCGGCCAGCGCGCCGACGCCAGCCAGTTCCCCGCCGAGGTCCAGGTCATCCCCGTCACCACCGCCCAGGGCCCGGCCGCGGTGCTGGCCATCCGCGACATCACCGAGCAACAGCGCGCCGCGTTCGTCCTCGAGCTCGGCCTGGACGTCCTGCACGCCGCCGACCGCGAGCGCGAGGCCCTGCTCGGCCACCTGATCCGCGCCCAGGAAGACGAGCGCGCCCGCATCGCCGCCGCCATCCACGACGACACCATCCAGGTCCTGACCGCCGCCAGCCTCCAGGCCGGCCAGCTGCGGCTGCGCCTGCGCGACCCCGGCCCGCTGCAGATCCTCGCCCGCCTCGAGCGCACCCTCACCCTGTCCATGGCCCGGCTGCGCCAGCTCATCTTCGACCTGCGCCCCGTCGTCGCCGACAACGGCGGCGTCGCCGCCACCCTGCGCGCCTACCTCGAGGACATGCACGCCGACACCGGCATCACCTACCGCCTCGACGACACCCGCACCGCCCAGGCCACCGTCAGCGCCAACACCATCATCTACCGCACCGCCCGCGAAGCCCTCACCAACGTCCGCAAGCACGCCCAGGCCGCCACCGTCCGCGTCCAGCTCCTCGACGTCGCCCACGGCCTGCTCGCCCGCATCACCGACGACGGCGTCGGCTACAGCCCCGCCGACGTCGAAGACCGCGCCGGCCACCTCGGCCTCATCCTCATGCGCGAACGCGTCCAGACCGCCGGCGGCTGGTGCCGCATCGAATCCGCCCCCGGCGCCGGCACCACCGTCGAATTCTGGGTCCCCCTCACCATCCCCGCCACCCGGCGCAAAACAGGCGATGGACGCGCCGCCTAGAACTCACAGCCCGATCAGAGTCCTGATCGTGGAGGACCATCCCATCGTGGCCGAGGGACTCTCATCGCTGCTGGAGGATTACGCCGACCTGGCAGTCGTCGCCGTCGCCGCGTCGGTTGCCGAGGTGGGTGCTGCCATCGAACGCGTCTCGGCTGACGTGGCCCTCATCGATTTCCACCTCCCCGACGGCACGGGAGCCGACGCCGCAGACCTGATCCGCACCCGCCACGGGTCCACAGCGATCGTTTTCCTCAGCGCCGACGATAGCGATGAGCGCCTGATCGACGCGATCGAGGCCGGTGCCAGCAGTTACGTGCTCAAGTCGGCGCGGAGCGACGAAATCGTCCGGTCAATCCGCGCGGCCGCCGCAGGGCAGACCCTGATCCCCGCCGGAACCATCGCCAGAGCCCTGGCCGTACGTCGGGAAAGCGCCCGCCGACGTGCGGAGAGCGAGGAGCTGCTGGCCCGCCTCACCTCCCGGGAGCAGGAAATCCTGGCGCTCATGATCCGCGGAGCCGACAACATGGCGATAGCCGAGGCACTGCACATCAGCTACGCCACTGTACGAACCCACGTTCGTTCGATTCTCAGAAAGCTGGACGCGCACTCTCAGCTCGATGCCGTGGCTAAAGCCGCACAACTGGGCTTCGGAGTGCCCGGACAGAGAACTGACGACCTGCAGACCCTGCGTGAGGAAGGACCTCGATTACGGAAGAGACGTATACCGACTAATGCTGGTATACGGCCGACCGCGAGCCTGGAGGAAGCCTCTTGGAAAGCCTCGCACTCTCCCGGTCCCCGCTGACGTTCTGGCACAAGCTGCTCGGCCGACTGCCGTCCTCCTACCGGCAGCTGGATGCCGCCGTGGACGCGCTGTCCGAGCGGGTCCTCGATCCAGACGCCACTGACGTTCCGCCCGACGTGCGCCAGCTGGCAGAGCGAGTGCGCTGGGCCGTTCTGACACTCCGGTAGGGCACCGAAAGTCTCGGCCGCACCACGTTCGCCGCATCCCGGTAATCGACCACCGGCCGCGGGCGGGCCGCTATGCAGAGCGCTAGACGTCAGCAGCTGCCCAGGGTGCCGCGGGTGAGCAGGGCAGGCCCGAGAGCGGCCCAGGCACCGCCGTAATACGTCGGGTCGCTTCGCTGCTGCCGCTCTGCTCGCCAGAGCAGCCGCCTGACAGCCGCGCCATGCCCGGCCGCCTGGGCTGCGGCGGCGGATGCGACCAGCGGCAGTGCCGCGTACGACGGATTCACCATCCGGCCCCCGAGACTCAGCGCGAGTCTCAGCGAACGATGACCTGGCCGCAGCAGCTGCCACCAGCGCGCGGCGAGGGACCTGGCCGCCGGATCGCAAGAGGCGGCGAACCAGACGACGGTCCGCTGGGCCCCAGGTCCGTACTCTGGCTCCGGCTCGCTGCCGTCCGGTGCCGGCTCCGCCCGCACCGTTCCGTCGGCGCTCAGCATCGCCCAGTCGGGTGGCAGCACCCGGCCGTCCTGGGTGAGCTCGCGCGTGAGGCGCACGGCACTTACCGCCAGCCGACGCCACTGTTCATCGCCGGTGAGCCGCTCCATGCCGAGCAGCGCGGGCAGCGACCAGTAGCTGGGATTGAGCGTCGCGGGCCGCCCGGTGGCCCAGGGTCCCGCGGTCAGGACCGGCATGCCGTCCGGTCCGGCGGTCACCTCGTGGGCCAGGATCGCGGCCGCCACCCGGCGGCCGTCCTGGTGCCACGTCGCCGCGGCTGGCCCGCGGTACCTGAGCAGGGCCCAGGCGGTCAGCAGGTCCGCGTCGGCGGCGGGGTTCTGGCTGACGACCTCGCCCTTGGCGTTCGCGAGGTAGGCGAACAGGCCGTCGGGCCGCTGCAGGTGATCACGCGTCCACTGCCAGATTCGGCGGAACTGGGCGTCGTCGCCGACCGTCTCGGTCAGCAGCATGCCGTAGGCCTGACCCTCACTGACCGTGTCATGGCCCTGGTCCAGCCGCACGACCCGGCCATCGGGCAGCACATAGGACGTGAGGAACCTGGTTGCCGCCTGCTGCGTGCTCACGCTGTTCGGAGAGACGCCGCAGCCCGCCAGCCCGGCGGCCAGCCCGGCGCAAGCCAGCGCCGCCGCCGTCCAAACCGCCGCTTCCGTCCGGACAGCCGCCTTCATCCGCACCACTGCCCCCAATCGTCGCGATCGCACATGTTCGCGATCACTGTGCCGGGTCGTCGCCGGTGCCAAAGCGGAATGCGGCCGATGCACTGGTCAGGGTCGCGGCAGGTAAATCGGCCATGGCTGCCAGCGTCGCGGATCGCCGGTGACGACGGCATCCCGGTGATCAACCATCCCGTCACCTGGGGACCACCCGCCGTCCCAGGATGGTTGATCGCCTGGATGCCTCGGGCGCAGGTGGGCCGGTAGGACTATCCGTATCGAGAACGAACCGCAGACGCGCCGTCATAACGGTACGGGGTCGTCGGCCGACCACGGATACATGACACGGGGATCCAGCCTCACTGCTTATCGCCTCGCGGCCGGTCGTGCCGCGAGGGAGGCAAGGCCACCCCGGCCCGCCGGCCTGCATAGTGCCCCGCAGCATCCAGGATGGTCGATCACGAGGATGGCATCGCACCTTGCCGCCGATAAAAATTTCGCTAGGGGCACCAGCCCGCTGAACATGGCGAGCGAGGTCGGTCAGTTATGTCCGGACGTCCTATGACAGGCGGCCCGATAGATGACATACCAGAAGAGATTGTCGTGCGAATCACTCGCATGGCCGAGCCGGGCGGGCGAACTGCTGGTGGGGGGTCCCGTTGGCTGGTAACGCGTTCACGGTGCTCACCGAACGCGCGAAACTCGCCCGCGCGGCAAGGTTCTGCGTTGTCGGCGGCACCGGCACAGCCATCAATACCGCGGTCCTGTATCTGCTTTCCCGAGGGCTGGGCCTCCCGCTACCGCTGTCATCGGCCATAGCCGTGGAGGTTGCGATCCTCAGCAACTACATGCTGAACGATCGCTTTACGTTCGGTACCCGCAGGCCGTCGTTCAGGCGGTTGGCGAAGTTCAATATCACCTCGCTGGCCGGCCTCGGCGTCAATGTCATGATCGTATGGATTCTGACGCGGCATGGAGTCTACTTTCTCGCCGCGAACCTCGTCGGAATCGCCGTCGCTGTCGTGGTGAATTACACCTTCAGCGTCGCCTGGGTGTGGCGCCGGGAGGCGTGATGCGGGACCTCATCTACGCCGTGATCGTGGCCCTCTCGGTCGTGGTCACCATCCAGTCCGCGCACACGCTCTACCTGACGCTGTACACCTGGAACCGTCCGCCGTCCGAGGCCAGCGCGCCGGAGCAGTTCCAGCCGCCCCGCCTGTCCTTCACGGTCATGCTTCCGGCGCGGCACGAGGAAGCGGTGATCGCCACGACGGTCGGTCGCGTTGCGCGGGCGAACTACCCGCCCGGGCTGATGCAGATCCTGGTGATCTGCTCGGCAGATGACGAGGGCACCATCGCCAAAGCCGAGGCGAAGATCACGGAACTGCGACGGCAGGGAGTGCGCAACGTCTCGCTGGTGGTGTTCCACGACAAGCCGATCAATAAGCCGCACGGGCTGAACGCCGGGCTGGCGAAAGCGGTGATGGACGTCGTCACGATCTTTGATGCGGAAGACGACATCCATCCGGAAATCTTCAACGTCGTGAACACCGTGATGGTGAACGAGCAGGTAAGAGTCGTCCAGGGTGGCGTGCAGCTCATGAACTTCGACTCGAGCTGGTACTCAGCGCTGAACGTCCTCGAGTACTTCTTCTGGTTCAAGAGCCGGCTGCACTACCACGCACGCCGGGGCGCGACGCCGCTCGGCGGGAACACTGTCTTCTTTGCGCGGGACCTCATAACGCGCCTCGGCGGATGGGACGAGACCAACCTGACCGAAGACGCGGACATCGGGTTGCGCCTATCAGCATCCGGCGAGCCGATCCGCATCGTGTACGACGACCGCTATGTGACCAAGGAGGAGACTCCGCCGACGATCAGGCAGTTCATCAAGCAGCGGACGCGATGGAGCCAGGGATTCATGCAGACGCTGAAAAAGGGCACCTGGCGAGAGCTCCCGACGGGCCGACAGCGCCGGCTGGCCGTCTACACCCTGGCTTTCCCGCAGGCCCAGGCGCTGCTGGGCCTCTACGTTCCGTTCTCCCTGCTGACGATCCTCTCCCTCAAGGCCCCGGTGCTGGTCGCGCTGGTCTCGTTCCTGCCGGTGCTCACGCTGCTCGGCCACTTCCTGATCTCCGTCGTCGGCCTGTACGAGTTCGCCGACGCACACGATCTCAAGGTGTCACCGATCGCCATCCCCCGGCTGGCGTTCGGATGGATCCCCTATCAGCTTCTTGTCTCCTACGCCTCCATGCGGGCGGTGCTGCGCCACCTGCGCGGGATCAGCAACTGGGAGAAGACCCAGCACATCGGCGCGCACCGGGAGCTGGCCGACACTCGGGGCCTGGAACTCGGGGAGGAGCCCAGCCGTGTCGCCTTATTCCGACAAGGAGCGGGCGAGGTCGCTGCTGGCGGATGCGCCGCAGCGAGCGCCGCGGGCGCGTGAGCCGGGGCGAACGCTCCAGGCCGATGAGCCGCAGCCAGCGCCGCGGGCGCGTGAGCCGGGGCGAGCGGTCCAGGCGTATGCGCCCCAGCGAACGCCGCGCCCACGTGAGCCGGAGCGAACGCCGCGCCCACGTGAGCCGGAGCGAACGCCGCGCCCACGTGAGTCGGGGCGCGAGCCGGCTGCGGCAGCCGCGCGGGCAGGCGTGCCCCCGTCTCTCGGGGGGATCAGGCCACTGGGCCGGGCCGGCCAGCTCGCCCTGACCTTCGCGCTGCTCAGCGGGCTGGCAACCCACGGCTACCACCTCTTCGAGTACCCGCTGTACAGCACGGACGAGGGGATCTACGTCGAGCGCGCGTGGTCGGTGATCAGGGAGGGCCGGCTGTCCCCGCAGACCTACTTCTACGACCATGCGCCCGCCGGCTGGCTCGTGCTCGCGCTCTGGGAGTTCGTGCTGCCCCGCCACTTCGAGACGTTCGGCAACCCGGTCAACAGCGGCCGGGTCCTGATGCTGCTGCTGCATCTGGCCAGCGTGTTCTTCCTGTTCCAGATAACGCGCACACTCTCCGGCTCCCTGCGGGCGGCGCTGATCGCGACCTTTTTCTTCAACTTCTCGCCGCTAGCCATCTATTACCAGCGCGAAGTCCTGCTGGACAACATGATGGTCTTCTGGGTGCTGCTGAGCATCTACCTTCTGCTGCGCCGCGAGCGCCAGCTGTTCGCCGGCCTGTGGTCGGGCGTTGCCTTCGGGATCTCGGTCGTCACGAAGGAGAACGCGATCTTCTTCGCCCCCTCCATCTACTATCTGCTGAGCCGGCGGGTCAGATGGGAGTCCCGCCGGCACTTCGGGCAGACGTTCTGGCTCTTCGGGGCGGGCACGGCCGTCTCCCTCTACTTCCTGTTCGCCACTCTGAAGGGCGAGCTGCTGCCGGCCCACCTGTCGTTCGACCTGAGCCGTCCGCCGCAAGGCCACGTGTCGCTCCTGTACGAGATGTGGTTCCAGATCCACCGCAACCAGACGGCACTGTTCGTCAAGGGCAGCTACCTCTATACGATGTGGGAGCCGAAGGACGGGATCCTGCTCGCCTTCGGGACCGTCGCGATGGTGGCCAGCCTGTACCTGGGATGGCACGAGCGCAAGCAGGACCCGGCCCTCCTGTTCGTCGGCACCCTCGCCCTAGAGATCGCGTTCTACCTGGCCCGGGGCAGCGTGATCCTGGACTTCTACGTCCTGCCGCTGATCCCGCTCTACGCGCTGAACATCGGCCTGATCGCGGACCGCGCGCTGGGCCGGATCGCCGCACCGACGGCCCGGATCGCCGTGCCGGCTCTCGGCGCGCTCTGCGGGGCGCTGCTGCTCTTCCCGAACACGGGTTACTTCGTCCAGCACGGCTTCCCCGGCCAGCCGAACCACCTGGCCGACGTCTACAACCTGTCGCTGACCAACAGCCAGAACGAGCAGATCGCCTGGATACGCCAGCACATCCCGCCCACTGACAAGATCATTACCGACGAGGACATCTGGGTGGCCCTGCACGACGAGCGCCCCTACTATCCGTACGCCCAGTCTCACTGGAATGCGGCATCGGACCCGCAGATACGGTACGGCATGTTCCACGACAACTGGCAGAACATCGATTACATCGTCGCCTCGAACCAAATGCGGCGCGCAATGATCCTGAACAATGCCGGCGGCCAGGAGCAATGGATCCTCGACGCGCTGGACAGCCACTCGACGGAAGTATGGCACGTTACCCGCGGAAACGTGACGCTCGCGATCTATCAGGTTCAGAAGTAATCAGCAGAAGGGCAAAGTTATGGAAAGCAAGCCCAGGTACAGAGATGTCGCCGAGCGCCCGGCGGAAACAAGGCCGGAGACGAGTGAGACCAGCAGGGCAGGCAAGCCGGGCGGGCCAAAGAAATCGAAGCTCAACTGGAAGTCGCTGCTGGCCGCGGCGGTCGTTGCCGTGATCCTCTGGCAGCTGTACAGCGCGTTCATCAGCAGCGGGAAGAGCTCCAGTACGGGCTCGCGGAGTCGTGGACCCGCGGCGGCCACGGGCGCCCCCACGGCGCCCAAGCCCGTGCCCAAGCCCACGCCAACACCAACGGTCACGCTGGGCGGCCATAAGATCTCCGCGGCTTCCGGCCCGGTCATCGTGCTCAACCCCGGCCTGGTCGCGCCGGGCGGCAAGGTCGGCGTTGTCGGCAGCGGGTTCCATCCCGGCACCGCGGTCACCGTCTCGCTGGTGCTATCCGGCTCACGCACCGGCACCGTGGTCGGGCGGGGCTACACATCGAAGTGGGGCTCGCTCTACTCCGGGTTCACCATGCCGCAATCCCAGGTCGGGGGGTCAGCGACCGTCGTCGTCACGACGGCCGACGGCCAGACGGCCTCTACCAAGCTCGTGACGCCCGGGGGGGTCGGGAGCGTCACGATCGTCGGCAAGGCCGCGGGGAAGCCGGGCAGCACCGTGGGCATCTCCGCGACCGGCTTCGGTCCCGGCGAGAAGGTCCACGTCTACTGGGGCCGTGTCGCCGGCACACCGGCGGACACCCTGACGGCCGACAGCGCCGGGCACATCATGGCCCAGGTGCCGGTCGGGGTGGCCCCGGTCGGTCCCACCACCCTGGTCCTGGTGGGAACGAAGACTCAGACCACGGCGACCGCGGCCTACCAGATGCTCGGCATGTACCCGAGTACCGTCATGCATCCGTGGGCGGCCAAGGCGGGCCGTCCCGTCGGCTTCACTGGCAGCGGCTTCGTGCCCGGCGAGCAGGTCCTCATCTACCTCAACTCGACCAACGGCATGCCCGCCATGACCACCACCGCCGACAGCCAAGGCGGCTTCAAGGTCGGCTTCATCATCCCATTCGGGCTGAGAGGCAAGCAGTCCCTGACCGCGGTCGGCAACCAGAGCCGCGCGGCGACGACCTCGGGCTTCGACGTCCTGCCCTACCTGCCCTCGGCCCAGGCCAGCACCTACGGCGCCATGCCCGGCACTACCGTCTCGTTCTACGCCACCGGCTTCGCGGCGAACGAGGTAGTCCTCGTCTACGCAGCCCACAACCAGCTTGTCACGGCCTTCCGGGTGAACAGCAAGGGCGCTGCCGCCGCCGCCGGGTCGTATATCGTGCCGAATACGCCGGGGTATCTGCGCTTCACGCTGGTGGGGCAGAAGAGCGGCGGCGTAGCGGGGGTCAAGTTCTCGGTGACCGGGAGCGCGCAGGGGGCCACGGTGCCGACCCAGCCGCCATACGTCCTGCCGCCCAGCCTGGGCGGGAAGCCAACCACGCCACCATCACACTCACCGAGCAGTCCATCACGGGGCGGCTCATCGCCGGCAGGCTCGAGCCCGCACCCGACGTCGTAGCCGACCGCCACCTCGAGCCGGTGATGGCCGATGGGCCCGCAGCGAGCGCCGAGGCGAACGATCGGGAGGTCATGTCCGCTCGTGCAGTGGTGTGACGTCGGGCGGCACTGCAACGTCGGTCTCATCGGGAAGGTAGCCCGAGCTCGATCCGATGAACGACGTGGCGGTAGGGGCCTTCTCGTCAGCCAGGCGGACGTGGCGTTCCAGCATGCCGGCCACCGCGCGGGCCTCAGCCGGGTCCAGGTACGCCTCCGCCACGTTACCGCTGGCCGTGACGCGAAGGGTCACAAGCCCCTGGTCGTCGCTCACCACGTGGATCATGGTCTGCTGCTCGACGGTCGAATCAGGCATGGTCCTGCTCCTTGTCGTCACTCAGTGTCATGTCCTGTCGGCGAGGATCTTGCTGACGATTACCCTCGGGTGACAGCGCATCACGCTTCGCAAGCGACAGGCTACGGGAAGAGGCTTGATCGTACTCGATGGGGGCCTCCTGGGAGCCCTGACCGACGTGACGCCGACGCTGATAGTGGGTAGCTCGCTGCCGCGTACGCGACGGCAGAGACGCTCATCCGGCCAGGTCAGCGGCTGCGCGGGCGGGATGATCAGGAGCGCAAAGCCGTTCGCACTCGACACCGGATGGGAAGGAACAGGTAGCAGCAGCCGGCGGGCTGCTAACTCGCGTGGCCGCGGTGGCACGCGCCCCAGGGGAGCGCTGGCCGCTGATCTTCATGTCACCGACTGTAGTCGTCCTGTTCGGCGACTCCTATCACGGGGGTGCCGTTGAGCTGAAGGGATCCGCGAAGATGAAGCCGTTCCTGATCGCCATCCTGGCCGCGACCGGCGTTACGACCTGCGCGTGCTCGGGTTCCAGCCTGGCGGCCCAGCCCGTGCACAACGCCGCCGTCACCGCTCGCCCCCGGGCCAGTACGCCAGCGGCCGCGCCTACCCCCTCGTCTGCGCCGGGTTCGCCAGCCGCCGCAAGCTGCCTGACCAGGGACCTGACCGCCTCGACGGGATCTCCCCAGGGCTTTGCAGGCGGCCTGCAGGTCGCCATCGTCTTCAAGAACACGGGCCACGCCGCGTGCACGCTGTACGGCTACCCCGGCGTCGCGCAGGCGGCGGGCACGCCGGTCACCACTATCGGCCGGCCCTCGACCGAGAACCCGGCGACACCCCGCACGCTGGTCATGCTGCCGCCCAACGGCAACGCCAGCGCCATGCTGCGGATCGCCGATTCAGCGAAGTACCCGGACGGGACGTGCAAGCCGGTCAAAGCGACCTGGCTGGAGGTGATCCCGCCGAGCCAGAAAACGGCCCTGAACGTCTCGTTCGGCTCGACCGCCTGCAAAGGGAACGTCAAGCTCCTGTCGGTGACCACCGTGCAGCAGGGCAGCGGCGGCTGATCAACGGGGCCGGGCTGATCCGAGCCGTCGGAGTGAACGATTCCGGATTGACGTACTCACCGGAATTATGTGGGAGATCTCAGACGTGAAATAGTTGTCTTGAGTCAGCTTGCGTTATCACCGAATTTAATCCTCAGAGCCGGCCCCGAACCCAGGGTGGCGGAAGTGCGCGCGGCGCAAGTGCGCAGGGGGTTTGCGGCTCAAATCTCGCGGGAAAATCACCGGCCGAGCCTCGCGGCTCTTCGCCAACGTCAAAGGAGAATGCGTTATGACAATCGTTACCCAGGCGCCCATCGGCGCGTCGCCGGTGCCGCCCGCGCCGGCCGGCGCATACCAGATGCCGCCTGCGCCCATCGGCGCATACCCGATGACATACCCGGTGCCGCCCGGGCCGGTCGCGTACCCGCTGCCGCCCGGGCCGGTCGCGTACCCGATGCCGCCCGGGCCGGTCGCGTACCCGATGCCGCCCGCGCCGGCAGGCGCATACCCGGTCCCGCTTGCGACCGTCGGCGGATACCCGATGACGTACCCGGTCCCGCCCGCGCCGGTCGGCGCATACCCGGCGGCGTACCCGATCCCGCCCGCGCCGGTCGGCGCGTACCCGGTGCCGCCCGCGCCCATGGGCGCGTACCCGGTGCCACCTGGGCAAATCGGGGATCCGTTCTGGATGCATGCCGCAGCGCTACCGCCGGTGCCGGGGTCGTGGCCGTACGCTCGCCTGTTCTGAGGGCCGCGGGTGAGCATGGGCGCCGTATACGGGCCGGCTTCGACGACCGAGCTGCAGCGCCTGTATGTCGCGGCGCGACTGCAGCAGGCCTACGGATGGACGTGCGCTGCCTCCGCAGAGGTTCCGGCGGTGGCGCAGCAGGTGGCACCGGCGCTGACCATCGCGGCACAGCTGTATGAGGCGCGGCAGTACCCGGCGGCGCTGGGCAAGCTGGCCAGCGTGGTAGTGAACCAGATGCGCTGGGCGTACCAGGCGCCACCAGGGCGGTGATAGTGCCCGTCTGCCGCGGCGGGCGCGGCATCAGCAGGCGGCAGGTGAACCTGGCTGGTGACGCGCCCGCCATCACGCGCCGGGTTCGGGAAATGGTGAAGCCGCCGGTCAGGCGGAAATGAGCAGGGAGAGACGATAGTGGCAGAACAGGACAGCAAGCCTGGTGGCAGGCCCGGAAGGCGGCCACCCGGGCCGCGGCCACGACGCCCGCAAGGGGCGCGTGGTAAACCGGGCAGGTCGGAGACTGCCCAGGCCGACGCCGGGGGGCGCAACGGCCAGAGCCGTTTCGGAGACGTGATGACCTCGTCCCGGCCGGAGAAATACCTGGTCGCAGGCACGCCGCCGGCCGAGGCATCGGTCATTGCCGCGCAGCTGGGGCTGGATCCGCAGATCACGGTGATTCGGACGATAGGGCACGGACAGGCGGCTGGCGGGTATCCGCCTGTCGCGGTGATCGAGACAGCGCCGGAACGGGCCGCGGCCCTGGCCCAGATGCCCGCCCTGTATGTCGAGCCCGACCATCGGCTTCGCTGGAGCGTGCCGGGCGAGCAGGAAGCTACGGAGATCGCGGGCCTGACGTCGGGACCGGTGGGCGAGTTGCAGCGGGTGGTGATCACCGTCGAGGACGATGGCGGCCACCCGGTGGACGAGGCTGCCGTCTGCCTGTCCGGGCCGGGCCTGCCCGCCCTTGGGTTTACCGGCGCGGATGGCCGGGCGGAGCTGACCGTGGCCGCGGAGACCGCGGCCGGGCCCGAGCTGCTGGTGGTTCGCCCCGCGCGGGACCGCTGGCCCGCTCGCGTGATCCGCCCGCAGCTGTCGGAGGGCGAGCCGATCAGCGTGCTGTGTGAGCGGATCGCCACGGCCTTCCCCGGCTTCCCCGACCGACCTCTCAGCTCATGGGGGTCAAAGGTCATGGGCTTCGACATGCTGCCGCCCACCCACCGGGGCCAGGGCATCAGGATCGCCATCATCGGCTCCGGGGCAGCGGCAAGCCATCCCGACCTGGCCGGCCGGCTCGCCGACGGGCGCGACCTGGTCGGCCAAGACGATAAGACCTGGGGTGAGGACCCGATCGGCATCGGCACCCACCAGGCGGTGCTGATCGCGGGAAAGGACGACGGAACCGGCGTCACCGGCCTGGCACCCGAAGCCGAACTGCACATTTGCCGCACCGCGCCGGGCGGCACCTGCGCCGACCTGATCGAGGCCCTCGATTACTGCATCGATCAGAAGATCGACATCGCGCTGCTGGCCAGCGGCATCACGGCAGACTCCATGCTGCTCGCCGCCAAGGTCAACCAGGCGCGCCAGCACGGCGTCGCCTGCATCGCCGCAGCAGGGGACGGAGGGCGGGAGATCGCTCGTCCGGCCGCCCTGCCCGGCGTGCTGGCGGTGGGCGCGGTGGGCCAGCTCGGCACCTTCCCGCCCGGCAGCGGGCTGGCGGCTCAGCTGGCCGGGCCGCCCACCCCCGATGGGCTGTTCGCGCCCAGGTTCGCCAACCACGGCCGAGGCCTCGATTGCTGCGCGCCCGGCGTGGCGGTCGTCTCCGGACTCCCGCCCGCCAGCTACGGGCCGGTCAGCGGCACCGGCATCGCGGCCGCGCACGTGGCCGCGGCCGCGGTGCTGGTCCTGGCCCACCACCCGCAGTTCGGGCCTCAGGTAAGCCGCGACGCTAACCGGGTGGACCAGCTCTTCTACCAGATCCTGGCCTACTGCCGCCCCCTGCCCGCGATCGGCCCGCTGCGCTCCGGCGCCGGCTTGCCCAACGTCCCCGCCGCCGTCGGGGTGGCACCGTGGGGAAATCACCACGCGCCGCCCGATGGCGCGCCCCACCTGGCCGCGCCA
>Ga0070698_100005723_pt1 | contig 13598 bp, 9 predicted proteins | sample KBSK1502metaG_FD_65477 | JGI IMG/M metagenome (GOLD analysis project Ga0070698, IMG submission 65477) | Corn, switchgrass and miscanthus rhizosphere microbial communities from Kellogg Biological Station, Michigan, USA - KBS K1-50-2 metaG | ecosystem: Host-associated > Plants > Roots >... | reverse complement strand
CGTACCAGCGGCGCTTGGACAGCCGGGACAGGCCGCGGGCCGCGGCGAGCTCGATCCGCCGGTCCACGCTGATCGGGTGGTGGATGCTCGTGACCAGCGGCAGGCCGAGGCGGGCGATGCTGAGCATGCCGTAGGCCAGCACCTGGTTGTCGTGCACGATGTCGAAGTCGTGACGGCGGGGCCGCAGCGCGCGCCGGGCCCGCAGGCTGAACGTGAGCGGCTCGGGGAAAGCCGCGGTCCACATCGCCATGACCTCGAGCACGTCGATCCAGTCGCGGTACTCGCCCGGGCGCGGCGTACGGAACGGGTCAGGCTCGCGGTACAGGTCCAGGCTCGGCAGCGTGCGCAGCACCGGGCCCGGCTCCAGCTCCGGGTAGGGCTGGCCGGAGAACACCTCGACGTGATGGCCGAGCGCAGCCAGTTCGCGGGACAGGTGCCGCAGGTAGATGCCCTGGCCGCCGCAGTGCGGCTTGCTCCGGTAGGACAGCAGCGCCACGCGCAGCGGGCGGTCCGGGTCTGGCACGCCCGGGAGTCCGGGATCTGGCCCCGGTCGTAGCTCGGTGCTCACGCAGGTTTGCGCCTCCTCGTCTGCCGCTGGCAGCCTAGGCAAGGCGTGCCCGCGTGACCCCCTAAGGTGCGAACATTACCAGGCAGTATCTTGCGTTATCTTGCGCCCCATGCGTAAGCAGGCATCTATTGCCGGAGACCTCGGGTCGGTAAGCTGCCGCGACGTACACCGATGGCTGGCCGCTGCCCCGGCCGGCCGGAACGACCGGAGGCCCTGCTGACTCGACGCGCTCTGATCACAGGAATCACCGGCCAGGACGGCTCCTACCTGGCCGAGCATCTACTGGCCCAGGGATACGACGTATGGGGCCTGGTCCGGGGGCAGGCCAACCCCCGGGTGAGCCGGGTGCGCCAGATCCTCGGCGACGTCCGCCTGGTCCGTGGCGACCTGCTCGACCAGGGCAGCCTGATCTCCGCGGTAGAGCGGGTGCAGCCCGACGAGGTCTACAACCTGGCCGCGATCTCCTACGTGCCGATGTCCTGGCAGCAGGCGGAGCTGACCGGTGAGGTCACCGGGATCGGCGTGCTCCGGGTCCTCGAGGCGATCCGGGTGTGCAGCGGCATCAGCTCCTCCCGCAGCCCGGGCCACGCCCAGATCCGCTTCTACCAGGCCTCGTCGTCGGAGATGTTCGGGAAGGTGCGCGAGTCGCCGCAGACCGAGCAGACCCCGTTCCACCCGCGGAGCCCCTACGGCGTGGCCAAGGCCTACGGGCACCACCTGACCCAGAACTACCGCGAGTCTTACGGGATGTTCGCGGTCTCCGGGATCCTGTTCAACCACGAGTCGCCGCGCCGGGGCGCCGAGTTCGTGACGCGCAAGGTGTCGCTCGGCGTCGCCAAGATCAAGCTCGGCCTCGAGCGGCAGCTACGCCTCGGCAACCTCGGCGCGAGCCGGGACTGGGGATTCGCCGGGGACTACGTGCGCGCCATGCACCTGATGCTGGGCCGGGACGATCCCTCCGACTACGTGGTCGGCACGGGAGTCACGCACAGCGTGGGGGAGCTGGTGGAGCTGGCGTTCGGGGTGGCGGGCCTCGACTCGCGGGACCACGTGGTGACCGATGCGGCGTTCATCAGGCCGGCCGAGGTCGACCAGCTGTGCGCGAACCCGGCCAAGGCCGCCGCCGAACTGGACTGGGAGCCGAAGATCGGCTTCGAGGAGCTGGTCACGATGATGGTCGAGTCCGACCTGGAGCTGCTGTCGGTGCCCGGCGGGCACGCCGAGGACTCGTTCGGCTCCGATGCCTGGTAGCCACCCGCGGGCTGGCGCTGCCCGCTGACCGGCGCGTCCCGCGCTAGGAGACGACGGCGCCCGCCAGGCTTCCGATGCCGTAGGTCAGGCTCGCCGCGGCGCCGGCCAGCAGGAGCTGGCGGACGGCCCCGCGCAGGAACGGGCGAGCGGTGAACCGGGAGACCAGCCCGCCGCCGATCACGGCGGCGACGGCGGCGAGCAGCAGCGCGGCCGCCAGCGAGCGGAAGCCGAGCAGGTACGGGACCAGCGGGACCAGCGCCCCGCAGGCGAACGTCGCCAGCGAGGCGGCGGCCGCCGTCACCGGCGACGGCAGCTCGTGGTGGTCGACGCCGAGCTCCTCCCGCACGTGCACCCGGAGCGCCTCGTCGGGGTGCGAGGAAACCTGCCGGGCCACCTCCTCGGCCAGGGCGGCGTCCACTCCGCGCCGCCGGAACACGGCGGCCAGCTCGCGCCGCTCGGACTCCGGGTTGTGCTCGAGCTCGAACCGCTCCTTGCTGACCTCGGCGTCGACGAGCTCGTTCTGCGACGACACGGAGACGAACTCGCCCGCGGCCATCGACAGCGCGCCGGCCGACAGCCCGGCCAGCCCGGCCAGCACCAGCGTCCGCGGCGAGCCCCCGGCCCCGCCGACCCCGGCGATCAGGGACACGTTGGTGACCAGGCCGTCCATGGCGCCGAACACCGCGGGGCGCAGCCAGCCGCCCTGCACGTCCCGGTGCTGATGGTGCGCCTCGGTGCGCGAGCCTCCGGCAGCGGTCATGAGAAAGGCCGGCTCAGCCCAGCGACTGAGCGGGACGCGTAGGCAGGCCGGCCGCCTTCCAGGCCTGGAAGCCGCCCTCGAGATCGGTCGCCTCGTGCAGGCCGACCCGCCGCAGGCTGGCCGCGGCCAGGGACGAGGCATAGCCTTCCGAGCACATCACGATGATCCGGGCGTCGGACCGCGCCAGCGCGGGGATGCGGGCCTCGCTGCGCGGGTCGAGCCGCCACTCGAGCACGTTGCGGCCGATGATGATCGAGCCGGGAACCTCCCCCTCGACGATGCGCTGCTCCAGCGACCGGATGTCGACCAGCGCGGCCCCGTCGGTGAGCGCGGCGAAGGCCGCCTCCGGACGCAGCCGGGCCAGGCCGCTGCGGACCTCGGCCAGCAGCTCGTCGATGCCGGGCGCGTCGGCCGGCAGGGCGTCGCTGGTGAATTCCGCGGCCGACGCGGAGGCGTGGGCCAGCACTGTGTCCGCGCCGCCGCGGCCGCGCCCGCCTTCCGGGCCGTCGATCGCCACGGTCTCCCGGGCGATCAGGCCGTACTCGGCCCGCTTGTAGTAGGTCATCGCGCTCAGCGGCGGCGAGTACGCGTGGATGCTGGTCGCGGAGGTCTGCCCGCCGTGGGCCACGTCATGCACGTGACCGGGCCCGAAGGCCACCGCCTCGCCCGTCGTCAGGTGCCTGCGGGCGAGCTTGCGCCCGCTGGGCACCCGGTAGTGCTCCAGCAGGCTGCCCTCGGCCACGGCGAACGACCCCGAGGACCCGCCATGGTCGTGCCAGTCGGTGTCCTGGCCGCGCTCCCAGGCCAGCAGCCAGACGTCGCACGCGTTCGACCGGTGCAGCGGCAGGTACCAGCGCACGTCGGGGTCGCGGACGACGAGGTCGGCCCAGAACTCCGGGCGCCCGGCGATCTTGATGGTGACGGCGCGCAGCTGGGCGGGCGACAGGCGGCCGGCGCGCGGCACGAGGCCGTGCAGCGCGTCGACGATCGCATGCTGCCGTTCGGGGCTGACCCCCCACCCCCGTTTGAGGCCGGTGCCCAGCCGGTCGGGCCGCTCGGCGCCTGCGCTTCCCGGGGTCATGGTGGCAACCGACACTAGACCTCCAAACATTTATCCAGGGGATACGCCATCATAATCCCCGGCAGCCCGCTTGTACCCTGCGGCAACAGGCGTTACCGCGCGGGCGGCCGCGGCGCTCCCTTCACCCCGCGCCGGGGCGGAAAGGCCACGGCCAGGACCGGAGGCCCTCGCTCAGAACGGCTTCGATGTCCTCGCCGAACGGCCGGTCCGCCTCGATCGGGGCGATGATCTCGGCCAGCCGCCGCAGCATCGGGCGGCACCCGGCGGGCGCGGGGCGCTGCGAGATCGAGCAGGCCTGGAAGGCGGTGAGCAGCTCGCAGGCGGTGACCACGTGAGCGTGGCGCAGGGCACCGCGCAGCGCCTCCGCGGACTCCCAGGCGAAGGACTGCACGTCTTCCTGGCCCCCCGAGGTCTCGATGAGGCCGATCGAGGCCGGAACGGCCAGCCGGCGCAGCGCGTGGACCTCGCCCGCGGCGCGCTTGTGCACGGTGACCAGCCCGGTGTCCGGGCCCGGCCGGGGCGCGAGCTGGGCGGGCAGGCCGGTGACCCGGGCGTCGAGCAGCCGGTGCACGCGCGCCGTCGCGACCTCGGCCGCGTGCGCGAGCGCCGCGGTGAGCTGGTCGCAGTGCGCGCCCAGGTCGATGCCGTGGAATCCCGCCGTGCCCAGGAACCTCCCGTCCAGGAACGCGGGGGAATCGGTCACCCCGGACAGCGCCCGGCCGACCGCGGACTCGAGCGTGTCGCAGGCGCGCAGCACGTGCCCGAGGACGGGGCCGACCACCCGGAACGACACCGGCGCCTGCAGGGCCCGCGGCTCGGGGTCGTCGCCGATGGCCGCGCGCAGCCGGCCGAGCACGTCGGCCATGACCGCGTCGCCGCGCGCGCCTGCCGCCGCGTACGGGTCGCGTGCCGCCCCGGCCGCCGCGATCGACAGCGCCGCCGCCGCCTCCATCACCGACTCCAGCGCCCGGGCGTCGGCCAGGCGCCGCAGCGCCAGGGCGGTTGCGCCGGGGACGCCGGCCAGCAGCGCGTGCCCCTCCCGGGGGCCGAGCGCGAACTCGGCAAGGCCGCGGGACCGCAGGGCCTCGGCCGCGGGCACGGTCCCGGCGCCGGGCCCCCCCGGCGCTGCCGCCAGCCGTTCATCTCCGGCTCGCTCGTGCGGCTCAGGCTCGCCGCCCGGCGGCCCGAGCACCTGGCCGATGCCGGCCAGCGGCCCGAACGCGTGGGCCAGCGGCGTGATCTCGCCGGCGCAGCCCGCGGCGGCCCGGGGAATCGCCGGGACGAAATCCTGGCCGAGCAGCTCGGCCAGCCGCTGGCAGAGCGCGGCGGACACGCCGGAGTCGCCGGACAGGAACGTGCGCAGCCGGACCGCGATCAGCGCCCGGGCGTCGGCAGCGTCCAGCCAGGGCGGGCCCCCGCTCGCCCGGGCCAGCAGCAGGTTGCGCTGGTGGACGGGCTGCTCGGCCTCGCTGAGGCGGACCCCCGCCAGCGCGCCCATGCCGGTGTTCACGCCGTACACCGGGTCGCCGCGGCGCAGCACCTCGCGGGCCGCCTCGCAACGCCGCTGCACCTCCGCGAGCAGCGCCGGCGCGAGCCGGATCCGGGCCCCGGCGGCAACGCGCAGGATGAGGCCGGGGTCCAGGTCCTCGGCGGAGGCGACCAGGCTCGTCATCGTCGGTATTCCCAGCCCGCTCACCGGTAGCGCAGCATCGTGCCGAGGCCGGCGTCCTGCGCCCGGCGAAGGATCAGCGCGCCCACGGCGATGTCCAGGATGGACAGCCCGCGGTGCCAGAGCAGGATCCGCTCGTCCGGGCGCTCGCGGCCCGGACGCCGGCCGGCCACGATCTGGCCGAGCTCGGCGTGCAGGGATTCCCGCGACAGCCGCCCGCTGTCGACGTGCCGGCGCAGCGCGCCGAATCGGCCGGACTGCGCCTCCCGCCAGTCGTCGACGACGACCTTGTCCATCACGTCGAGCAGGTCGAGCTCGACGGCGCTGACCGTGCCGTAGGGAACGACGAAAGCCCCGGGCCGGACGGCGCTGGTGCGCAGCAGCGGCTCGGGCTCGGTCAGCCGGGACGCCTCGACCAGGATGTCGGCGCCGTCGAACGCCTCGTCCGCGGTGGCCGTGACCCGGACCGGGGTGTCGGTGACCTCGGCCAGGCGCCGGGCGAACGCCTCCCGCGACTCCGGCCTGCGGCTGGTCACCCGGATCTCGTCGAGATCGAGCATCTCGTCCAGCAACACCACGTTCCAGAACGCCGTGCCGCGGGCCCCCACGTGACCGAGCACCCGCGCGTCCGGCCGGGCCAGGTACCTGGCGCCCACCGCGGTCATCGCGCCGGTACGGCACGCTGTGATCATCGTGGCGTCCATGATCGATAGCGGGATGCCGGTCCCGGGGTCGTAGAGCGTCAGCAGCCCCAGCTCGCTGGGCAGGCCGCGCGCGTAGTTGTCGACGAAGTCCCCGACCACCTTGATCCCGCTGATCGGGGGGGTCGACAGGTGCCCGCGCAGCACGTTGAAGTGGCCGGCGCCCCCGTTGTCCGGAACCAGGTGCACCCGCGGCTCGAAGACGACGCGGCCCTCGCCATGGGCGAGGACCGCGCCTTCCACGGCATCGACTATCTCGGCGCCGGTCAGGCCGAGCTCGTCGATGTCAGGACCGGACAGGAACCGGACCCAGATGCCTCCGGATTCGTCCGGCGGGGTCATGTGCTCTCGGCGGCGCTCAGCTCTTGGTCGCGTTCCACAGGAAGAACTGGCCCTGCGCGGTCGGGATGGTGCCGGTGACGTTCTTCTGCGAGGCGCTCAGGTAGTTGTAGAAATACGCGAAGATGATCGGCGTCTCGTCGAGCAGGAGCGTCTGGATCTGACCGGCTATGGTTCGCTGGCTGGACAGGTCCACCGTGGCGATGTACTGCTTCGAGAGCCTGTCGTAGGTGGGGTTGTTGAAGTGCGCAGCGTTCCAGGAGCCCGATCCGGTCTTGGCGTTAATGGACTGCAGCGGTGCCTGCAGGTACACGTTCGGGACCGCACGGGCGCCGTAGTCGACCAGGCTCATCTCGCCGTCTAGCCAGTCGGACTTGCCGAACACGGCCGTGCCGTAGTACTTCGTCGGCGTCTCGACGGTGAGGTTGATGGTCACCCCGATCTGGGCCGCGTACTGCTTGACGATCTGCGCGAAGTGCGGGATCTCCTGGGTCGTCTCGGTGAGAAGCGGCGTCGAGAACCCGCGCGGTACCCCGGCCTGGGCCAGCAGCTGCTTGGCCTTCGTCAGGTTCTGCGTTCGCTGCGGCACGCTCGTGTCCGTTGACGGGAACACCGGCGCGAACGGGCTGTCGTTCCCGACCACGGCCTGGCCCTTGAACAGCGCCTGCACGATCGTCGGCCGGTCGAGCGTGTACGCGATCGCCTGGCGCACGAGCTTGTTGGTGAACGGGGCCATATCGTTGCGCATCGACAGCTCGCGGTGCGTGGCCGCCTTCAGGCTGGTCACGTTGAAGCCGCCAGTGAGTAGCTGCGGGCTCGTGGCCACCGAGAACTGGTCGAGAGCGTCGATCGAGCCCGCCTGGAGGGCGGCGGCCATCGGCGCCTCGGTGGGGAAGAAGGTCCACTCCACTGTGGCGGGCAGCGCTGCCGTCCCCCAGTAGTGCGGGTTACGTACGAACGTCGCCCCGACGTTCGCGGTGTAGCTGCTCTTCATGAACCGCCCGGTACCGGGCCACTTCGTCTGGTACTTGGAGTAGTCGAAATTGTTCGGGACGATGATCATGTTGTAGTTGTTCTCGGAGACCGCGTCGGGCCAGCCCGCATCCGGGTTCTTGAGGTGGAAGGCAACGGTGGTGTTGTCGACCTTCTCGACGCCGTCCGGGGTGAGCGTGCCGCCGAAGACGGACAGCGCGTTGCCCGAGCCCTTCGGGTTGGTCTGGGTCTTGAAGCTGTAGACGACGTCGTCCACCGTCATCGGCGTGCCGTCGTTGAACTTCACGCCCTGGCGGATCTTGAACGTCCACACCGAGGCGTCGGCGTTCGGGCTCCAGCTCGTGGCCAGCCACGGCTTGTAACTGAGCGTGACGGGGTCAGTGTAGACGAGGAACTCCCCCACGTTGCCGATCAGCTCGAGGCCGCCCTGGTCGGCGATCGTGATCGGGTTTATCGCCGCCGCCGGGACCAGGATGCCGGCCTTGATGGTCGCGCCGGCTTTGCCGGTGGCCGTCGGGGTCGAGCTGCTCGAGCTGGTGCCCGAGCTCCCGCAGGCGGCCAGGATGCCGCCCAGCACGGACACGGACATGCCCAGCGCCGAGCCGCGGCGAAGGAAGTCCCGCCGGGACAGCCGCCCGGCCACGAACTCGTCGATGACGTGCTCCTGGATGGGTCCCCGCCCTCTCCTGAGGCCGTCAAGTCGTCCATGGTCGATGTTCTTGGAGCGGTCGGTGTCCATGACACCCCCCTTGACGTAGCTGCCGAGGTGGGCCCACGGCGTCAGATACGGAACCATACCGTGCGCGAGACGTCATCCAGGGGTGCTGTTGATATCCATTCAATATCGTTTAGTGCCGAGCGCCAGGGTCTGCAGGCAGGTCACAGGCTAATTCTCGATATGTTGCAGCATGCGCAATTCCGCCGCCGGTATGTGACAGCGCATCATGTGGCCGGGCTCGACCTCCGCCAGCGGGGGCTCCGTCGACTCGCAGATCCCGCTGGACAGGCGGCGCGGGCAGCGCGTGTGGAACACGCAGCCCGAGGGCGGGTTCGCCGGGCTGGGGATCTCCCCGGCGAGGACGATCCGCTCCCGCGAGATACCGTCCAGACTGGGCACCGCCGATAGCAGCGCCTCGGTGTAGGGATGATGCGGGCCGGTGAACACGGTCTCGGCGTCCGCGTACTGCATGACCCGGCCCAGGTAGAGCACGGCGATCCGGTCGGAGAGATAACGGACCACGCCCAGGTCGTGCGAGATGAACAGGTAGGTCACCCGCTCCCTGGCCTGCAGGTCGGCCAGCAGGTTCAAGATCGCCGCCTGAACCGAGACGTCGAGCGCGGACGTGGGCTCGTCGCAGACCAGCACCCGCGGGTTCCCGGCGAACGCGCGCGCGATCGCGACCCGCTGCTTGAGCCCGCCGGAGAGCTGGGCCGGGCGCAACCCCAGGTGCCGCGGCTCCATGCGGACCGAGCGCACGATCTCCAGCAGCGACTTCTCCCGCGCCGCCCCGGACAGGCCTGCCAGCTTGGACAGGGACCTGTTGATGATGTGCCGAACGCTGTGCCGGCGGTTCAGGGCCGAGTCGGGGTTCTGGAACACGATCTGCATGGCCCGCAGCTGATCACGGGCGCGCCTTGCCGCAAGCGGTGCCAGCTTCTTGCCCTCCAGCTCGAGCATCGAGCCCTCGTCGGGTGACGTCAGGCCGAGCAGCACGCGGGCCAGCGTGGTCTTGCCGCTGCCGGACTCGCCGACCAGGCCGAGCGTCTCGCCCAGGCGCAGGTCGAGGTCGACGCCGTCCAGCGCGCGCACCCGGTCGTGGCGGACGGTGAACGTCTTCGCGACCCCGCGCAGCGAGATCACCGGCGCGGACGTCTCGTCCGGGGGCGGCAGCCGGACGTCCTCGGGGGTCGCCCTGGGCAGCGATGGCGCCTGGTCGTGGTGGTGGCAGCGTGATGTCCGGTCCCCGGTGATCGCGTACGGCGGCGGCGACTCGGTCCGGCAGCGCTCGTCGGCCAGCGCGCAGCGCTGGGCGAAGATGCAGCCGGCGGGCACCTCGCCCGGGGCGGGCAGGAAGCCCGGGATGGTGTCGAGGCGGCCGTGGTCCTTGCGCTGGCCGCGGCGCGGGATGCAGCGCAGCAGGCCCACGGTGTACGGGTGGCGGGGCTGCTCGAAGACCTCGAGCGCCGGGCCCTGCTCCACGAGCTCGCCCGCGTACATGACGCCGACCCGCTCGCACATCTTGGCGATCACCGCGAGGTTGTGGCTGATGAACAGGATGGCGGTGTCGAACTCCGCGCGCAGCGCCGAGACGAGCTCGAGGATCTCGGCTTCGACCGTGGCGTCGAGGGCCGTGGTCGGCTCGTCGAGGATGAGCAGGTTCGGCTCGGCGGCCAGCGCCATCGCGATCACCACGCGCTGCAGCATCCCGCCGGAGAGCTGGTGCGGATAGGAGCGCAGGACCCGGCCCGGGTCGGAGATCTGGACCTTGCGCAGCGCCTCCTCGGCGCGGCCGGCCGCGTCCGGCCGGCTCAGCCCGGCGATCTCGAACACCTCGGCCACCTGCCGCCCGACCTTGATCGACGGGTTGAGCGCGCGGCCGGGCTCCTGGTACACCATCGAGACCGTCCGCGCGCGCATCATGCGCAGGTCGTGCCGGTGCAGCGAGGCGACATCCTGGCCGTTCACGGTGATCGTCCCGGCGCTGACCCTGCCGTTCCTGGCCAGGTAGCGCGTGATCGCCAGGGCCATCGTGGTCTTGCCCGAGCCGGACTCGCCGACCAGCCCGAACGATTCACGCCGCCCGATCTGGAACGAGACGTCCCGGACGGCGAGCCGGTCGGTGTCGCGCACGTTGTAGCTCACGTCGACGTGCGCGGCGTCCACCACGGCCGCCTCGCTGAGACGGTCGTCGAGGCCCGGTGATGTCACATTCATCGTCATCGGATGACCACCGCCTCGATCGAGTCGCCGACGAGGTTGATCGCGACCACGAGCGAGGCGATCGCCAGGGCCGGGAACAGCGTCTCCCACCAGTACCCGGCGGCCAGGTACTGGTAGCTGTTGGCGATGTCGGTGCCCCAGTCGGGTGTCGGCGGCTGGATGCCGAAGCCGAGGAAGGACAGGGTCGCAACCGTGAAGATCGCATAACCGAGGCGCACGGTGAACTCGACCAGGATCGGCCCGGCCACGTTCGGCAGGATCTCGACGAACATGATGTGCGCGGCGCTCTCGTCGCGCAGCCGGGCGGCGGCGATGTAGTCCATGTCCCGCTCCTGAAGCACGGCCGTCCGCACCGTCCTGGCGATGATCAGGGCGAACACGAGCCCGATGACCAGGATCAGCGTTTGGGTCGACGGGCCGACGGCCACAAGGAACATGAAGGCGACGATCACGATCGGGAGGGACAGCACCGCGTCCACGATCCGTCCGACCACGTTGTCGACCAGGCCGCGGAAGTAGCCCATGACCAGGCCCAGGGCCGTGCCGACGGCCGCGCCGAGCACGGTCGCCAGCAGTGCGACGATCAGGATCTCCCTCGCGCCCACGATCACGCGCGAGAGCACGTCGCGCCCGAGCGAGTCGGTGCCGAACCAGTGGGCGCCCGACGGGGCGAGGTTGAACTGGATCAGGTTGCCGTTGACGGGGTTGTAGGGGACGAAGAACCGGCCGAAGATCGCGCACACCACCCACCACAGGAGCAGCACCAACCCCACGATGAACGGCGCGGAGCGCAGCAGCAGGCGCAGTTGCTCGCGGCGGATGCGCCCGACGGATTCGTCCAGGGCACCCGCTGCCCCGCCGGTCCCGCCGGCCGTGACCAACGGGAGGCTCGCAGCCAGGTCATGCGGCGGCAGCGGACCGCCCGAGGACATGCCCGGCGCCGTGGCCAGCGGGTCGCGCAGCTCCTCGTCGGCCATCAGTCGGCCGCCTGAAGCCGTATCCGCGGGTTGAGCACCGTGTAGAGGACGTCGGCCACCAGCGTCGCCAGGAGGTACACGATGCCGATGGCGAGAACGCCCGCCTCCAGCATGGGAAAGTCTTTGTCGGTCGCGGCGGTGAAGATCAGCCGGCCGAGGCCCGGATAGTTGAACAGCGTCTCGACGATCACGAGGCCCCCGATCAGGTAGCCGACCTGCGTGGCAATGACCGTGATGGTCGGGAGGAGTGAGTTACGCAGGACGTGGCGCCGGATCACCACCGAGCGCGGCAGCCCCTTGAGGGTGGCCGTGCGGACGTAGTCGGAGTCGAGGGCCTCGATCGTGCCGGCCCGGGCCATCCGCGCGATGTAGCCAAACAGGATCAGTACCAGCGGGATGGCCGGCAGGATCAGGTAGCGGAGCTGCGTGGGGAACGCCGACCCGGGCGGCGCGGACGCGGTGACGGGAAGCCACTTCAGCCCGATTGCGAACACCACGATCAGCACCACACCGGACACGAACTCCGGAGTGGTCGACAGTGAGAGGCCGGTCACGCTGATCACCCGGTCCACCAGACGGCCGCGGTTGAGCGCGGCCGCGACGCCGCCCACGATGCTGAGCGGGACCACGAGCACGAACGCGACCGCCGCCAGCTTGAGCGAGCGGCCGAGCGCCGGGAACAGGAACGAGCTCACGGGCGCGCGGAACTGGTAGGAAGTGCCCAGGTCGCCGTGGACGATGCCCGACACCCAGCTCCAGTACTGGACTGCGAGCGGCCGGTCCACGCCCAGGGTGTGGTTGAGCGCCTCCACGGCAGACTGTGCCGCGAACGGGCCGAGGATCGCGCGGCCCGGGTTGCCCGGCAGCACCTGCCCGGCCAGAAAGATGATCAGGCTGAGCAGGATCAGGGTGAGCACCGTCAGCCCCAGGCGTCTCAGCAGGTACCCCGTCACCTGCCCACCCACTTCCCGGATCCGGCGCCCGCCGGAGTTGCGGGCAGCGTTCGACGCTATTGCGTAGCGTTTGATTGTCTACCAGGTATGTCTCCAGTGCAACGGGAGGTTCAAGCCCGTTACAAGGGAGGTTCCAGCCCGTTACAAGGTCTCCACCGGGACGGCCCGCGCGGTCTCCAGGGCGCGCTCGGCGGCCACCGCGACCGCCAGCGTTGCCGCCGCGTCGGGCGGTGCGCAGGCGACGGCGGCCGGATCGCGCTCGCTGACCGCGTGCAGGAAGCGGCGCCAGGACTGCTCGAGCGGCTGGGACGCGGACCGGAGGGTGACCGGGCGGTCGTGGCTGATCCCGGTGAGCGTGAAGTCCGGGTCGAGGTGCAGCCGGAGCGTCGAGTCCGACGCGACGACGTCCAGCGCGTAGCTGCCCGGCTGGCCCGGCCGGGTCCAGGCGACCACGATCGTCGCCAGCGCGCCCGAGGCCAGCTCGAGCAGGATCGTCACGGCGTCGTCGATGTCCCCGCCGAAATCCCCGGTGCTGCGGGCCAGCCGGACGCGGCCCGCAGCGGCCTGGACCGACACCACGTCGCCGCCGACGGCCCGGGCCAGGTCGAGGTGATGGCTGCCGCGCTCCAGGAGGTTCCCCCCGCCGGCCCGCCGGTCGAGGAACCACGGCCGGCTCTGGGTCGGCCCGATGCTGGTCCCGACCAGGAGCCCGATCTGCTCGCCCTCGAGCAGCCGGCGCAGGTCGCCGAGCACGTCGAGCGCGTGCCACTGGTAGCCGACCGCGCACACGGTGCCGGCGGCCTCGGCCGCCGCCACGATCGCCGCGGCATCCTCGAGCGTGCGCGCGATCGGCTTCTCCAGGTACACCGGCAGCCCGCGGCCCAGCGCCTCGACGGCCGGCTCGCGGTGGGCCAGCGGCGGGATCGCTACCACGAGCGCGCCCAGGTCCTCGCGGTCGAGCAGGTCACGCCAGTCGAGGTAGACCCGCGCCCCGGTGCCGCTGGCGAGGTCCTCGGCTCGCTCGCGGTCGGTGTCACACACCGCGTCGAGGCTGACACCGTCGAGCGACCCGAGCACCCGCCGGTGCTCCTGCGCCATCCACCCGGCCCCGATGATCCCCACCGACAGGTTGTCCATGCTGCCTCCTGTGTTAGCCCGGAGCGGAGCATAGCGTCCCGGTTCGGCGACGTAGTCGGCTCGGCGGACGACGCCGTTCACGGGCTCGCCGCTGAGGTAGCGGACCACGTTCTGCGCGGCCACGCGGGCGGCGGACAGCATGGTCCCGGCCACGATGCTGGAGTTATGCGGGGACCCGATCAGGTTGGGCAGGTCGAAGAAGGGGTAATCGGTGCGGAACGGGGCATC
>Ga0070698_100005722_pt1 | contig 13599 bp, 11 predicted proteins | sample KBSK1502metaG_FD_65477 | JGI IMG/M metagenome (GOLD analysis project Ga0070698, IMG submission 65477) | Corn, switchgrass and miscanthus rhizosphere microbial communities from Kellogg Biological Station, Michigan, USA - KBS K1-50-2 metaG | ecosystem: Host-associated > Plants > Roots >... | reverse complement strand
GTTGACCTTTCCACGGTGTGAGGCGCCCAAGATTTCCTATCACCAAATCGTCGTTGGCAATTCCAAGCTCCTGCCGAACGATTGTGCCGTCCAGATCGGGCCGGAAAACTTTCGTGTCGACGCCGTTAAGAATGACCGTAATGCGAGGCTGCAGAGATTTCGGCAATTGTTCGGCGATGCTGTTTCCATCAACGATGATGTGCTCAGGCAAAAACCGCGCTGCCCAGCCAAAGGCGCGGCGGTAAATTCCAAAAGTTCGCTGGGAGATAAAGTCCTGAACGTGCCACACGCAAGGAGCTCGCAGCTTCCGCGCCGCTAAGCCGCCGAGAAGATGCGATGAGAGTCCTTTGGTTACCACCAAATCGGGCGAGCACTGAAGTAGAAAGCGTTTGAGTCGTCTTGCTGTCCGGCCAATCAAAAATGCGTCCCACACCCAGGCGGCAGGATTGGGTATTCGACCTGAGCCAACTCGAACACTGGTTGACCACAGACGCGGCTGACTGAGCACGTGGACTTCAATTCCGGAGTCGCGGCAGGCTTGCGTTAAGTCTCCTTCTTCGGGACAAACCACAATCGGCCGCCACTCGGTTGGATCCAAACTCCGAACAATGTAAAGCGTGCTGTATTGCACGCCACCCATCGCTGCGGCGCATTCAACAAAGACTACTGTCTTGCGCGATTCTGATTTCATTTCGGCGCTGTGATTTTGATCATGTCAAACGGGACACTACCGTTGAAGTTGGCAACTGGCCGAGGATTCGTCATGGCCGTCGAATAAGACGGCTCCTTGGCCTCTACGACCCGCCTCAGCCAAATATCCACCAGTGACCATACGAACCAAACAGGCAGGACCATCTGCGGCAAAACTTGCACCCCCTGCATCGCTAACAGACCCCCCGCTCCCACAAACGACAATAAGATAAACAGTCCAAGGTCACCCTGCGGATTCGATTTCAGCCAGGTCGGCATATGCTGAATTATGCGCAACAGGGTATGGAGGTATCCGCCCAGAAAGATGAGACCTGCAAGCAGACCCAGATTGGCGGCAAGCTGAAGGAAGTCGCTATGCACCCATCCTGCGCCGCTCCACCCTTTGCCAAAAGGAGTTTCAATGACGGTGTTCACAGCTTCAAGCGCTCTGTCTTTGCGATCCTGCGCGCTGTGGTCAACGGGAGCGCCTTGAAGGGCTGCCCAGCCGGTAATTATTCGCTCATTGGTCTTTGGTATGAACTGATAGCCACCAACCGCAACAACTACGACCACAAGGGCGACGGCCAGCCCGTGCTTTTTCACTCTTAAAACGCACGCAGCTGCCGCCTGTATCAACAACACGAACCAAACGCTGCGGTAGCCGCCGATGTAAATGGCTACTAGCTGCAGGACTGCGGCGATGATGATGGCCGCCCGCGAGATCCAGCCCCGCCAACAAGCCGCCAGATAGATGGCTGCGGGCAGTGCCAAAATACATATGAAGGTCGCCTGAGATCCTCCCCAGAATGAGAACTGCGCCCGCACGAAACCGTCCGCGGTCAGTTCCGGCTTAGCAGCACGGATGAAAGCAGGGAAAAGCTTCTCAACCCCCGGGAACCAGTACTCCACTACCCCCATTAGCGCAATCCAGCTACTGGCAACGAAGAACGCCAATAATAGATGGCGCCAGTATGATTGGCGCTCAAGGACTACGCCTGAGACGACCATCACCGGAATCAGCAGCAGGAAATCCCGAAACTCATTTAGCATCTGGTCCCAGGGCGCGTCACCGGGGATCAACGGCCACCAGGCAAAGACCCAGAACGGTATGAGCAGCCAAAGCCACCAGGGGAGTGACAAGCGGCTCTTCGAAACCAATTCGCGCTGGGCAAAGATGCAGGCCAGCAGCAACCAAATGAGAATCTCTGACGGATGAAGGCGTAAGTTCGGAGTCCACTCGACCGTGCGATAACCGAGAGCCAGCGTTAGCACCCAAAGAACGAGACCGAGGCGTATGCCGCGTTCGCCGCCGAAAACGATGACCGCAACCATGAGAGCGCCTACGGCAACGATCAACTCTCGATACGATAGTCCCTGGCGGTCGGCGTAGAATTCCACGGCAATGAGGGCCAGCAGAAAAACTGCCGTTCCAATAAGGAGACCCTTGCTGAGCTTTAGTCCCGCTACTCGTTCAATCATCTTGTCGCCCGCAACCTCCTGATTTCGCCTTGTTCGCCTCCCAGGTTTTTGATGACCCTGGCAGGCACTCCGGCGACCACCGTCGCTGGAGGAACCGAGCGGGTTACGACGGCGCCGGCTCCGACAATGCTTGCCTCACCAATCTCCACTCCCTCCAGAATCGTGACGTTGGCGCCAATGTACGCTCCTCGCCGGATGGTGACTGGTGACTGAGAAGCCGGCAACGAGCTGTCCTTGAGCGGACTGGCACCGCTGTCTGTGTGTGTCAGTATCATCACCCGATGTGAAATAGTGACTTCGTCTTCGATTACGATCTTGTCTTGCAAATCCAGGAATAACTCGCGTCCCAGATAGCAATGATCACCGACTTGCAGGTTTTCAAAGTACCGGCCTCGCGCTGCGCTGCAATTGTGAATGACAAGCGGGGACCGGAAGCGAACATCCGCGCCGATGAGGGCGCCAAAAGTCCGCAAGACGGGAGCAATCGCCTGGGTAGGCATGAACATCAAGGGAATGTTGATGCCCTCGCCACCATAAATCGTCGCGAAGACCCTCGCCCACAGTCGAAATAAAAAATACAGAAGCCGCACTTTTTAGTTTCCGTTCCCCGTAAGAGTTGAATTCTCAAACATGCGATTCGACTCTCCTCAGCGCGGGCTCGAAGAAAGATTGAGAGCTTCCAACTCCCAAAGCTTCGCATGCACCCAGAAATCGGATGTCATCGTGATCGCCGCCAGCCACAGTCCGCGATATCCTGCCAGAAACCCTCGCTTCCAAAAATAGTGGTAGCCAAAAACCGCAGGAGGACGTAAGACCACCTGCGACCAACTGAAACGTTTGCCGCGCTTGCGCAACTCGTCTGCCTGATAGCGCGAATAACGATCGAGGTTGCTCAACTGTTTGCTGAGTGAAGTCATACCGTAGTGCAGAATGTGGCGTTGCAAGGTGCCAACTTCTCCCGGAACCTGAACATGGGCGTGGACTTCCTTGTCTTCGAAGCGGCCCGCACTCCGCCGAAACAGGCGCAAGTGATATTCCGGATATAAGCCGCAAACGCGGACCCAGTGACCCAGCACATGGTGTTTGAAGTTAATGCGAAAACCGTCAACGCCTGCCGGGGGGTTCTCAAGCACTGCCTCAATCTCTTCACGCAGTCCGGGCTCCAATACCTCGTCGCTATCTACCTGAAACACCCAATCGTGGGCGCATTGCGGGATCGCCCAGTTTTTCTGCTTCGCCGATTGCTGGTACTCGTGTTGAATAATGCGCGCCCTATACTCACGGCAGATGTCTAGAGTGTTGTCGGTGCTGAAGGAATCCACCACCAGAATCTCGTCAGCCCAACTAATCGACTCGAGGGTCGCGCGGATTATCCCGCCGTTATTGAACGTCGGCAGCAATACACTGAGTTTTGCTCGCATCTCGAGTCTGACCAATAAAAATGGGGCCGCCGGCGCCTCTAGCGGGTTTCAATGCCCCGCGCGCGTGCCATTAGGTAGTGCGCTTCGTAAAATCCGTTCACGCGTTTCCCGAACCAGTCGAGCGAGTCTGATGCGAGCATTGGTTCGCGCTTGAGCAGGAATCGATCAGTCTCCGCCCCGTTTCCCCAACGTCCACCCACAATCACACCGCAGTCGTATCCGGCCCGTTTCACTGCGTCGCGTTCACGCTTCGTAAACGTTCCGCCCGGATAAGCAAAAGGAATAAAGGTCTCACCCATCTCTGCGATTACGGCGCGTGAATCAGCTAATTCTCGATTTAGCGTGGCGTCATCCAGGCTGCGCAGATCCGCATGCGTCACGGTGTGACTGCCAAGCTGAAACCCTTCAGACCTCAATTCGCAAAGCTCATCGCGATTGAGCAAAGCGCGTTTTTTCTGCGCGGTCCTGCGAGCGGTGGCCTCGCCCAGGCGACCGGTCACGATAAACAGAGTAGCGCTAAAACCGTGCTGTCGCAGCACCGGCGCTGCCGTTGTCAGAAAGTCGCGGTGCCCATCGTCAAAAGTCAGGACTACGGTGCGCTCCAGCTCCTCGGTGGAGGCCAGACGGCGGCAGGCTTCCGCGAGCGAGATCACCCTAAACTCCTGCTCAGCAAGCAATCGCATTTCAGCGGCAAATCGCTGTGGCGCAACCGTGAGCCGGTCATGATTGCTTTCAGAGATGCTGTGATACATCAAAATGCGCAGCCGATTCGCTCTGATGTACGAGGGCCAAAGATTTGGTTTTAGCAACTTCACGGTTTCAACAGGTGGGTTATCTGGTGGGTGCCTTCAGTTCGATTTGTGCTCTTCGGTTGAGCGGTTGAACAATGCTGCGTGATGAGACTTGAAATACTCGTATATCTCGTTGGCACTCAGCTCATGGCCTTTGTAATTGAAATGACCGAGATTCACGCCGTCAAACGAGTAAGATTCAAAAGGATCAGCAGTGAGCTTCAACCGCAGGCAATCAATCCTTTCCTCGGCACACATGTTTAGCAATCTGTCGGCGAACTCCAACTCAAACTTGTTATAGACTTTTCCGGGACGGTCGATTATTACAACGTCGAAGGGAATCTTTTTCGCGCTCAATTCCGACCGCCAACGTTTGATTAACTCTATGGTCCCCTGCTCTGACGCTTGCCAGGCGCCTGAGTGGTCTACTCGTTCACCTTCGTCCCCAACCTCTCCACCGGATCCTGCCTGAGCGTTCTTTTTCATACGATATGCGCTCTCATACAAACGATCCATCAGGACGGAATGATCCCGAACGTAGTTGACCGTCGACTTCAGGAGACCCGGGTGTTTGCGAGTCGCCAAAATCTTTCCCTCGCTATCAACGAAGAACGAATTGTCCTTTTCACCAAAAGTTGAAAGCTTGAGGTCGGCGTTGTTGTCAGCCAGGTCGTTCCCCATGAAAAAGCACAAAACCAGGTGATCGACTTTGACGCTCGGTTCAAAGAATTCCTTCCACAAAGAATATTGGTAGGCGGTACCGGTGTCGGGGACGCCTCCATTAATCGCTTCAATTTTTTGACCATCGTCCGCGAACTTTTTCTCCAAACGCACAGTAAAGAGACTTTGCGTCTCTACCTGACGGCCCTCCACGAAAGAATCTCCCATAAAGAGTATGCGGTAGTTGTTGTTGGTTGTGTCGCGCTCGCGATCATGAAAGCCCAGATTGTTTGTCTCCATGAGATTTCTGTTCTCGTCGAGATTCATGAAGCTGGCATGAGGTGGTAGTTTGAATATCTTATCGTTGTAGAGTATGACGCTTCGAGTGTGTCCCAGCTGAAAGGCCCGCATGAGCATTTCGGAGGTGACAAGGCCAACGGCAATACCGAGCACAATCAGAATTAACCTGAAAAAGATCTTGCGCATCCTGATCCGGAAATTAGTCAGCCGGTAGCCGGCTGCTACTGGCGCAGTTTGAATGGATTCCATTGATTGGGTAGACATACTGACGCTTGACTCCAGCGATGTCCGTCAAACAGTCGAGTCGCAGGTTACCTGTTCCCGGTCGTGGTTTTCATTAACCAGCGGCATACCTTCGGCCCTTTCAAAAGGAACAAATGGTTCGCCGAGGATTGCCGCCACGATGCGACCACTCGCACGGCCATCACCATAAGGGTTCACGGCTCGGGCCATCCGTTGGCGTTCCGTCGAGTCGTCCAGGAGGCGTGAAATTTCGTTTACGATGGCTTGCCGCTCAGTGCCAATCACTTTCACCGCTCCGGCTTCGACTGCCTCGGGACGCTCGGTGACCTGCCGCAAAACCAGAACTGGTTTGCCAAGCGAGGGTGCCTCTTCCTGAATGCCGCCTGAATCTGTTACCACGAGAGACGCCTGACGCATCAGATGCACTGTAGTCAAATAGTCCGCCGGTGGAAGTAGAGCGATGTTTGTTACTCCACCTAACAATCGATGAACGGGTTCGGTGATGTTTGGATTCAGGTGGACTGGATAGACGATGGTAACGTCGGGCCGAGCTGCGGCGATTTCGCGCAAGGCCAAACAAATATTCTCCAGGGGTGTCCCAAAATTCTCGCGACGATGCGCGGTAACCAGTATTAAACGCCGCTCGGTCAAACTCAGCCGACTAAACAACTCTTCAACTTCCTGTGTCGGAGCTAATTGTGCAACCCACTCGAGAGCATCAATCACCGGATTGCCGGTTACGGCAATGGTTTCCTCCGCGACTCCCTCCCGCATTAGATTTCGTTTAGCGCGTGCCGTCGGCGCAAAGTGCAGGTCTCCAATAGCGCTCGTGACGCGACGATTGACCTCCTCGGGAAACGGGTGCCATTTGTCGAACGTGCGTAACCCCGCCTCAACATGACCAACGCGAACGCGCCGATAAAAAGCCCCCAGCGCTGCCGTGGCCGTAGTGGTAGTATCGCCTTGCACCAAAACCCAGTCCGGCTGCTCTTGCTCCAGAATTGGATCAAGCTTCGCAAGGACCGCAGACGCTACTTGCGCCGGCGTTTGATTCTCCGCCATTACATCGAGATCGTAGTCAGGCTTGATCTTGAACAATTCGAGAGCTGAGTCCAGCATCTCCCGGTGCTGGGCCGTCACGCAGACGACGTTTTGCACCTCGCCGCGCGCTTCAAGCTCGCGAACAATCGGCGCCAGTTTGATCACCTCAGGGCGCGTGCCAATTACGGAAAGTATTTTCATGCTTCTGCAAGTAATGCGAGCGGTCGCCCGTGCCAAACTGCAATAGCGCGTTCATAGGCTCTGGTCGTCTCAATGGCCACCTGTTCCCAGGTAAACTCTTGCTCAACGCGTGACCGCGCAGCCATTCCCAACTGCGTTCGTAATTCCGGCGTTTCGATCAAACGCGTAATCGCCTGGGCCAACGCTTCCGGATCGCGAGGCGGCACCAGCAGTCCGCTGACACCATCTTCGATAATTTCAGGCAAGCCGCCGACATTCGTTGCCACCACCGCACACGCCGAAGCCATCGCCTCAAGCCCGGCAATACTGGTCGCTTCTTTCAATGAAGGGATGGTTACAATATCGGCCGCGGCGTAGAACTCGGGCAGGTCGTCGTTGTCCTGACTGCCTGCGAAGATCACACAATCGTTTAGGCCCAGCTCGCTGACGCGTGCCTCCAATCTTTCTCTCTCAGGCCCGTCACCGGCAATCAAAACCGAGACGTCCCTGGAGCGCCTGCGGATCGACGGAAGACCCTCAATCAGAAACTCAAGGCCATTTTTGGGTACCAGCCGACGCGGACATAGAATCAGACAGTGATCCCTCGGAATGCCATAGCGCGCTCGCACCGTCGCGCCACATACGTCTGGTCGAAACTTTCCGGCATCGACGGCGTTGGCAATGAACGTGCTTTTCTCAGAACTAACTCCAAGTTGACGTGTAACTTCCAATAACTCAGTACTGGGCGCGAGGATTCCCTGGAACGGTCTGAGCGCCAGCTTCAACCAGCGTCGCGACTGTGGTTGCTCCGCCATCAGCAAAAAGCGCGACTCATGCGCTGTGTAAACCGTCGGCACAAACTTGTTGACGACGAAGGCGGTAAAGGCATCGGGCCAGAAGGTGTGATAGTGAACGACATCGGCTTGTCCGCGAAGACGCATGGCAATCAAGAGCGCTGTAGTGATTGCGAGATACTGCGTTGTCAGCGTCTTCGGCAGATTCAGTTGCGGTACGCGAACCACATCAAGACCGGCAAACTTGTCGCGAACGCGCTCAGACTTGTTACGCCGCACCGTCACGATCTTCAGTTGATGTCCCTGTCGCGCGAGTGTTTGGGCAAGATTCGAGACATGCTCCTGAATACCGCCAATTTCCGGCGGAAAACTGTTTGAGAGCATGACTACGCGCATTTTTTTCGTTTCCGAGCTTAACTAAGTGCGGATGACGGATTGATAAACGTCCAGCGTCTGCTGCACGATCCGATCGACTGTGAATTCAGATCTGACCCGCTCGCGTCCAGCCTGGCCCATGCGCGCGCGCAGATCAGGGTCGCGCAGCAACCGGAGCAGTGCCTCACCAAGCGCTTCCGAGTCTCCGGGCGGCACCAGAATTCCAGTGACCCCGTCTTCAACAACTTCCGGTAAGCCGCCTGCCTTTGTGGCCACCACGGGCAACCCGAACGCCATGGCCTCTATTACGCTGATGCCGAAGGTTTCATAGTAAGACGGCATAACAAACACGCCGGCGCGGCGATACAAGTCGGCCAAGTTCTGCCAGGGCACGTGCCCTACCATCCGCACATGCTTGCGCGTGCCGTTCACGCCTAGCGCGCCGTTGAGCATCCGATCATCAATCGAATTATGTCGGGCGCCGGCAATGACATACTCAACTTCCGGGAGACGCGCTGCAACTCGATCCACCGACCGCAGTAATTCCAGAGTGCCTTTTCGGAATTCTATCCGGCCCGTGTAAAGCACGACGGGCTTACCTGGCTCAACTCTAGGTTGTGCCAGTGCTTGACGGAGTAATGCCGGCGAGATCGGATTGGGAATAACATGGATTTCGTCTTCGGCGACTGAAAGGTCAGCGGCAATTTCTTTGGCCTGAAATTGGCTTACCGCGGTAAAGGCGCTGGCCCGTTTCATCCCCATTACCTGCAGATTACGTCCCAGTCGATCTCCCCAGCCGGCGCGCACTCCGCTGAAGCGCTTAATTGCGAGAGGGTTCCCGTGCCCGCGAATAACAACTGGTGGTTTCTTGCCAGACGCTACCTGTTGCAAAACTAAAGTCTCTCCTGTTTCAACGACATCCACGGGGTTGGAGCGCTGCAACAGCGTCAGGGCCGACCAGGCGCGACGAGACCATTCGATTTCGCGAACGGGCATGGCTAACGATTTCCCAAACGGCAGTCCCCGATATACATACCAGTGCAGATTCGGTTTGTTCAGCTGAATCAGTCCCTCGCGTCCCTCAATTCCATTTGGACGACCAAACGCGATTACGGAAACCTGGTTACCTTTTTCTCTCAAGGCATCCGCCATCGTGCTGACGTAGGATTCAACGCCACCGCCCGCGTCCGCATTGTGAAACTCAGGGAGTAAGAAACAAACGTGCATTAGTTAGGAAAGGACCTGCTCAAGCAGAAAGCCGCGGATTCTCCAGGCTGCGGTCCTTCACGCCCCAGTTCAGAGTAAGTCGCGCCAGATTATAGTTGGCAGTCGAGAACACCTTACGGCGCCAACTCCGGAGGTAAGACCCCTTCGTCATGAGCTCGCCACCCTTCAAAATCAAGCACGTCCCGCTATCCAATCTTTCAATCTCATCAAGCGCGCGCTGAACTAAAGGCGCGTTAACACGTTCCATGCAGGCCATTTGGGTAACGCCCTGTTCACAAAGCTGCAAACGAAAAGATCTTTGACATGGGCTGCAGGTGTTTGGCGCCAGAATCGAAATGCATTTGCCATCAGGATAGATCCATGGGTGCAATAGGATTGGCGAAGAGGCGCCGTGGAGCGAGACAATCGGTACGCCGGTTGTCGCGGCAACATGCATCAGTCCACCATCCGTCGTAACAAATGATCGCAAGTTTCTACAGACGGAGGTAAAGTCTGCGAGCGTTGGCGTCACCACAAATTCAGCGTTCGTCCTTTTAGCAAGCACTTCGAGATTTGGGCGGTCGCTCGGGCCGCCAACCAGAACTACATTCTGCGCACCAAGCAGATCGACTAGATCGTGCCACTCTGAGAGCGGCCACTGTCGATTCGGAAGGGCCTGGAACTCGTTGATCGGCGTGTTGATGTATAAACCTATGCGACCGCGAAGCTCAGCGTACTGAGTTGCATCACCCTGCGGACAATACAAAGCCGGCATCGTTTCCTTGAAGCCAAACTCACGCGCCAGTTCTTCGTTCAGTTCGACCTGATGTTTGTGAAAGAGCAGGTGTGAATAAAAGCCGTCCCAACGGTTGCGTAAAGTTTTGCGTTCAGCCGCATGCAATCGATCAAGACTTACCGCTCGCGGATGTTTATCGAAATGGCCGCGCACTTTTGCATCTCCGCAGAAAACGGGCAGCACCACCAGCTCAAATTGGCTCAGGTCAGTGGACGCTGAATACGCTTCCACCAGATCAAAGGCCCCGAGCCCTGCGAGTACCGGATGATTTGGGACCTGCGACAGCAACGTGATTTGTGAAGAGGGATAGCGGCGCCTCAGGGCTTGATAGAGTGACGTAGCCATCAAGGTGTCCCCGATTTGCGCGGAGGCAAACGTCGCGACTGTGTTTGGTTCAACGGGCGTCATTCTGTTACTGCGCTCCCACGACCATTAGCAAGTGGGTACGCATTCGACCTGCGCGCTGCACCAGTCGGTAGACGGCATCCTTAGCAATCGCAGGCTCTCGTCTAAGAGTTCCAACTGAGGCCTCCAGGGCAAACCGCGCCAGACGCCGTCCGTCTTTGTACAACTCAGCCCAGGCGCTGAATGACGGTCGCTGGTTCTCCACGCTTCCGTGTTCAAACAAAGGTTGCGAGGCGCCATCCCAGAACAGTCGCCGCAGCAGAAAGCGGTGCGTCTGCCGTTCTTTAGGCACCGGGTGATTGACGTGTGCGGTGGGCTGATAATAAACGTGGTGGCCATTCGCAATCAGTCGCTTGAAGATGTCGTTGTCTTCTCCGCCCAGCAGCGATTTTCGTTTATGCCCCAGGTCGGTACGCATGCCGCCAAGCTTGAGCAATGTTTCGCGGTGGAACAAAGAATTCGTCGTCAGGAGATAGCCATCCGCATCGAGGAAGCGCGGCACATTCCCCATCTCGTAGCGACACAAAAGCGATTCAAAGCGATCCGGAAACCAATCGGGACGATTCCCTTCCCAGACAAGCGACACTGGTCCGACTACGCATTCGGGTCGTGGACTGACCGATTGAATTGGCGCGAGCAGATTCTCTAACCAACCCGGATCTGCCCAGGCGTCATCATCAATAAACGCCAAATATTCACCGCGAGCTTCAGCCAGCGCACGATTACGCGCATGTGCGATACCCGGTTCCCGCTCGACGACATAACGGATGCGCGCATCCTGGGCTTGACGTTGGTTAACCACCTGGCTCGTTCCATCTGTGGAGCCGTTATCTACAATCAGGATCTCTACTTCATAGTTTGACGGCGACTGATTCGCCAGCGAATCAAGCACACGATTCAAAAGTGCCGCGCGGTTATAAGTGCAGATTGCTACAGATAACATCTTCACAAAGACTTGAATGCGAATAGCCGGCCTAGCCTCGTGCCATCCGATTCCTCGTGCAATAGTTTGAGCGACTCTGGTATCCCCGCCGTATTTCCCAGCAACAGATTATTCAATGGCGAGGCCACATCCTGCGATGAAACGTAGATGTAGTTCACACCATTTCGTTGCGCGTACTTTAAGACGTCGACAGGTTCGCCGGCCGGCATCCAGCGATGCTCGCCGTTTGTAAAGAAAGCGAGGTCCGGATTTTGCGACAGGATGGGAGCGGGCGAAAGCCGTTCTGATTCCCACCAACGGGCCGTGTTGCGAGCGAACATGCTGGGATTGTTTTGCGGGAGTTGAGTCGCAAGGCGATAACCATACGACAGAACGAAAACTGCGATGAATGCTAACGGTATACAAACCGCGAACTGCTTGTAGCGCTGCGGAAGTTTTGGTTCGGCAAGCTTTTGCAGCGCCAAAATGATCATGACCAGCCAAACCAGAAACGCCGGCAGCACCGGCAACATATATCTGTCTTCAATATGTAGTAGCGGCAAAAACAGAAGCCACGAGGCAAGAAGAAAAGGCCACGCGTCGGCAAACTGAAACCGTCGCAATACCAGGCGAATATTCATAGGAACGCAAACAGCTATGCCAACTATCAGAAGCGCTATGACCAGAAAGTATGGGCCGAGCAGGTAAAGCAGTCGCCCTATCTCAACACGGGCAAAAAACGCATATCTTTTTGCGACTGCGCTCAGAGTCATCTCAGAGCCCAGGCGGGAAACCATAGAGCCATCGGGCCGCACTTCATCAAGCAGGAACACCCTTGATAGATTACCTTCGTAGAGCGACTGAGATTGGGCGAACAAGATGTGCGCGCGGCCAGAGCCTGGGCTTCCCGTCATTCGATAAACCCAGGCATGATATGGCAGCGCTACTAACAAGAATCCCGCCAGAATAACCAGCGCTGTCTTAGGACCACGCCGGGCCTTGATAAAGAACAGGATGAGCACGCCGGCAACGTATAAGTTCGCTTCAGGCCGCGTGAGGTAGGCGAGTCCAAGTAGCAATCCACCCAGCGCAGCGCTGATCCATGAACGATTTTGCGGACGAAATAGCACGGCAACACCCAGCATTATCAAACCCAGATAAAGACCTTCGCTCAGAGCCCAAAGCCCGCTCCATACGCGAAGCGGCAAAAGCGCAAATAACAAAGCTACAGCTAATGAAAACCGCAGCGAGTAGCGCGCGCGCAGCAGCCAGTAGAGAGCCAGCACGGCCGTTGTAGCGCCGGCAAAGGAAACAAGTCTGGCAGTAGTTTCGATATCGATTGCCGGAACGAGTCGATGGACTATGCCGATTAGCAGCGGATAAAGTGGAGTCAGAACTGTAAAAGGATGACCGCTCATGTCGCGCAAGCCCTGACCGTTCGCAAATGACATGGCGGCGCGTAAGTATTGATAGCTGTCACCAGTCAAATAACTCGCGCGATTCCAAAGCGCCAGGGTTGGCAATCCAGCAATCAACGCAAGTAGCACGGTGATGGCCCATTCGCTCTTGACGAGGATGGGCAGAGCCACACTCCTGGTAGCAGGAAAACGAACTGGCGAAAGTAATTCCGACGATTTGAGCATCACGCCTCGTGAATCACCTGCCGGTAGAGATCTGTCATTCGTGCGGCGATCGTCGCAGTGGAGAATTCTTCAACAATGCGGTCCCGCGCGCCTGCACCGATTCGCGACCTTCGTTCTGGATCTTGAATTAGCTCCAGGATTGCTGCGGCCAGGTCTTCGGCATTACCCGGCTCGACCAGGACACCTGATTGCTCGTCTACAACGATCTCCGCCAGGCCGCCAATTCGACTCGCAACCACAGCCACGCCACAAGCCATTGCTTCCGCGCAGACATAGCCGAATCCCTCCCAAAGAGACGGCACCACACAAATCGTCGCGTGTTGATAGTAGTGCGGCATAGTGGCCCGCGTAACCGTGTCAGCAACAATTCGGATGCGAGGATCGTCAAGGAGCTTTCCGAGAAACTCTTTGTATGCTTCAACAGGCGAGCCGCCACCCTTGCCCATCGAAGCTGGAACAAATGTGAACGTCGCTTCCGGAACTTTTTCCCAGACTGCCGGGATTGCTCGTGCCAGAACATGAATCCCTTTTAGAAACCGCGGACGCCCAACACAGAGCACGTTCGGCAAAGAATCGACTACCTGACAACCTGGTTTGAATAAGTCAGTATCGACTGGATTAGGTATCACGGTGCTACGTTTGAAGCTCGCCTT
>Ga0070698_100005721_pt1 | contig 13599 bp, 14 predicted proteins | sample KBSK1502metaG_FD_65477 | JGI IMG/M metagenome (GOLD analysis project Ga0070698, IMG submission 65477) | Corn, switchgrass and miscanthus rhizosphere microbial communities from Kellogg Biological Station, Michigan, USA - KBS K1-50-2 metaG | ecosystem: Host-associated > Plants > Roots >... | reverse complement strand
CGCCGCGCGCACCGCGAGCGCACGTGGGACGATCCCTTCGCGGGCGAGCCCATCTGCCGCTCCTGCGCGGTCACCAAGGTGCCCACCCGCCTCACCACGCCGCAGCGCGTCGCCCTGCCGGTCCGCAAGTAGTGGCAGGCGAGATCCGCGACGCCGTGCGCACCGTCCTCGCCGCCATCGGCGAGGATCCCGATCGCGAGGGGCTGGTCAAGACCCCCGAGCGCGTGGAGAAGGCCTTCCGCTTCCTGACCCGCGGCTACGCCGAGGACCCCAAGCAGGTCCTCAACGCGGCGCTGTTCACCGTCACCTACGACGAGATGGTGGTGGTGAAGGACATCGAGTTGTACTCGATGTGCGAGCACCACCTCCTGCCCTTCTTCGGCAAGGCGCACGTGGCATACCTGCCCAACGGGAAGGTGGTCGGCCTCTCCAAGATCCCGCGCCTGGTGGACCTCTTCGCGCGCCGGCTCCAGGTGCAGGAGCGGCTCACGGTGCAGATCGCGGAGGTCATCCAGGAGTGCGTCAATCCCCGCGGGGTGGGCGTGATCGTCGAGGCCATGCACCTGTGCATGATGATGCGCGGGGTGGAGAAGCAGAACTCGATCGCGGTGACCTCGTGCATGCTGGGCGCGCTGCGCGACCAGAAGGAGACGCGCGACGAGTTCCTCTCCCTGATCCACCGGCACCCGACGTCGCTGCGCTAGCCGTCCTCGACGATCGGCCCCAGCGCCGCGCGCAGCGGCGCGGGCAGGATGCGGCCCAGGCGGTGCCAGTGGCGGCGGACGTCGTCGAGCGTGTCCACGTCGGGCATCGAGGCCAGGCGGTGGACCCGCAGCCCCAGCGCGGCCGCGCGCGCGAGCGTGTCGACGAGGACGGTCGGCGTGCTCCAGGCGATTTCCTCGAAGAGCGCGGGCAGCGGCCGGCTGAGCGCGATCAGGTAGTAGCCGCCGTCCTCCGCGGGACCCAGCACGACATCGTGCGCGTCGAGCTGCCGCAGCGACTCGAGCACGGTCCCGCGGCCCAGCCATGGGACATCGGTGCCGATGAGCGCGACGCGCCGCGCGCCGCGTGCGAAGGCCTCCGCGAAGGCGACGGCCATGCGCGCGCCGAGGGTGCCCTCACCCTGCGGGATGAGCGTCGAGGGGCCCAGCCACGCGCGCAGCGCCGCCTCCGCGCCCGCGGGCGCGAAGAAGAAGAGGCGCTCGTAATCGTCGGCGCGCGGCGCGGTGGCCGCGATCTCCGCCTCCGCCAGCGCGCGGTAGAGTGCGGCCGCGCGCTCCGGGCCGATGGCGGCGGCCAGCCGCGTCTTGACCGCGCCCGGCCGCGGCTCCTTCACGAACACGGCCAGCGCGTCGGTCACCCCCCGATCGTGCCGCGGCGACCTCGGCCGCGCAAACGCGCGCGCCCGTGCGCGGACCAGTGCGCGCAGCGCCCCGTACTATCCTTCCCGCGCTTCCGCCAGCGCGGGGCACGCGAGGTGAGATGCGGCGAGCCCTGTCGGTGGTCTGCCTGCTGGCCTGCGCCGCGTCCGCGGCGGGGCAGACGGTCTACCAGAAGCCCCAGACCTCGTCCTTCCACGTGGACGGGCTGAGCCGCCAGGAATGGACGGACGAGATCACGTTCGTGGCCAAGAGCCGCCGCGTGTTCCGCCTCAAGCCGCGCGCCGAGGTGTCGCTGAAGTGGCTGGAGCTTGGCCTGGGGGGCGACTTCATCTACAGCAGCGACCACAACACCGATCCTCCGCCGGGACAAGACACGCTGCCGCTGCTGCGCGACAACTACAAGTCGCGGGACGCGCGCCTGGACCTGGCCTGGGGCAAGCTCTCCCCCTTCCACTTCATCAGCGTGCAGGGCGGCCGCTTCATCATGCCCATCCACTTCACGGAGATGATCTGGGACCGCGACCTGCGCCCGCAGGGCGGCTCGGCCACGCTGGACTTCGGCGCCATCGGCCCCCTGCGCCGGCTGGCCGTGACCGGACTCTATGCGCGCGGCAGCCACATCCTTCCCGCGGAGGGCGCGTTCAAGTTCAAGGACCGCGACACGGTCTGGATGGGGTCGGCCACCGCGACCCTCGGCGCCGGCCGCCAGGAGCACATCGAGCTGCTCGGTACCTTCGTGAAGTTCAAGGACCTGGGCTTCGTCGACCCGCGCCTGCGCCGCCAGAACACGCGCGTCGGGGGCAAGCTCGCGCTGCCGAGCTACGAGGTCATCGACCTCGTCGCCCGCTACCGCAGCGAGGGGCGGACGTCGACGCAGCTCGTGGCCGACTACTGCTGGAACCGGGCCGTGTCGGAGAACAACCGCGGCCTGTGGCTGGCCATCGTGCTCGGGTCGACCGTGACCGCGCGCGGCAGCCTCGAGTACACGTACGCGAAGGTGGACAAGGACGCCACCCTGGCCGCCTACGCCACCGACGACTTCCTGTGGCAGACGGGCTGGGCCGGGCATCGCGCCGACCTGGGCGTGCGCATGAGCGACCGCGCCTCGAGCCACGTGGTCGGCCAGCTCCAGCGCTTCAAGGACAGCCCGAACCCCGCCGACCGCGACACGTATTTCAAGCGGCTGCGCCTCGAGGTGCGGATCAGCTACTGAACGGGCACGATCGCCCAGACGGAAAGTTGCCGCCCGATCACTCGATCCCGAGCCAGCGCCGCAACCCGTCGTCGACGGCGGCGATCTCCGTCGAGTCGCATTCCCCGATCGCTCCGGTGATCGCTGCCCGTGGGACGCTGACGGCGGGCCGTGGCTTTCCCGTGTAGGCGCCCTTCGCCGCCACGACGACGATGGCGCCGCGCTTCACCGCCAGCCGCGTCGGTCGGCTGCGCCTGCTTCGGGCCATGCGGACCCCTCCGGTCGCAGCATCGATTCCAGAGGCCGGCCGATCTCCTGCGGCTACGGCGTCGAGGAGGGCTGCGAGGCCGACGCTGGCGCGCGCCGCGGCTGGATCGAGTCGAGCAGCTCGTAGGGGAAGCGCGCGGCCACGTGGACGCGGGTGGCTTCCGTGGAGACGCTCACCGCGGAGGCGAGCTGCTTCAGCTCCGGCTTCTGGTTGGCCTGCAGCGAGGCCAGGGCCACGAAGCCGCGCACCACGTCCGCGAGGTTCTTCGCTGCCACCTCGTCCCCCGTTTCGCCGGTGAGGTCCAGGCTGACCTGCGGGTCCAGGTCACCCGTCACCACGAGGCTCTTCAGCGCGGGCAGCTCCAGGCTCTGGCTGCTGCCCGGGCCGCCGGGCGCGGGGAGGGACTTCGGCATGTTGGCCAGCAGCGTCTGGTCGCCGACCATCCAGAACGTCGAGCCCGGCTTCACGCTTTCGATCAGCGACAAAAGCGCGGTGTTGTTGCGCAGCGGAACGTCGCCGCGCGCCCGGGCGGCCACCGTCTGCTCCACGGCGGACTGCGCGCCGAGCACGATCGTGCTGTCGTCGAGGAACGCCGCCGCGCCCGTGCCGCGGCCGCTGCGGTCCTCGTTGAAGAGATAGACGGTGATGCCCTGCACGGTCTTGGAGGTCACGCCCTTGTGCTCCGTCTCGATGGCCCGCGCGACCTTGTAGCGGTCGAAGCGGCCCGTGACCACCACCAGCCCGTCGGCGCGCGGTCCGGACGGCACCTGCCCGCCCGCGACGTAGACCTGGTCGATGTCGCGCTCGGGGTTGAGGCCGGTCTTCTCCTCCAGCTCGGCGAAGGCCTGCGGCCGCGCGGACGCGCCCGCCGCCCCCGAGTACCGCGCGTAGAACGGGCTGGCCACGAAGCGCTTCACGTCCAGGCCCATGACGAAGCGCGTGCCCGCGGGCAGGGACAGGGCCTGGGGAGGCAGGGGACCCACGGCGGCCCGCGCCGGGTCCAGGTAGATGGCTCCGAGGGCCACCAGCGCCCCCGCGCCCACGATCATGGCGGACCCCAGCACGACGGTGCGGCTTCGCGTCATCACAGACCTCCCCTACTGCTCCAGTACGTATTCCCGGGCGGCAAAGATCCAGAGAGCCGCCGCCAGGAACACCACGATCATCGCTCCCAGGGCCTCCAGGCACAAGGCGGTGGGCAGGACCTGGCCGAAGATCTCCGCAAGTCCTTCGTCCGGCGGGCGATGGCGGATCAGCGAGCGCAGGTAGGCGGTGATGGTCAGGCGCGGCATGTAGCCGGGCAGGTTGGCCACCAGCTCCCAGACGAACAGGAAGAGCAGGCCGGGGATGACGGGCCGCCGCAGGAGCACGCCCATGAGCGTGAAGAAGGCCCCGTAAGCGAGCAGGGTCAGCACGACCACGCCCAGGTCGCGGAACAGGTCGGGGACCCGCGCGCCCACGCCCGTCCATCCGCGCGTGGTCGTGAGGAGGAAGAAGGTGATGACCACCGCCGGCAGGGTGAGGCACGCCGTCGTCACCAGGTAGGCCGCGAACTTGCCGAACAGGATGGCGCCGCGGCGCACGGGCCTGGTCAGCAGGTAGGTGATGGTGCGGCCGTCCACCTCGTCCGCGATGAGGGCGGTGGCGTAGAAGAGCGCGGCCAGAGGCAGCGCGTTGCGGATGTAGTAGATGGCGATGACGAATCCGTAGAGATCGAACGCCGTCATGCGAGGCGGAAGCCGACTCACGATCACACCGCGGAAGAGCAGCCCGAAGGCGATGGGCAGCCCGAGGAGGATCGCCATCAGCAGGCTGCGCCGGCTCCAGACCATCCCCTCCAGCGCGAGGTCGAACACGGCGCGCGCAGCGCGCGGGAAGGGAACGGGGCGCGAAGTGTCGCGCCCGGCGGTGGACTCCGGCGCCGGGGGACGCGCGGCGGCGCTCGCGCTCAACGCGCCACCAGGTACCGGAACACCGACTCCAGGTTCTCGTCCGGGGAGTACATCTCGGTCACGCCCGACCCCACGGCCGCCTCCGGCAGCGCGGCGTAGAACTCGTCGGGCCGCGCCGTCTGCACCGTGACCCACTCCCCTTCCGCGCCGAAGCTCAGCGAGATCACGTGCGGCGCACCCACCACCGCCTGGGCCAGGCGGCGCGGGTCCCGCGCGCGCAGGGCGACCGTGTGGGGGTGCTCGTCCATGAGGTCGCGGATCTCGCGCACGTCGCCCTCGGCCAGGATGCGCCCGTTGTGGATGAGCAGGACGCGGCGGGTCATGGCCTCGACCTCGTGCAGGATGTGGCTCGAGACCAGCACCGTCTTGCCTTCGCGCCCCAGCCGCTTGACCAGGTCCACAGTGCGGCGCCGGTTGACGGGGTCCATGCCGCTGAGCGGCTCGTCCAGCAGCAGCACGTCTGGATCGTGGGCGAGGGCCTGCGCCATCTTGATGCGCTGCCGCATGCCCTTGCTGTAGCCGCCGATCTTGCGGTCGCGCGCCTCCGTGAGGGCAACCTGCTCCAGGGCCGCCTGCGCCCGCCGCACGCACTCCGCCTCCTCGAAGCCGGTCAGGCGCAGCAGCGCCATCAGGAACTGCTGCCCGGTCAGGTTCTCCCAGAACGCGTCCGGCTCGGGGCAGGTGCCCACGCGGTGGAACAGCTCCGGCGAGCCCCAGGCCGGCTTGCCCAGCACGCGCACCTCGCCCTGGCTGGGTGCGAGCTGGCCCGCGGCCAGCTTCAGGAACGTCGACTTGCCCGCGCCGTTGGGGCCGAGCAGGCCGGTCACGCCGGGGCCGACGGTGGTGGTGACGTCGTTGAGCGCGATGACCTGCCCGTACCAGCGCGAGGCGCGCACGTACTCGAGGGCCGCCGTCACCGCACGATCTCCACCGCGCGCACCCGCGCGCGCAGGACGGCGAGACAGCCCAGGCTGACCACGGCCAGCACCGCAGCGGGGTAGGCCCAGGGGAGGTGGAACGCGCGGTCCGTGATCCCGAACAGCGTGTTGCCCAGCGACTGCAGGTCGCCCTGGATCGAGACCAGAGCGGCCTCCGGACGGTCGTAGACCGCGCGCAGCACGCCGCGCACGATCTCCAGGCCGAACACGAATCCGAAGAACCCGAGGCCGGCCACGCGCGCGCTGCGCGAGAGGGACGAGATGGCCAGCGAGAGCAGGCTCATCACCAGCGAGAGGACGAGAGAGTGCAGCACCACGGCGGGGCCGATCCAGGCCAGCTTCCAGGTGGCGAACTGCTCGGGCGCCAGCGCGAGCGCGATCAGGTACAGCAGCAGCGCCGGCACGAGGGTGACGGAGAGGTTCAGGGCCAGCAGCACGCCGAGCTTGCCCAGCACGTAGTCGCGGCGGGTCAGCGGCCGCGAGAGGTAGACGAGGATCGCGCCCGTGCGCAGGTCGTTCGCGATGAGCCCGGCCCCGCCGAAGATCGAGATGAACAGCGTGAAGATGGTCTGGATGCCGAGGAACTGGCCGAACATGCGCCCGTCGACGGGCAGCACGTTCCCCATCTGGGGGAACCGCGTGACCGCGTAGACCTGGACGACGCGCACGAGGAACTGCCCCCAGCCGACGAGCAGCAGGCCGAGGAACGCGCGCCGCGACAGTATCAGCCGCAGCGCCTCGCGCGTGATGGGCCAGAAGCGCACGGTGCGCAGCGGGCCTCGCGCCTCGTAACGGCGATAGCTCTGCTCGTAGATGGGCACGGGGCCCTAGGCCTCCACCTCGTGTCCCAGCGCGCGCAGGAACACGTCCTCCAGGCTCTCCGCCCCCGGCCGGAGGTAGCGCACCTGCACGCCCGCCGCGCGCGCGGTCTGGAACAGAACCTCCGGCCCCGTCCCGTCGGCCATGAAGACGCGGTATCCGTCCTCGCTCTCGCGCCACTCGCAGCCGAGGTCCTTGAGGTCGGTGAGGAAGGCCGCCGCGTCGCCCTTCACGCGCACGTCGTACACGCTCCGGCGCGGGCCGGTGAGGGCGGCGATGGGACCGCGCGCGGCCACCTTGCCCTGGTTGAAGACGATTACCCCGTCGCAGACCTCCTCCACGTCGCGCAGCAGGTGCGAGCAGAGGATGAGGCTCATGGCCCGCCGCCGCGAGATGTCCTTGATGAGCGCGAGCATCTCCTCGCGGCCCTGCGGGTCGAGGCCGTTGGTGGGCTCGTCCAGGAGGAGCAGGTCGGGGTCGTGCACCAGCGCCTGGGCCAGCTTCGCGCGCTGCTTCATGCCGGTGGAGTACGTGTCGACCGTGCGGTAGCGCGCCTCGCCCAGCCCCACGTAGTACAGGACCTCGTGCGCGCGCGAGATGGCCTCGTCGCGCGGCATCCCGGACAGCTCGCCCGCGAAGGCCACGAACGCCGCCGCGGTCATGCCCGGGATGTGGCAGTCCACCTCCGGCATGTAGCCGATGCGTCGGCGCACCTCCAGCGGCCGGGTGCGCGGGTCGAGGCCGAAGGCCACGATGTCGCCGGAGTCCGGCTTGAGGAACCCGAGCAGCGTCTTGAGCAGCGTGGTCTTGCCCGCCCCGTTGGGGCCGAGCAGGCCCGTCGGGCCCGGCGGGAAGGCGCCGCTCACGCCGGAGAGGGCCACCAGGGGACCGTAGGAGACGGTGAGGTCGCGGAACTCGACCAGGGGGCTGGGCGCGGCCATCCCGGGTAAGGACGCGTCCGAAGGCGTCGAGGTTCCCAAGAGATGAAGTCTATCCCGGCGCCGGCGCGACGCTAACATGGACCGAGGTGGCCTCCCGATCGCGGTCGCGAGCGCACGGATGGATCGAGCCCATGGCGCGGTTCGGGTTCACCGCCCGCGCCCTGGTCTACATGCTGGTGGGCGCGCTTGCCGCGGCCGCCGCCTTCGGCGCCGGCGGGCGCGCCACCGACGCGCACGGCGCGATCCGCGCGATGGGACGGCAGCCCTTCGGCACCCTCCTGCTCTTCGTGGTGGGGCTGGGCCTGGCCGCGTACGCGGCCTGGCGCGTCCTCCAGGCCGTGCTCGACCTCGACGGCAAGGGCAGCGACTTCGAGGGCCTGCTCGCGCGCGCCGGTTTCGTGGTCAGTGGGCTCGTGCACGCCGGCCTGGCCTTCTCTGCCTTCAGCCTTGCCATCGGCCTCCGGCACGGACGGTCCTTCGGCGTGCGGGCGTGGACCACGCGGATCATGGACGAGCCGTTCGGGAGATGGATGGTGGGCGCGGCGGGGTTGGCCGTGATGGGCAGCGGCGTCTACCAGTTCTACAAGGCCTGGAAGTACAAGTTCGAGGAGGACCTGCGCGTGGCGCGCATGACCGCGGCCGAGCGGCGGTGGGCGCGGAGGGTGGGACGCATCGGCCTCGGCGCACGCGGCGTGACCTTCGGCATCATCGGGTGGTTCCTCCTTCATGCCGCGCTGGACGTCGATCCACGCGAGGCCCGCGGGATGAAAGGCGCGCTGCGCGTCCTGGAACGGCAGGACCACGGCCAATGGCTGCTGGGTGCGGTCGCGCTCGGCCTGACGGCCTACGGCGTGCTCTCGCTGGTGGACGCGCGCTTCCGCAAGGTCACCTGACGGCGGAGAGCTGCACGACGATCGGCCCTTCCGTTTCGACGTCGAGCCGCTGGCGCCACAGCGTCTCGCGCAGGCCGCGCCGTCCCTCGAGCGTGGCGACGCGCTCGAGCGGAAGATCGACCTCGAGGCCGCCGGCGGGGATCCTCAGCGGCGCGCGGCCCTGCGCCCTGAGCACGCCTTCGGCGCCGGCCAGGCGCACGCGCAACGCGGGCAGGTCCTCCCGCGCGCGGACGAGCACCGCGTGCGTGCCGGGGTCCAGCCACGCGCGCGGCCCCTCCACGCGCGCGTCCTCGACGAACGCGGTGGTGGCGGGAGCGACCTCCAGCGCGCCCGGGAAGCGCGGCGCGGTGCGCGCGGCGGGCCATCGCTCCAGCACGAGGGCGGCCGCCAGCACCGCCGCCGCCATCCCGAACACGGCCGCCGCCGGTCGCGCGCCCGCGCGGCCGCGCGCGGAGAGGCGCACCCACGCCGCGAGGCCCGCCGCGAGAAGGCTCCAGGCCGCGATGCGGGCCCAGAGTCCGGGCGCGGCATCCGACCAGGAGCGGAGGAACAGGTTCGGCACGTAGACGTTCCCGTCCGCGATCGCGCCCTTCGCCACGAGCAGCGCGCAGTCGTTGGCGGCGTGGGGATCGCGCCAGAGCGCGAGGCCGAGGATCGCGCTCCAGGCGGCCAGGGCCAGCAGGACGGCCAGCAGCCCGCGACGGGCGAGGGCCACGACCAGCACCAGCGCCACCAGCGCGGCCGCGTAGGGCACCACCGGCATCACGTACCGCCCGAGGTTGCACACGGCGCCGCTCCAGTTGTCCGCGGCCGCGACCGTCGCGTAGTAGATGAGGGCCGGCGCGATGCCCCATCGGAGCCGCCGCGAGGCGCCTGGGAGCAGCCAGCCGGCCAGCGCGAACACAAAAACAGGCATGTACGGCAGCAGGCCGTAGCGCGCGTCGAGGAGCAGCCCCAGCAGGCCCTGCCCCCAGCGCGCCGTGGCCACGCCCGCGGGACCCCAGGCCAGATAGAGGGCGTCGGGCCGGACGCTGCCCGTGATGGCGAAGTTGTACAGCGCCATCAGCCACGCCGACGCGGCCTGGGGGACGAGCAGGGCGAGGAGCGCCTTCAGGCTCACCAGCGCGTCGACGGCGCGCACCACGGCCATCGCGGCGAGCAGCACCCACACGGGCAGGAACTTCTGGTGCAGCCAGGGCAGGCAGGCCAGCAGCAGGCCCAAGAACGCCGCTTGCCGCGCCCCCGTCCAGGGCCGCAGCAGGATCGCCCGCAGGGCGACGGCCAGGGCGAGCGCGCCCAGCATCTCCGGATAGAACTGGTACGCGTAGAAGACCAGCGGCGGCAGCAGGCCCGCCAGGCCCGCCATGGTCGCCGCCGTGCCCCGGCCCGCCCCGCCGTCCCGCGCCAGCAGGAACACGGCCGCGACCAGCGCGGCCGCCAGCGCGTTCCAGACCAGAACGGTCAGGCCGAGCCGGCCCGGCGTCCCGCGCCGCAGGTTCAGCGCGCGGTCGAGGCGCAGCACGGGCGCGAGCAGGAGCGACGGGCCGGGCGCGAGCACGGTATAGACGCCCCCCTCCTTTCCCCGAATGGTCTGGCGCGTGATGCGTGTCGCGCGGATGGCGCCCGCCCCCACCGCGCGCGGGCCGTGCGCGAGCGCTTGGACCATGCGCCACGACTGCCGGACGAGCGTGGCCGCAGCCTCGCGCGCGGCGACGGACAGCGGCCGCGGCGCGAGCGCCTCCATGCCCGCGCTCACGCCCTCCACGTCGAGCGAGAGGCCGTGGCCCAGGGCGACGGCCATGCGCAGCGTCTTGGGCTCGTTGCCGGGATGGCCGTCCCACTGGCGCGCAGATTCCGGCGTGAGCAGCGCGTAGGCCACGAAGGCCATGAGCGCGAGCGAGACGGCGCCGGGGGCGGGCAGGCGCGGGCGCGGCAGGCGCGCGGCGGCCAGGGCGGCCACCATCGCGGCGTCCTGGGCGATGCCCCAGTCCTGGCCGAGCGCGACGGGCAGGGTGAACGCGTACGGATACGTCGGCCGGAGCGCGAGCGAGACGAGGGAAAGCACCGTGAGCGCCGGCCGCAGGTAGAGCGGAGCGAAGAGGCCGGACTCGGCGGCGAGCGCATCGCGCAGCGCCGTCCCTTCCGCGCGCGCCCGCCGCGCGGACACCACGGCCCACGCGGCCGCACCCGCCGCGAGCCAGACGAGGACGTGCCGCGCCAGGTCGCCCGCGTCTACGAGCGTGAGCGCCCGCCAGCCCAGGTCCGGGACGTCGAGCGTGGTGTGCAGGACGATCCCGATGGCGGCGTCCACGCCGCGCGCGACCGCGTGCAGGAGCACCGGCAGCAGAGCGCGCAGGGCGAGCGCGGCGCGCGGTCGGCTCGACAGGGCGGACACCCGCGGATTCTAGCCGCCGGTGGGCGCGCCGCCCTTCAGGCGATGAAGCGCCGCCGGGCCAGGCCCTCGCGCGTCGGCCGGGGCAGGAAGCCGAGGGGGCTGCGCGCGTGGCCCACCCAGAGCGGCAGATAGCAGCGGCCGCGCCGCCGCGCCACCATCGGCGCGGCGAAGGGCGGCAGGCGGGCCACGTCGCGAGGATCGATCTCGACGCGGACGAAGACGAGCTCCCGCGCGTAGTCCACCTGCGCGCGCTCGCCGGCCGCCTTCAGCAGCGCGGCCAGCAGCACGGCGGGCGCGGTCTCGGCGCCGGCGATCCGGAACAGCAGGTCCACGCCATCGCGGAGGTCGGAGCACGCGGGTCCGCCCTCGGCGAGGTGGGAGACGAAGGTGAACAAGGCCGCGATGCGACCGAGGCGATCGCGCGCGCCGAGCGCGCGCAGGACGCGGCCCGCGTGGAGGACGAGCTGCGGATGCCGGGCCAGGGCGAGGCACAGACCGTGCACCGTCCGGCGGCGGTGATGGTGCGCGAATGGAGGGGCGACGGCCGTCCGCGGGAGCGCGAGCCCACCGCGGGCGGCGGGGCTCAGGCCGGGTCCTCCAGGAGCTGCTCCAGGCCGTGCGTCAGCGCGGCGAAGTGGCCGTCGTGGAGCTGCTGCGCGTAGGCGAGGAGGAGGACGAGCTCCTCGTCGCTCAGCGTCTCGATCAGGTCGTGGGCGGCGGCCCGCACATCGATCATCGAGTCTCCTCCGGCGTCAGAACCCCCACGAACGTCCGGGGGCGGCGTGACGCAGGTATGACGCGAACCAGGCCACGGCGCGCTCGGCCGCGGCCAGCCGGCGCGCGGCCGGCCCCGTCTGCTGCAGCTCCCACACGTCGCGCGGCGCGCCCAGGCGCGTCAGCGCGAGCTCCAGGTCGCCGTTGTAGTCGAGGCCGACCTGCTCCAGCGCGGCCCGGCAGGCCGTCTCCACGGCCAGCCGGCAGGCGGTGGAGACGAGAGCCTCGGGCCGCCCCTCGTGGTGCAGCAGGCGCGCGATGCCGAGGCTGTTGCAGCAGTGGGCCCAGAGCTCGTCGCGGATGAGGTCGGCGGCATCGGCCGTCGCGCGCGCGGCCTGAGCGGCCGGGCTGGAGAAGGCCATGGCCATCGTCTAGCTGCACCCGCTGGTGGAGCCGCAGTTCGCGCAGCGATAGCAGCTCCCGTTGCGCGTCATGATGTTGCCGCAGTAGTGGCACGACGGCGCGTCGGCCTGGCTGCGGAAGGTGACCGCGGAGGCGCTGGACCCGCTCGACGATGCGGGCCGCGCCGTCACCGGTCCCGTCCTGGGCTCCAGGGACGCGCCCGCGCCCTCCGTGCCCTGCACGCCCACCGCCTGCGCCTGCTCGCTGGACAGGAACTTCGAGGCCAGCCACCGGAAGATGTAATCCGTGATGCTCTTCGCGTACGGGATCTCGGGGTTCTTGGTGAAGCCGCTGGGCTCGAAGCGCACGTGCGAGAACTTCTCGACCAGCGTCTCCAGGGGCACGCCGTACTGAAGCGACATCGAGATGGACGTGGCGAAGGCATCCATCAGGCCGGAGATGGTCGAGCCCTCCTTGGCCATGACCAGGAAGATCTCGCCCGGCTTGCCGTCCTCGTACATGCCGACCGTGATGTAGCCCTCGTGGCCGGCGATGGAGAACTTGTGCGTGAGCGCGTGGCGCTCGTCGGGCAGCTTGCGCCGGGCCGGCCGCGGCTCGACCGAGGCCGTCGCCGCCGGGGCCCCAGCGGCCGTCGTGCCACCCGCGGGCTTGTCCTCCTTGGACGTGGACAGCGGCTGCGAGCGCTTGCACCCGTCGCGGTAGACCGCGATGGCCTTGAGGCCCAGCCGCCAGGCCTCCCCGTAGGCGTGCGCGATCTCGTCCGGCGTCGCGTCGTGCGGCATGTTGACCGTCTTGGAGATGGCCCCGGAGAGGAACGGCTGCACGGCGGCCATCATCTTGATGTGGCCCATGTAGGCGATGGACCGCTTGCCGTTCGCGGGCGGGAAAGCGCAATCGAACACGGCCAGGTGCTCGTTCTTGAGGTGCGGCGCGCCCTCGATCGTCTCCTTCTCGTCGATGTAGCGGACGATGTCCTCGACCTGGCTCGCGGTGTAGCCCAGCCTGCCCAGCACGCCGGGCACGGACTGGTTCACGATCTTCATGACGCCGCCGCCCACGAGCTTCTTGTACTTGACGAGCGCGATGTCGGGCTCGATGCCGGTGGTGTCGCAGTCCATCATGAAGCCGATGGTGCCGGTGGGAGCCAGCACCGTGACCTGGCTGTTGCGGTAGCCGTGCTGCGCGCCCAGCGCGTAGGCCTCGTCCCAGACCGTGATCGCGGAGCGGAGCACTTCCGCCGGGACCAGCGTGGAGTCGATCATGCGCGCGTGCTGGCGGTGCTTGTCGATCACCCGCAGCATGGGCTCGGCGTTCTTCGCATAGCCCGCGAAGGGGCCCATGGCGGAGGCGATGCGCGCCGACTGCGCGTAGGCCTCGCCGTGCATGATCGACGTGACCGCCGCCGCGTAGGCGCGGCCGCCCTCGGAGTCGTAGGGCAGCCCGCGGTCCATGAGCAGCACGCCCAGGTTCGCGTAGCCCAGGCCCAGCGGGCGGTAGTCATGGCTGTTCTGGTCGATGGCCACCGTCGGGTAGCTGGCGTTGTCGACCAGGATCTCCTGCGCGGTGATCACGGTGCGGCAGGCCGCGCCGAAGGCCTCCGCGTCGAACTCGCCGTCCGCCTTCACGAACTTCATGAGGTTCAGCGAGGCCAGGTTGCAGGCGGTGTCGTCCAGGAACATGTA
>Ga0070698_100005720_pt1 | contig 13604 bp, 9 predicted proteins | sample KBSK1502metaG_FD_65477 | JGI IMG/M metagenome (GOLD analysis project Ga0070698, IMG submission 65477) | Corn, switchgrass and miscanthus rhizosphere microbial communities from Kellogg Biological Station, Michigan, USA - KBS K1-50-2 metaG | ecosystem: Host-associated > Plants > Roots >... | reverse complement strand
GCCACGGCCATCGCCGCCGTCACCTTGGCGTTCATCATCCCGCGCGTGATGCCGGGCAACCCGGTGAGCGCTGTGCTTGCCCACACGCAGGGCCAGGTGGTCACCCCGGCGACGGTGCGCGCGCTCGAGCTACAGTTCGGCTCGCACAGCCCGGAGGGCACCTGGGGCCAGTACGTGCACTACTGGAGCAGCCTGGCGCATGGCAACCTGGGCGTCTCGACGAGCAACGGCATGGTATCGGTGACCAGCGTGATCCGCGGGGCACTGCCTTATACGCTCGGCCTGGTCGGCACCGCGACCCTGATCAGCTTCATCCTCGGCACGTTGCTTGGCGCGCTGGTGGCCTGGCGGCGCGGGAGCTGGCTGGACAACCTCCTGCCGGCCACGACGTTCTTCCAGGCGGCACCGTATTTCTTCCTGGCGTTCCTGGCAGTCGACCTGTTCGCCATCAAGCTTGGCTGGTTCCCCGGCGAGCGGGCCGCCAACATAAGCGACTTCCCGGCCTTGAACTGGACCTACATCAGCGACGTCCTGGACCACTCGATCCTTCCGGCGCTGACGATCGTGGTCGCCTCGGCCGCGGGCTGGATCGTCGGCATGCGGAACGTCATGGTCACCACGATGGACGAGGACTATGTGCTGGTCGCCCAGGCCAAGGGGCTGCCCAAGCGCCGGGTGATCTGGTATGCCGCCCGTAACGCGATTCTGCCCAGCATCTCCAGCTTCTCGCTGGCGATCGGGTTCGTGGTATCCGGGGCGCTGCTCACCGAGATCGTCTTCAGCTATCCAGGGCTCGGCTTCATCCTGCTCACCGCGGTGCAGAACGCCGACTACGCGCTCATCCAGGGCATCTTCCTGGTCATCACCATAGCCGTGCTGCTGGCGAACCTCCTGGCTGACTTCATTTACGTGTTCCTCGACCCCCGCACCCGGCAGGAAGGATGACGATGGCCGTCGGCAGCAGCACCGACCTGGGCGGCGCCCGCGCCGTGGGCACCGCAACGCCCGGTGCGCCGGACAGCACAGCCAGCCGGAAGCGGCTGCGGCTGCGGCTGCCCCGGTCGCCCAAGGTCCTCATCGGCCTGGCAGGCATCGTCGCGTTCCTGGTCCTGGCCGTGATCGGGCCGTGGATCGCGCCTGACAACCCCAGCCAGACGTTCTCGACCACGGCCAGCTTCCCGCTGCCGCCCTCCGCCGCGCACTGGCTCGGCACCACCCAGCTGCAGCAGGACGTGTTCTCTCAGCTGCTGGCGGGGGGCCGGAGCACGATCCTGGTGTCGTTCGTGGCCGGCCTCGTGGCGACCGTGTTGTCCGTCCTCGTCGGCGTGACCGCGGGCTATTTCGGTGGTGTGGCCGACGACCTGCTGTCGATGCTGGCCAACTTCTTCCTGGTCATTCCGGCGCTGCCCCTGCTCGTCGTGATCTTCGGCTTCCTTCCGCAGTCCCAGGGCGGCGACGACCTGCTGATCGGGCTGATCATCGCGATCACCGGCTGGGCCTGGGGGGCCCGGGTGCTCCGCGCCCAGACGCTGTCCCTGCGCAGCAGGGACTACGTGGAGTCGGCGCGGATCATCGGCGAGCGCCCATGGCGGATCATCGGCTTCGAGATCCTGCCCAACCTGATCCCGATCCTCGCCTCGTCGTTCCTGTTCACCGTGCTCTACGGCGTAGGCACCTACACCGCGCTGGCGTTCCTCGGCCTGGTCAACCCCAACCACCTGAGCTGGGGCGGGATGTTGTTCTACGCCCAGGTCGCGGGCGCGGAGTCGAGCGGGTACTGGTGGCTGTTCATCCCGCCGGGGCTCGCCGTGGCGCTGCTCGGCACGGCGCTGGCGCTGGTCAACTTCGGCATCGACGAGTTCATTAACCCGCGGCTGCGCGCCGCCGGCCTGACCCGGCGCCGCGCGCGGCGGGCCGGGCTGACCGGCTCCGCGCGCCCGCCCCGGCGGTTCGTGCTCGGCGTGACGCCGGTGGTCCGTTCCGCGCCGCTGACCGCCGTCAACGGCTCGGCATCTCATCATTCGTCCGAACGGAACGGAGCCAGGGCGGACCTGATCGCCCCGAGCCGGCCCGGGCTCCTACATCTCTGGCGCGGAAGGAGCCCGCGATGAACGCCCAGTCCCTCCTCGAGGTCCGCGGGCTGTGCGTGGACTACGGCGCGGGACCGGACGCGGTGCACGCCGTCATCGGCGCCGACCTGGAGCTGCACCCCGGGGAGGTGCTGGGCCTCGCCGGAGAGAGCGGCAGCGGCAAGTCAACGCTGGCGTACGCCATCACCCGGCTGCTCAGGGCCCCCGGAATGATCACGGGCGGCAGCGTGACCTACCACCCCGAGGCGGGGGGGACCGTGGACCTGCTCGCCGCCGACGAGGGGACGCTGCGGGTGCTGCGCTGGTCGCAGATATCCGTGGTGCTGCAGAGCGCGATGAACGCGCTCAACCCGGTGCTGACCATCCGGTCCCAGCTCACCGACGTGCTGCGGGCGCACCGGCCGGGCATGAGCAAGGCGGAGCGCAGGGCGCGGGCCGCCGAGCTGCTGGCCATGGTCGGTATCACCGCCGACCGGCTGGGCAGCCATCCGCACGAGCTGTCCGGCGGCATGCGGCAGCGGGTGATGATCGCGATGGCGCTCGCGCTGGCGCCGCAGATTGTGATCATGGACGAGCCGACCACCGCGCTGGACGTGGTCACCCAGCGGGAAATCCTCGAAGAGCTGATGGCGCTGCGCGAGCGGCTCGGGTTCGCGGTGCTGTTCATCACGCACGACCTGTCGCTGCTCATAGAGATCGCGGACTCGATCGCGGTCATGTACGCGGGCCGGGTGGTGGAGCGGGCCGAAGCGACCGCGCTGTTCCGCGCGCCCCGCCATCCGTACAGCCTCGGCCTGCTCACCTCGTTCCCGGCACTGCACGGGCCGCGGCGGCAGATGACCGGCATCCCGGGCTCGCCGCCTGACCTGCGGCGGCTTCCGGCCGGATGCGTGTTCCACCCGCGCTGCCCCTACGTGATGGAGCGGTGCCGTACGCAGGAACCGCCGCTGCTGCGGCTGAACGATGGTGGCGAGCGGGTCGCCGCCTGCTGGCTGCAGGACGGCTCGGTGCCGGTGCCCGCCGACCTTGCCGTGCCGGTGCCCGGCACCGACATGGCCGTCGCCGCGACACCGGCCGCGAGTCCGGCCACGCCGAACGTTGGGAGCCGATCATGACCCAGCTGGGGGTGACCGCCCTGTCGCCCGCTACCGGAACGCCGCTGCTGGAGGCGCGCGGCCTCACCAAGCATTTCCCGGTACACCGCGCGGCCTCCGCGGGCCGCGCGGTGCGCGCGGCGCGCCGGGGCCGGGGCCACGACGTCGTGCACGCGGTCGAGAACGTCTCGCTCACGCTCCCCGAGGCGCGGGTCACGGCCGTGGTGGGCGAGAGCGGCTCGGGCAAGTCGACGCTGGCCAGGCTGCTGGCCAGGCTGCTCAGGCCGACCTCCGGCGAGCTGCTGTTCTACGGCAGCCCGGTGCTGCCCCACGGGCACGGCCGGCGCGACTACGCGCGCCAGGTGCAGATGGTGCTGCAGGACCCGTTCTCCTCGCTCAACCCCGTGCACGACATCCGGTACCACCTGGCCCGGCCGCTCCAGGTGCATGGGCTGCTGCCGCGGGGAGTCAGCATGGACGACGCGATCGCTGGCTTGCTGGAGCGGGTGGCCCTCACCCCGGCGGATCAGTTCCTCCGCAAGTACCCGCACGAGCTGTCCGGGGGCCAGCGACAGCGCGTCGCTATAGCCCGCGCGCTCGCGGTGCGGCCGCGGGTGCTGCTGGCCGACGAGCCGGTCTCGATGCTCGACGTGTCGATCCGGCTCGGCGTGCTCAACCTGCTCGGTGACCTGCGCGACCGCGAGCGGCTCGCGATCCTCTACATCACGCACGACATCGCCTCGGCCAGGTACCTGGCCGACACGATCGTCGTGATGTACGCCGGGCAGGTCGTCGAGTCCGGGCCGGCCGAGGCCATCACCGACCAGCCCGAGCACCCGTATACCCAGCTGCTGCTCAGCGCCGCGCCCGACCCCGACCGCGGCGAGCCGCCGGCGCTGAGCGGCCGCGGCTCCCCGCCGAGCCTCGTGGCGCCGCCGTCCGGCTGCCGCTTCCACCCGCGCTGCCCGCACGCGATGGCCATCTGCGCCGACGCCGTCCCCCCGGCGCTCGACGTCGGCGGCGGCCACAAGAGCGCCTGCTGGCTGCACGCGCGGGACCTAGACGCCGCGCAGGCCAGCCCCCTCGCCCGCCGCCCGGCGGGCGAGCCGACCGACCCGCACGGTTCCGCACCCGCCCCGGGAGAGGAGAAGGAGGAGACGTGACAAACCGGGATACCTCTTAGCGAGCACCAGCACGGTCCCCGGCCGCGGGGACAGCACGCAGCGAAGGCAAGCAGGGCAGGCCGGCGGAGCCTACAGCACAGGGGCAGACCCGGCCGGCCAGCGCCGCCCAATTGACCACAGACCCCGACACGGTCGTAACAACAAGCCGGCGACAAGCCGGCCGGGCACAACGGAGTTTAGGCAATGCGTCACGTACTGATAAAGAGCCTGGCTGTGGGCGCCATCCTGAGCATGGCGGTAGCCGCCTGCAGCAGCTCGGGCTCGAACTCGAGCAAGTCAACCAGCACCTCCGGCAAGACGCTGGTCATCGACGACGCGCCGCTGTCGCCGATGACCGACACGTTCAACCCGTACTCCGCGACCTCTACCGGAGGGCCGGGCGGGGTGACCGCGGAAGGCCTGTACAACGAGCCGCTGTTCATCTGGAACATCCTGAACCCGGGCCAGGCGCCGTTCCACGTCCTCGGCACCGGGTACAGCTGGTCCAACGGCGGCAAGACGCTGACGATCACGACCCGGCCGGGCGTGAAGTGGAACGACGGGCGGGCGTTCAGCGCGAGCGACGTCGCGTTCACGTTCAATATGATCAAGGCGAACCCGGGCCTGGACACCAACGGGACCCCGGTCCCGACCAGCGCCTCGGCCCCTAACTCGACCACGGCGGTGCTGAACTTCAAGGCGCCGCAGTACGCGAACCTGTTCCTGATCGGCCAGGCCTACATCGTGCCCCAGCACATCTGGTCGAAGGTGAACCCGGTCACGTTCGCCGACCCGAACCCGGTCGGCACGGGACCGTACATGCTCGACAAGTTCTCTCCGCAGGGCTTCACGCTCAAGGAGAACCCGCTCTACTGGAACAAGAGCGCGGTCCACGTGCCCGAGATCTCCTACCCCGCCTACTCGGCGAACTTCAACATCGTCGCCCCGCTGGCCAGCGGGCAGATCGACCTGGCCGGCAACGACATCGCCAACGTGCAGAACGTCTACCTGGGCAAGAGCCCGGCCAACCACACCTGGTTCTCCAACTCTCCGTACCTGTCCACCAACAACGTGGTGGGGCTCTTCTTCAACGTCACCAAGGCACCGCTGAGCGACCCGGCGGTCCGGAAGGCAATCAGTTACGGCATCAACCGGCAGCAGCTCTCGGCGCAGGGTGAGACCGGCTACGAGCTGCCGGAAACCTCGACCAGCGGGCTGCTGCTCCCCCAGGCGAACGGATACCTGAGCCCGTCGCTGGCCAACAACCTCCCGTCAACGGGCGCCCCGTCGAAGGTCAGCTCGATCCTCACGGCCGACGGCTGGAGGAAGGTCGGCGGCAAGTGGACCAAGGGCGGCAAGACGCTCAGCTTCTCGATCTCCGACCCGATCAACTTCACCGACTACTACCTCGACGCGCAGGACATCGCCAAGCAGCTGAACGCTCTCGGGTTCAACGTCACCGTCAACGGCGTCGGCAACCCGACCGTCTGGTCGGGCGACGTCAGCAACGGTAACTTCGACACCACGATCCACTGGAGCAACCAGGGCCCGACGCCGTACCAGATCTACGACGGCAACCTGGACGCAAACCTCACCGCCCCGGTCGGCAAGCCAGCCGCGACCAACATCGGGCGGTGGAACGACGCGGCCACCCAGCAGGCGCTCGCCCAGTTCGCGAGCAGCAACAGCGCGTCGGTCCGGCAGGCCGCGATCAGCAAGCTCGAGAACATCATGACCAACCAGGTCCCGGTCGCCCCGCTGCTGTACGGCGCGGCGTGGTGGGAGTACTCCACCAGGAACTACACGGGGTTCCCCTCGTCGGGCAACCCGTTCATGAACCCGACGACGAACTCGCCGTACCTCGAGGAGACGGTCCTCCACCTCACGCCGGTCTCCTGACCAGAGCACCCGGCCACGAGGCGGAGGGACGACTTCGAGCACCATGACAACCCGATACAACGGGCGGCGCCCGCCCGGCCGGTCTCCCGGCCGGGCGGGTGGCGGGACGGAGGTGGCGCGATGACCAGCGGGCCCGCCCACCCGGACATCACCGCCCCAGACACCACCGACCTGGCCGACCTCATCGCCGAGCTGTCGGTGCAGGACAAGGTGCTGCTGCTGACCGGCGCGGACGCCTGGCGCACCCAGGGTGCGGACGCGCTCGGCCTGCGGCCGATGGTCTGCTCCGACGGCCCGGCCGGGGTGCGGGGCATCCTGCTGGACGAGCGTCACCCCTCGTCCAGCCTGCCCTGCCCGTCCGCGCTGGGCGCCACCTGGGACACGGGGCTGGTGCGTGAGCTCGCCGCCGCCCTGGGGGCCGAGGCGCGGAGCAAGGACGTCGACGTGCTGCTCGCGCCGACGATCAACCTGATGCGCACCCCGCTCGGCGGCCGCGGCTTCGAGTGCTTCTCCGAGGACCCGATGCTGACCGCCGGGCTGGGGGTCGCGTTCGTGCGGGGGGTGCAGAGCGCCGGCGTCGCCGCGACCGTCAAGCACTTCGTCGGCAACGACTCAGAGACCCAGCGCTGGACCTACGACGCCCGGATCGCCGAGCGGGTGCTCCGCGAGCTGTACCTGGCCCCGTTCGAGGCCTGTGTGCGGCACGCGGGGGTGGCCCTGGTGATGGCCGCCTACAACAAGGTCAACGGCATCCCCATGACCGAGCACGCGTGCCTGCTGCGGGACGTGCTCAAGGACGAGTGGAGCTTCGACGGCGTGGTCACGTCCGACTGGAACGCGGCGCGCAGCACCGCGGCGACCGCGCTGGCCGCGCTCGACCTGGCCATGCCGGGCCCGGACGGGCCCTGGGGGCCGCAGCTGGCCCGGGCGGTCGCGGACGGGGCTGTCACCCCGGAAGTACTGGACGACAAGGTGGCGCGGCTGCTGCGCCTGGCCGCCCGGGTCGGGGCGTTGAGCCCTCCCGGCGGCGGGGCGTCCGTGTGGCCGCAGGCCGTGCCCGGCGGCACCGGCCCCACGCTGGTGGACCCGGCGCTGCTGCGCCGGGCCGCGGCGGCGTCGCTGGTCCTGCTGCGCAACGAGCGGGGCGCGCTTCCCGTCGACCGCGCAGGCCTGGGCCGGGTCGCCGTGATCGGCCCGAACGCGGTGCGCCCGGCCATCCACGGCGGCGGCAGCGCGGTCGTCGCGCCGGTGACCGTGTCCACCCCGGCCGTCGCGCTGGCCGAGGCCCTGGCCGGCCAGGCCGAGGTCACCGTGGCCGAGGGCTGCCAGACCTGGGTGATGGTCCCGGCGCCCGCCGCGGGGTCGCTGCGTGACCCGGACACCGGGGAGCCCGGCTTGCGGCTGGAGTTCCGGGCCGGAGACGGCGCCCTGCTGGCCGCCGAGCACCGGACGTCAACGGCACTGACCTGGTGGGACCAGGTCCCGCCGGGCATCGGCTGGGGCGAGGCGGGAAAGATCGTGCTGGTCACGTCGTTCCGGCCGGACCTTGACGGGCCGCACGTGCTCGGCGTGGCCGGCGTGGGCCACCTCACGCTGACGGTCGACGGCGCGGTCGTCGCCGACGGGGCCACGGTCGTGCCCGACGACCCGGTCGAGGCCATGGCCCGGCCCGGTGAGCTCCGGACCACGGTCGCGCTGCCGGCCGGGCGCGAGGCGCAGATCCGGCTTGAGTACACCCCGGCGGCCGACGGCGAGGGCCCGCTGGCCGTCCGGCTCGGCATCGTGGCCGCGGCCGACGACGACGACCTGCTGGCCCAGGCGGTCCGGGCGGCGGGCCAGGCCGACGTCGCGGTGGTGGTGGTCGGGTCGGCGGAGATGACCGAGAGCGAGGGCTTCGACCGCGACACGCTCGCGCTGCCAGGCCGCCAGGACGAGCTGGTCCGGCGGGTGGCCGCGGTCAACGGCCGGACCGTGGTCGTCGTCAACGCGGGGATGCCCGTGCTCATGCCATGGGCATCCCAGGTCGCCGCCGTGATCTACGCCTGGCTGCCGGGCCAGGCCATGGGCGAGGCGCTGGCCGACGTCCTGTTCGGGCGGGCGGAGCCGGGCGGGCGGCTACCCGTCACGCTGCCGGCCAGCGAGGCCGACTGCCCGGTCCTGCACGCCGTGCCGCGTGACGGGCTGCTCACCTACGACGAGGGCCTGCTCATCGGCTACCGCGGCTACGACGCACGGCTGTCCCGCCCGCAGTTCCCGTTCGGCCATGGCCTCGGCTACACGACCTGGGCCTACGAGTCGCTGCGGGCCACGACCGCCGACCTGGCGGCCGGCGACGACCTCGGGCTGACGGTCACGGTGCGCAACACCGGCTCGCGGGCCGGCCGCGAGGTGGTCCAGGCCTACCTGGCCGGGCCGCCGGGCGACCCCGCCCGGCCGGTGCGGGAGCTGGCCGCGTTCGCGATCGCCACCGCGGGGCCCGGCGAGGCGGTCGAGGTCACGCTTCAGGTGCCGGCCCGCGCCTTCGCCCGGTGGGACGAGGACTCGGCCGGCTGGCTCTGGCCGCCGGGGCAGTTCACGGTGCACGTCGGGAGGTCGTCGCGAGACCTGCGGCTGACGGCACAGATCAGGTCGGAAGCGCGGTGAACTGCGGATCCGGGTAGCGGCTGGGTCAGCCGCCGCCCGGGGCCGGACGGTGGCTCGGCGCCACGAGCTCGGCCTCGAAGCCGTCGACGTTCTCCAGGTAGGCGGCGTAGTGCCCCTCGCCGCCCGCGTAGGGGTGACGGTCGGCGAACAGCAGCCGCCAGCCGTTGGTCGGAGCGACCGCCACGAGCTTCTCCACCTGCTCCTGGTCGGCCACGTGGAAGGCGAGATGGTTCAGCCCCGGGCGGCACCGGTCGTGACGGCTGGCGGTGCGGTCCGGTGACTGCTCGAGGACGATATAGGTGCTGCCGGCCCGCCAGCTCCGGCCGCCCGGCCAGTCGCCGAACGGCTTGTAGCCCAGTTCGTCCAGCAGCCATCCCCAGCTGACGACGGCCCGATCAAGATCCGGCACCCAGAACTCGATGTGGTGGATCGTCCCGGTGACCACGCGCTCTGCCGGTTCCGTCACGCCCGGCTCGGGCCACGCGGAAGCCTGCCCCGGGTCTATCTCGGCCACGGGCGGGGAGGGCAGGGCGGGCGGGGAGGGCAGGGCGGGCGGGAGCAACTCAGCCTCGCTAACGCGGGGTGAGCCCGTCGGGCCGGTGTCCGGTGACATAGGCGATCAACTCGAAGTCCTCGTCGTGTGTGCAGCATGGTAGACGGTTGCAGCGGCTCACCTGGCGCGAACCAGACCACATGGTGGGTTTCTGGCGGCGCACCGGGGGCTATCGTAGCTCCTGCGGCCCCTGCTGCAACGTGCGTACGGCACACAGCCGGCTAGGACGGGAGATTGACCAACCCGGCGAGCGAGGCGCGGTGCCGGTCGGCGGTGCCGAACCCGATCGAGGCGCTCTTGGCGCGCTTGAGGTACAGGTGCGCCGGGTGCTCCCAGGTGAAGCCGATGCCGCCGTGCAGCTGCACGCACTCCTGGGCGGCCCGGACCGCGATGTCCGAGCAGGCCGCCTTGGCCAGCGCGACGGCCACCGGCGCGTCGGGGTCCTCCGTGGCCAGGCAGGCGGCCGCGTACCGCGCCGCCGCGCGGGCCTGGGTCACGCCCACCCACAGGTCGGCGACGCGGTGCTTCAGCGCCTGGAACGAACCCACCGGGCGAGCGAACTGACGCCGCTCCTTCAGGTAGGCCACGGTGATCTCCAGGCACCGCTCGGCGGTGCCGAGCAGCTCGGACGCGAGCACCCCGGCGCCCGCGGCCAGCGCGGCGGCCACCGCCCGCTGCGCGGTCGCGCCCGCGGCGACGCGCCGGCCGGACACGTCATCGAGCGTCAGGTCCGCCAGCTGCCTGGTCATGTCCAGCGATACCACCGGGACCAGCGAGACCCCGGCGTCTGCGGCCCGGACCGCGTAGAGCCCGTAGGGGACGCCGTCCGCGGGCACCAGCAGCACATCGGCGGGCAGCGCGTCGGCGAGGTCGGCGACCGTACCGCTGAGCCGGTAGCCGCCCCCGGCCTCGGGGATCGCGCCGGGCGCGCCGAGCCGGACCGTCGGCCGCGGGCTGGTCCCTGGCGCCTCGGTGAACGGGACGGCCAGGGCCACCGTGGTCGTACCGTCGGCCAGCGCGGTCAGCAGCTGATCGTCGCCGACGGCCAGCAGCGCCGCGGTCGCGACGACCGCGGAGCCGAGGTAGGGGACGGGGGCCACGGCGCGCCCGGCTTCCTCGGCGACGACCGCTGCCTCGCGGTACGAGGCCCCCGCGCCGCCGTGGCCCTCGGGAATGAGCAGGCCGGCGCAGCCCACGTCGGCCGCGAGCACCCGCCACAGCCCGGCGTCGTAGGTCTCCGGCGTCTCGGTCCTGGCCAGGACGTCGCGCCAGCCGGCCCGGTCGTCGAGCAGCGCGCGGACGGCCGCCCGCAACTCGGTCTCGGTCTCGTTATACAGCAGGTCCGGCATCCGGCCGGCCCGGGCCGCCCCTCCCGCGCCCGGGGTCGGCGTGGTCACCCCGGTCCCCGTCGTGCTCATCGCGGCAGGTCCTTCCAGGGCACGCCGGTGTCCACGCGGATCTCGGGCGGCAGCCCGAGCACCCGCTCGGCGACGATGTTGCGCAGGATCTCCGAGGTCCCGCCCTCGATCGAGTTGCCGCGGGCCCGCAGGTAGCGGTAGCCGGGATCCCGGCCGTAGAAGTTCGCGCCCTCCGGCCGGCGCATGGTCCAGTCGTCGTAACGCAACCCGCCGGAGCCGACCAGCTCCACCTCGAACTCGGATATCTCCTGATTCAGCCGCGCGAAGACCAGCTTGGCCCCCGACCCTTCCGGGCCCGGCTTGCCCGCGGCCAGCTGCTGGCGGAGCCTGACCCCGGCCAGCCGGGCCACCTCGGCGTCGGCCCACAGCCGCAGCATCCGGTCGTGCAGGCCCGGGGTGCGCAGCTCGGGCCGCTGCCGCCAGGTCCGCGCCGCCGAGCCGATCATGCCGCCTTCCCTGGGCACCGCTCCCCCGCCGATCGCCACCCGCTCGCTCATCAGCGTCGCGTTGGCCACTTTCCAGCCCTCGCCGACCGCTCCGATCCGGTCAGCGTCGGGGATCGCCACGTCGGTCAGGAAGACCTCGTTGAACTCGGCCTCGCCGGTGATCTGGCGCAGCGGCCTGACCTCCACGCCGTCCGCGGTCATGTCGCAGGCGAAGTAGGTCAGGCCCTGGTGCTTGGGCACGTCCGGGTCGGTGCGGGCGACCAGCAGCGCCCACCGGGCCAGGTGCGCCGAGGAGGTCCAGACCTTCTGCCCGGTGACGACCCAGCGCCCGTGCTCCTCGTCGCGTACCGCCCGGGTCGCCAGCCCGGCCAGGTCCGAGCCGGCGCCAGGCTCGCTGAACAGCTGGCACCAGATCTCCTCGCCCGTCCACAGCGGGCGCAGCCACCGCTTCTGCTGCTCGTCGTTGCCGTACGCCAGGATCGTCGGAGCCGCCATGCCCAGCCCGATGCCGTTGCGTTCGGGACTATTGTTCGGCGCGCCCGCCGCGGCGAACTCGGCGTCGACGGCCGGCTGTAGCGCGCGGGACAGGCCCTGGCCGCCGAGGCCGGGCGGGTAGTGCACCCAGGCGAGCCCGGCGTCGAAGCGGGCGCGCAGGAAGTCCAGCCGGCCCGTCGCCGCCGGGTCGTGACCGGCGAGGAACTCCCGGACCTGGCCGCGGAGGTCGTCGGCCGTCAGCGCTGTGCCGCTCAACCCGGTGTCGTTCAGCACAGGGGCCCTCCCGCGACGTAGATCACCTGGCCGGACACGAACCCCGCGCCGTCGCTGGCCAGGAACGACGCGACGTGCGCGACGTCGTCGGGCTGGCCCACCCGGCGCACGGGGATCTGGGTGGCGGCCGCCTTCTGGAACTCGCCGAAGTCCATGCCGACGCGGGCTGCGGTAGCCGCGGTCATGTCGGTGGCGATGAACCCGGGCGCGATCGCGTTCGCGGTGATCCCGAACTGGCCCAGCTCGATCGCGAGCGTCTTGGTGAAGCCCTGCAGGCCCGCCTTGGCCGTGGAGTAGTTGGCCTGGCCGCGGTTGCCGAGAGCCGAGCTCGACGACAGGCTGATGATCCGGCCGAAACGCTGGTCCACCATGTGCTTCTGGGTCGCGCGGGTCATCAGGAACGCCCCCCGCAGGTGGACGCCCATGACCGTGTCCCAGTCGTCGTCGGTCATCTTGAACAGCATGTTGTCGCGGATCACGCCGGCGTTGTTGACCAGCACCGCCGGCGGCCCGAGCTCGGCCACGACCTTGTCCACGCCGGCCGCGACCTGGTCGTGCTGGCTGACGTCGGCGCCGACGGCGACGGCACGCCCGCCCGCGGCCGTGATCGCGTCCACGGTGCCGTCGGCGTCGGCCTCCTTCAGGTCGAGCACGGCGACCGCCATCCCGTCAGCGGCCAGGCGGCGGGCCACGGCCGCGCCGATCCCGCGCGCGCCACCGGTGACGATCGCGATCCGCTGCTCCTCGGACATGCGTTCCTCCCGCCGTTCGTTACTGGTACTTCTTCAGCTCGCGCCGGGCCAGGGAGCGCTTGTGCACCTCGTCCGGGCCGTCGGCGAACCGCAGCGTCCTGGCGCTGGCCCACAGGTGGGCCAGCGGGAAGTCCTGGCTGACCCCGGCCGCGCCGTGCACCTGGATCGCCTTGTCGATCACCCATTCGGCCATGGCCGGAGTCGCGATCTTGATGGCCTGGATCTCGGTGTGCGCGCCCTTGTTGCCGACCGTGTCCATCAGCCAGGCGGTCTTGAGCACCAGCAGCCGCGCCGACTCGATCCGGACCCGGGCCTCGGCGATCCAGTCCTGGATCACGCCCTGGCGGGCCAGGGGCCCGCCGAACGCGTGCCGTTCGGCGGCCCGGACGCACAGCAGCTTCAGCGCCCGTTCCGCCATGCCGATCAGCCGCATGCAGTGGTGGATGCGGCCGGGGCCCAGCCGGGCCTGGGCGATCGCGAAGCCTTCGCCCTGGCCGGCCACCAGGCTGCTGGCGGGCACCCGGACGTCGCGGAACCCCACCTCCGCGTGCCCGCCGTGCGGGCCGTCGTCGAAGCCGAACACGCGCATCCCGCGCTCGATCGTGACCCCCGGGGTGTCCCTGGGTACCAGGATCATCGACTGCTGGCGGTGCCGCTCGGCGGTCGGCTCGGTCTTGCCCATGACGATGAGGATCGCGCAGCGGGGGTCCATCGCCCCCGACGACCACCACTTGCGGCCGTTGATCACGTACTCGTCGCCGTCGCGCTCGATCCTGGT
>Ga0070698_100005719_pt1 | contig 13607 bp, 10 predicted proteins | sample KBSK1502metaG_FD_65477 | JGI IMG/M metagenome (GOLD analysis project Ga0070698, IMG submission 65477) | Corn, switchgrass and miscanthus rhizosphere microbial communities from Kellogg Biological Station, Michigan, USA - KBS K1-50-2 metaG | ecosystem: Host-associated > Plants > Roots >... | reverse complement strand
ACGGGCCTGGATCACCTCTTCGTGCTCCCTGAGATCCCGATTTATCTGAATCAAGTCATTGCCAGTCAAGACTTCATCGGTGGAATCGAACCACAAATCGGACAAAGGTATTTGCGGGTCGTAGCAGTGGATGGGTTTCCGAAGGCAAGCTATCCGGGAGTGCTCGGGGCGTTGGATTCGTTGCCAATTGAGTTCCGCTGGAGCGCGCGGGCGATTTTGATGGATCCCGAGGAGGCGGGCTCTTTCTTAGATAAATCGCGTCGCAAGTGGAAGGCGCGCATCCGCGGCTTCAAAGACACGCTTTTCAAAACTGAAACAGGTCCAATCAATCTTCACGCCCAGGAAATGGCAGCGGATGCGGAAGAAGCCATGAGTGTCGCTTCCGCTGGGGATGTTCATTTTGCCTTCTATACGACCAACATCATCTGTTCCGACACCGACGAGGGCAGGCTCGACGAAAGTGTGGCACTGGTAGCGAAAACTATCCGCAATCTCGGTTATGCGGCGCGAGTAGAGAGCGTGAATGCCGTGGAGGCGTGGCGCGGAAGTTTGCCGGGAGACGGTTACTGCAACGTCCGGCAGGTTGTTCTGCACACTTTGAATTTGGCAGACCTACTGCCCATCACGTCCGTATGGGCGGGGCGCCGTGACAATCCCTCGCCGCTGATGCCGAGGAAGAGTCCGCCATTACTGTACGCAGCGACGACGGGAGCGACCCCTTTCCGATTCAATGTCCATGTTGGCGATCTCGGGCACACGCTGATGGTCGGTCCACCCGGAAGTGGAAAGTCAACGTTCTTAGGACTCATAACAGCTCAGTGGTTTCGCTATCCTCAATCACAGGTTTTCGCCTTCGATAAAGGCTATTCGCTCTACGTGCTCTGTAGAGCAGCAAAAGGCGAGTTCTATGAACTCGGAGGGCAGGAGGCACATTTGGCATTCTGCCCGCTTCAAGACCTACATGATTCCTCAGACGTTGCATGGGCCGTGGAGTGGTTGGAGAAACTCTGTGCGCTGAACGGACTGACTCCGATTACGCCGCAGCACCGCAACGCAATTACGGACGCGGTGAAACTTCTGCGGGAATCACATGGTCGGACGCTCACCGATTTTTGCTCGATGGTGCAGAACATGGAAGTGCGTGAAGCTTTGGAGTCTTACACGCTAGCCGGTGCCTGGGGTCAGTTGCTGGACGCCAGAGAGGATTCACTTGGCTCCAGCAGGTTCATGGTCTTCGAAATGGAGAAGCTCATGACTTCCGGCGAATCGAATGATAAAGCGGTGATCGCGGTGCTGCTGTACTTGTTCCGTCGCATTGAAAAGCGCCTCGATGGTAGTCCGACGTTGATTCCCCTGGATGAGGCCTGGGTTTACCTTCGAAATGAGCTGTTTCGAGACTACTTGCGAGATTGGCTGAAAACACTGCGAAAGAAAAACGCGGCGGTCCTGCTAGCGACCCAGAACCTTTCGGACATTTTCAACTCAAAGATTCGTGATGTGGTGTTGGAAAGCTGCCCAACTAAGGTTCTGCTGCCAAACGCTGAGGCCGGCAATCCAGCCTCTCGTGAGTTTTATCACTCAATCGGACTGAACAAGCGTGAAGTAGAGATCGTGCAGACAGCGCTGCCGAAGCGTCAGTATTACGTCGTTTCGATCGAGGGACGACGGCTCATTTCTCTTGGCTTGGGAGGCGTGGCTTTGTCGTTCGTTGGTGTTAATGGACAGGAGGAACGGAACCGAGTGGAAACGGTGATTCAGAGATGCCCTGCTGACTGGCAAAGCGAGTGGTTGAGGTCCAGAAAACTGGATGAATGGGCCGACTGGCTCGGCGGAATGAATGGAGATACTAGGAGGCTAGCATGAAGCGTCAGATAGTGGTGTTCGTTTTGGTGTTGTGCTTTTTAGTTGGAGGCATGCCCACCCGCGTCGAGGCGGGCGGCGTGTACGCCACGGAGTTCACTCAACTCTTAAATCACGTGGAGCTGATTCAGCAATATCTTCAGCAGGTTCAAATGGTTCGAAGCGACTTGCTCCGATATGCAGACATGCTTAAGCACGGGACGCCGCTCACTAATCAGGTTTACGGTCCCGTCACTCAAGATCTGCAGCAATTGGCACAAGTGGTTCTGGGCGGACAGGCTCTTGCGTATTCCATGGCCAATCTTGATGTGCAGTTCAGGAATACGTTCAAGGGTTACAACCAGGCCTTCAGCCCCACTGCGTACTATCAGAATTATCAACAGTGGTCGCAGACCTCACTTGACACAACTCACAGCACGCTCAAAGCCATGGGACTGCAGGGAGCGCAGCTGCAAAACGAGCAGACTGTCCTTGCAGCACTTCACCAGATGATGCAGACGCCGATTGGCCGAATGCAGGCGATCCAGATTGGCTCGGATCTCTCCGAACAGCAAGTTGAGCAACTGATGAAGTTGCGGCAGTTGATGATTCTCGACCTCCAGAGTAAGCAGGCTTACCAGGCGGAGCAAATCCAGAACCAACAGGCAAACGTGGCCGCACAGCAGCAGTTTTTCAACTATGTTCCAGTTCAAGGAGATGGTATTACTTTTCCACTCCCTTGAAGGAGGGGAATGAAGATGAACCGAGGCCTGTGTTGCGTCGTGATTTGCACCGGATTACTCGTGGGATGCCACAAGAAAGAGCAACCGAGTCCGGTTGTTCAGAGGCTGGAAGCTGCTGGGGCAGGGGACGTTTCCGCAGCATCGGTGAACTCGATTCAACAGTGGCTCCAGCAACACCAGAATTTGGCGCTGCAGACGAAGCAAGACTGCGATCAGATTCGCAAATCCGGTAATACCCAGGCCGCCTGGGCGGACACAACTGAAGGGCGGGTTTGCACCGCGGCTGCAAACACGTCCTTCTATCAGCCATACAAGGGTGACAACAAGACCTTTTGAGGTAGGTCAAAAGTGCTAGGGCGATTGCGAATTTCCGTTGGACGATTAAATGCATTAATCCTCCGGTTAACAATCGCGCTGGGCGCTGCGACGCTGTTCTCGACATTTGCTTCCGCGCAAGCGCCGCTCAATTCCCCGAGCCAAATACTCCAGCAGTACCAGAGTCAGCAAATCGCTTGGTTTGGAGCAGTACAGGCGTCGGCCACGAAATTGTTCACGCTGCTTGCTGGGATCGAAGTGGCATGGACTCTTACATTGGTGGCTTTGGAACGGGCTGATTTTCAATCTCTTGCCGCAACGCTGATTCGAAAGATCATGTGGATCGGCATCTTCTACGCACTGCTCATAAATGGCCAGAACTGGATTCCGTGGATCATTCAAAGTTTTGGAATTCTTGGACAGCGCGCTGCTGGCGTGAATGGAACCATCGCGCCGAGTAACGTCCTGTCCATGGGGCTCAACATTTTTGGCGCTCTTCTGTCTGGCGCGAGCAATGCTGGGTTTTTGACGAATTTCGGAACGGCCGTCTCGCTCGTTCTGGCAGCGTTTGTGACCCTCCTCGCCTACGTAGTGATAACAATTCAGTTTGTGGCAGCGATGGTCGAGAGCTACATCGTGATTGCCGCGGGCTTCATCTTCCTGGGATTCGGGGGCTCCCGTTGGACCATGCCGTACGTTGAGCGCTATATCGGATTGGCTGTCTCGATTGGCGTCAAGCTGATGATGCTGTACCTGCTGATCGGCGTTGGAATGAACCTCTCAAATGGTTGGCTAAACGCGGCAACGCAAGTTGCGAATGCACAAGCTCCCGCAATGAGTGCGGGAGACATTGCTGGCGCCTGCATCATTTTTATGGCGTTGTGCTGGATGTCTCCAAAGCTGATTTCGGGAGTGATAGGCGGGTCTCCAGCATTTTCTGGCGGCGACCTCTTGAGTCCTCAGATGGCCGTTGCGAGTGTCGGAGCGACGGGGGCGGCTATTGCGCTTGGAGCCGCTGGCATTGGATGGCGAGTCGCTGGCGGAGGAGCCGCTGGCATGGTCTCGAAATGGGCAGGATCAATGACCGGGACTGGTGCTAAACCATCCGCGTCTGCTGCCCAGGTTGCTCCTCTGGGCAGTACGATTTCCAGAGGGAGCACTGCTCTCCTCAGCGCTCCTTTGCAGCCTTCGCCGCCGCGAAGTTCGGGCGGCTCAGGCTCGTCGGGAACAGGCGGTTCAAGTTCTGGGCAAGTTTCGCCGCCCTCTTCGCATGGATCATCCCAGAGCCTTGCACAGAGAGGGAGCGCTGCTCTTCGACGAGTTTCCCAAGATTTTCGACGGATAAATCTCTCCGATGGTGGGCATCACCATGCCCCACCGCCTGGCTTTGGTGGCGGACATGGGGAGGGGGAAGGATAGGTCGGTCTGGTTTCAAGTGTCAGGAAAGGCCGGTGGAGGTGAGTGATGGGAAGCGCAGCAACACTGAAAATGGAGAGCAATTCTGAATCAAAGCAATCTTCGTTAAGTCCGTGGATTGCGGCGAAACACGAATGGAACGAGCGTTACGGGGATCTAATATCGAGAGCGCGGAATTGGCGTATTGCTGCGCTGCTCGCTCTTCTCCTGGCGCTCGTAGAGGCAGTGGGGCTGATTGCGCTCTCGCTGCGCGCCAAGACAGTGCCCTTCATCGTCGCGGTTGACTCGATCGGTCGCGTGGTTGCCGCTGGTTCTGGTGAACAAGCGCCTGTCATTGATGATCGGATGAAGCGCGCTGCGCTGTACCAGTGGATTCAAGATTTGCGAATGGTAATAACAGATCCTCTGGTTCAGCGGAGATCGATAGACCGCGTTTATTCGATGATCGGCCAGGGCACGCCAGCCCAGGTGTTTATTACGGATTGGTACCGCAACAATACGCCGTTCGACCGCGCGCGCACCGAAACCGTTTCCGTTGATGTACGAACGGTCCTGCCCACAACCAGTCGTACTTATGAAATCGAATGGACCGAGACCACAAGGGATCATGCCGGCACCGTTGTGGGCTCGCAGAACTGGAAAGGAGTATTCACAATCGCTGTGAATCCTCCGACAGACGAGAAGCTTGCGCACGTAAACCCGCTCGGCATTTATGTCGTAGATACGAGTTGGTCAAAGGTGATGTGAAGGAGCCGAGTAATGATTAAGAGAATTCTTACCGCCGTCGCAGTTGTCGTCCTGGGAGCAGTCGCACTTCCCGCACAGCAAGATCAGTCGCCAGAGCAGAAGCCAACTCTGAAAAGTCAGGCGAGTTCCAGTCCTCCGTCTGATCAAGCCGCGCCTCGCAAAGACTCGTCGGCGTTACCTTCGCCGGAGAAGTACCGATTCAGTGAGGCGCTGAAAAAGTTACAGGCCGCAGACAGCTCAGGGCAGCATCCGCAAACGAGTGTGCCACCCCTGATGTTAGGTCCTACACCGTCTGTCGGGCCCCGATCAAAGGAAGTTCCCAGAGACTTCGTGGTGAAACGCGATGTTGCATTGACAGCGACTGCACAAGAGGCCGTCGATGTGAGCCGTCAGTGGCAGAACGAACAAAACATTCCGGCACCCGGAAAGGACGGCCGTGTCGTGTACGCGTTTGGTGCTGGGATGCCGATCATGGTTTGTTCTCCCCTCCACATTTGCGTGATCGAACTTCAGCCTGGCGAGAAGATTTTGGGAGAGCCGCAGATCGGGGATAGCGTGCGCTGGGAGGTCTCGCCTGCAGCAGCCGGAAGTGGCGAGGAGGCGATGCCACTCATCGTACTGAAGCCGCTTCAAGCCGGGCTGGACACAACGATGGTGATCCCAACGGATCGCCGCGCTTACTATCTTCGCCTGCAATCCAAGCCAGATGATTATCTAGCACGAGTCGCTTTTGCTTATCCGGAGGATCAAGGGCAGCAATGGCGACAGTATGCAGAGCAACAGGAAAATGCGGCTCGCCAACGTAAGGAAGAGAACCAACAAAAAGCAAAAGACACGAAGATCCTGCCAGATTTTGTGGACACAATGTACTGGGACTATCAGATCAAGGGCGGCGATCCGACGATGCGCCCCACGAGAGTTCTTGATGATGGTGTGAAAACGTATATTCAGATGCCCCCAGCCACTCAACGTACAGAGGCTCCGGTTCTCGTCGTGAACGGGGCAGATGGTGCCGAGATGGTGAATTACCGGGTGAAAGGAGATATGTACATCGTCGATCGTCTTTTCAACCGCGCCGCTCTGATTGTCGGTGTTGGTAAACATGCGCGTAAGGTTGAGATCACGCGCAAAACAGAAATAGGTGTTCCAGAGAAGAAAGCAGAAGCGAAGGGTGGCGGCCTATGACGGAAATTCAGTCACCATCAGGAATCGATCTGCACCCCGACCCGCCTGCTACCGTTCGCATCAGCAAGAGGGCAGGGCTGGTGGCCTTGCTCGCACTGGCGAGCGTCGTGGCCCTGATACTGCTCGGCATGTATTCCAGGCAACGCCGCCAAGTGGAGATGAGCAGAAAGGCCGTTGAAGAGCAGAAACCAACCGCGGCAATGCCCGCGGAAAAACAGTTGGTGAGCGAGATTGCACCTGCGGTTGCGGGGGAGCCTTCTGGAACAACTCCTGCGAGCACGCAAGCGGTAAGCGGAGATTCAGCTGAAGGTCGATCTGGAGGGCTCAAGGTTCCAGAGCTCAAAGCGCCGTTGGAATATCGACCGGGCGCCACATCTGGTCAACCAGGTGGAGTGCGCGAGCTGAGCGCAGAAGAGAAGCTTCGCGAGCGCGCCTGGCAACGCGAGCAGGACGCCATCGCGTCTCCCACGCTGATAAAGACTGCGGACTTTCATACGGCCAACATCCCAGCTGGAGATGGCTCTGCGGGTCAAAACGATCTGGTTTCTCAACTTAACTTGCTGGCTAGGTCGGGAAGTGGCCAAGGGACACCGGGTTTGCAGGATGTCGCCAATGCTCTGGTGTCGGCGCGAACCGCGACCCATGGCGTGGACAATGAGGAGCAGAACCAGCAGGACGAAAAGGAAGCATTCCTCGAAAAGGCGAACGCTCGGGCGCCGGAAAATTATCTGAAGTCTACGCGGGCTGCTCCGCTTGGAAAATATGAGGTGAAGGCGGGTTGGGACATCCCAGCCATCTTGGAGCAGGCGGTCAATTCGGATCTCCCCGGTGAGGTGAAAGCGCTCGTGCGGTCTAACGTATATGACACGGCCACTGGCAAGTATCTGCTCATTCCGCAGGGGGCGCGGATTGTTGGCATCTACAGTTCCAGAGTCACGTACGGACAGAAGGGCCTTCAGGTGATCTGGACAAGGATCATTTATCCAGATGGAACCTCGATCAACCTGGAAGGAATGGTCGGAACGGACATCAAAGGCAACGCTGGCTTTCGGTACGACGTGGACAACCACTACAAGCGGCTCATCGGGTTCGCCGTGTTGACCAGCTTGTTCTCAGCCGGGATTCAAATCTCTCAGCGGGGAACAACGGGCGGGACCTCTGCATTGACCACGCCCACAGCCCAAGAAACCGCGGCGGCGGCGGTGGGTCAGCAGCTGGGTGAATTGGGCGTCGAAGTGACTAGGCGTAATCTCAATGTGCAGCCAACGATCAAGATTCCTATTGGCTATCGTTTCAACGTTAGGGTGAATCGAGACATGCTCTTCGACGCGCCCTACGAGCCTTTGCAGATGTGACATTGTGGGAACCTCCAGCTTGAATGTAAGGAGGCACGGGTGTATAAATGTCCCACCCTCAGGGAGCAGGACAGGTACACATCGTGGCCAAGAAAAAATCATCTCGCGTCGTCGTTGGCGCTCGTCTTTTGCACGTAGTGGACAATTATCTTCGCAGGAAACAGCGAGGACGCGGGGATATGTCTTCTTTGATTTATGAAGCGCTTCGAGAGGTTGATTTAGGTTCCGTCCAGTTGATCACCATCCAGGGCCAACGGAAGCAAGTGACCGCGCGGCCAACCAAGATCGTTTTGCCCACGGATGTGCGGGATCAGCTTGATCGGTGGTCAGAAACGCGCGCGTGCTCAATGAATGAGCTGCTGAACAGCGCATTAGTTTCTTCGCTTCTGAAGCCCCGGTCGGACAAAAGCGGGGAGCGGCCGCGGCGAGGTCATACCGCAATGTTGAACACGATGACAGCCAAGGAGCGCCAAGAGTTCTTCGCTCGTATGCTCTCACTGACTGGCCTGGAACCGGGGCCCGAGCCGCGTTCCACCGAAGGGAACTACTATGAGTGGGACCCAAGGCTTGAAGCGACCGTCGAGGTTACGGCTGACGGCAAACGCTACCTAATGGAACGGGTAGGGCCGGGAGAAATGGTACGGTCTCGTGAGCTCAAAGGAAGCGCGTTTATTGAACGCCCGACAGAGGGACCCGGGCGTCACGCGTGATCGCACAGGAGCGTCGCATTGTGGCCGTGAAACCAGACAGAGACATTTCATCTAGCGAGAATCAAACAGAACAGAAGCCGGTGTTAATTATCCTGGCGGGCAGCGCGGGAGCGGGGAAAACAACTTTTTACGAAAGCAAATTGAAGACCGTGTTTCCAACCCTTCTGAAAGCGAGCGCTTCCCCCCTCGAACAAACTGAAACCAATCGAGAGCGCGCCCGTCTCCTGAAAGCAGGACAGCCGTTTGTGTACCAAGACGCCACCATTGATTCTCAAATCATTCAAGAAGCGCATGATTCAGGTTTTGACGTCAAAGTGTTCTACATTGCCACGGAAGATCCGAACTTGAACATGGGACGCGTTCAGGTTCGTATGAACAACGGTGGCGCCTTTGCCTCCTTAGCTCGCATCCCCGATGACTACGCACTGAGCATGAAGCAGTTGTCCGATGTTAAGAAAGTCGCTGACGACTTGATGCTATTCGACAACACAGCCCACGGCCGAGGGCACCGCCTGGTGGCGCATTTTCAGGTTGGCGAACTCATGAAGCTCGCACGCTCTGTTCCAAAGTGGGCCCAGAAAGTTTTCGGAAAAGAGTTCGAAAAGTGGCTGGGCTCGCACGAGCACAGCCTGGGCAGAGCTCGATAGATTTTAGTCGAGAATTGAGCATTGGCAATCGGCCTGGATCTAGGTTTACTTCTCGGCTCACGGGATTATCGAAGATTGCCCGTCATCTGGCAGCAATCAAATCGATATTGAGCAACCGCGGATTGCTTGCGGTATGCCGACTTTCAGGAGTTAATGAACTCCGTCCAAGAACGCTAGAAAACCGCATACTCCGCCTTTCAGGAATTGGGGAATTCAAAAGAAAGGAGTGTCGTCATGCGCCGATGTGTCTGGCATCGCCATGAGCCCTCGTAGCTAGTCCGACGATCTTCTTCAACTAGGCTGGCGCCAACATTGCGAGAATGTCCGCGCAGGCAAGGTTGGCCCGCTGCAACGTTTCTGGGGCGACTTCCCGTACGTGAGCAATCTCGTTTCTGACCGGCGTTATCTGATCGATGGCGATCTGCAGCCTCCGCTTAGCTTCCGCATCGCCTCCGAAGCTGGTGCGGGCCCCCTGCCAGACATCGGGTTTGAAGAGAAGCGCCGGCAGCTGTGCCAGATAGAGATAATCGACAACACCGAGACCATCAACACCGGCAGGCCGATTCCGAACCGCACGGGCCAACACTTCCCGCTCGCGAGCGTCGAGTACGCCTTCGATGGCCGCCGCTGCCTTGTCGCCAAAACGCTGCTGATACACTTCTCGGACTATGTTACGAAGCTTCAGCTCTACATCACCGATCCGCTGCCAAACAACTTCGGCTCCTGGGAGGAACCACGGTGGCACGAGGGGCGACGCGCTGGCTTCTCCACCAAGCTTCCGAAACGCGATGCGAATGATCTCCGCCATGCGCGGGCGGCGCGCCGCTAGAAACTCCTCGTAGGTCATCAATTCCCAACCGGGTGGCAGCGCGTGTTCCGCGCACATCCTGCCCCACTGGTCGTTGTCGAACTTCGCCCGCAAACGGGGAACGTATTTTGCCGGGCTCTGGCTTCCCATTAAGCTGTTGTCGTACCAACCGACATCAGCGAGGTTCGCAACCTGATTCACCTTCTTTCGCTCCGTGATTCCGCGATCATGGAGCCACGCCTTCGGAAACAGGTGATGCATTTCGCTCGCCGCGCGGCCGCCCCCACCTGGAGCCGCAAGCAGATTTTGCAATGGTTGATCACCGAACAAGGCCTTGCCGCCGAGAATGACCTGTGCGGCTCGGAAGGCAAGCGCTGCCGGGGCGCGCCCGCGCTGAGTGTCGAGCGCGGACAGAAGAGTCTGGTTCCAGTAGTCATTCGTCAAGACGTCGCTAAGCATGTCGTCAAGAGTCTGCACGAATCCTGGGGGGTCGACCTTTGACGCATCGCGAACTCGCCCGAGATCCTCCTCGTACTTGGTCTCAGACGACCCCGAGTAGCGGGCTGTCAGAAGCGTTCCGAAGAGCCAACGGCACACACCCTCTTCCAACTGCTGCCGCGGAACACCATACGTCGCACCGAGGACGTAAAACGCATAAGCGTTCGCGACCGCGTTCGTCGATGCCACGAGGCCTGGGCTCACGAAGCCAGCAAGCATGACGCGCAACATGTAGTCTCGCCAGCGCGTCTCATTGAGACACTGATCGACCGCCTGGTCGAGCACCTTTAAGCGCTCGACTCTTCCCGCAGGATTGGGATCTCCGGTCACCGGATCTATCCCGCGTAGGTACTTGTAGATGGAGGACATTCGCGCCCTCTGGAATCCGACCGCGCAGGCTGTCCGAAGGATCTGTTGGGTATCGACAGGAACTACTGCATTAATCGACATCGACCGCGCGCCCGTCTCAATTCGGTCACGCAACTCGCCATGGAAGACGCTCAACAGAGTGAGCACGAAATCAGCCTGACCGAGGCGCGTGCCCTGGCTGTTGATGCGGACGAAGATTTCAGCGACGTCCTCTTCCCCAATCTCTTCGGCGGTTGCCGTCTTGCGGATCTCCACTGTTGGAAATCTGTAGTTTGCAATCCCCTGAGCGCGATCAAGGTTCATGTCCGTTGCATCTCTGTATGCATCGTCGATGATTCGACCTCGCTCCTCAAGCGCCTTGAGAATATCTTTACGAATCTGCGCCTTGGTGCGTGGACCGCACCAGAGCTCGCTGATATTCGGCAGGAACTCAGGGTTTTTCCTGATAGCCGCATCGCACACCTCAAAGCGTCCGTCGCGGGGCCGAAAAGCGATGGTTATGAGTCGCTTCTCACCATCCTTGTCCTGGATCTCAACGCCCCGCATCACCGCAAAGAGCGAGGTCAGTCGCTGTTGACCATCGATGACGAGAGTAGTGGCGCGGAGGGCCCGATCGGAGGCGCCAAGCGCCCGCGCCTCCCGCTCGTCCGGTGTGTACCAGAGGACCAATGTCCCGACGGGGAACCCGATGAACAGTGAATCGAAGAGATCCCTGACCTTGGTGTCTTCCCAGACGAATGGACGCTGAAGATCCGGCAGCGCAATGACGCCTCGGCCGGGATCGATGTCTTCGATCAGAGATCCAACAGCTCTTTGCCCCAGCTCGAAAATTGCTGCACGACCACGTTCTTTGGGCTCCCGCGACAGCTCAGGTGCGTCATCATCGGTGTCCGGTTCGTCGGGTTCCTCCGACGCCTGGCTCGGCTCTGGCTGGGGCAGATCTCTACCAACCAGTTTCGACAGATAGGTGATCGCCTCAGGCGCGTGGTCGTCCAAATCAACGTCTCTCCGCACTCGCGCAATCGCCGCATCAACGAACTTGGCAAACGGATCCTTCAACAGGCCGAGATGGGCCGCGACTCGATCTGGTCGAAGAGCCAAGTACAGACCGCCCGCCACCAACTTCCATGGCTCCTCGTCTTCCTTGCTGATACCGAGCAGCGTAGATGTTTCAGGAGAAAGAGGGCCGACCACACTGACACCGAAGTCATTCGGCTTGATCTGCAACGCCAGCATGCGGCCGGCCTTCAGCTCAAACCCGCGTCTCGTCTCACGTAACCGCCACGCATCGCTCCGCTCTTCGTCGACCTTCTCAACGGCATACGCAAGAAACTCCAGCACGGCGGTCCGGATTGACGGCTCCGGAAGAGCCCGCTCGATCTTTCGTTTGATTCGGGCTTCAATAATCTCGGGGTCGGCGTCCGCCGCATCATCGTCATCGCTATCCTTGGCCGGCGTATTGCGGCCCCCTGGAGCATCGGCGTTCCATGCTTCTTCCCATCCGTCAATCGCCTCCAAATCTCGCGTCGTGATTTCTTCCAGGTGGGCATCTAGGAAGGCGCGACCGCGTTCAGTGATGCGATACTGCTTCGGTGCGACCTTCTCGATCAGTCCACCTTTGGTGAGAAACGTCATGGCCCAGCCCGTGCGATTGCGAACATAAGTCGACCTACCGCTGGGAATTCGAACCTGGCGATCTTCTGCGGAAAGGCCAAAATGCAGCGCCATCGACTCGGTGGCTGCCGCTCGTGTAATCGGTGCATCAACGGACAACGCCAGAATTGGTCTCAACATGGCGTCCAACTTAGGAACATTCATGTGCTCGCCGTCCCCCAAATAAGCCTGCCAAAGATCTGCCAGGAAACTCACTCGCCTGCAACGTGGTCACGCTCAGCGTATCGTGTGCCCGAGAAATACAGCAGTGGCCGTTCCGTATCGTACACCCGCAGCAGCACGGCGTCGGCGTTCTCAACGCACTCCTGCAACGGCAGCACCTCGGTATTTCGCGCTATGTAGCCAGGGCGCGAAATTTGAGGCTTTTCACTGGTGCGTCGTGCTCGGCCAGTCTCGGTGACTGTGTCGAGCAAAACTCTGACAAGTTGAAACTTGCCCTCACCGCATCAGGTCGCGATAGACGACATTGTGTTGACCAATCCGATCAACTCCCGACTCGTCGCTAGCCTTTCCCTACCAGCTAGCGGACCAATCCATCTACGGAGAAATTCCGCCCCCTGGGCAATCGTCCCAATCGGAACACTCAAGGGGCTGTGCGCGACAGAGCGGGCCGCGATGGACCCGCCCTGTCGGTTCACTAAGCCGCTACGCCCGGCTGATCTTCTAGGCGCCGGTTGCTAGCAGTTTCCTCGCTTTCTTCGCCGGCCGCACCCGGCCGTAGCCGGGTGATCGTGTCGGCTTGAATGTCGGCGACGTACATCGTCACATCTTCTTTATCCTTGCCTTTGCCGACCTGCTTGTCGTACTGCCGTGGCCGGAGTTCGCCCTGGATGAAGATGTGCTCGCCCTTCTTCAGCTTTTGCGCGAACTTGGTCAGATTGCCCCACGCGACGACGCGATGCCAGTCGGTCTCGCGCTTGTATTCCTGGGTCTCTTTATCTTTCCAGGAGCGTCCCGTGGCGACCGAGAGGATAACGAAGTCGCGGTTGTTGTTCGTGGTTTTGAGTTCTGCGTCCTTGCCGAGAAATCCGATGAGACTTACCTGGTTCAAATACATTTTAGTGCTCCTTTTCTGAGATTCTCCGCGTGTGCGGTTCACACTTGCCCGCGAGGGTGCCGAGCGCGACTGCCTCGCAAGGCGCTCGAATGTTTTTGTTGGAAGGGGACCCACACTCGCTTTGGGGAAGGAGTCCAACACCCGAAGAGCTTGAAAACAGAAGAGCGAGCGTGCGTCCGCGGCGCGGCAGTTCCTTGAGCGTCTCGGCGTTGAACGCATACCGGTAGGAATCGAAGGGGAGCAC
>Ga0070698_100005717_pt1 | contig 13611 bp, 14 predicted proteins | sample KBSK1502metaG_FD_65477 | JGI IMG/M metagenome (GOLD analysis project Ga0070698, IMG submission 65477) | Corn, switchgrass and miscanthus rhizosphere microbial communities from Kellogg Biological Station, Michigan, USA - KBS K1-50-2 metaG | ecosystem: Host-associated > Plants > Roots >... | reverse complement strand
GATTTTTCGCATTTGGATTGAATAGACTATCTCGCCACCTTCCAGCGAGCATTACATCTTTTGCAATCGGAGCGAGCTCCCTTCTCGTATTTCAAATTAGGGTCTTGCCAGAACAACCGTCGGCGGCCACAACTTGGCAACATTCGAATGCGATCTCGTAAAAGTTTTCTCATCGCCGCGGCCGGTCTCGTATCGGCGGCGTTCGCTTATTTCGGCACCGGGCTTCATCCAATTTGGTGGGCACTTTGGTTGGCGCCGATTCCAGTGCTCGCAATTTCGCAAGGACTGCGCGGCAGCACCGCTTTCCTGCTCGCTGCGTTCGCATGGCTGATCGGCGAAATGAACCAATGGAACTATGTCCGGCATGCGATCGAACTGCCACCGCAAATCACCATCCTATACTTTGTAGTTCCTGCTGTCGTTTTCGGGCTAGGCGTTCTGTTTGTGCGCAACTTGCTTCGTCGCGGATTGTTATTGCTCGCCTCGCTTGCTTTACCGGTTTACTGGGTGGCGTACGAATATCTGACGGCAATCACGTCGCCTCACAGCACATGGGGCAATCTCGCTTACACGCAAATGAATTGTCTCCCGGTGATCCAAATCGCTGCGATCACCGGTCTTTGGGGAATCAGTTTCATCGTATTTCTGTTTGCGGCCGCCGTGGCAGCTCTGTTGAGCGGCGCGGGAGGACCATGGCAACGTCGCGCGGTCGCTGTCGCAGTGGGGTTCGTCGTTTGCGCAGTGTTTGTTTTTGGCAAGTGGCGATTGCAATCAAATCCTCCCGCTCAGCCGGTTGTGGTGACACTCATCGCCAAGGACGTGCCGATGAGCGTCTACCTCGGGTCCGAGGAACAGGCATTGAAGTTGTTGGGCGAGTATGCTGCCGAAATCCCCCGCATTACTCCAGCCGGAACGCAGGCTGTTGTTTTACCGGAAAAAATCGGACGTATCGGCGAGACTGCATTGCCAGCAGTAGATTTTCTCTACTCGTCGACCGCCGCAGAGACACGCGCGGCGATTGTCCTTGGCCTTGTTCGAAAAACGCCGTCCGGCGCGTTCAATTCTTCCCGCTTCTATTCGGCTCACGGAAAATTAGAGGCGAACTACGACAAGCATCATCTGCTCCCTGGCGTGGAACCCGAAAAACCCGGCGACAAACGAGTAGTTCTCGATGAGCCATCGGGACGTTGGGGACTGCAAATTTGCAAGGATATGGATTTCCCCAGACTCAGCCGCGAATACGCAGCGGGAGGCGCGAACCTGCTGCTGGTACCCGCCTGGGACTTCAAACTGGATCGTTGGCTGCACGCGCGCATGGCCGTCCTGCGCGCGGTCGAAAACGGTTTCGCCCTGGCTCGTTCCGCGCGCAACGGATTGTTAACCCTGAGCGACAACCGCGGTCGCATCCTCGCTGAAATAGAAACGGCGCCGGATCGCTTTGTATCAATCACTGGCAAGGTAAACGTTTCGCGCGAGCAAACCTTTTACGCGCGAACGGGCGATTGGTTTGCCTGGCTTTGTGTCGCCGTGTTCGTCAGCTTGCTGGCGTTCCAACGCCTCGTGCCATCTCAGGCCGGAGAGAATAGAACCCGCGTATAATGGAATGCGTGCGCTATGACGCGGTCGCGCTCGCTGGGATGAAATTTTCCGGGTCGTCGAATCGAAGTCGCTTTCGCAATTCGTGGCGAAGCAGCAGAAGATTGATGCACATCTGAAAAACGGTCGACCCAACGGATAGATACCACAGCTCCCTGATTTCAAACCCGGGCATCCGCGAGATCACCATCGCGGGCAGGGCGAACAAGATCAGGCGCGTCATCGAGCTAAACAGCGGCGGCAGCGTGTTGCCGATTCCCTGGAAAATGCTGGAAGTGACAAAAACAATTCCCGCCGAAATGAAATTCAAAGAAACGATCCGAAGATACTCGCCGCCGAAGGCAATGACTCGCGGATCGCTCGAGAATATGCGAATCAAGGTCCCCGGCACGAGGAAGGCGATCAACGTAAGCACCAGCATCATCAATGAAGCGATGCCAAGTGCAGAATAGACTGAATGCCGGACTCGATCCGCACGGCGGCCACCGAAGTTTTGGCCGACCACAGGCGAAACGGCAAAACTGAGCGCTACCACCGGCAGGAAAAGGGCCTGCATCACGCGTGCGCCGATTCCGAAGCCCGCCTGTGCCGCCGGTCCAAAACCTCGGATGATCGCGTAAACGATCATGATGTACACAAAGAGAAGCAAAAACTCCGCGCCCGCAGGGACACCGATCCGCAGCATGCCCCCCCAAATTTTGGTTTGCGGGCGAAACAGGGGAAAACGAAAACGAAGGTAGTGATATTTCTTTTCGAAATAAATCACCATCAATACATCGGCGACGAGAATGGAAACGAATGTGGCCAGCGCCGCGCCGGTTACTCCGAGTTTTGGCCACGGACCGATTCCGAAAATCAATAACGGAGCGAGCACAATGTTGAGCAGCACACTGAGCACCTGGAATCCCACGGCCGGTTTGATGATGCCGGTCGCGCGCAGGGCCGAGCCCAGCGCCACCATAGGAAACTGAAGCAACAGCCCGGGAAGAAACCAGAGCAGATACGCCTTTGCCAGTGTGGCCGTTTCTGCATCCGCGCTGAGCCAATCGCAATAGGCAGGGCGCAGAATGAATCCCACAACGCCTAACGCAATCGCGATCACGATCGACATGACAAAAGACTGATTGAAGGCCAGCTCTGCGTGCGGCTGATCTTTCCTTCCGGCGGCTTGCGAGATTAACGTGGTTGTTCCCACGCCCAGCATTTGAGTGAGTGCCAGCACGATCATCGTGATGTTGCCCGCGAGACCTACCGCGGCAATCGCTTCTTTCCCGAGGTGTCCTACCCAGTACAGATCGGCCAGTAAATAAAGGGTCTGCACCACCATGCTCATGGCCAGGAACGCGGACATATGCAGCAAATGGCTGGTGACCGAACCCGTCGTCATATCCTTCATCGGCCCCAATCTTCGTCTGTAGTGGTGGCTGTGTCAGCCGCAAAACTGTAGCCGCTGCCGTTGGCTGCGGCGTTTATGTTAAACCGGTTGTGGGCAAGCGAATCTGGAACCGTCGCGGCAGCTGCAGTTGTATCGCTCATGCAGTCGCAGGCGGCTGCGGAATTGGAGGAGGAACTCCGGCAGCTAACCGCTTCCGCCAGCGTTCCCGATGCAGGATGAGGACGATCAACCAAATCGCGAATGCGAAAGCGCCGCCGGGAATAGTAACAAGCATCAACCAACCTAATACCCCGAGAGTATAAAGGAGCTGGCCATAATCCTGTCCATTGATGATGCAGGGATGCACCGAACCCTCGTCTACTTTGCAGCCGTGAGCGTTAGCAATTAAACCACAAGCCACCACGGATCCAATGGGCGCAAGCGCAACGAGAACAATGAGCGCTAGAACGATCCAGTAAGGAATCCACGGGAAACGTTTTCGAACTGGTAAAGGCGGCGGATTCAAAACAGCGAGCTCAGATGTTTACGCTTTGCTGTAGCCACGGCGCTACGCGCCGTCAACGATATCCGGGTCAAAGCAATTTTAGCGGCCATAAAGGCGTGGCTACCACATTCATTGAGAGATTATTTGGTGGCGGTGCCTTCTTGAACGACGGATGGCTAACTGGTACACGAAACGCGCCGAGATTGCTCTCGGCGCGATGCGTTAATTTGATTGGAATTCCGCGATCAGGTCTGCGTCTTTTCTTTCTCGCCTTTCCCTTTGCACTCGGCTTTGAACTTTGCGTACTGCTCCTTGGTCAGGATGGTTTTTGCCTCCTGCATATATGTTTTCTCGCTCGTTTCTGAACAACCGGCCTTGTGATGCTCCTCCATGGCTGCATCCATCTTTGTCTTTTGTTCCGGTGTCAGATTGAGACTCGCCAAAGAGACCTGACACGCCATTTTCGCTTCGTTTCCGACTTGCTTTGTGCAGTTGCCATGTTCGCCCGCGAACATTGTGCCTGCCGCAAAGAGTCCCGCCGTTACCAACGCAATGAGTTTGGTCATGATGGCAAAGTTAGACACCGCCAGTGAGATTTTCATTCAAAATCCTTTGTGGTTGAAGCGGCAGTGCCGAAAACGGCGCGGCCAGTGCGGACGATGCAAACCCGCGAATGCGGACGTGCCTACGGCATTCGGTTTAGCGGCCGTGTGTTTTCTTGAACCCGTCCGTGTAACCGTTTTCGAACGCGAGGTCCCAACTCTGCCGGTCACCGGACCCCTGCTGCTGGAAATACTTTTGAGCGATCGTGTTCAACTCAGCATCGGTCGGCAAAATTGCGCCCGCTGGCGCGTGCTCACCCGCTTTCAACCCGATCGCATAAGCTGACCGCTCCTCCGCAGTTCTTCCGTGAGCGGCGCGATGAGTATAGAACGCAGTTACCCCGCACACGACAAATGCCGCCAGCGCCATCATCACGAAAAAACGCACGGGTTTGAATTCCCTGTCCACGCATATCAGAGACAACCACAGGCGATGCCTTGATAGCAACATTCAATGGGAAGTCTCGTCCGAGGACCAGAACAGTCTCCGGTTGGTAACAACTTTGTTACTATCTAAAGCCGGTGCGGGCCTAACGAGTCTCGAACGACAAGTTTAAGACACGTGTCTAATCTGAGCAAAACAACAAGGAGGCCATGATGTTCAAGAAGACAATTGTTATTCTCGCCTGCGGTGCACTTATTGCGCCGATGGCGTTTGCCCAGACGCGTTCGACACATAAGAAACAAACAAGCGCTGCTACGGAACAACCGATAACGGTAACCGGAACGATCATCAAAATGACAACTGGGGAAGGCTCGGCGGCGAATTATCAGCCATACAAAACTCTCGTTGTCCGTGAGGATCGTTCGAATACTCCGGGCAGTTATGTTCTCAACGGACCTGGTCACGTTCTGAACAAGAACGGCCAAGTGGTCCAAACCGCGATCAAACCCGGCACGCACGTGCGTGTTTATTACGTGAGCACGGGCGATTCACGCCTGGTTGATCACGTCGTTGTCGATTAGGGCGCGCGACCTGAGCTGTCACCAATAAAAGGCCGCACGATTTCCGTGAATCGTGCGGCTTTTTTTGTGGACATCGCACTTGTCTGTGGGAAACCGCAGTCAGCGACTCGCCTATGGCGGGCTACAATCTTCAACTTTCCGCTGTTTCTACCTTATAAATCACCATGCCGCGAGCCTGGTAATTGCCTAACGCACCGGGATGATCAAGCGTGCAGGTGTGCACCCAAACACGGGAGACTGAAGACGACGTTCGCCACGCTTCTTCGATTGCGCTGGTTAGCAATGCTCCGCCCAGCCCGCGACCGATAAACTCCGGTAACAAACCAAAGTAGGCGATCTCGACTCCGCCTTCATCGTCGCGACGCAGTTCGTAATAACCTGCCAGCGAATCGTCATGATACGCGCCATAAGTTCGTAGCTCCGGCGCAAGCCCATATTCCTTCCATTGCTCGTCGCTCCATTGGCGTTTGTCGTTCCACGACCACATCTGCCCGACTGCAAGGTAGAGATCCCGATTAAATCGCCAGTCGCGTTCTATTTTCTCCCGGATAAGAAACCGTCCATCTGCGCACCACTTTGGACGAAGCTCGCGCGGCGAACGCATCTCGAGATAAGTTGTGACGGTCGGCATGTTATCTCGTTGATCAGATTACCGAACTGCTCCGTCTTACATCAAGCTACTGATCTTTTTCAAATCCGCTGTCTCCAGAGCCAGCTGCATTTCACGCGCTTCACAAATTGTAACAGGTTTGTTACTACGCCGCGTTTGGAAGAGATAACAGTCCGCTTTATCGAAGTTCACGATAAGCGAAAGGACATCGGTGCAAGTTGCCAGTTCACAATATTGCGGATTTGCCATTCACCTCCGCGCCTTCGCCGCTACGGCAACAATCCTGATCTTCCTATTGAGCGGACAGATCGCGCAAGCAGCCGATGGAGACCTTGATCCGGCATTCGGGACCGACGGCAAAGTGCTGACCGATTTCGATCACAGCACCGACACCGCCAATGCGGTGGCGGTCCAGGCCGATGGCAAGTTAGTCGTGGTAGGCACAACCTATCAAGACAATGATTTTTCGGATGAGGACTTCGCTGTCGCTCGATACAATCCGGATGGCACGCTGGACAAAACTTTCGGCGTCGGCGGCAAGGTGCAAACAGATTTCCCCGGCCTGGCTGCGGTGGCGTCATCGGTGGCCGTTCAACCCGACGGCAAGATCGTGGTCGCGGGCGGCGCCTTTCCGCTTTTTACGTTCCTTGGCGATTTCAAAGTGGTCCGCTACAACTCGAACGGATCGCTTGATACTTCCTTTGGGGACGGCGGCATCGTCACCACGACTTTTCCCGAAGGTAGTTACGCGTTCGACGTGGCCTTGCAGCCTGACGGCAAGATTATTGCCGCCGGGACCGTCTTCGTAGCTTTTGATCCTGGCGAGTCCTCCGATACCGATTTTGCGCTGGCGCGTTACAACCCGGATGGAACCCCGGACGCCACATTTGGTAATGGCGGCCAGGTTTCAACCGATTTTCTCGGTTTGGAAGACGATGCCTTTTCAGTCTTGATCCAACCCGACGGAAAGATTGTCGCGGTCGGCTCCGCCAATGATCCTGCGACTTTCTACGACTTCGCCGCTGTGCGTTATCTCAGTAATGGCACCCTCGATACGACATTCGGCGTGGCTGGAAAAGTGCACACCGACTTCGGCGATCAAAACTTTGATCGCGCTCGCTCGGCCGCGCTTCAACCCGATGGCCGGATTGTCGCTGCTGGATTCGCTATCTCTCAAAACGGAGGAGTCCAGAATTTCGCTGTCGCGCGATATACTTCCAACGGAGTTCTCGATACCAGCTTCGGTACCGACGGAATGACGCAGATCGATTTCGGCAGCTGTTGCCAGAGCGCCAACAAAGTTCTTCTGCAGCCCAATGGCAAAATTATCACCGTCGGTTACGCGAACACAGAATCATCCGACTCCGATTTCTTGCTGGCGCGTTTGACCTCGGACGGTTCACTCGATCCGACCTTTGGCGCCGGTGGCAAAGTGCGGACTTCGTTTGGTGATCTGAATGGCGGAGCCAACGGCGCCGTTTTTCAGCCCGATGGGAAGATTGTGGCTGTCGGTTTCCAAGCGACCGGCCTCGAGCTGTTCGCTGACTTTGCACTGGCCCGCTACCTCGACGCCGAGGGTCTTCCACTGCCGACGCCGACGCCGACTCCCACTCCCACTGCAACACCAACGCCTACTGCGACCCCGAGTGTAACACCTAGCCCGAGCCCGACCATAACACCAACAGCCACCCCAACTGTAACGCCACGAGCTACTCCGCGGCCGCACCCCACGCCACGCCCTCGCCCGACGCCGTAGTTAGCCGTGTACGATCTCGGCTGTCAGAGCAATGCGAACGCCCGACAAGGGCGTGGCTACACCCAAAAGCGAAGATCAAATTCCTGTTCCGTCTTGACGGACGCGTCTGATCTTTGGTTCAATTACATTGATTTCGATCTTATGTACGGGGGCCGAATCACTAGCGAAGAAAGGTCGATGATCAGCACGTACGCTGGCGTCGGCATCGCGGTCGTGCTCATCGCCGGTGGGCTCTACTTCTTCTTTCTCTCGCAGAAAGAGAAAAAGGAGACCACAACTTTCGATCCGAACCGTCCGGTCCCCACCGATACCGTCTTGAAACAACGACTGAAGGCCGAGGAATATTCCGTCGTGCGCGAGGGTGGCAACCAAAGGGCTTTCCAAAATCAGTTTTGGAATAACGAGAAGACCGGCATCTACGTCGACGTCATTACCGGTGAACCGCTCTTCACTTCGATCGACAAATTCGATGCCGGCGTCGGCTTTCCCACGTTTGCCAAGCCAATCTCAAAAGATCTCATCGCCGAGAGCCTGGATACTTCGCACGACATGCAGCGGACCGAGGTCCACGCCAAGCGAAGTAACGCCCACTTTGGCTATGTATTTCCCGACCCGAAATCGCCCACAGGACAACGTTACGTCGTTTACTCGGCAGCCTTTCATTTCATTCCGGTGGAAGAAATGAAAGACAGAGGTTACGCAGCGTACGTGTCGCTTTTCGATAAAAAGATCGCCACGCCGTAGCAACTGTAGCCCGCCTCAGACGGGCCGCGGGCTGAGGTGCCTTACTTGACCTCCGTTTTGATTTCCGGAAATCCCGCTTGCGTCAGTTGTTGATTCAGCGCGGGAAGATCGGATTCGAGTAATTTGCGCCACGCGTCCATCATCGGACCGATTTTTATATCGAGATCCGCGACGGCGGCGTTGATCGCAGCTGTCGGTGCAGCATCTGAGCGTTCGATCTCGTTGAAGAGGCGTGTGGTGGATTCCAAAACGAAAAGCGAAGGCGGAGCGCCTGGCCGCGGCTGTGGCGGGCCGAACTTGATGAGTGTTTGAGCAAAGGTCTCCAGTTTTTGCGTGACCTCAGGTCGTTCCGCAGCCTTTGCTCTGAGTTTCGTGAGTTGTTCGGCGATGTTGTCGAATTTCTTGCCGATCGGCGCCAGCCTGAGACGCAGTTGGTACAACTTCCACGAGAGATCGAACTGTTCCTGAAGATCGGCGGCTGACGCTTGAACGCGCGGATCCATTGTGACAGTCAACGGTTGACTGAAGCTTTTGCGGTCAACGGTCAACGTGACTGTGTAATCGCCGGGCGCGACCCATGGCGATGTCGCCGCCGGCGCCGTGTTGTGATACGTCGCCGAGATCGGAAACTCCGGTTCCACATCGGGGACTGGTGTGTAGTGCATGTCCCACAGAAATCGATGCATGCCCGCGTTCGTGGAAACCGATTGCAGCGGCCGAATCCAGTAGCTCGGAATTCTAAGCCGATTCGGGTTCGCCTCGACCGGCGCATCCGCGCTCGAATATTTTCTGACTGACTGGCCTTTGCCGTCCTTGATCTCGATGGTTACCGGACCGCTCGCTTCTTTCGAAAGGAAATAATCGATCATTGCGCCGTCCGGCGGATTCTCGCCAGCCGGTTCGTCCGGCGGCAACGGCGTGTCGGTGTTCAGGTTCGCGCGAACGCGCAACGCAGTCTGCGGTTTAAATAGTGTTGCGTCCGACCGGCGCGGGGGCGCGCCGGCTCCATCGCCGCGGGATGACATTGGAGCCGGCCCGCCCTCGGGCCGGTCGGACTGCCGCAGCGGCGTGATGTTGTCGAGAATCCAGAACCCGCGACCATGCGTTGCCACGACGAGATCGTCGTTCTTAATAATTAGATCGCGCACCGAACTCGCCGGCAGATTCAATCGCAACGATTCCCAGCTCGCGCCGTCATCGAACGACACGTAAACGCCTTTTTCCGTTCCGGCGAACAGGAGACCTTTCCGTTTCGGATCTTCGCGAACTGCGTTGACGATTTGGCCGGCCGGTATGCCGTTCGCGATCTCCGTCCACGTTTTGCCGCTGTCGTGTGTCGCAAAAATGTGCGGCCGCAGATCGTCGGTTCTCATGGTGTTGACCGCCGCGTAAGCGGTGGTCGAATCGAAATGTCCGGCTTCGATCAGCGAAATCTTCTGCCACGCCGAAATGTTAGGCGGCGTCATGTTGGTCCAGGTTTTTCCGCCGTCGGTTGAGAGGTGAATCAAACCGTCGTCGGTGCCGCACCAGATCCGGTTCGCGTCGAGCGGTGACGGCGCAACGGTGTAAATCACCCCGCGTCGATGTGCCTGCTTTGTTGCGTCCTCTTTGTATTTTCCAATGCTGGCTGGCAGCTCGTAATTCGGTCGCGACAAATCGGGACTGATTTTTTCCCAGTGATCGCCGCGATCGCGTGTTTGCCAAAGCGTGTTCCCAGCGAAAAAGAGCAAATGCGGATCGAGCGGCGAAAAGACAACAGGCTCCGTCCGCAACATCCGGAAGCTTTCTGTTTGCACCGGCACCGGTAGTATGTTTTGCGCCTGACCGGTGCGGCGATCGAACCGCGTCAGCTTACCGCCAATGATAATGTCAGGATCGAGCGGATCGGCGACGACGTAACCATATTCCTCCGCCGCGACCGGCCGCCAGTCTCGAAACGTGATCTCGCCCTCATCGCCGCGGCTTTTGATCCCGACCGAACCGCTTTCCTGTTGGCCGCCGTAAAGCCGGTACGGAAATGAGTTGTCCGCGCTAACGTGATACAGCTGCGCCGTCGGCTGGTTATACCACGAGCTCCAGCTTTTCCCGCCGTTCACAGTGACGATCGCGCCCTGGTCCGACCCGAGAAGAATGACGTCGGGATTATTCGGATTGATCCAAACGTTTTGATAATCGTCACCGCCGGGCGCGCCGCGCCAGCCGTCCCACGTTTTGCCGCCGTCTGTCGATTTCCAACAAACGATGCTCGCCGAGTACACGATCTGCGGATTTTTCGGATCAAACCGAACCACCGGGAGATCGCCACCGCCGATTCCAAGACCCGGCCGCGGATCGTCGGTCGTGCCGCTCCAGGTTTCGCCGCTGTCGTCCGAGCGATAAAGCTTGGAGATCGTCTTCGTCCGGACCGCGGCGAACAATGTTTTCGGCGCGCTCGGCGCAATCGCGAGGTTCGCCTGAACGATGTTGCCCGGCAGCCCTTTGGTTAATTGTCGCCACGTTTTGCCGCCGTCAATGGATTTAAAAATGCCGCCGCCGTCTCCGTTGAACACTCCGTTTTCCCACGCGCCTTCGCGCGATTCCCATAGCGCGGCGTAAACAACCTGCGGATTGCTAGGATCGATTTGCACATCGCTTGCACCGATATTCTCATCGCGATACAGAACTTTTTCGAAGGTCTTGCCGCCATCGAGCGATCGATAAATCCCGCGTTCCTCGTTGGGTCCGTACGGATGGCCGGCTACGGCAACAAAGATGCGGTCGAGATTTTTTGGATCGACAGCCAACTGCGCGATCTGCTGTCCGTCGCGCAATCCGAGGTGCATCCACGTCTTTCCGGCGTCAGTTGATTTATAAATGCCGTCGCCGACCGAAAGATCCGGCCGATGCAATCCTTCGCCGCTGCCAACGTAAATCACGTTCGGGTTTGATGGCGCGACCGCGAGAGCGCCCACTGATGCCGTTGGCTGATCGTCGAAAATCGGCTGCCACGTGCGCCCGTAGTCGATCGATTTGAAAACGCCGCCATTCACCGGCGCCATGTAGAAAATATTCGGCTGCGACGGGACGCCGCAGATCGCGCGTGTTCGCCCGCCGCGGTAAGGCCCGACGTTCCGCCAGCGCAGAATCGAATCGAACTCGCCCGCGCGTGCTTCAGCGATTGCAAAAAATAAGAGCAAGACGATGACGATGGGATTGCGAATCGAACTCATGGCATGAACCGGCCACTTTCTTCCGCTGTTCCGAAATTCGCAACGCGCGTTCTCCTCGCCGCCGAGGTAGCGGCGATTCACCGAATCGCCGGCGTACGCTCGTACCGCGGCGAGCTCGGGCCGGTTGTGGTCAACCGCCCGTAGCTATAACCTTGCAACCCTTCAACATTTCAATCTTCTCCCATGCTCTCCGCTGTAATCTTCGATCTCGACGGCGTGCTCGCCGACTCCGAGCCGTGGTGGAATGAAATCGACGCGAAATTACTCGCCGAGTACGGGGTAAAGTATCGCGGCGAATACCACCAGAACGTGGTGGGGATCAACTATCGGCTCGCGGTCGAGTTCTACAAGAAAGCATTCGACCTCTCCGTACTCACTGAAGAAATGATGCGGCGTCGCGGTGAGATCGCGACGGAGTTCTTTGCCAATCGGGTCGGTTTGTTTCCTAACGTCAAAGAAGTATTGGAAGAACTGCGGCAAATGAAACTGCATCTCGCCGTTGCCACGAGCTCCATCAGCACCTCCGCGCGCCCTTTCCTGGATCGACATCAACTGACCGGATTCTTCGAGGTGATTGTAACTGGCGAACAAGTCGAACACGGCAAGCCCGCTCCCGACATCTACCTGCGCGCGGCGGAAAAACTTGGAGTCCCGGCTGATGCATCTCTTGTCGTCGAGGACGCGCTTCCTGGCGTCGCCGCGGCGAAGCAGGCAAAGATGCGCGTCGCCGCAATTCCCGACATGCGGTTTGTCGATCCGCGCGCGTACGACAAACAAGCCGATTACGTCCTCAACAATTTGAAGGAATTACCTGAGCTGGTTCGCAAACTGTAGCCCGCCTCAGGCGAGGCGCCGGCCGAGGCCGCAACTCGTAATTCCCTCAAGTTCCGCCGCAAACGGCGTAGCCTTGAGCGCGCAGATCTTCGGCCAGGTCTTTTTCCATTTGAACGGCATGTTCGTACGGCATCGGGTTCAGATGCTCGAACAGCTCGGGCAACAAGCGAACACCATATTTCCTGACCAGCCGGGCCGACTTGTACCCGTTCTTGTGATTTTCAAACCGGTGATCCACCGGTAATCCGGTCATTCCAACGTAGACGGCCGGTTTGGATGGATCGCGCGCCGGATTGCGCCGCAGGATCGACAAATCCTTCAGCGCAGCTTTGGAGAGCAGAACGACGTAGACGTTATGATGGAATTCGGGTTTGGATAAACGCAGCCGTGTCCGCTTACGACGACGCACCTGACGCTGTAACTCGGAGAATGATCAGGAGCAACTGATGAAGTTGGAAGCGCAGATGAGATGCGAAGTAAAAAACCGAGGTCGCAGGGTCTTATTTGCCCGCGTTCTTTTTCTTCGCGAGGGCGAGGCGCTCGGTTTTTTTACGGCGCCTTGCGCGTTTGTTAACGTTGTCTCTGCCTTTGTTGTGTCCCATAAGTTCTAACACTCACCCACTCGCGCTTTGTCGTCACGTCGTAGTTTTAACGAAGATCGAAAGCAATGGAGCGACTGGGGTGAGCGACATGGCCGGTAAAGCCGCGAAGGGCAGCGGTCGAGCGTTACGGGAGCAACCGAGATACAAACTCGGAGGCTATGAGCCGTCAGACCGAGCGAAACCGAGGCCGGCGGCTGCGTCCGGCTGAGGCGGACTGCGTTCCCTGCACTACCGGCGCCGGCGCGTCCTGAACTTTTTTGATCTCGAACGTCCGAAACAGCGGGGCCAGATCGATCACCTCGTTCGCGGCTGATCTCAAGATGTTCCCGAGATTTGCAGCGACTGACGCCACTTCCACGCGGATGCCGTGTCTGCGCAGCTTGATGGCGAGATAGGCGAAATCGGCGTCACCAGTCACCAGGATCACAACATCGGGCCGGATCTCGATGGAAAGTTCCAGCGCATCGATCGCCATCATCACATCCACGTTCGCCTTGTAATGACCTTCCTCGGCGGGCGCTCCATCCTTGGTCACGACCAAAAACCCGTTGGAGCGGAGCCAGTGAACGAACTTGTTTTTCCTGTCGCGCTCGTCCTGCCACGTCGGGATGGCCGGCGGCAATCCGGCATAGACCACCATCTCGATCAGGTCGCGTCCGGTGTTTGGTCCGGCCAGAAAGTCGCGGAGCTTTAACCAATCGAGCCCGCGTCCCGCAGTTCGCACAGAACTGCCGACGTTCGATTCATCTACCAGCACCAACACTCGGGAGCGAGCGTGAGTATCTGAATTTTTATTTCGCATTTCCCCCATT
>Ga0070698_100005716_pt1 | contig 13614 bp, 13 predicted proteins | sample KBSK1502metaG_FD_65477 | JGI IMG/M metagenome (GOLD analysis project Ga0070698, IMG submission 65477) | Corn, switchgrass and miscanthus rhizosphere microbial communities from Kellogg Biological Station, Michigan, USA - KBS K1-50-2 metaG | ecosystem: Host-associated > Plants > Roots >... | reverse complement strand
TGCGCCACCGGCGCGTCTCGCTCATGCACCTGGCCGGGGTGCCGTGGGCCCGCATCAGCGAACAGGTCGGCCACGACGACTTCGTCACAACCGCACGCACCTACACCCACGTCGTTGCGGACGAACGCGAGGTGGATTGCGCCAGGATGCTGCAAACATGACCGCTGACTGGTTCGTCGCGACAGGGACGCTAGCCCTCGCGGGCGCAACATTCTGGCTCGCCCGCAGAGCCGGCGAGCAGTTGAAGGTTGAACGGCAGCGAATCGAGGCGGCGCAGCGTCCAATGGTCTACCCGCTCGCGTCATACGAGTGGACACAGGGCATTCCTGGCTCGGGCTACGACATTAGCCGCCAGCATGTGCTGCCGCTAAAGAACGCAGGTCCGGGCGTAGCAGTGAACGTTCATGGCGCCTGTTTCTTCCAGAACCCCGCGATCGGCGGTCGCACGAGTCTCGAACTGGAAGGCGGGACGATCGGCCCAGGTGACTTGCTCGACGCACGCCTTGAGAGGCCGCTAACGAGTGGCGGCTGGGCTGGCGCCACTGGGTTCGTCGTCTACGAGGACGTTGCCGGCGACGAATGGGTGACGCATTTTCGCTTCGGGTTCGGACGCGGAAACCAACTCGTCTGCTTCCACGAACAACCTGGCCTCGTTAAAAAGCTCGGCGACCCACGAACGCGATATCAACCAAGTTCTGACTAACTTTGCACGCACGGTGCCTACCCCCGTGCCACCTCAGCCGTAGAAAACCCCCGATTAGCACGGCTGTTCGAATCCCGTATGGGCCTCTCGCCCCGCCTCAGCGGGGCTACTTACGTCTCCAGGCGGTAGATCGGCACGAGCCGTTTCTCGGCCTCGGTGTCGATGTGCGCGACGACCTCGACGTACGGCTCCAGCCCCGACCCCTGCAGCTTGGCCTTCAGGAGGCTGTCGACCTGGTAGATCCCCGAGGAGTTGTTCATGGTGATCTCGATCAGGATCGGGCGCTCTTCGCCGTCCTTGATCGCCACGTCCTCGATCGCTGCTGCGCTCAGTGAGTGAATGGAGATCGACCCGCGCGCGAACGGGATGCGGGAGCGTCCCTGCTCCATGTCCAGCGCATCGGCGACGCGGACGATGCCGGCCTCGAGCGTCAAGGGCTTGCCGTAGTCGCGATGACTCGTAATCGCCTGCAGGACCTCCGAGGTGATGACGGTTAGATCCGGCTCCTCATAGATGCCGTCGAGCAACTCGCGCAGCTTCGGCTCGGCGAGGAAGAGGCTGAAGTCCTCATGGCCCTCACGATGGACGGCCATGCCGATGCAGTGGGTGAGAGCGCCGAGCAGCACGACGACCTCCGAGTCGTCGTTCTCGTACCCGTAGTCGTGGACCAGGGACGGCTCGACGTGATGCTTCGTCAGTTGGCGCAGGAGCTTGAGCGCGATGTTCGAGACGATCTGAATGTGCACCCAGGAGTGGTCGTTGATCTTCATCCGGGCGACCGCGTTGACGTTCGCGGTGTGCCACCAGGCCTTCAGCTGCGTGTCCTCGTTGACGCGCTCGAGCAGCCGCCGGAGCTTGCGGTTACCGCGAACCGGGACGTTGATCTTCATTTGCGCAACGGCCTCAGTGGGCGTCAGCCTCGTTTCCCGCTCGGCCTCCTCCGAGACGGGCTGCTCGATGCGCTCCTCGGTCTCTGGATCCAATGTCATGAGCGTATTAGGCCACTTCTGAGGCCCAGTCGCCGTAGAGCGACGTGTAGAGCCCGCGTCTGGCCAGGAGCTCGTCGTGCGTGCCTTGCTCGACGATCCGGCCCTGTTCCAGGACAACGATCAGGTCGGCGTCCCTGATCGTGGACAGGCGGTGGGCGATGATGAAGGCAGTTCGACCTGCAAGAAGTAGGCGCAGCGCGCGTTCGATCTTCTGCTCTGTGCCGATGTCGACAGACGAGGTCGCCTCGTCGAGGATCAGGATCCGCGGGTCCGCGAGCAGTGCGCGGGCGAGCGCGACGAGCTGCCGCTGGCCGAGCGAGAGGCGTGAGCCACGCTCCTGGAGCTGCGTCTCGTAGCCGTCCTCGAGCCTGAGGATGAAATCGTGCGCGCCGACGGTTTGTGCCGCCTGCACGACTTGGGCAGGCGTTGCATCCGGTCGCCCGAAGGCGATGTTCTCGGTGACCGTGCCGGCGAAGAGAAAGCCTTCCTGGGGGACGATGCCTAGCTGGCACCGCAGGGAAGACTGCGTGATGTCGCGGAGGTCGTGCCCGTCGATCGTGATGCGGCCTTCACGCGGGTCGTAGAAACGCGCGAGGAGCTTCGCGATCGTCGACTTGCCCGCGCCCGTGTGCCCGACGAGCGCGACCGTTGTTCCTGCCGGCACCTCGAGGTCGAGCCCGTGCAGGACGTCGGGCCCGTCCCCGTAGCCGAAGCGAACGGCCTCGAAGTGGACGCGGCCGGCGACCGGAGGAAGCGATTGTGCGTCGGGGCGGTCGACAACTTCTGGGTCTTCGTCCATCACGTCCATGATCTTGTCGAGCGCGGCCGTGGCCGACAGGAACGTGTTGTACAGCTGAGACAGCTGCTGGACGGGGTCGAAGAAGTTCTGCACATAGAGCAGGAAGGCGAAAAGCGTTCCGATCGTGACGGCACCGTTGAAGTAGAGATGACCTCCGTAACTGAGCACGACCGCGAGGGCGATCGACGACAGGAGGTCGACGAAGGGGAAGTAGAGGCCGTTGAGAACGACGGTCTCCATATTCGAGTCGCGGTAGCGCTCGCTGACCGCTCGGAAATTGCGCGTGTTTGTGTCCTCGCGCGTGAAGGCTTGGACGATTCGCATCCCGGCGATGTCCTCCGCGAGGGTCGCAGTGACGAGGCCTAGACGCTCGCGCACCGCTCTGTATGCGCGGGTGGAACGCATGCGGAAGATCACAGTGGCGATGCTCATCAGCGGGATTACGGTCAGCGTCGCGAGCGCGAGGCGCCAATCGAGGACGAAGAGGATGATGGCGGTACCGACGAGCGTGAGGGTGTTCTGGACGAGGCTCGTGACACCGTCGGTGACCAGCTGGTCGATCGCCTCGACGTCGTTCGTCAGCCGGCTGATGATGACGCCCGCCCGCGTGCGCTCGAAGAAGCCGAGTGACAGCCGTTGGAGGTGGCGGAACAGGCCGGTGCGCAGATCGGCCAGGATGCGCTCGCCGACCCAACCGGTGAGGTAGGTCTGGACATAGCTCATGCCCCAGTTCAGGAGACCTGCCAGCACGAACGCGCCGACGATCCACCACAGCTTCCCGAGGTCGTGCCGGCGGATGCCGTCGTCGACGGCGTACTTGGCGAGGAACGGAGGTGCGAGGGCGGTGGCGGTAGCGGCTAGGAGCGAGACGATGGACAACGCCGTTCGGCCGCGATAAGGGCGAGTCAGCCGCGCGAGCGCAGCGATCCGCCGGCGCGTCCGCCGCCACGACCAGTCGTCGACCTCGGCGCCGCGCTGCGTGGTCAGGTGACCTCCCGGCTGCCAGACCCTCATCGCGAGCCCCCTGTGTTGAGTACACGCGCGCGCGTCCCCACCCGGGAGGGGAAGCTTTCCACCCGCCGCCCGCGGTCGACGCTACCGAACGGCGTCACCCAGGTCCGTGCCGATTCTGCGCTGAGACGTCTCATCTCAGGACGCAGCCTCCAGCGCGTCAGCCTCGGCGCGCGCTTCGACGGCGTCCGCGAACTGCCGCTCGAGCAGCCCATGCTCGTAAATGTCGCGGTACACGGAGCTCGCCCCGAGCAGCTCGTCGTGCGTGCCGCGCGCGGCGATCCTGCCGTCGTCGAGGACGACGATCTCGTCAGCGAGAGCGATCGTCGAGAGTCGATGCGCGATGATCAGGGTCGTCCGATTGCGCATCGCTTCCCGCAGGCCGAGGCGGATGCGCGCCTCCGTCGAGGCGTCAACAGATGCCGTGGCATCGTCGAGGATGAGAACGCGAGGATCGACCGCAAGCGCGCGGGCGATCGCAAGCCGTTGGCGTTGCCCGCCGGAAAGCGTGATGCCACGCTCGCCGATGACCGTGTCGTAGCCCTGCGGCAGCTGTTCGATGAACTCGTGGGCCTGCGCCAGTCGTGCAATCCGTTCCATCTCGGCGTCGTCCAGCCCTGGCGCACCGAACGTGATGTTCTCGCGCACGGTCGCGGAGAAGAGGAAGGGATCCTGGGAGATCACGCCGATCGCATGGCGCAGGGAGGTGAGCTTGATGTCACGGACGTCGGCGCCGTCGAGCATCACGCGGCCGGCTGAGACGTCGTAGAACCGGGGCACGAGCGACGTCAGCGTGGTCTTGCCGGAGCCCGTGTGACCGATCAGGGCAACTGTCCTGCCCGGTGCGAGCTCGAGGTCGATGTCATGCAGAACCGGCCGCCCGTCCATGTACTCGAACGCAACGTGCTCGAAGCGCAGGTCGCCTCCACCCTGCGGCAGCTGGACGGCCCCCGGGCGATCGAAGATCTCCTCGTGCTCATCGAGCACCTGGAAGATCCGCTCACCCGAGGCGGTCGCGCGTTGGGCCTGGCCGACCCACATGCCGAGCGAACGGAGCGGCATGATCAGCATCCCGAGGTAGAGGTTGAACGCGACGAAGCCGCCAACCGTCAGGCTGCCATGGGCCACCATGCGCGCGCCGACGAGAAGGACGGCGCCTTGTGCGAGCAGCGGCACCCAGGAGATGAACGGGACGTAGAGAGCGCGCTGGCGATTCGCGCGCAACGTCTGCTGGAACACCGCCTCCGAGCGATCACTGAACTTCCGTTCTTCTTGCGGCTCCTGGGCGAACGACTTGACAACGTGGACTCCAACGATGTTCTCCTCTGCCACGGTTGCGACATCGGCGAGCTTCTGCTGCACGTCCCGAAGGGTGGGATGCGCAACACGGCTGTACTTGTACGCCAGGACTACGAGGACGGGCGTGATCGCGAGGGCAATGAGCGCCAGCTTCCACTCGAAGAAGAACAGCACTGCGGTGACGGAAACGACGGTGAGGATGTTCTGGAAGAAGAAGATGAGGCCGTAGCCGAGAAAGAAGCGCACACCCTGCAGGTCGACCGTCGCGCGCGACATCAGCTGGCCGGTCTGATGCCGATCGTAGAATCCGAAGGACAGGCGCACGAGATGGGCGTACATGCCCTGTCGCAGGTCCATCTCCACGGCGAGCGCCTGCTTCCCAGAAATGAGCCGACGGCCGGCCATGAGGACCGCACGCAGAGCGCCCAGTCCGACGATCGCCCAGACGAAGACCCACAGCTTGCCGGAGTCGTGCGGCGTGATCGCGTCGTCGATCACGTGCTTCGTCACCCACACCACGGCAATCTGCGCTCCCTGCGAGGCGACGGCGAGGATGATCGAGACGACGAGCGAGAGCTTGTAGGGGCTCAGGAAGCCGAGCAGACGAGCGAACGTGGCTCGATGCGGCGTTTCACTGTGCTCCTTCACTCCTGAAATCTAGCGACGGCCGTTGCCTTTACAGACGAGCGAGCTCAGCTCGTACGAGTCGAGCGGCCCGGGCTGTGAGCTCCCGGTTTGCGGAGGAGTTGAGCCAGCCGCTCGCTCCCGATGGATGAGGGAGCGGCACGACGACCGCGCTCTCCCGTTCGTAACGCCGGCCGATGCATGCTGCCAGCCCCGAGATACCGAGGAGCGCTCGGATCGCAAGCCCGCCGACCGGCACGAGTAGCTCGGGCCGTAGCAGCCGAAGCTCCCACTCGCGCCAGAACGAGCAGAGCTCCCGCTCCTGTGGAGCGGGTGTGCGGTCACCCCGACCAGACGGCGCCCGACCTGGATAGCAGCGCGTCACCGACGCACAGTAGAACGTCGCATAGAACGCTTCCTCGTCGAGTTCGAGCCAGCGCCGCAGCGTCTTGCCGGCGCGGCCGCGCCAGGGGCGACGCTCCGCGCCTTCGACCACGCCGGGCGCCTGGCCGTACATGTAGGCCCGTTGGCCAACGTACTCGTTGCGGACCGGCATCGACTCCAACGAGTAGCCCGCTTCGAGACAGGCGCGGCAAACGCTCAGGTCCCGCTGCAACGAGGCAAACGACCGGTAGGACGACCCTCGTCGCGTCAAGCGCGCACGACGAGGAACCAGCTGCCGCTGAAGACGATCTCTCCGTCGAGCTCGCCGGCCAGGTCGGGACCCTCGAAGACCCGCTTGTAGACGCTCCATGTGGAGCCGTCCTTCAGTCGCCGCTCCACCCAGCCCGCCGAAGGGTCGCCGGGGCCGCGGACCGAGGCGACGACGACGAGCTCGGAGGCGACCCGTCGTGCCTCGTCGAGAAAGCGCTCGCGGTCCTCTGCCTCCAGATGGCAATAAAAGTAGCTCGTGAAGACTCGGTCGAACGCCTCGTCAGGGAACGGCAACGCCAACGCATCACCTTGCACGCCGCGTGCGTTCGGCGCCTGCTGTCCTGCAAGCTTCAGCATGCGCGCGCTGGCGTCGAGGGCCGTGACCTCCCCGCCGAGATGCCTGGTCAAAAAGCCGGTGCCACAGGCGACATCGAGCGTCCGTACCGGGGGAAGCTCCGCGATGAACCTCTCGAGGTTACGGCGCTCTTCCTCCCAGCCGGGGCGGTCGCTGTCCGCGTACAGCCCCCGGCCCAGCCACCAGTCGTCGTACTCGGGCGCCCGACGATCGTAGTAGGCCTTCACCGGTTTCTAGAGTACGCCCGTGCAGCTGCTCGAGTCGGTACCCAACTTTTCCGAGGGTCGCAACCCCGCCACGATCGAAGCGTTGCGTGGCGCGCTCGCGGCCGACGCCGACGTTCTCGACGTCCATTCCGATCCGGATCACAACCGTTCCGTCTTTACGCTCGTGGGTGACGAGCCCGCGCTCATCGGTGCGCTGCTGGGCGGCATTGCCTGTGCGCGCGAGCTCATCGACCTGCGCACACATGAGGGAGCTCATCCGCGGATCGGAGCCGCCGACGTCGTTCCGATCGTCGCGCTCGAGCGGGTCGACGAGGAGCGTGCACGGATCTGCGCACTCCAGCTCGCCGAGCGCATCGGCTCGGACCTTGCGCTGCCGGTGTTCCTCTACGGCGACGCGGCGCCTGGGCGCGGGCCGGCCTACTACCGCACGGGAGGGCCGGCCGAGTTGCAACGGCGCATCGATCTTGGCGAGCTGCGACCCGACTTCGGGCCTCCACGCCTCGACGAGCGTGCCGGCGGTGTCATCGTCGGTTCCAGGCGCCCGCTGATCGCGTTCAACGTCAATCTCGTCTCGGACGACGTCGAGATTGCCCGGGCTATCGCGGCAATCGTTCGCGAGCGGGGCGGCGGTTTCCCCGGGGTCCGCGCACTGGGCCTTGCCCTGCCGACAGTTGGCCGCGCCCAGGTGAGCATGAACGTCGAGGACTACGAGGCGGCTGCCCTCCACGAGATCGTCGAGCGCATCAGCGAGGAGGCACGAGCGCGTGGCGTCGAGGTGGCCGGAGCCGAGCTCGTCGGGCTGATGCCGGCTGGTGCGGCGATGGCGGCTGCTGGAGCGGTCCTCGGGATCGAGGGGTTTGATTCGTCGCGCGTGCTCGAGCTGCGACTGCTCGAGCGCGCACTGACGCAGGGCTAGCGACACTGCAGGGCCACTAGACTGGCCGCGCGATGGCCCAGGCGATTGCGATCCGCCTGACCGGAGACGACCTCCGGATCGAGGACGTGTGGACGGTCGCATTCGGGCGTGCGGGCGCGGCACTGTCGGACGAGGCGCGCGTGAAGATGCGGGCCGCGCGCGAGCTCGTCGAGCGAGCTGTCCACGGCACACGCGAGCACACCTACGGGATCAATACCGGCTTCGGCCGCTTCGTCTCTCGCGCGATACCCGAGGAGCAAACGCGGGAGCTTCAGTTGCGCCTCCTGCGCAGCCACGCGTGTGGGGTCGGCGATCCGTATCCGGCCGAGATCGTCCGGGCCGCGATGCTCCTGCGTGCCAACGCACTCGCCAAGGGGACGTCAGGAGCGCGGATCGAGACGGTCGAGCTGCTGCTCCAGTGCCTCGAGCGAGGTGTCGTCCCGTATGTTCCGAGTCGCGGCTCGGTCGGCGCGAGTGGAGACCTCGCGCCGCTCGCCCACCTAGCCCTGCCGCTGGTTGGAGAGGGACGTGCCTGGTACGACGGTGAGCTCCTGTCCGGTGCCGCTGCTCTTACCGCGGCGGGTCTCGAGCCGATTCGCCTCGAGGCGAAGGAAGGGCTGTCACTGATCAACGGCACGCAATTCATGGCCGCGTACGGCGCGCTCGGCGTCACGCGCGCGCGGCGACTCGCACAGGCTGCGGATCTCGCGTGCGCGATGTCGGTCGAGGCTCTACAAGGATCTCGTACGAGCTTCCTGCCCCAGATCCATCGGTTGCGACCGTTGCGCGGCCAGTCGGATTCCGCCGCCAACGTGTTGCGTCTGCTCGAGGGCTCGGCGATCAACGAGGCGCATCGCTGGTGCGACAAGGTGCAGGATGCGTACTCGTTGCGTTGCGCTCCTCAGGTACACGGGGCCGCACGTGACTTGCTCGACTACGTCGAAGGAACGGTTGCGGTGGAGCTCAATGCCGCGACCGACAACCCGCTCGTGCTCGTCGAGGACGATCTGCTGGTCTCGAACGGCAACTTCCACGGCCAGCCGGTCGCGTTTGCGCTCGACGCACTGGCGATGGCCTGCTCGGAGCTCGCGAACATCTCCGAACGGCGTATCGAGCGACTGGTGAACCCAAATCTGTCGGACGGGCTCCCCGCCTTCCTGACCACTGACGGCGGGCTGAACTCAGGCTTCATGATCCCGCAGTACGTTGCCGCAGCTCTCGTCAGCGAGAACAAAGTGCTGTGTCATCCTGCGAGCGTGGACTCGATCCCGACGAGCGCGGCACAGGAGGATCACGTGTCGATGGGGAATGCGGCGGGCCTCAAGGCGTGGCAGGTGCTCGCGAATGCGGAGAGTGCGCTCGCGATCGAGCTGCTTGCAGGAGCTCAGGCTGTCGAGTTCCTTGCACCGCTCTCGCCCGGGCGAGGTGTGCGCGAGACGCACGAATTCGTGCGCACGCTCTCCCCCCGTCTCGACGATGACCGTCCACTCACAGCCGACATCGAGGCGGTGGCTGCAGCGATCCGAGACGGCTCGCTCATCGCTGCAGTTGAGGCCGAGGTGGGAGAGCTGGTATGAGCGCGACACGTCCGGTCGATGCCGTCGTCGACGAGCTCTGCGGCGATCTTTCGCGGATCCGAGCACCACGTGGGACCGAGTTGCGCGCCCGCACGTGGGCGACGGAGGCGCCGCTACGGATGTTGCTCAACAACCTGGATCCCGAGGTCGCCGAACGGCCGGAGGAGCTCGTCGTCTACGGCGGTTCGGGCAAGGCCGCGCGGAATCCTCAGGCCCTGCGCGCGATTGTTCGCTGCCTGCTCGAGCTCGGAGCGGACGAGACGCTGCTGGTGCAGAGCGGCAAGCCGGTCGGTGTCTTCGATACGCACGCGGGGGCTCCGCGGGTGCTGATCGCAAACGCGCTGCTCGTTCCGCGCTGGGCAACCTGGGAGGAATTTCGTCGGCTCGAGGCACTCGGCCTGACGATGTACGGCCAGATGACGGCGGGCAGCTGGATCTACATCGGATCGCAGGGGATTCTGCAGGGCACCTACCAGACGTTCGCCGCCGCCGGTGAGAAGCATTTCGGGACGCCTGACCTTTCCGGGCGGACGATCCTCACTGCCGGCCTCGGGGGGATGGGTGGCGCCCAGCCGCTTGCAGGAACGATGGCTGGCGCCGCGATTCTTTGCGTCGAAGTCGACGCGTCTCGAATCGAGCGCCGGCTGGCGACCCACTACCTCGACGAGTCAGCCGCCTCCCTCGACGACGCACTCGCACGGATTCGCGCCGCAGCTTCGGACGGCCGGGCGCTCTCCGTTGGCCTTCACGGCAATGCGGCGGAGGTCGTACCCGAGCTCGCCCGCCGTGGCGAGCACTTCGACCTCGTTACGGATCAGACCGCCGCGCACGATCCACTGACCGGTTACATCCCGGTCGGCCTGTCGGTCGAGGACGCGGCGGCCCTCCGTTCGGCCGATCCGGACGAGTACCTCGAGCGTGCGCGTGCTTCGATTGTGCGACACGTCGGAGGCCTGCTCGAGTACGTCCGTGCGGGCAGCTATGTTTTCGATTATGGCAACAACCTCAGAGGAGAAGCCCGTGAAGGTGGCGTAGAGGAAGCCTTCTCATACCCGGGCTTCGTCCCGGCTTATATCCGGCCGCTGTTCTGTCGTGGAGTCGGTCCCTTCAGGTGGGCGGCATTGTCGGGAGAGGCGGCGGACATCGCGGCCATCGACGCGGTGCTTCGCGACCTGTTCCCCGACGACCCGCTGCTGCAAAGGTGGCTCGAGCTCGCCCCTGAGCGTGTGGTCTTCCAGGGTCTGCCGTCGCGAATCTGCTGGCTCGGCTACGGAGATCGCGCGAAGGCGGGTCTCGCGATCAACGAGCTCGTCCGATCGGGCGACGTCAGAGCCCCTGTGGTGATCGGACGGGATCACCTGGATGCGGGGTCGGTGGCATCTCCATACCGTGAGACCGAGGCAATGCGCGACGGCTCGGACGCGATCGCCGACTGGCCGATTCTGAACGCGCTCCTCAACGTGGCCGCGGGCGCGACCTGGGTCAGCGTTCATCACGGCGGCGGCGTTGGTATCGGCAACTCGATCCACGCCGGGATGGTCGTGGTCGCGGACGGGACCGACGGCGGCGCCGAGCGGCTCGAGCGTGTCCTGACGACCGATCCAGGCACAGGCGTGATGCGGCACGTCGACGCGGGCTACCCGGAGGCCGTGGAGGCGGCGAAGGCGCACGGACTCGAACCGCCGATGCCGCCGCCCGGCCCCGAATGAGCCTCGCGGGCGGTGCCCGCCGCCTGCTCGTCCACGACCTCGCTCAGCTCGCTACACCCGCCGGCTCCGACTCGCCGCTGCGCGGCCGGGCGCTGGGAGAGATCGAGGTGATCGAGGACGCCTACGTCCTCTGCGCGGGTGACACGATCGAGGCCGTCGGCCGCATGCGTGACCTCGCGCGCATGGACAGGGAGGTCGACGAGCTCGATGGGAGCGGCCTCTGTGCGATCCCGGGGCTCGTCGACTGTCACACCCATGCGTGCTTCGCAGGCGACCGGGTAGACGAGTTCGCGCTCCGCGCCGGCGGTGCGAGCTACGAGGAGCTCCACGCTGCAGGCGGAGGGATCATGTCGACCGTTCGCGCCACCCGCGCGGCCGGTGAGGTCGAGCTCACAGAGGCGGTCAATCGTCATCGCGACTGGATGCTGCGCGCGGGCACGACCACGTTCGAATCCAAGTCGGGCTACGGGCTCGATCGAGAGACGGAGCTCGCCTCGCTCCGCGCGATTCTGGCGGCCGGGGGCGTGCCGACGTGGCTTGGGGCGCACGCGGTGCCGCCCGAGTTCCCAGGCGGCGACGCCTACCTCGACTTCGTGCTGGCAGAGGTTCTTCCCGAAGCGTCGAAGCTGGCCGAGGCCGCAGACGTCTTCCTCGAGCGCGGCGCGTTCGCTGAGGCCCAAGCTCGCCGCTACCTGGAGGCCTGCGCGGCATCAGGGCTCGTGCCCCGGCTCCACGGCGATCAGTTCACCGAGCAGGGCGCCGTTCCGCTGGCGATCGAGATCGGTGCCCGCTCTGTCGACCATCTCGAAGCGACCGGCGCCGAGGGCGTGGCCGCGCTAGGCGGGAGCTCCGTCACAGCCGTGCTGCTGCCGGCCAGCGCGCTCTTCCTCGGCCGAGCGATGCCACCCGGGCGAGCGCTCGTGGATGCGGGCGCGATCGTCGCGCTCGCGACCGACTTCAATCCCGGCAGCGCCTTCTGCGAGAGCCTGCCGCTCGTCTGCTCCTTGGCCGCGACGCAAGTCGGCCTTTCCCCTGCGGAAGCGCTGGCCGCGTGCACGGTCAACGCTGCGCATGTCCTTGGACGCGGGGACAGCCTCGGCCGTCTAGCTCCGCGCCGGGCGGCGGACATCGTCCTTCTCGACGCCCCGGATTGGCGCTATCTCGCCTACCACCTCGGCGGGAACCTGGTGAAGGGCGTGATCCTCAAGGGAGCACCGGCGGAGCTACGCTAGACGGACATGCCGACCAAGAAGCAGCGTCGCCGGCAGCAGAAGGCCCGCCGGCACGACTACGAGTACGTCTATGTCGACGACGAGGGGAACGAGGTCGAAGTCGATCCGGACGAGGTTCGTGCCGAGCGTGAGGCAAAGCGCGAGACGACCACCGCCAAAGGAGCGAACCGCAAGCCGGCCACACGGTCGGGGTCACAGCGGACGGTGCAACCGCCTTCATGGCGCCGGTCGTTGCGGCGGGGAGTCATCATCGGGCCGCTCCTGGTTGCGGCGATGATGCTCTTCAACCGCCATGTCCCTCTTGTCCAGCAGGTTGCGCCCGCGGCCTTCCTGCTGGCCTTCTTCATCCCCTTCAGCTACTTCACCGACTCGCTTGCGTACCGCATGTTTGTAAAAAGACAGAAGCGGGCGCAGGACGCAAGGAGGAGCTGAAGTGGCACTTGACATCTACATCCGCGTCTTGGAGACCGGTAACCGCACCGCTGAGGAGTCCACCGAGGCCTATGAGGTGAAGTGCCGCGCGTGGGCCGAGCGCGAGAGCATCGAGGTCGGCGAAGTCGCGGAGGACACGGACGTCTCCGGACGCCACGGGGCTCGCGTACTGGGCACCGCCTCAACCCACCAGTTACGCGCCGACTTGCCTGCGTCTTGAGCGAGGTGACATCGACGGGGCCTCGTTCGCGTTCACAGTCGGCGAGGATGAGTGTCGAATCCGCACCGTCAACGGCGAGGAGATCGTCGAGCGCACGGGACGCGACCCTGCCCCCGCTGCCCCCGCTTCGGACTCCCTCGCCGCAGCAAGGGCGAAGGCCCGGAAGCTTCGCGCAGAACTTGAAAGCGAGGCTCGTGCCGCGCCACATCGACCCACAGACCGCGGCTGGAAATCAGTCGCTGCTCGCACGCGCTGACAGGTACGAAAGAGGGCACATGATCGCCCTCATGAACCTTGAGGTTGACCAGTTCGAGACCCAGCGCGCGGTAGACGCCGCCATCGACGACGTCGTCGACGATCTCCTGATCGCGCTGCCCGACGAGCTGCCCACGAACGTCGTGGTCGCGGCGCTGCGGCGCCTGGCCGACAAGCTTGACAAGCCAGGCGGCTCTCTCGGTTCAGAAGTGGGTTCGTAGACGCGGCGCCGCTCTAGACGTACAGTCGAGCTACGAGCAGAGTCGAACGCATCCGCCTGTTGTTTAAGCGTCGCTCAACCGATCGCGGAGTCGAAGCCAGCACTCAGACGTCGTCCGCCGGCCACGTCGAGCCGCGAAGAAGCGAAGCCATCGAAGCGCTCACTCACACCGGTCGAGGAGCTTCTCGCCCGCCGCGCCGAGATACAGGCCGCCGCCCAGGATGCCGGCCTCACCCCGACTGAGATCGGCGCAGCTCTCAATCGCCGCCCCGATCTACCGCGACCTTTACTACCGATCGAGCGAGTCACACTCCTCGCGATCCTCGGCTACGCCGACTTCGAGGGCCGCGACGAGCTCCTTGCGCAGGTGGACTCTGCCACCGTGGTCGGTT
>Ga0070698_100005713_pt1 | contig 13619 bp, 15 predicted proteins | sample KBSK1502metaG_FD_65477 | JGI IMG/M metagenome (GOLD analysis project Ga0070698, IMG submission 65477) | Corn, switchgrass and miscanthus rhizosphere microbial communities from Kellogg Biological Station, Michigan, USA - KBS K1-50-2 metaG | ecosystem: Host-associated > Plants > Roots >... | reverse complement strand
CCGGCATGATGTGCCACGGCGTTAGGTAACTACGCCCTTCAGCAGGGAGAACTCATGTCTACCGCACAGTCTACGACTGGACGCAGCGCCGCGCCCCCGGGGGCGGCGGCCAACGGGGCCCCCCGTCACCTCGGGCTGGCTCTTTTCGTCATCGCGACCGCGCAGCTCATGGTGGTGCTCGACGCGACGATCGTGAACGTCGCGCTGCCGCACATCCAGAACGCGCTCGGCTTCTCCGGCTCCGGCCTGGAGTGGGTCGTCAACGCCTACGCCCTGACCTTCGGCGGGCTGCTGCTGCTCGGCGGCCGGGCCGGAGACATCCTCGGCCGACGGAACATGTTCATCGCCGGCATCGTCCTGTTCTCGCTCGCCTCGCTGCTCGGCGGGTTCGCCACGACCGAGGCGTGGCTGCTCGGCGCCAGGGCGCTGCAGGGAGTCGGCGGCGCCATTGTCGCCCCGGCGGCGCTGTCCCTGGTCACGACCACGTTCCCGGAGGGCCCGCCGCGCAACCGGGCCATGGGCGTGTACGCGGCGATGAGCATCGCCGGCGCCGCCTTCGGGCTGATCCTCGGCGGCGTTCTCACCACGTACCTGTCCTGGCGGTGGGTGTTCTTCGTCAACGTGCCCATCGGCCTGGCGGTCGCGCTGCTGGCGCCGCGGGTGCTGGGCACCTCCGAACGTCACCGCAGCCGGTTCGACCTGCCCGGCGCGATCACCGGCACCCTCGGGCTCGTCGCGCTGGTCTACGGCCTGTCCAGCGCTCCCCCGAGCCCGGGCCAGGCCACGTCGCACTGGGGCGAGCCCAAGGTCTACGGCTCGCTGGTCGCATTCGCGGTGCTGATGGCCGCCTTCCTGGTCATCGAGGCGCGCAGCAAGGACGCGCTGATGCCGCTGCGGATCTTCCGCGACCGCGACCGGTCGGGGGCCAACCTGATCATGCTGTGCGTCGGCACCGCGATGTTCGGGATGTTCTTCTTCCTGACCCTCTTCCAGCAGACCGTCTGGGGCTACAGCGCGCTGAAGACCGGAGTGGCCTACCTGCCCATGACGGCCATGATCATGCTGATGTCCGGCGTCAGCGCGCAACTGGTCAACCGGATCGGCGCACGGCCGATCCTGCTGGCCGGGTCGACGGTCGCCGCAGGCGGCATGTTCTGGCTGTCGCGGATCACCGAGCACAGCACGTACGTCAGCGGTCTGCTCGGCCCGGAACTGCTCACCGCGGCGGGCCTGGGCATGCTGTTCATGCCGCTGACGCTGGTCGCCCTGGCTAAGGTCAGGGAGCGGGACTCGGGCCTGGCGGCGAGCCTGCCCAACGTCGGCCAGCAGGTCGGCGGCGCGATCGGGCTCGCCCTGCTCGGGACGGTGGCCTGGACCGCTGTCGCCAACAGCGTCAAGAGCCAGGTCACCGCGGCGAGCGCCGCCGCGGCCAGGGCCGGTCACGTGGTGCACGCGAAGGCGGGCGGGGCCGTGCCTACCGCCATCTATCACCACGCGCTGGCCACCGGCTTCTCCCGTGGGTTCCTGGTCTCGGCCGGGATCGCCGTGCTGGGCCTGATCGTCACCATCGCGCTGATCCGGGTGCGCCGCGCGGACCTGGCGGGCGTGCAGAGCCCGATGATGGCCGAGTCCACCGCCGCGGGAACCGTGGCTGAGGCGGGCGCGGAGCTGCTGGCGGACGAGGGTCGTCCGATCGCGGTCGAGGTCGAGGCCGACGCCGGCTAGCTGGAGACGTAACCGGTCGTGGCGCACGCGCGGGCTTTATGCCCGCCGTGCGCCACGACCGCGCCGGCGTCTCACGGTCCGGGGACGCGAACGCTGGTGGCGTGATAGCGCTACCGAGCCTTCACGTAGACGGATCAGCCCCCCAAGTTCCCGGGAACGCGAAACGCTGGTCGCGTGATAGCGCGACTGAGCCTTCACGTCGACGGATGAACCGTCGCGAGCGCCGGGAACGCGAAACCCTAGTCGCGTGATGGCGCGCTACTCATGGTTCGCGCCGGTGCCGGTTACCGGGCCTCGAGAGCTTCCTGGCGGGTCGGGGGGTCGGCGCCGGGGCGCTCGCAGGTGAGCGCGGCGACCAGCCCCGCCCAGTCGAGGATCTCCGCGAGGCCGGCGGCGGTGAGGCCGCCGAGTCGCTGCTCCGCGTCCGGGCCGAGGTGGCCGCCGCGCCACAGCGAGTCCAGCAGGCCGGCGCAGAACGCGTCCCCCGCCCCCACCGTGTCCACGACCCGCACGGGCCGGGCGGGCCGCCGGATCCCGGTCCCGTCCGGGGCCAGGGCGTACGCGCCCTCGCCACCCAGCGTGACCACGACGAGGCCCGGCCCGAGCCGCTGCCAGTCTCGCGCCACCGCCTCGGCGGCGCGGCCGGGATAGAGCCAGGCGATGTCGTCCTCGCTGGCCTTGACCAGGTGGGCCAGCCGGATCTGGCGCTCGACCCGGGCGGCCTCGGCGGCGCGGCTTCCGGCGAGCTGGGGGCGGATGTTCGGGTCGAGGCTGATCGTCACCTTGCCCCTGGCCCGCTCGGCGGCGAGCAGCTCCTCGAGCACGCTGGCCCCCGGCTCGAGCGCCAGGGCCAGCGATCCGGCGTGCACCGCGGCGACGTCCGGCGCGAGTGCCCGGGGCAGCTCGCCGCGGCGCCACTGCCAGTCCGCCGTGCCCTGGACGTAGAAGGAGTAGGCCGCCTGCCCGGCGGCGTCCAGGCTGGCCAGCGCCAGCGTGGTCGGCTCGGCGGCCCGCACCACGTCCCGCAGCGAGACCCCGTTCCCGGCCAGGTGCGCCGCCAGCTGGCCGCCGAGCGCGTCGGTGCTGACCCGGCCGAGCAGCGAGCACGGCACGTCCAGCCGGGCCAGCCCCACCGCCACGTTCGCCGGGCTGCCGCCCGGGTGGGCGCGGTACCGCCCGCCGCCCTCGTCGACGAGGTCGATGAGGGCCTCACCGGCCACCGTGATCACGCGTCCTCCTCCGGGCCTTCGGCCTTCGGCTACTCCCCCGGCGCGCGCGGGGCCGGCCGCCGGTCGTCTCCGGCCGTCCCGGCCGCGGCGAGCGCGAACGCCTCGGCGCCAGACTGCCAGGTCCGGTCCAGCTCCGATCCTTCCGGGTAGCGCTGATCAAGCTCCAGGATGACCATGCCGTGCGCGAACGACCACATCGCCTGGGCCAGGAACGGATCCCCGGCGGCGATGAACCACGGCTCGCCCGCCCAGTCCTCCAGCCCCGGGGTGAGGTCGGCGCGCGGCAGCGGCCCGGTGGTCGCCAGCCGGTACAGGTTCGGGCGGGCCAGCGACTCGGCCCGGTAGGTGGCCAGCACCCGGCCGGCGACACCGGTCCTGGACGGGGCCTCCGGCACCCGCCCGGCGACGCCGGTCCCCGGCGCTTGCGGGTCGGCGACCGCCCGGTGCAGGGCCTCCCCCATCTCGGCCAGGCCGATCTCGATCAGCGCGATCTCGACCGCGCGCTTGCCGGGCACGTGCTTGTACAGGGACGGTGCCCGGATGCCGAGCGCCTCGCCGAGCCGGCGCATGGTGAGCGCGGCCCGGCCCTCGGTCTCGAGCAGCACCCGGGCGGCCGCGATGATCTCAGCGGCGCGGCGCGGCCGCGGGCGCAGCTGCGGTCGGGTGAGCGTCACGGTGACACCGGCGCGCAGCCGTTAGGAATAAAGCTCGAGCCGGAACACCGGGTGCTTGGGGGCGATGGCCTGGATCTCCTCGTCGGTGGAGTCCGGCCCGACGCCGTCGAAGAAGATGCCGACCTCGGCCTTCCACCGGCGGAGGTACCCGCGCAGTATGTCGGTCTTGTCCGCGTCGGCCACCTCGTGCCCCCGGTAGTGCTGGCGCCGCCGGCCGACCAGCAGGTCGAGCTTGCCGTCATCGGCCCGGACGTTGCGCACCCACTCGGTCTCGCCGCGCGGCGCGACGAGGTACTGGCGCCCGTCCAGGGACAGCAGGTTGACCGGCGTCTGCCGGGGCAGGCCCGACTTGCGGCCGCGCACCTCGAGCACGCGGCTGCCGAGGACGCTGATCCCGGCGCGGGTCAGGCCCGCGACCGTCCGGTTGAACACTTGCGTGGTGAACCATCCTGGCTTGCGGTAGTGGCGGTCCGGCATCGTCGCCTGCCTCTCGGGTCGTAGCTAGTCGTAGCTAACTGCGTTAGCTTCAGTGTGAGCTAACGTTGTTAGCCTTGTCAAGACCCCATGGACGCTATACCGGCTGGCGCTGCCCGGCCAGGCTCAGCCGACCGGGACGGCTGCTCCGCATTCCGGGCAGAGGAACGGGCGGCGCTGGGCGACGGCCCGTCAGATGGCATAGCCTACGATCCGGGCGACTGCGCTACCGGCGAAATAGATTATGTCCATCGTGCAACTCCAGACGCCTCAGACCGCTTGCGCGACGCCCTGGACGACGCGCAACCTGCCTTCTGCCAGCGCGGCGATGAGGTTCTTGAGCTTCGCCTCGAAGTCGGGGACGAAGGCCTGCAGCCCGATCGGGCTGGGCGGCAAGGTGAGCAGCGCCCGCATTATCTCGCCCGCTTGGTCAGTGAGGTCGTTCCACTGCTCGATCTCGAACCCCGAGGCTCCGATGGCCGTGCGCAATCCATCGGATGTGGTCAGGTGACTGTATTCGGGCCGGTCGGCCCAGGGCACCGGATAATTGGGTTCGCCGTCCCCCTCGGCAACAATGTCCCACACAGCCAGCCGGCCGCCATCGGCAAGGACCCGGCGCGCCTCCTCGTACATCAGGGCCTTGTCCGCCACGTTCATCTGAACGTGCTGGCTGAACATCACCGTGAACGTCGCGTCCTCGAAAGGCAGGGCCGTGACGTCTCCTTGGCGTACGGAGATCAGGTCGTCGAGCCGGACGAGATGGTTGAGCCACCGTGCGATCTCGCAGTATTCCTCGGTGAGATCCATGGCGACCACGCGGCAGCGGCTGCGTTCGGCGACGTAGCGGGCGGTTCCGCCGATTCCGCTGCCCGCGTCGAGGACCACGTCGTGGGGGGTGATCTCGACCAGGTCGGCCAGTTGGGCGGTGGCGATGCGGCCCATCGTGTGAAAGTCCTCGAGCATGGCGAGGTCCTCGGGCCGAAGGTGGTCGAGGTCTTTCCCGGCGGCTGCGAACGCCCCCTCGATGGCCTGCCGGGAAGCGCCGGTCGAATACTGGGTCTCGATCTGGATGTCTGTCATGGGAACGCCTTTCAGGTCAGAACTACTTGCGGGTACATCCTCCATTGGCTCCGTTGGCAGACGGGTAGCCCGGCTCTTGCGAGGAACAGTACGAAGTCCCGCCTGCGTGGAGCGTCACCCAAAGGTGCCTGCCGGGTGGAATGTCACCGCGTGGGGAGCCCCTCACCCGAAGGTGCTACCGGGCCGGGGGTGCGGCGTCAGGGATCAGGCCCAGATCCGCGTGGCGGGTGTCCTGGACGACCGGTGGGCCGCCTGGTTCAACGGCCTCCAGATCAGCGCCCAGGGCGAGGAGACGGTGATCTGCGGCCTGCTCGCTGACCAGCCAGCGCTGCACGGGCTGCTGACCAAGGTCCGCGACCTCGGGCTCTGCCTGATCTCCGTGCGCCGGCTGGACACCAGCTAAGCCCGCGGCGGCATGCCCGGCGGCCTTCCGCCGTCGGTCACCACAGCGCGCGCCCTGAGCCAGAATTCGCGGCCAGAACGGATGACCAGCAAACTTGGAGGAAGACATGACCGAGTTCCTTGGTACCCACGGCGGCCAGATCGCCGACACTCGTCTCTGCCACCGGCGCCGGCCCGGGGTAATGCCGCCCCAGTCAAGGAGGTAAGAAATGACCAGGTTCCAAGCTTCTCGCCGCGCCAGCACCCAGCCCGGCACGGACCGCCAGCACGCTTAGGAGGAAGGTTGTCATGCAGATTGTCAGCGGCCTGCGCCGGGTCGGCTCGGACATCGTCAACAGCTACCTGATCGTCGGTCAGGACGGCGTCACGATCATCGACGCCGGGCTGCCGGGATACTGGAAACCGCTCCAGGCCGAACTGGCGGCGATGGGCAAGAGCCTCGGCGACGTGCGGGCGCTGATCCTCACGCACGGGGATACCGACCACATCGGCTTCGCCGCCCGGCTGCACCGTGAGACGGGCGTCGCGGTGTACATCCACGAGGCGGACGTCGACCGTGCGCGCCTGAAGGTCAAGAAGCCCAACTCGGGCTGGGGACCGGTCAAGATCGGCCCGCTGGCCGGCTTCCTGTGGTACTCCGCTCTGCGCGGCGGGCTGCGGCCCCGGCCGGCCACCGAGCTGCAGACCATCGCCGACGGTGATGTGCTCGATGTGCCCGGCTCGCCGCGGATCATCCACACCCCCGGGCACACGCCCGGCAGCGTCACGGTGCACGTCCCGGCCGTGGACGCGCTGTTCCTCGGCGACACGATGACCACCCGCAACGTCCTCACCGGCGTCACCGGCCCGAAGCCGGCGCCGTTCACGCTCGAGCCGAAGCAGGCTGTCGCGTCGCTCGACCGGATCGAGGGCGTCGACGCCACCTGGGTGCTGCCCGGGCACGGGCCGGCCTGGGACGGCGGCGTTCCCGAGGCGGTCCGGCTGATCCGCGAGGCAGCCGCGGAATCGCGCAGGTAACGGGCCGCCAGGACGGGTCGCCGGCGCGCACGTCGTCCATGACGCCGTCGAAGCGAGGAACGTAGTCTGGGGATGTGAAGGCCGGAGCAGCGCTGGTGCTGACCGAGGACCCGCAGGACGCGGGCCGGCGGGCCGCACGCGAGGCCCGCGCCGCCCTGGCCGGCGCGGAACCTTCGCTGGCGGTGCTGTTCGCCTCCCCCCACTTCCTCGGCTCGGCCGAGGCCCTGCTGGCCGCCGTCACCGACGAGGGCGGGCCGGTCCCGCTCATCGGCTGCGTGGCCCAGGCGGTGATCGGCAGGGGCCGCGAGGTCGAATCCGAGCCGGCCGTGTCGCTGTGGCTCGCCGCCGGCCTCGGCCCGGTCGAGACGTTCGGCATGGACTTCGTCCGGACGCCCAGCGGGGGTGCCTACGGCGGCTACCGGTTCCCACCGGACCGGACCGGCACGCACCTGATGATCTGTGACCCGTTCACGTTCCCGGCCGGCGAGCTGCTGGCCCACCTGAACGCGCACGTCCCCGGCGCCGCGGTCATGGGCGGGCTGGCCAGCGGCGGGCTGCCGGTGCGGCAGAGCCGGCTGTTCCTCGACGGCCGGGTCCTGTCGCAGGGCGCCGTCGGCGCCCACCTGGCCGGGGCCGAGGTTCACCACCTGGTGTCGCAGGGGTGCCGGCCGGTCGGCCAGCTGTACACGATCACCCGGGCCGACGGAAACGTGATCTACGAGCTCGGCGGGCGGCCGCCGGTGACCCGGCTGCGGGACCTGGCGGCTTCGGCGTCCGCCCGCGACCAGGAGCTACTCGGCCGGGGCGTGCAGCTGGGAATGGTCATCGACGAATACCGGGCCGAGTTGCATCCGGGCGATTTCCTGATCCGCGGCGTTGTCGGCGCCGACCCGCAGTCCGGGGCCATGGTGGTGGGCGAGGAGGTAGAGGTGGGCCAGTCGGTCCAGTTCCACGTCCGGGACGCCGAATCGGCCGACGAGGACCTGCGGCGCACCCTGGAGCGGGAAGCCGCCTCGCTCGGCGGCCGCCAGCCCGCCGGGGCGCTGCTGTTCACCTGCACCGCCCGGGGGTCACGGCTGTTCTCCGGGCCAGACCACGACGCCGCGCTGCTGGCGAAGGAATTCGGCGGCATCCCGGTGGCCGGGTTCTTCTGCGCGGGCGAGCTCGGACCGGTCGGCGGCAAGAACTACCTGCACGGCTTCACCGCCTCGATCGCGCTGTGCCCGTAGCCCGCCGTTCCCGGCGGTCAGCGTCTGGCCGGCCCAGGATGGTGCCCCCGGCGCGTGATCGCGCGCGAACGCAGCCTCTCCCCCGCGCCGGGGCTACGCGGTCACCGCACATCACGAAACATACGGGTCGCGCGGGCTCGCGCTGAGAGAGAGCATGGTGCCAAGGGCGGTCGGACACGACGCGTCCCGGGACCAGATCGTGCACCGGAAGCGGCATGGGGTGATGAAGGTGAGTGTGGACGAATTCCCGGCTCCTTTGACAGTGGTGGGCCGCGGTGCGGTGTTCGTAGAGCACCGGCTGAAGGTTCCGCGGGTAGCGGAGTCGGCGTACATCGCGCCGAACGCGGTGCTCGCCGGCGACGTCACCTTGGGCCCGCACAGCCGGGTGCTGTTCGGCGCCGTGATCACCGCTGAGGGCGGCCCGGTGGAGATCGGCTCGAACTGCGTGATCATGGAGAACGCGGTCATCAGGGGCGTGCCGGGCCAGGAAACCCGGGTCGGTGACGACGTGCTCGTCGGTCCGCACGCGCACCTGACCGGCTGCGTGATCGAGGGCGGCTCGCGGATCGCGACCGGCGCCACGGTGTTCAACGGCGCCCGCATCGAAGCGGGCGCGGAGGTCGAATTCAACGCGGTGGTCTACGTCAACACCGTCGTCCCCGCCGGCACGGCCATACCGATGGGCTGGTTCGCCGGGGGGCAGCCCGCCGAGCTCGTGGCGCCCAGTGACTGGGAGCGGATCCGCGCCATCATGGGGCCGCTGGACTATCCGGGCACGGTGTTCGGGGTAGGCGCCACCGACACCAGCCTGCGGATGTCCGACGTCGCCCGGCGCTACGCGCGAGGACTAGCCCTGCACCAGCGAGATCACGTCCTCCCCGACGAGCGCCACACGCTCGTCGGGGAGGAGCCGCGCTAGGCGGCGACCAGCCGCTCGCCTCCGGTCAACATGATGCCCTCAGATGAGCGGAGGATTAGGGATGGGCGCGTCGTTGAGCTGCTGGTCGATGTCGACGAAGATGGCGCCGTCTTCGATCTTGCACGCGTAAAGGGGCGCGGGGCCGCTGGCAAATGGACCGACAGCCTGGCCCGTGTCCAGGTCGTAGCGTGACGCGTGGGCGCCGCAGACCAGGGTGTCATCGTCCTGGAGGGTGCCCTCGTTCAGGGGCTGGCCTTGGTGGGTGCAGGTGTTGTGGATCGCCCTGACGTCGTCGTCATCGAGGCGGACGAGGCAGATCGGTTCGCGGAGCTCGTCAACGAGCATGATGTCGCCGACCTCTAGGTCGTCGAGGTTCGCGACGACTACGAACGCCATGGCTATTTCCTTCCGTTTGCGGGCCGCCGGGGCGCCGGCAGGCTGCCGCGCACCTCGATCCAGCCGTTGCGGACGCGGGTGGGTAGCACGGGTTGCGGCTGGTTGGCTGGGCCGCGCCGGACGGAGCCGTCGGCGAGCGAGAACTGGGTCCCGTGCAGCGGGCACGTCACGGTCAGGTCTGCCACCGTGCCGCGGCTGAGCAGGCCGCCGCCGTGGCCGCAGACGTTGTCGATGGCGTAGAGCCTGTCGCCCTGGCGGTACAGCAGGACCTGCCGGCCCTCTGCCTCCACTGCGGTCGGTGACTTCTCCGGCAGGTCGGCCTCTGGCAGCGCGCGGGTCCACCGCCGCGGCCCGATGGTCCATGCCACCCGGTTGACCATCACGCCCTTGGTGAAGACGAGATGACCGCCGATGTAACCGGCCGCCGCCGTGACCGCGAGGCCGGCCGCGCCCAGGGCTCGTGCCGTGCCGCGGTGGCCGGCCAGGCGGGCGCCCAGGGAGGTACATTGCAGCCCGAGCGCCGCGGTGTTGAGGATGCCGTGGAAGAGGCCGACGCGGCGGTCCGTGTCGTCGCTGACGGTCCAGTCGGTGAGCCCGGTCAGGGCGGTCGCGCCCGCGGCGAGGATGCCGGCCGCGCTCAGCACGCCCGCGGCGTCCATTCCTCCCTGGTCATCCTGGCCCCGGTCCGTGGCGTCCAGCACCATTACGCCCGTCCACAGCCCTATGGGCAGGTCACTGAGCGCCGGGTGTATCGGATGGCCGAGCCAGCGACCGCCGTGCATCAGCTCGAGGAGGAGGTTGCCCTGGTACCGTTCGCGAACTGGCGCGAGCCAGGCGGTGAGCTGGTCGTTGAAGGTGCGGAGCCAACCGAGCCCGTCGACCCAGGCCAGGAGGTCGCCGTGCCAGGTGACCAGCCACGTGGCAGTGCCGGGAGGGTCGGTAGCCGACTCGGTCTTCTGGCCGGCCGCCGGCGCATCGTCGGCCTGGCCGCTGCCTGTTTGCATCCGGTTCCTCCACGTGGCGTCGGCTGTGGTCGGGTCCCGAAGAGAGCCTTCCCACTCTTCGCTCATTGTGCTCGTCCGTCACCGCGCTACCCGGCTCGCTTTGGCACACCAGCGGCGAGCGCATGGAAGGGCCGACCGGCGGGTAACTCCTGGCCCGGCTGGCGACGTCGGCTAGCTGCCGTGTTCCGGGATCAGGTCTTGCGAGCCACTCCGGCCCACAGGGCCGCCGGGCTGGCCGCCTCGGCCTCGGTGGCGGGCCGCCACTTCGACGCCTGCACCATCCCGGGCTCGACCAGTTCCAGCCCGTCGAAAAACGTGGCCACCGCCGGGCGGTCGCGGAAGGTGACCTTCTCGGCCATCGTCGCGTTGAGGCTGTCGGCCATCTTGGCCATCGCCGCTGCGTCGATGTCCTTGGCCGGATGTGACAGCGCTAGGTAGCTGCCCGGCGGCACGGCGTCCAGCAGCGTCGCCACGATCGCGTACGGGTCGTCCTCGTCACCGAGATGCTGCAAGATCGCCATCAGCAGCACGGCGACCGGGCGGCCGAAATCCAGCAGCTGCGCCGCGCCGGCCAGTATCTGCCGCGGATCGCGCAGGTCAGCGTCGATGTAGTCGGTGGCGCCTGCCGGGCCGCTGGCCAGCAGCGCCCGCGCGTGGGCGAGCACCATCGGGTCATTGTCCACGTACACGACCCGGGATTCCGGCACTACCGACTGGGCGACCTCGTGGGTGTTGTTCGCCGAGGGAATCCCGGTCCCGATGTCCAAGAACTGGCGTATCCCCACTTCCCCGGCCAGGAAACGCACCGCCCGCGCCAGGAACGCCCGGTTGGCGCGCGCGGACAGCGCGATGTTGGGGAAGGCCTTGATCGCCTGATCGCCCGCCGCCCGGTCGGCGGCGAAATTGTCCTTCCCGCCCAGCCAGTAGTTATACACCCGCGCAACGTGCGCCACGCTCGTGTCGAACGGCGCCGGCCCGCCATTGCCTGACCCACCGCCACGGTTCCACTGGCCTGCCATCGACCCGCCTTTCCCGGGGCACCGCCCGCTGTCCAGGTAGCCTATCGCCGCCTTCAGCCAGCATTGATAGCGTTTGCCTCGGCCTGATCGCAACCTCGGAGGCTGGCATGGCTGGTGACCGCGCGGGGACCGCGCCCGGAGCCTTCGCCGACGTCGAGGCGCTGCGGTCCTGCTGGCATCCGGTGGCGTTCAGCCACGAGGTGGCGGACCGTCCAGTCCACGCCGACCTGCTCGGGCAGCCCCTGGTCTTGTGGCGAGGAACCGACCGCGGGGCCCGCGCCAGCCTGGATCTATGCGTGCACCGCGGCACGGCGCTGTCGCTCGGCTGGGTCAGCGGTGACGAGCTGGTCTGCCCGTACCACGGCTGGCGGTACCGGGCCGACGGCCGCTGCGCGGCGATACCGCAGCTGGAAGACCCCGGCCGGGTGCCGGCGAGGGCCCGGATCCCGGCGTTCCGCTGCCAGGAACGGTACGGCCTGATATGGGTGGCGCTGGCCGAACCGCGCTGGCCGCTACCCGAAGTGCCGGAACTGGAGAACGACGACTGGGCCACGCTGACCGCCGGGCCGTACCGCTGGCGATGCGACGCGGCCCGCCAGGTGGAGAACTTCACCGACTTCGGGCACTTCCCCTGGGTGCACCCGGGGCTGCTGGGTGACCCTGCCCGGCCCGTGGTCCCGCGGCACGAGGTCAGCACCGACGGCCACATGCTCCGCTACCAGATCGTCCGGCCGGAGGCCGCCAACAGCGAAGAATTCCCCGTGTTCGGCAACGAGCAGGCCGACCCCCCGGAGCGGCGCAGCCGGTACGAGCTGCACCTGCCTTACACGATCGCGCTGCGGCTGGGCTGGGGGGGCCGGCGCGGCATGGTGTACCTCTTCGCCTCCCAGCCGGAGGCAGCCGACCGGTGCGCCGGGTACGTGGTGATCGGCCGGAACTACAACCTGGACCAGAGCGACCGCGTCCTGCGCGAATTCGAGGACACCATCTTCGGCCAGGACCAGGCCGTCGTGGAATCACAGCGGCCCGAGCGGGTCCCGTTCGACCTCGCCGCGGAACTGCACCTGAAGTTCGACGCCGTAGCGGTCGCCTACCGCAAGGCCATGCGCGAACTCGGGCTGGCCACCAGCGACCCGGTCACCGGGTGATGACGAGCTCGTTCCGGCCGGTCGTCCTGCGCGACGGCGCGGGCATCGACGATCCCCTCGACGTCGTGCTCGACTTGCTCACGGCGTGGCGGCAGCCGGACATCGGCGGCCCCTCGGGGCCGACGGGGTTCGGCGAGTCAGACCTCAGGCTCGCGAACCGCAACGGCGCGCGTATCTCATCGGCCCAGATCGCGGCGATCCTCGCGCGGCGCGAGGCGATCGAGCGTGCCCTCCGGGCGATCGGCGCCAATGCTTCGCTGGCCGGAGCGGCGGGCTCGGTGCCCTGGCTGCCGCTGCGGCAGCTCTTCGAGGCGTTCGCCGACATCCGGGGGGTCGGATTGTCGAAGACGACCAAGGCGCTGCACCCCAAGCGCCCGGCGCTCATCCCCATGCTCGACAGCATCGTCCAGAAGTACCTGGCGGACGACGATCCCGGAGCCCGGGCTCCGTTCGCCGACCGCGCGCTCGGGCTGGTCGCCGGGTACCAGCGCGACCTGCACCGCAATGGGGCGGGGGTACGGGAGATCCGGCAGGAGCTCGCCAGGCGCGGTTACCGGCTTACCGAGGTGCGAATCCTCGATCTGCTGATCTTGTCCGTCCAGATGGCGACCTGATGCGTCAGGTGATGACCCTGACGTTTTCCGCCTGGGGTCCCTTCTGGCCCTGGGTGATGTCAAACTCGACCTTCTGCCCTTCCTCCAGGCTGCGAAAGCCGCTACCGGTTATCGCGCTGAAGTGCACGAACACGTCCGGGCCGCCCTCCACCGCGATGAAACCGTAGCCCTTATCACCGTTGAACCACTTCACCGTGCCCTGCGCCATCTTGACCTTCTCCGCTGCGGCTGCGCCCCGCCATGGCGGCCGGGGTCCGCGCTGATTCCCGCGATTGCTATAGCCAGCCTGTCACGTCAGGCGCGGGGCGCAAGCCGTGGGGCTGGTCACGGGTGCCAGGCGGCGAGAACCACCCCGCCCGGCGGTGGAGCTCCCACCCTACCTACGGCGAGATGCCTGAGAACCAGCCGGGGCTACGGCAGCACAAGAAGGAACGCACCCGGCAAGCGATACCGACCTGAATGGTCAGCTGTGGAAGGACTGGGGGCCGAAGCTGCGCGGCTGGTCAGCCGGGCGCCGGGCATGGTGTTTAATGGGTGCTGGTTGTAGTCGAAATTCGTTACGTGTACCCGCGCCTGCGAACTTCTGACAGCGGACGCCACGAGTACACGGCCAGGTCCTTCCCGGCAGGCTGGCGGTCGCGCTAACCCGGCGGGCACGCACGTGCCCCCCGAACGATCGTCTGCACAGG
>Ga0070698_100005711_pt1 | contig 13621 bp, 12 predicted proteins | sample KBSK1502metaG_FD_65477 | JGI IMG/M metagenome (GOLD analysis project Ga0070698, IMG submission 65477) | Corn, switchgrass and miscanthus rhizosphere microbial communities from Kellogg Biological Station, Michigan, USA - KBS K1-50-2 metaG | ecosystem: Host-associated > Plants > Roots >... | reverse complement strand
GCGGGATTCACGGTGAGACGGACCTCCTGCGTGACAGCGGCGGATAGTAGCGCAGGAGCGACCGACCGGTGATCCCCGGCCATGGCGGCAGGCCTGCAAGCTCGAGGATCGTGGGCGCCACATCGGCGAGGACGCCATTGTCCAGGGCGTGGCCGGCGACCGCCGGGCCGGCGATCACGATGGGCACCGGATTGAGCGAATGCGCCGTGATCGGGCTGCCGTCTCCGGTACGGAGCGCGTCGGCATTGCCGTGGTCCGCGGTCACGATCAGCAGCGCAGAGGTCGCCGGGTCATCGATGTCCAGCGCGGCGGAGATCCGGCCGAGGCAATCGTCGACCGTCTCGACCGCCCGGATTGTCGCGGCCCAGACCCCGGTGTGGCCGACCATGTCCGGGTTCGCGAAGTTGGCGGCGATCACGTCGTAGTCGCCCGACTCGATGCCAGCGACGACGGCATCGGTCACGCCCGCTGCGCTCATCTCCGGCTGCTTGTCGTAGGTCGCGACCTTGGGGCTGGGCACGAGGACCCGATCCTCGCCCTCGAATGGCGCCTCCCGACCGCCGTTCAGAAAGTACGTCACGTGGGCGTATTTCTCCGTCTCGGCGACGTGCAGCTGGCGCCAGCCCGCGCCGGCAAAGGCCCCGGCAAGGCAGGGCACGACCTCCGGCGGAAAGGCGACCAGGACGGGCAGGCCCGCCTCGTACTCGGTCATCGTGACCACGAGCAGGTCAGTCGGCGCAGGGCGCCCGTCGGGAGCAGCTCGATCGAACCCTGTGAACACCGTGTCGGCAAGCGCGTGCGTCAGCTGCCGCGCCCGGTCGGCCCGGAAGTTGGCATGGACGATCGGCTCACGGTCGACGAGGGGACCGTCGTGGAGGCCGGCATCCGCGTCTGGCTCGATCACGGTCGGCCGCACGAACTCGTCGGACACGTCGCCCGCATACGACCGCGTGATCGCCGCCACGGCGCTCGGGGCGTGCTCCCCCACCCCGTGGACGATCGCGTCATAGCCCGCCTCGGTGCGATCCCAGCGCGTGTCGCGGTCCATCGCGTAGTAGCGCCCGCCGACCGAGGCGATGCGCGCATCTGGGTGGGCGTCGCGGAGCTGGGCATCGAGCGCGGGCACGAACTCGTGGGCTGACCTCGGCGGCGTGTCGCGGCCATCCAGCAGGGCGTGCAGCCGGAACGCCGGAACGCGCTCCCGGCGTGCCAGCTCGGCGAGGGCCACGATGTGCCGGTCGTGGGCGTGGACGCCGCCCGGCCCGACGAGCCCGACCACGTTGAGGCGGCCGCGGCCCTCGCGCGCACGCCGGCACGCCGCCACGAGCCCGGGTCGCTCGAAGAACGAGCCATCGGCGATGGCGGCATCGATCCGCGGTAGGTCCTGGAGCACCGGTCGACCCGCGCCGATGTTCAGGTGGCCGACCTCGGAGTTGCCCATCTGCCCCGGCGGCAGCCCGACCGCCTCGCCGGACGCCTTGAGGCTGGCGTGTGGCCAGCGCGCCAGCAGGCCGCGCCAGACCGGCATCTCCGCGGCGGCGATGGCATCGGTCGCGGGATCGCCGCCGATGCCGAACCCGTCGATGACGACCAGGACGATGGGCCGAGGGCGCCTCTTCGCGGCCACTCGGTCAGGCGGCAGCGGCTCGCGCCGCGGCGGTCAGGCCGGCGCGCGCCACGATCGCGGCCATCTCGTCGGGTTTGAGCGAGGCGCCGCCGACGAGCGCCCCGTCGATGGACGGCTCCGCCATGAACTCATCGATGTTCGACGAAGCGACGCTGCCGCCGTACAGGATCGGCACGGCCTCACCTGCATTCGCGAAACCGATCGCGGCGAGGGTCGAGCGGATGGCGGACGCCATCTCTGCCGCGTCGACACCGCGGGCATTGCGACCGGTGCCGATCGCCCATACCGGCTCGTAGGCGATCGTGAACCCGAGTCGATCCTGCGCGACCAGGGTGGCGGGGTCGGCCGCGGCGAGGCAGCCGCGCAGCTGGCGATCGACCACCTCTCGTGCCCGACCGGCGTCGCGGTCGGCGAGCTGCTCGCCGACGCACAGGATCGTCCGGAGGCCCGCGCCACGCGCCGCAAGCAGCTTCCGCCCGATGACCTCGTCGGTTTCGCAGGCGTCGCGCCGCCGCTCGGAGTGGCCGACGATCGTCCACGTGGCCAGCCCGGCCAGCATCGGCGCAGAGACGGCACCGGTGAACGCGCCCGCTGTCTCTTGGTGAACGTCCTGCGCACCCACCTCGACCCCGCTCCCATCCGGTGCTTCGACGCCGGGGTCGGCGAGCGCATCGCGAACCGCGGCGAGGCAGACGTAGGGCGGGCAAAGGACGCGGACCACGCTATCGACGCGCGTCCGGCCGGCGATGGCGCGGGCGAGCTCCCCGGCGTCCGCCGGGGTCGTGTGCATCTTCCAGTTGCCCGCCACGATCACCGGTCGCATCGGCCGAATCATGCCAGCGCGAGACGCTCGATCCGCTCGAGCGCCCGCTGGACTGCCGAGCGGTGCATCGCGAGCCGGTCCGCCAGCTCGCCGAGCGTTGCCTCCGGGGTATCGCGCCGGGCTGCGGCGACGGCTCGGACGGCCGGCGATTCCCGAGCCAGGCGGCCGTCGTCCGCCAGCGTCGCGATCGCCTCGAGCTGGCGGCCCGCCGCGCGGACCGTGCGCACCAGGTTCGCCGACTCGGCATTGATCACCCGGTTGAGCTCGCCGCGCAGGGTCCGGGCGACCTGTCGTGTCTCGATCTCCAGAAGGCTCGCCCCGGCGCCCATGCGTCGGAGCAGGAGCTGGACGTGCTCGGCGCTCTTGAGCGTGACCACACCCCGACCCCGGCGGAGCCGCCAGCCCGATGCGAGCCCGGCATCGAGCAGCCATCCGTTCAGCCGGGCCGCCTCGTCCGGCGAAACCACGATCTCGAGGTGGGTCCGGCCGTTGACGAGGCTCAGCGAGCCGCGAGCCAGGAACCTGCCGCGCAGCCAGGCCAACCGGCAGTGCTCCGGCCGGCTCGGCCAATCGAAGGCGATCGGCGGGGTCTCGCCACCGTGCCGCGCGAGGCGCACGGCCAGCCGGGCGAGCGACGCGTCGCGCCAGCGGTCGCCGAGGTCGAGGCCGGCCCGTTCCGCCTCGCGATCGCACTCGCGGGCAGGGTCGATGCCGGCGAGCTCGGCGCGCAGGGCCTGGACGAGGTCCCGCTCGGAGCCGGCCACCTCAGGCGGTCCGCGCGATCCGCTCGCGGCGCACGGCCGGGCCCTCCCGCTCGATTGCGCGGAGGATCGCGGTCGCGAGCCGTTCCGGATCGTGGTGGTGCGGCTCGTCACGACTCGCGACGGCATCGGTCGCGAGGTGCGGCGCCGGCTCGACCGCCGGTGGCCAGCGCGGCTCGACGGCATCCGCAGGCCACGGCGCGTCCTCGCCATCGAACCGGTCGTTCGCGATGACCAGGTCGACGATGTCGGGCTGCGTATGGGCGATGAGCGCCTCGACGTGGTCGGCCAGGTCGAAGCCTTCGGTCTCGCCGGGCTGGGTGGCCACGTTGCACGCGTACACGCGGATCCCCGGCGCATCGGCGACCGCGCGCCGGATCGCCGGGATGAGGAGCACCGGCAGCACGCTCGTGAACAGGCTGCCCGGTCCGAGCACGACGATCTCCGCGTCGGCGATCGCCGTGATCGCATCCTCCGCCGCGTCGACCTCGCCGGGCTCGATCCAGACCCGTTCGATCCCCGGCGTCTGCATGATCGTCGACTGGCCGGAGACGGTCCGGCCGTCACGGGTCCGGGCGACGAGGTTGATCGGCGTGCCCGAGGCCGGCACGACCTTGCCCCGCACGGCGAGCACGCGGTTCATCCGCCGCACACCCTCCTCGAAGTCGCCGCCTTCCAGCGCGGTCATCGCCGCGAGCAGCAGGTTGCCGAGCGCGTGGCCGCCGAGACCGCCAGGCTCGGTCGTCACGGGTCCGCCCGCGACGCGGCCGCCGCCCGGGAACCGGTAGCCGAGCAGCTCGCTCATCAGCGGCTCGGCGTCGGCGAGCGCGGCGATGCAGTTGCGGATGTCGCCGACCGGCGGGATCCCAAGCTCCTCGCGCAGGGCGCCCGACGATCCGCCGTCGTCGGCGACGGTCACGATCGCGGTGAGGTTGCTGGTGTGCTCCTTGAGGCCTCGGAGCAGGTTCGACAGGCCGGTGCCGCCGCCGATGGCCACGATGCGCGGGCCGCGGGCGAGGAATCGCTTCTGGTAGATGACGTCGGCGATGGGCGTCTCCTCGTCCTGCCGCAGTGGCTCGGTCAGCGCGTGCGCGAGGCGCCACGCGCCGACGAGGAGCAGCGCCGCGCCGAGCGTGCCGAACACCGCGCCGCGCAGCGGGAACGGCAGGAACTGCAACGTGGCCACGTCGATGAGCGACTGGGCCAGGCTCCCGGGCTCGAGTCCGACCGAGATCTGGCGGAGCACGTGGGCCACCCCGAGGGCGAGCACCAGCAGGCCCGCGAACATGAGCAGGAGCCAGCGCTTGACGCCGATGCCCGGCTGGAGCCAGCGCCGGAACCTCACGTCGTCAGCCTCGCCGCCCTCACTTGCGCTCGAGCTCGCGGTGGAAGACCTCGACCGGCTCGTGGCCCTCCTCGCGCAGCCGTCGGGCGAGCTCCTCGGCGAACACGATCGAGCGGTGCCGGCCGCCGGTGCAGCCGATGCCGACGGTCAGTCGGCTCTTGCCCTCATCGCCGAACGCCGGGATGCTGAACTCGAGCAGGCGATCGATCAGGTCGAGATACTCGGAGGCACCCGGCTGGGCGAGCACGAACGCCCGCACGGGCTCGGTCAGGCCCGTCAGGTCGCGCAGCTCCGGAACGTAGTACGGGTTCTGGATGAAGCGCGTGTCGAAGACGAGGTCGGCCTCGAGCGGGATGCCGAACTTGTAGCCGAAGCTGATCAGCTGGATGGTCATCGTGTCCGGCTGCAGGTCGGCGATTCGCGCGAACAGTCGCTCCCGCAGCTCGCGCAACGGCAGGTCGGTCGTGTCGACGACGACGTCCGCCTCGGCCCGGATGGGATCGAGCAGCCGCCGCTCGAGGCCGATCGCCGCCTGCGTGCTCCGGCCGTTCGCGAGCGGGTGCCGGTGGCGGGTCTCGGAGAAGCGGCGGATGAGCGCCTCGTCGCTCGCTTCGAGGAAGAACACCTGGGGCCGAATGCCGCGGCCTTCGAGCGCGCCGCGCATCGCGCGGTACGCCGTCTCCGCGTCGCCGGCCCGGACGTCGAGGACGATCGCGACCCGCGCGAAGCGCTTGGCATCCTGGAGCACGAGCTCGGCGAAGTTCGGCAGGAGCTCGCTGGGCAGGTTGTCGACGACGCTGTAGGCGAGATCCTCGAACAGCTTCGCCGCGGCGGTCTTGCCGCCGCCGGACAGGCCGCTGAGCAGGACGACGTGCGGGCCGTTCGGCCCATCGAGCTCGGGCGTGGCCTCGTTCATCGTGTCGAGAATAACCGCTGGCCCCGGGCTCCCAACCGGCGTCGTGCCTGCTATCGGCCCGTCCGCCGGATGAACACGATGGTGCCCTCGAACAGGACATACAGGGTCACGCCGAGCACGGTCGGGCTGACGAGGTCCCCGCCCGGCGTGACGACCGCGGAGAAGACGGCGATGCCCAGGACCACGAGCCGCCGGGCTCTTCGAAGGCGCTCCGAGGTGACGATCCCGACCCGCGACAGGCCGACCAGCAGGATCGGGAATTCCATCAGTACCCCGAAGGCGAGGAACAGCGTCGACATGAAGTCGAAATAGCTGCGGATGTTGATGGTGCGGTCGACGCCCTCGGGCACGAAGCTCAACAGGAAGGCTGCGGCGAAGGGCAGGATCACGTACGCGATCGAGACGCCGAGGGCGAAGAACACGAGCGCGGCAGGGATCCAGGGGAGGACGCCACGTCGCTCCGCGGCGGTCAGGCCTGGTGCGATGAACCGCCAGACGTGCCACAGGAGCACGGGCATGGCCAGGATGACCCCGACCACGAGGGCGATCTGGATGCGGATCGCGAAGCCGTCGCCGAGCTCGATCTGGATGAGCTTCACGTCGCCCGGAAGCTGCGACTTGAGCAGCTCGATGATGGGCTCGCCCCAGGCAAACCCGACGCCTCCGCCGACCAGGATCGCGAGGATCGACCAGATGATCCGGCCGCGCAGCTCGGCAAGGTGCCCGGTCAGGGGCATCGCACCGAATGGGGCCGCGGCCTCGGCGCGTGGGGCTTCGCTCATCGACGACGGCTCGAGGGCATGCGCGCCACGATCACGCACACGGCGGGTTGGCCGCGGCGTGAGCTACGTGCGGTCTGGATCGCTCGCCGGCTCGGCCGGGGCGGCCGACGCAGCCGGAGTGGAGGCAGCAGGCGGGGCCGGCTCAGCCGCGGACGCCGGAGCGGCCGGCGCCGTCGGTTGCGCTTCCGTCGGAGCTGCCGGTGGGGGCGTGTCGAGCTTGCCCGCGTCCGACAGGTCGGTGGCAGCCTTGCGGAACTCGCGAACGCTCTTGCCGAGCGAGGAGGCGACGTCGGGAAGCTTCCCCGGCCCAAGCACCACGAGCGCAATGATCAGGATCAGGATGAGCTCGCCAGGGCCGATGTTGAACGGCATTGTTGTCCTTCTGGCGCCGCGGCATTTCGGCCGCCGGCGGCCGATTTACGGTAGCACAGGGAGCCGTTCGGACCAGTCTCGAGCGGCTGCGGCGACGCGCTCCTGGAAGTCGCCGCGGACGCCGACGCCGCGGGCGCCGTCGCCGTCCTCGAGCGCCGCCGAGGCGATCCCGCGCGAGACGTTGACGATGAGGCTGCCGCCGGGCCGTGTCGGCGACCTCCCGGCAACAGGACCGTGGACGAGCACCGGCTCGATGCTCCCGCCCTGGGCGCCGATGCCGGGGACGAGGAACGGCAGGTCCCGGGCGATGGCCCGGATGGCGCGCAGCTCCTCCGGCGCGGTCGCACCCACAACGAGGCCGACCGTTCCGCCCGGCCCCCAGCTCGCGACCTCTCGGGCGACCCGTGCCCACAGCGGCTCGGATGGCGCGGCGAGGCTGCCGTCGTCACGCTGGTGGGTCGCGATGCGGAGTGCCTGGAAATCGACCGCGCCCGGGTTCGAGGTCCGGCACAGGACGTAGGCGAACCGGTCCGGACGCTCGAGATAGTTGATGAGCGCCTCCTCGCCGACGTACGGGTTGACCGTGACCGCGTCGAATCCGAGCGCATCGAAGTACGCCACGGACTGGCGGGCGGAGGTGACATCGATGTCGCCGCGCTTGCCGTCGGCGATGACGGGCACGTCGGCTGGGATCCGCGCCCGGATCCGCTCCAGGGCGGCAAGGCCGGCGGACCCGTACGCCTCGTAGAAGGAGAGATTGGGCTTGACCGCGGCCGCGAACGGCACGGCGGCCTCCACGACGAGCTCCACGAAGCGCTCGATCCCGGCGAGGTCCTCCGAGAAGCCCTTCGGCAGCGCCGTCGGCACGGGATCAAGGCCGAGACACAGGACGGTGCCGGTGGCCGCGCTCCGGGCGGCGAGACGGTCGAGGTATGTCGAGCCTGCGGCCTCGCTCACGGGTTGCCGGAGGAGCTCGAGCCGGTCGCTTCCGGGGTGGCCGCCGGCGTGGGCGTCGGCATCGCCGGCAGCTGGTCGGCTGGGATGAACCATTGCGGACGCGACGGCGCGTCGAGGCCCGCCGCGACGGTCAGGGCGATGGGCTGGCCGACCGTCCAGTTCGGGGCCGTCCCGGACAGGGGGATGAGCCACAGGTCGACGACCCCGTGATCGAGCTTGAAGTAGGCGACCGAGTCCATCAGCGGCGACCAGACCGGGCTGAACGACAGCTCGTCGTTGGTGAGCTTGAGGAGCTCCGTGCCGGTCCGCGCGTCGAGGATCACCACGTCCGTGCCGAAGCTCGTCGTCTTCGTTGCCGCGATGTACAGCCCGTCGCGCGACCACGACGGCGCCGTGTAGCCGCCGGTCGTCAGGATGGCGGAGCGCCCGGTCGCGACGTTGTAGCGCGCGATCTGGGGCGTTCCGCGCGTTCCCTCGCGCCCGTTCTTGACGTACAGCACGAACCTGCCGTCCGGCGACCACGCCGGATCCTGGTGGCCCAGGCCCTGGCTCTCGGCAAGGCCGGGGTTGTTCAGCCGCTTGGTCTGGAGGTTCAGGAGCTTGAGCAGGACGTCGCTGTTGGTCGGGTTGGGACCGTCGGTGATGAGCGCCGCAGTCTTGCCGTCCGGCGAGATCGACGGCTCACGGATGAAGAACGACCAGTTCACGCTGCCGTTCCTGTACCGGCCATTGAGGATCTGCTGCGGATCGCCCGAGCCGTCCGCGGCGATGCTGACCAGGCTCGGGACCTGCAGGTTGTAGGTCCGGATCTCGCCGCCGCTGAACGCCTTTCCGTTCCCCCCCGTCGTGTGCACGTAGTACACCGTCGAGCCGTCGGGCGACCAGGCCGGCATCGAGTCATGACCGCTCGAGGTCAGCTGCTTGGCCTGGATGCCGGACTGGACCCAGATGTTGCCGTCCTTGGCGTACAGGAGCGTGCCCGGGACCTGCGTCCGGGGATCGACGATGACGACGTTGGACGGCGTGGCTGTGCGGACCGGGCCGCCCGGGTTGCTCGGCCCGGTCGGGCCGCCAGGAACCGTGGGCAGGGAGCCGCCGAGGAGCGCGTAGCTGATCGCGGCCACGATCACGAGGCCGACGGCAGACATCACGGGTGCGACCACGACGGGAAGGCCCCTCCCGCGGGCGGGCGGGGCAGGCTGCGCGGGCGGGGCAGGCTGCGCGTCGTCTCGGGCGCGCGGGTTGGCCTGGGTCATGTCGCTCAGCTCGCCGGCGCCAGCTCGACCGCCGGCCCTGGCCCGACCGCGACCGGCGCGGCGCCGAGGATCGCGCGGGCCTCGGGGTGGCTGCCCGATGGCGCGGCATCGCGGATATCGAGCTGCAGCGACTCGATGCCTCCGAAGCGGCGGCTCATCAGCCGCGCGACGACGTCGATCGAGTCCCCCTCGGCGAGCTCGTTCGACAGCTCGGGCCAGCCGAAGGCGATCCCGTCGAGCACGTCGAGGCGGCGCTTGAGGACGAGCTGGCTGTGGCCGCCGTCGGCTTCGCGGGCGCGGGTCACGGTGAGGCCGAGGACCGCAACCATCGGTTCCGGGTTGCCGGTGCCGTACGGCGCCAACCGGAGGAGGTCGCGATACAGGGCATAGTCGACGTCGGTAGCGCGGACGGCGATGTCGATCGGCTGGGCGGGCACGGGATCCGGCGGCGCGACGGCGGCAGCGAGGGCGAGGAAGCGCTCCCGGAAGGCCGCCCAGTCTTCGCTCCGGATCTCGAAGCCGGCCGCGCCGGCGTGACCGCCGTGGCGGATGAGCAGGTCACCGCAGGCTGCGAGGCTGTCGGCGAGGTGCAGCTCGCCCGCGCTCCGGCACGATGCGCGGACGATCGCGCCAAGATCCGCCCCCACGATCGCCGGCCGGCGGCGCTCCTCCGCCAGGCGGGAGGCCACGAGGCCGACGATGCCGACCGGCCACGGACCTCGGATGATCGTCGCCGGTGCATCGTCGACGGCATCGGGTGACGTGCGCGCCTCGGCGACGGCCGTCCGCAGCAGATCACGCCGGGCGGCATTGGCCGCGTCCAGCACGGCGGCGAGATTCGCAGCTTCCTCCGCGTCGGCGGCGAGGAGCAGCCGGGCAGCGTCGAACGCCTCCCCCACTCGACCAGCGGCGTTGAGCCGCGGCGCCACCGCGAACGCCAGCGATTCGAGATCGACGTTCGCCGGCACGAGGTTGGCCGCTGCGAACAGCGCGGCGAGGCCCGGCCGCGGGTCCGTTCGCAGCAGCTCCAGCCCGAGACGCACGATCGCCCGGTTCTCGCCGAGTACCGGCGCGAGATCCGCGACGGTTCCGATCGCCGCGAGATCGGCGAAGGCGAGCGCGGCGTCGCCGATGAGCAGTCGCGCCACCGTGAACGCGACGCCACTGCCGGCGAGCCGGCGCTCGGGGTAGCCCGCATCCGTTCGGTGCGGGTTCACGATGGCCAGCGCCGCCGGCAGCTCCGCCGGTAGACGGTGATGGTCGGTGATGATCACGTCGATGCCCGCGGCGTTCGCGGCGGCGACCTCGGCGACGCTCGACGAACCCGTGTCGACCGTGACGATGAGCCGAGCGCCCGCCGTCCGCGCCGCATCGACCGCGGCGAGCGAGAGGCCGTGGCCCTCATCGAGGCGTGAGGGCACGTACGGGATGACATCGATCCCGAGCCGCCGGAGCGCGAGCGTCAGGATCGCCAGCCCGGTGATGCCGTCGGCGTCGAAGTCGCCGAAGACGAGCACTGCCTCTGCGCGGTCGCGCGCGCGCGCAATCCGCGCCTGGACGATGGCCGCATCAGGCAGGCGTGCGGGGTCGTGGAGCGAGCTCGCCGCATCGCCGAGGAACCGGCGCACGTCGTCCTCGGCGATCACGCCGCGGTCCGCGAGGATGGCAATCGCGCGCGGGCCCAGGCCCAGCTCCTGGCCGACCGCGAGCAGCGTCGGGGGGATCGTCGTGGGAGTCGGGAAGCGCCAGCGAGAGCGTGGGACGAGCACGGCGTCAGGATGTCACGCCGCGCTGCACCGGCGCTTTCGTCGCGGACCTCGGACGCCGGCCGGTCAGTCGGTCAGGCGGTCGCGCGGCGGGCCGGAGTGGCGAGTCGGCCGCGGCGCCGGTCCTCCCACTCCTGCCAGACGACGAGCAGTGGCGCGGCGTTGAAGATCGAGGAGTACGTCCCCGAGATGATGCCGATGAGCAGGGCGAGCACGAATTCCTGCGTCGCCGAGCCGCCGAAGAGGAGCAGCGTGGTCAGGGTCAGGACGACGGTGAAGCTGGTCGTGATCGACCGGCCGAAGGTCTGCAGGATCGAGTGGTTGACGACCTCGGCGAACGGTTCGCCGGCATGGCGGGCGCGGTTCTCCCGGATCCTGTCGAAGACGACGATCGTGTCGTGCACGCTGAAGCCGATGACGGTCAGCATCGCGGTCACGAAAAGGCCGTCGATCTTCACCCCGAACAGGGTGCCCAGGATGGCGAAGATGCCGACGACGACGATCACGTCGTGGAGGAGCGCGACGAGCGCCGTGACGCCGAACTTCACATCCCGGAAGCGGAGCGTGATCCAGCCGAGGATGCCCAGCGAGCCGACCAGGATCAGGATCACGGCCTGCTGGATCAGATCGGAGCTCACGACCGCGCCGATCGAGCTCAGCTTCGCCTGCTCCACGATCGGGCCGAACTTGGTCTGCAGCGCGATCGCGATATCGCCGATCTCGCCCTGTGTCGGGACGGTATTGGCCGAGCCGGGGAACTGGGTGGGGCCGGGCGCGGCCGTGGCGGCGGGCGTCGGGCTGGGCGCGGGCGTTGGCGTTGGGGCGGACGTGTTCGCCGGCGAAGGGTTCGGCACCGGTCCGACGCCGGCGCTCGCGCCGGGGCTGGAGCTGGTCGCTGGAGACGCGGTGGGGACAGCTGTCGGGGTTGGGATGTCGCGCAGGTCGAGCTTGCTCATCCGGATGTCGATGAAGCCCTGCCCGGTTCGGGTCACCGACGCGTCGTCCTGGCCGAGGGCCACCAGCTCGGACCGGACCTGCTCGGCGGTGACCCCGGGGTCCTTGAACTTGACCGACCACTCCGTGCCACCGGTGTAGTCGATCGAGAACTTGAGCCCCTCGGCCCCGTTCGTGATCGGCGTCAGGAGAATGAACAGCAGTCCCGGGATCGTGATCAGCAGCGAGAAGGCGAAGAACCAGCGCTTCTTGCCGATGATGTCAAACACGGCTCGCCTCACGCCGCAGGCCGCGGGTCGTCGGGCGCGCGACGAACTCGGCGTCGGTCACCCCGAACAGCCACGCCTTCCGCGCCCAGTCGCGGGCCACGACGATGCGCAGGATCGTGCGGGTCACGGTGATCGCGGTGAACATCGAGGCGAGGACGCCGATGATGAGAACCAGTGCGAAGCCCTGGATCACCGACGACCCGAAGAGGTACAGGATCATCGCCGTGATCAGGCTCGACACGTTCGAGTCGAGGATCGAGTTCCACGCCCGGGCGAAGCCCGCCTCGATCGCCTGCGGCAGCGACTTGCCGAGCCGGAGCTCCTCCTTCGAGCGCTCGAAGATCAGGATGTTGGCGTCGACGGCCATGCCCACCGACAGCACGAAGCCGGCGATGCCGGCGAGCGTCAGCGTCACCGGGATCAGGCGGAACAGTGCGTAGACGAGGAGCGCGTAGTAGATCAGCGCGAAGCTCGCCACGGCACCGGGCAGCCGGTAGTGCAGCAGCATGAACAGGATCACGAGCAGGATGGCGATCCCGCCGGCGAGGAGGCTGCTGTCGAGGAACTCCTTGCCCAGGGTCGGGTCGATCGTGTCGCTCGCCAGCTCCTCCACCGGGAAGGGCAGAGAGCCGAAGCGCAGCACGTTGACCAGCCCGTCGGCCTCCTGCTTGCTGAAGCCGGACAGCGAGCCGGATGAGATCTGGACGTTGCCGCCCGGGATCGAGCCCTGGATGACCGGCGCCGAGATCACGACGTTGTCCAGGACGATCGCGAAGTACTCGTTGACGTGCGCTGCCGTCCAGGCCGCGAAGAGGTCCTTGCCGTTGGGCTTGAGCACGAAGTCGACGGTCCGCCGGCCCTGCTGGTCCGACCCGACGCTGGCGCTGCTCAGCTCGCTACCGTCGAACAGGACGCACGGCGCTGACGGCTGGCCCGACTGGGGGCAGACGGGCGCGTTGGTCATGTCCAGCGGCGTCTGACCCTGGGGCGGCGTCATCGAGCTGGGAATGGGCACGAACTGGAGCTGGCCGGTCTGGCCGACGAGCTTGCGGATCGCCGCGGTGTCGCTGATGCCCGGGACCTCGACGACGATGCGGTCGGTGCCGGACGTGACCACGACCGGCTCCGACACGCCCGTCGAGTTCACTCGGCGCTCGATGATCCCCTTGACCACCTCGACGTCGCCGAGCGTCGGTACCTTGCCCCCCGCCGGGTCAACGCGGTACTCGACCTTCAGCCCGCCCTGGAGGTCCAGCCCGAGCTTGGTCTCGACCTTGCGCGGCCCCGTGTCGCCCGAGAGCGCGGGCAGGGACAGGTTCGGCCAGAAATCGGCGACCAGCGCAAGGAAGCCGATGACGGCGATGAGGATGGGGCCTGCTCTACGCACGAGCGCGGATGATACAGGCGCGCGGCACCCCCCGCCGCCAGGCGCCTACCGCCCCGTCAGCGTGTCGTCCGGCGTCGCCATGTGAACTTCGTTCCCAACGCGCCGCCTACCAACACGCTTCCCGGTGCGGTCTACCGGCGCCTGGCGACATCTCCCTCGCACCTGTTCACCGCTTGGGGATCCCATCCCCCGCCCCCACACCTCCCTACCCCTCGAGAGCGGACTTGATCTGGGCGGCCAGCTTCTGGCCGATGCCGGGCACGGCGGCGATCTGCTCGACCGGGGCCTCGCGGACGCGCTTGATGGAGCCGAACACGCGCAGGAGCGCGCCGCGCCGGCGCGGCCCGATCCCCGGCAGGTCGTCGAACTTCGAGCGAACCGACGCCTTGCGCCGCAGGTCGCGGTG
>Ga0070698_100005710_pt1 | contig 13621 bp, 10 predicted proteins | sample KBSK1502metaG_FD_65477 | JGI IMG/M metagenome (GOLD analysis project Ga0070698, IMG submission 65477) | Corn, switchgrass and miscanthus rhizosphere microbial communities from Kellogg Biological Station, Michigan, USA - KBS K1-50-2 metaG | ecosystem: Host-associated > Plants > Roots >... | reverse complement strand
CGCGAGCTGGGGGACGAACCCCGCGAGCAGGCTCGTCACCAGGGGGCCGAAGATGGCGAGCATGCCCGGGAGCTGCGCCATGATGCCAATGTCGAGAGGGCCTCGATGAAGTACCGGCGCCCAGGTCGGAGTCTAGCCGTGGCGGCATGGGACCGGGGAGCCTGGGCTGCGTCTTCATCGGTTACGCGCGTACCGTCTTGGCGCTCGAGGGCCGGGGTGGGCTCTCTGACCGATACCTCGCGCAGGCGAATCCGCAAGCATCGGAGGCATGACGATGACGCGCTCGACGTCGCGGGCCGGGCTCGACCGTCTGCATCAGGCAATGGCGGCTCGCGTCGCCAAAGGTGAGCTGCCAGGCATGGTGACGCTCGTCGCCCACGGTGATGACGTGGATGTCGACACGATCGGCGCGATGGCGTTCGGCAGTAGCGAATCCATGCGGCGCGACACCATGTTCCGCATCGCTTCGCTGACCAAACCGATCCTCGCAGCGGCGACCATGATGCTCGTGGAGGACGGCACGCTGGCACTGGATGAGCCAGTCGACCGGCTGGCGCCGGAACTGGCCAACCGCCGGGTCCTCGAGCGCATCGATGGCCCACTCGACGACACCGTTCCGGCCAGCCGCCCGATCACGGTCGAGGATCTGCTGACCTTCCGCATAGGCTACGGGCTGCTGTTCGAGCCGACCTTCGACCCGCCGTACCCGATCAACAAGGCGGCCAGCGAGCTGCAACTCGTCATGGGCCCGCCGGACCCGCGCACGCCCCACGACCCGGACGAGTGGCTGCGGCGCTTCGGGACGCTCCCGCTGATGTACCAGCCAGGCGAGCGGTGGCAATACAACGCCGGCGCGCTCGTGCTGAGCGTCCTGGCCGCGCGCGCCTCGCGGCAGCCGCTGGAGGATCTCTTCCGGACCCGCATCTTCGACCCATTGGGCATGAAGGACACCGGCTTCTGGATGCCCGCCGAACGCGCCGGCCGGCTGCCGAGCTACTACATGACGAACTTCCAGACCGGGAAGCTCGAGTTGCAGACGCTCTCGCCTCCGAGCGAGTGGACCGAGCCGCCCGCATTTCCGGCCGGCTCGGCGGGCCTGCTCTCGACCGTCGACGACTACCTGGCATTCTCTCGGCTGCTGCTCAACAAGGGCGTCCACGGGGGCGCTCGGCTCCTGTCGGAGCGATCAGTCGAGCTCATGACGACCAACCATCTGACGCCGGAGCAGATGGCCGGCGCCGGGCCCGTGCTCGGCGGGCGCGGCTGGGGGTACGGCATGGCGGTCGCCACCGCACCCGACGAGGTGTCGCCCGTTCCGGGCCGCTACGGCTGGGAGGGCGGCTACGGCACGTCCTGGTTCAACGACCCCAGCCGGAACCTGGTCGCGATCGCCATGACGCAGACCTCCGATTTCCTGTTCAACGGCGGGTTGGCCGAGTTCTCCAGGCTGGCGGCTCATTCATGACCCCGCTCGTCGAAAGGCCAGCAATCCATCGGTGCGCAGCCGCCGTCCCCCGCGGCGCCGTCATAGGAGCCGTGCCGACGCGAACCGCGCACCTTGGAGGCCGCTCCAGTAGGTGAGCGAGGTGGCTAGAAGCGTCGGGCGATCGATGGGGGCCCGGTGAGGGTGTCGCGCATCGGGTTTGGACAGGACGGCGTCGATGCCGAAGACGTGCCACTCCGTGGCGTCGCATGCCGGGTCGCGTCCGCCCCGTGGAGTACGAGGCGTTGACCCGTGGGCGGATGTACCCGGCGCCCAGTGACGATACCGTCACGGCATGGATGCGCGTGCTCAGAGCTCGCGATGGCCCCGCGGGAGCCCATGGGTGTTCGACGGGTTGCTCGCGCTCGGGTTGGCCGGGCTCAGCGTGCAGTTGGTGTACACCTCTGGCGGGCCGGTGGGCGCCCCGGCCTACGCGCTCGCCCTGCTGCACACGCTGCCGCTTGCGCTGCGGCGGCGGTTTCCCTCGGCGGTGTTGGCGACGAGCGTGGCGAGTGGGCTGGCGGTCGCGGCGCTCGGGCTCCCACCGGTGTTTCTCGGGCCGGCCATCCTCGTGCCGGTCTACACCATTGCGGCCTACGGCGACCGGCGCAGCTCCCTTGCGGGTCTGGCCGTGGTCGAGGTGGCCACAGCCGTCGTCCAGCTCACGCCGGGCGCGACCGGCGTGGCGACGTGGCTGGGGAACACGCTGGTCCTGGGTGCTGCCTGGCTGGTGGGCCACTTCGTCCACGACCGCCGCGTCTACGCCGCCCAGCTCGAGGAGCGGACCGCCCAGCTCGAAGAGCGGACCGCACAGCTCGAGCAGGCGCGCGAGGAGCTTGCCCGGCGGGCGATGGCCGAGGAACGCCTGCGGATCGCGCGCGAGCTGCATGACGTGGTCGCGCACAGCCTGAGCGTGATCGCGGTGCAGTCGGGAGTTGGCGCGCACGTCGCGGCGACGCAGCCGGAGGAGGCACGCAAGGCCCTCGCTGCCGTCGAGGCCGCCAGCAGGACCGCCCTGAACGAGCTGCGGCGGCTGCTGGGCGTGCTGCGCGAGGACGGCGAGCCGCCGGGTAGCCGAGCCCCGGCGCCTGGCCTGGCCGCCGTCGACACGCTGCTGACCAAGATGGGCGAGGCCGGCCTCGCGGTGAAGCTGCGGGTCGAGGGAGTGCGGCCGCAGGTGCCGCCCGGGGTGGACCTCTCCGCCTACCGGATCGTCCAGGAAGCCCTCACGAACGTGCTCAAGCACGCCGGCCCGGCACGGGCCCAGGTCGTGATCTGCTACGGCGACCAGGAGGTTGCCATCGAGGTCACCGACGACGGCCGTGGCCCCGCACCCGCGACCACCGCCCGCCGGGCCGGGACTGGCCACGGCCTGGTCGGGTTCCGGGAGCGGACCGCCCTATTCGGCGGGGAGCTCGAGGTCGGCCCCCGCCCCGGGGGCGGCTTTCGTGTCGCCGTTCGGCTGCCCTTCAAGACGGGCGAGCGATGACAACGCGCGTTGTGGTGGCCGACGACCAGGCTCTGGTTCGCGCTGGCTTCCGGCTTCTGGTCGACTCCGCACCCGACCTCGAGGTGGTGGGGGAGGCCGCCGACGGCGCCCAAGCGGTGGAGTTGGCCGGCCGGGAGCGGCCCGACGTGGTGCTGATGGACATCCGCATGCCGGTGCTGGACGGGCTCGAGGCCACCCGACAGATCGGCGCGCTCGACGAGACCGCGGCGGTGCGCATCCTCGTCCTCACCACCTTCGACCTGGACGAGTACGTCTATGAGGCGCTGCGGGCTGGTGCCAGCGGATTCGTGCTCAAGGACATCCCGCCAGCCGACCTGCTCACCGCCATCCGAGTCGTGGCCGCTGGCGACGCGCTCCTCGCCCCCAGCGTGACCCGCCGGCTGATCGCCCAGTACGCCCGCCGGCCCGGCCCCACCCCGGTCTCCACCGCCGCGTTGGAGGTCCTGACCGAGCGGGAGCGGGAGGTCCTGGTCCTGGTCGCCCGGGGCCTGTCCAACGGCGAGATCGCCGGGCACCTGGTGGTCAGCCCGGCAACCTCGAAGACCCACGTCAGCCGGCTGCTCACCAAGCTCGGCGCCCGGGACCGGGCGCAGCTGGTCGCGGTCGCCTACGAGGCCGGCCTGATCATCCCCGGCACCCCCTGAACTGCACGCCTGCGGGTCGACGCAGGTTCCGGTCGTACTCCTGGGGGCCGGGTCCCAAGTGTCATCTGCCGGCCGACGACGGCAGTGCCTCCGGGTTCGTACCTTCGAACCCAGCCAGCGCCCCCGACCTGACCGGCCTCGATGACGAGACCGCTCGGGGGCGGAGGAGGATGGTATGGCAGTCATCACCGTCGAGGGGCTCACCAAGCGCTTCGGTGACGTCGTCGCCGTCGACGACCTCAGCTTCGAAGTCGATCAGGGCACCGTGGTCGGCTTCCTCGGTCCCAACGGGGCGGGCAAGACAACCACCCTGCGCATACTGCTCGGCCTGGTCGCCCCCACCGCGGGGAGCGCCAGGATCCAGGGCGGCCCCTACCGGCAGTTGGCCGCGCCGCTCCACCACGTCGGCGCGGTACTGGAAGCCTCGGGCTTCCATCCCGGCCGCACGGCACGCAACCACCTGCGCGTGGTGGCCATCGCCGCCGGCCTGCCCCGCGCGCGGGCCGACGAGGTCCTGTCCGCGGTCGGCCTGGACCATGCGGCCGACCGCAGGGTGGGCGGCTTCTCGCTCGGCATGCGCCAGCGCCTGGCTCTGGCCGCCGCCCTGGTCGGCGCCCCGGAGATCCTCGTCCTCGACGAGCCAGCCAACGGCCTGGATCCCGAGGGCATCCACTGGCTGCGCGGGTTCCTGCGTCACCTCGCCGACGAGGGCCGCACCGTGCTGGTCTCCAGCCACGTCCTCGCCGAGGTCGCCCAGACGGTCGACCACGTCGTGATCATCGCCCACGGGCGCCTGGTCACCCAGTCCACGCTGGCGGCGCTGAGCACCCGGACGAAGCAGGTCGTGCGAGTCCGCACGCCCCAGGCACAGACCCTGCGGCCCCTGCTGATCGCCCAGGGCATCCAGGCCGATCTGGCCGGTCCCGACCAGATCGTGGCCGCCGACACCACCCCCGAGACCATCGGCCGCGCGGCCGCCGCCGCCGGCATCGTCATCTACGAGATGGGCGCCGATCGCTCCAACCTCGAAGAGGTCTTCCTCGAGCTGACCAGCCCGCAAGGAGGCACGTCATGACCCGACTCGTCCGGGCCGAGCTGGCAAAACTCCGCACCGTCCGCCTCTTCTACAGCGTGGCGGCCGCCATGGCGGCCTTCGGCGCCCTCACCGTGGTCGCCAATGTCACCTCGGCGGGGCAGCAGGGCAATCCCCCGCTGTCCGCGGACGACCTGCCGGCCGTGGTCGGCTCTCCCGCGACGATGCTGGCCGGCGCCGCGCTGCTGCTCGGCATCCTCGGCATGGCCGGAGAGTTCCGCCACCACACCATCACCCAGACCTTCCTGACCACCCCGGACCGCGGGCGGGTGGTGGCGGCCAAGCTCGCCGCATACTTGCTCGCCGGGATCGCCGTGGCCGTCCTCACCCTGGCCGTCACCATGGCTGTCGCGCTGCCGTGGCTGTCCGCCAAGGGTTTGGCCGTGTCCGCCCTCGACGGCGACCTCGGCCGCGTGCTGGCCGGAACCCTGCTTGCCGCCGGGCTGTGCGGGCTGCTCGGCGTTGGCGTCGGAGCGCTCGTCCGCAACCAGGTGGCCGCACTGGTCGGCGTTCTCGTCTGGGTCGTGGTCGTCGAGGGCCTGCTCCTCAACCTGCTGAACGCCCCGAGCCTGGGCAAGTGGCTCCCCAGCGCGGTGGCGGCCGCGCTCACCAACCCGGGCGGAGACCACCTTTCCCGGTGGGCCGCTGCGCTGCTGTTCGCCGCCTACGGCTTGGCCTTCGCCCTCACCGGTACACGCTTCGTCGTCCGGCGGGACATCACCTGACCCTACGGAAGAGGGAGCATGAGGTGACGCGCAGCCAGGCCAGCGACCGCAGGGTCCTACAGGCTGCCGGCGATCGGGTTTCGACCCGCCGGCTTGGCCTTGGGGTCGGCCTGGTGGACGCGTTGCGTCGTCGATCCGCCGCGCACGCCGGTATCCCTTGGGACGAAGTCCCGCGTCCCCAGCGAGGACAGGAACCTCGGAGCGTGCCGTGCCTTCGTCCCCTGCTCGAACCCGAACGCCAGCTTGATGAGGGTCGGCTCGTCCCACTGCCTGCCGATGAAGTTGATGCCGACCGGCAGCTCCCCGAAGACGAACCCCGCCGGGACGGTGAGGTTCGGGAAGCCGGCCACCGCGGCTGGCGTCGAGCTGGCGGTCAGGAAGTGGTCCCCGTTGACGAGGTCGGTCGTCCACGACGGGCTCCCCGTCAGGCTCACGATCGCGTCCAGATCGAACCTGCTCATCACCCCGTTGATGCCGTCCTGCATGAGCTGCTTGGACGTCTGGAGTGCCGCCTTGTACGCAGGGTCGTCCAGCCCGTCGGTCTGCTCAGCCAGCAGGAAGAGCTCCTGACCGAACCAGCGCATCTCCTGATCGGCGTGGGCGTCGTTGAAGGCGATCAGGTCCGCCAAGGTGCGCATCGAGGTGTTGCTCAGCTCCGACAGGTAGGCGGCGATGTCGGCCTTGAACTCGAACAGCAGCACGGTGAACTCTGGGTCGAACACGTCGTTCACGTTCGGGATGTCGGCCGGGTCGACGATGGTGGCGCCAAGCCGGCTCAGCTCACTGATCGCGGCCTCCGCGACCGCGTCGCCCTCCGGGGTGATGCCGAACACGCCCTCGCGATACACCCCGATGCGAGCCCCTCGCAGCCCGTTGGGGTCCAGGAACTGGCGGTAGTCCTTGAAGGAATGACCCTGGCTCTCCGCCGTGGCCGGGTCCCGTGGGTCGACGCCCGTCATGGCGCCCAGCACGGTTGCGGCGTCGGCCACCGTACGGCACATCGGGCCGGTGACGTCCTGGCTGTGGGCGATGGGAACAACGCCCGACCGGCTGGTGAGGCCAAGCGTCGGCTTGATACCCACCACGCCGTTGGTCGAGGACGGGCAAACGATCGAGCCGTCGGTCTCGGTCCCCAGCGTGGCCGCTGCCAGGTTGGCCGACACCGCCGTGCCGGACCCGGAGCTGGAGCCGCACGGGTTGTGGTCCAGCACGTAGGGGTTCAGGCACTGGCCGGCCCGGCCAGACCAGCCGCTTGACGACTGCACCGAGCGGAAGTTCGCCCACTCCGACAGGTTCGCCTTGCCGAGGACGACCGCGCCCGCATCGCGCAGCCCCTTCACGACGAAGGCATCCCGAGGGACCCGGGACCCCAGCAGGGCCAGGGAGCCCGCCGTGGTCTCCATCTGGTCATCGGTGGCGTAGTTGTCCTTGACGAGAACGGGGATGCCGTGCAGCGGCCCTCTCAGGCCGTTGCCGCGGCGCTCCCGGTCGAGCCGATCGGCGATCGCCCGCGCATCCGGGTTGATCTCGATCACCGAGTTGAGCTGGGCTCCTGAAAGATCGATCTGCCTGATGCGCTGAATGTAGGCCTCCACCAACTGGCGAGACGTCAGCGTCCCGGCCCCCATCGCCGCCTGCAGTTCGGCGATGGTCGCCTCCTCCCACTTGAAGGACGGCACGCGGGGGGCCGCCATGCCCGCGGCCTCGGCCATCGCGGCGTTGCCGCCGGCCAGCGCGGTCAGCGCCGGACTTCCAGCGGCCAGGGCTCCGGCCGTGGTGGTGTAGCGGAGGAAGCGCCTGCGATTGAGCCGTCGATCGCCGTCGCGATCTGGATTCGCTGCGCGGTCCATCTGCCCTCCCTTGGGCCGAGATGTGACGGTGATGCATCACATCCCAGTACGCGTAGAAAGGCAATAGCCCAATCAAGACCAACCACCACTGGGCGAAGCCCATTCAGGCGCAGGGCTCGCATCCATACGGGTGCGGGCCGCAGGAGACCGGTCTCCGTCAGACCCTGCCCCGTCTCCCCGTATGCACACGGTGGCCGCGATCTCCTTGCGGTCTCGATCACCGTGCCGCCGCGGATCCGGCGGTCGCGTAGCCTCCACCCCACCAGCTGGTGACCAGCGCCGCGTACTGGTCCGCGGCGTCCTCCCCAGGCGAAGTGCCCCGCGTCGATGATGTCCAGCTTGCTGTTGGGCAGCCGCTCATCGAGGAACGCGGCGTTTGACGGTGGCACCACCGGGTCTCGCGCCCGGCGATGAGGGGAGTCCGCGAGACCGGCTAGGAAGTCTGACTACTGCCACGGCTCGCTGTAGTCGCACCTGCCCCGCGCGGCCATCTGCCGGGCGGCGCGCACCACCTCCGCGCCCAAGGCGGCGAGCTGACCCCCAACCATGTCGTCGCGGACCCGGCCGTCTTCGTCGAACGCCCGCCGGGCCTGGGCCATGGGCAACACCAGCGGCACCGCCCACGCGCGCAGCGCGCGCACGATGAACTCCATGGTGTTGATGGCCTGCAAGCCCTGCGTGCCCCCGGCGGAGGTGACCAGCCCGATCACCTGATCGGTCAGGTACGGCGGGTCGTGGTCGCTGAGCAGGTGCAGCCAGTCGATGGCGTTCTTGAACGACCCGCTCACCGAGCCGTGGTACAGCGGGCTGGTCCACACCATCCCCTGCGCCGCGGCGGTCGCCTCCAGCAACGCCCGTGCCGCCGGCGGCGCGTCCATGCCCGGCCGGAACATGGGCAAGTCCAGCTCGCCTACGGCAAACACCTGGGTCGAGGCGCCCGCCTTGGCGGCGGCCTCCAACGTGATCTGGAGCGCCGCCAGGCTGGTCGAGCCTTTCCGTAAGGACCCGCCCAGCCCGACGACGCGCACCGCGGGCTCCATGCCTGCCTCCCCATTGGTGCGTCCGGATCGAGGCTATCTAGCTCTTGCTATCCGCTGCTGAGTTCGTAGACGCGTACGGCAGCGGGGAGTGCGAGAACATACGGCTCGCGGCGTCCTCGCAACCCCATAGAGGTCCGCCTCGCCGCCGTCGGTAGCGCGCAACCGCACGTAATCGTGTTCTTCCTCTCTCCAGGCGATCAACGGCTGGATCATCTCCATGAGACGAGATGCATCGATCTCCATAGCTCTCGCCGTTCTGGAAGCGGAAGAGGTGCACGTCGTAGCTCACCACCGGATCGTAGGTCCCATACGCCCAGCGGCCAATGGTCAAGAGCGCGCGCCGACCGGCGGAGGCGCCTAATCCCAAGGCGTTCGCCAACGTCACCGGTCCCGACGGCCAGCGCGGCCACCGGCTTGCCGGGTGCGTTGCGGGGGGGGTCAGCACCCCCTGGGAGGAGACTCCGCACGATCCGCGACGACTCTCAATACCTCACGACGAATCGCACCACTGCTCGAGCGGATGAGGAACCAGTAGGCCGCGAAGGCCCACCGTGTCCGCGGATCGGTCGCGAGCATTCGGGTCTCGGTGCTCAAAAGCGTGCCCACTGGGATGGGTTCGAGGCGAAACTCCATCGCGACCTTGATCCATCCAGGTTGTGACCAGGCTCGCAAAGCTCCCACCTCCAGATGGGGCGGTGTCGCCCCTCCCAGCAGGCGCCAAGCCTGGCTGAGGCCCGCGGAGATCACGACGTGCGGTCGCTCGGAGAACAGGACCGGAATGGGCGTCACGTCCAGAAAGGAGCGCCCGGCCAAGGGTTGACGGTTCCTGCCGGCGAGCCGGGCGGGCAGGAGCCGCAGGCCCTCGAGCGCCCGCGCCAGGGGCAGCGCCGACATGGTCACCGGGAGCAGCTGGTCCCAAACCACGATGGGCGGGGCGGCGACGGTGCGGGAGTGACACATGCGATATTGCGGGTCGGGTATCACGTCATCGAGATTCATGACCAGCTCGCTCCTGCCTGGTGCTCCGCAGCGGCCGGCACGGTGCAGCCGACGGCCGGCCCGGCAGTGGCGTCTTCCCCGTCGCCGCCCGCGAAGTCATCCGTCCTGCTCCCCACCGCCCGCTACGCCGGGGTTGCCTCCGGAGCTCCGATCACTCAGGGGCGACGGTCCTGGCTGAGACTTCCAACAGGCTTGGTGGAGAGGTTGGTGCACGACCACCTCCCAGCGTGGACGCGGAGGAAGCACTTCGGCTGATGGTGCCGGGACCACGGCCCCGCCCGCAGGGTCAGGCGTCCGCGTCGCTATTTCAAGGTGACCCTGATGAGATGCAGCGCGGCCGATGATCAGCGGCGACCGTCGGCGGGCCTCCCCTTCACGACGCTTCACCCCCGCGTCGAGGCCTTGTACGATGAGCGCACTCCGGCGGGGTGAAACCAGGCGAGGGAGTGATCCTCGTGCACAGATGCCTCGTGGTTGCGAACCAGACTCTGGGAGGCGCGGAGCTCAGCGAGGAGATCCGCAAGCGTCTTGAAGGGGGACCGAGCTATTTCTATGTGCTCGTCCCCAACACCCGTGCAGTTGACTACTACTCTCTCGCGGCGGCGGCCGGCTCTGTTCCGATGCCCGCCCTGATCACAGAGTGCGCCCCAGCGATGGATGAGGAAGCCACCGCCCGGGCGCAGCACCGGCTGGAGCAGCTCCTGGGCAGACTTCAAGAGCTGGGCGCCAAGGCCGAGGGAGAGCTGGGCCACGCCAACCCGCTCAAGGCCATCAGCAACGTGCTTGCGAGCCGCCAATTCGACGAGGTCATTCTCTCCACCCTCCCGCAACCCGTCTCGAGGTGGCTCAGGATGGACCTTCCCCGTCAAGTGCAGCGCGGCTGCGGGTTGCCGGTGGTGGTCATCACCGCGAGGGGCTGACCGTCCGCTCGTCGGCGTGGCCTCTGGACAGCGGCCTGAGGCGGGGGTTCCGCGCTCCAGCGAGTACCCCACTCCACGTCGAAGGGCCGACGATGCACCTGTGAGAAGCACCAACGTGGGTGGCCGACAAAGCGCCAGAGCTGGTACCGAGGCCGAGTGCTCTCCGGCGGTTTGCGCGCCCGATGGCTAGTAGTCGCGGACTTCGCCTCTTATCCTGGCCGCCATGACCGAGATGCGGTATGCCGGCACGATCGGCGACCTGCTGGCGTCTCGCCGGCGGCGCCGGTTCGTCGGCCGCGCGTCCGAGATCGAGCTCTTTGGGGCCGCGCTCGACTCGGCCGAACCGCCGTTCTCGCTGCTCTACGTCTATGGACCAGCAGGCATCGGCAAGACGAGCTTGCTGGATGTCTTCGCTGATCTCGCGGCTGAGGTGGGCGCCAGCGTGGTTCGTCTCGACGGGCGCGACCTCTTGCCGTCTCCGCCGGCCGTGCTCGAGGCACTGCGCGGGGTTCTACACGTGCCCGACGGAGACGACGCCATCGTGGGGCTGTCCGACACGGGCCGGCTGGTGGTGCTGCTCGACACCTATGAGCGGCTGGGTCCGCTCGACGACTGGTTGCGCTCCCGATTGCTGCCGCGCCTGCCAGCCACGGCCCTGACGGTGGTCGCTGGCCGCGCTCCGCCGAGCTCGCACTGGCGCGCCGACCCGGCCTGGCGTGACCTGTTGCGCGTCGTGTCGCTGCGCAACCTCAGCCCACAGGAGAGCGGGCAGTACCTGCACGCATGCGGCGTGGACAATGCGCGCCACCAGCGGCTCGTCGAGATCACGCATGACCACCCTCTCGGACTGTCGCTGCTGGCCGATGTGGTCGCCCGCGGCGGCGAGGCGGCCGCCGATCCGCTGACCCCGGACCTGGTGGGGACCCTGCTGCGCCGGTTCGTCGAGGTCGTCCCCAGCGCCCTGCATCGCCGTGCCCTGGAGGTGTGCGCGCTCGCCAGGGTCACCACCGAGGCGCTGTTGCGAGAGGTGCCCAGGCTCGAGGATGCGCACGAGTTGTTCGCGTGGCTGCGGGAGCTGTCCTTTGTGGAGTCGGGGCCGGAGGGGCTGTTCCCGCACGATCTCGCCCGCGACGCCCTGGAGGCCGACCTGCGCTGGCGTGACCCTGAGGCCTACAAGCAGGTGTTCCGCGGCGTCCGCGCCCACATTCAGGGCCGCCTGAAGGCCTCCCATGGGCACGAGCAACAACGCGTGATTTTCGACGCGAAGTTCTTGTTTCGTCGCCTTCCTGGCATTTTGTCGCCGGTGGACTGGGACAGCTGGGGTCACCACTACCCTGAGCCGGCGCGGCCGGAGGACCGGGAGTCGATCCTCGACCTGGTCCTGGCGTGGGAAGGAGCGGCGTCGGCGGCGATCGCCGCTCGATGGTGGGAGCTGCAGCCTGAGGGCTTCTTCGTCGTCCGGGGCCAGGACGGCGCGGTGAGTGGCTTTCTCGCCCTGGTGGAACTCACCAGAGTTACCACCCAGGACATCACGGCCGACCCCGGTGCCCGGGCCGCTTGGGACTACGCTCAGCGGCACGCTCCGCCCCGGCCCGGCGAGGTGGTCACCCAGTCGCGCTTCGTCATCGACCGGGAGGCCTACCAGGGCCCCTCCTCGACGCTCAACGCCACGCCGATCCTGACGATGCAGCGCTATCTGCACACCCCCAACCTCGCGTGGGACTTCCTCACGCTGGCCGAGCCCGAGCGATGGGACGACTACTTCGCCGCCGCCGACCTGCCGCGCGCGGGCGGCGCTGACTTTGTGGTGGGCGGCCGCCGGTACGGGCAGTTCGCCCACGACTTCCGTCGGGTGCCCGTGGACGCCTTACTGCAGCTTGTGACCGAACGCGCCCTCGCCCAGGACGTCACGCCGTCCCCGCCGATGGTGCAGCCGCCGCTGCTGGTGCTCTCCCAGCCGGAGTTCGACCAGTCTGTCCGACAGGCGCTGCGTGACCTGCGCCGACCAGACCTGCTGGCGCGCAACCCGCTGCTGCGGACCCGACTGCTACGTGATCGCGCCGGGAGCCAGGAGCCGAGCGCAGCGGTCCTGGAGACGCTGGTGCGCGCGGCAGTGGACACCCTGCGCGAGCACCCTCGGGACGACAAGCTGTTGCGTGCCGTCGACCGGACCTATGTGCATCCCGCCGCGACGCAGGAGCGGGCCGCGGCGGCACTGGGGCTTCCGTTCAGCACCTACCGCCGGCACCTCACTCAGGGCGTGGACCGCGTCGTGGCCTGGCTGTGGGACCAGGAGGTCTACGGCATCACCGAGCACCACTGAGCAGAACTGGGCAGCTTCTGGTCTGGAAACTGAGCATCGTCTGGGCGCAGCCTCCCCGCAACCGAGGAGGTGGCTGCGATGAACACGCAGGTCGGAGACCGCGCGGTGGTGCTCGGCGCAAGCCTTGGGGGGCTGCTCGCCGCCCGAGTGCTCGCCGACGCCTACGGGCGGGTGACGGTTATCGACCGGGACGAGCTGCCCGAGGCCAGCACGCACCGGCGTGGCGTCCCACACGCGCGCCATGTCCACGGGCTGCTGGCGCGCGGGCAACAAGGCCTAGAGGAGCTGTTCCCTGGGCTCACGGCGGAGCTGGTCGCGCACGGGGCGCCGGCCGGGGACATGCTGGCCAACGCGCGCTTGTACTTCAGCGGTCACCGGCTTCGGCAGGCGCACACCGGACTGGTCGTCCTGTGTGCCAGCCGGCCGTTTCTTGAGGGCCACGTCCGGGCCAGGATCCGAGCGCTCGCCAACGTGATGTTCCTGGACCGCCGCGACATCGTCGGGCTTGCCACCACGCCCAACGGTCGCCGCGTCGCCGGGGCGCGCGTGCTTCGCCGGGCCGACGGCAGCGCCGAGGAGGTGCTCAGCGCCGACCTCGTGGTCGACGCCACGGGCCGTGGCTCGCGCACCCCGGTGTGGCTGGACGCGCTTGGCTACGCGCGGCCGGGGGAGGAGCAGGTGCGGATCGGGCTGGGCTATGCGACGCGGACGTACCGGCTGCGGCGCGATGCCCTCGGCGGCGATCTGGCGGTCCTGCACGCCGCGACCCCGGAGCATCCACGGGCGGGGGCGCTCCAGGTGCTCGAAGGCGACCGGTGGATGTTGACGCTGGCCGGCATCCTGGGTGACCACCCGCCAACCGACCCCGACGGCTTCCTCGACTTCGCCCGGTCCCTTCGGTTCCCGGACATCTATGAGACGGTCCGCGACGCCGAGCCGCTGGACGACCCGGTCCCCTTCCGCTTCCCGGCCAGCGTCCGGCACCGCTACGAACGGTTGACCCGGTTCCCGGACGGCTTGCTGGTGATGGGCGA
>Ga0070698_100005709_pt1 | contig 13621 bp, 12 predicted proteins | sample KBSK1502metaG_FD_65477 | JGI IMG/M metagenome (GOLD analysis project Ga0070698, IMG submission 65477) | Corn, switchgrass and miscanthus rhizosphere microbial communities from Kellogg Biological Station, Michigan, USA - KBS K1-50-2 metaG | ecosystem: Host-associated > Plants > Roots >... | reverse complement strand
GAGTCGCGCGGCTTTCCGCGCTGGAGCGAGAACGAACCAGCCGCAGGCTTGGGCAGCACCTGCGTAGCGGGTTCACTGGCTTCTGCTGGCGCTATTTTCTTCCACGCATCAGTGACTTGTCTCCACAGGTCGTCGTAGGACCCGTTGTTGCTGATGATTACTTTCGCGGCGGCCAGCTTTTCCCTTTGCGCGGACTGTGAGTGTACGCGTTGCAGTGCATCTTCGCGGCTTAGTTCGCGTTTGCGGATGAGCCGTTCCACCTGCACTTCCTGCGGTGCATCTGTTACCCAGATGGCATCGCATTTATTGCGCAAATCTGACTCAAGCAGTTTGATCGCTTCAACCACAATGACTGACTGGCTGGCGCGCTTCCCAAGCAGGTCCACCGCCTGCCCTACATAAGGATGGATGATATCTTCAAGTTCAGCCAGCGCCTGTCCATCTGCAAATACAAGACGACCCAGTTTGCTGCGGTTGATCTGTCCATCGTTTTCAAGCAGCCATGTGCCAAACTTATCCAGAACGGGCTGATAACCTGGTGCACCTTTTGCAATGACACGGTGCGAAAGCGCGTCTGCATCAATGGTGTAAGCACCAAGGTGTTCCAACATGCGGCGCACAACGCTTTTACCAGTTGCTATATTGCCAGTGAGACCAATTGCGTATTTTCCGGGCCAGTTACTCACAAAGACTCCGTTCTATGGGATGAGTTCTATTTTAATGTCTTTTGCGAAAATCTCCAATGGATTTTCATTGTTTTCAGAAATTCCAATCTTTGTCTGCGAAATACACGTGCCAGCAAAATGGAGCAGCAGATGTGCCTGTCTTCCTCACTTCGTGATTGCATGTGGAATGAGAGGGTGATTTAATGGATGACCTAAGTTGCCATCTTGATTTCAAAACCGACCTCACCCCGATTCTGATAACTTTTGTCGGGGCGACTCCTCCTCTCCCAGTGGGAGAGGGCAGGGTGAGGTCTTTCGTCGTGATCAGACATAATCTTGGAAAGGTAGCAACTTGAGTTATTTAACTTTTATTTGAAATGTGCCAATTGTGTTGACGCTCTGTATTCTTGCGTGTATGATAACGTGGCCTCAGGTCGGTTGGGCGATCGCGGTCCTGCGTTGTCGGGATCGAGGAAAGTCCGCACTCCATAGAGCACGGCGTCGGATAGCACCCGGGGCGGGGAACCCTCCGTGAGGAGCTAACCTGCCGGATAAAAGGGCCACAGAAACAGACAGCCACCCTCACTCCCATCCCCTCTCCCAACGGGAGAGGGGCGTAGGGGTGAGGGGGTGATGGTGAAAAGGTGGTGTAAAAGACCACCGGCATCTACAGTAATGTGGATGGCCAGGTAACCCCCGCCGGGAGCAAGGCCAAGCAGGGACGAAGTCGTCTGCGGACGGCGGGAGACTGCTCGTCTTCATATGTGCTTTCTCACGCGGTGAGAGAGTCAGTCCCGGGTAGGCCGCACCGAGCGGCGCGGCGACGCACCGCCCAGAGAGATGATCGCACAGTGGCGCCTCGGCGTCATGGACAGAATGCGGCTTATAGACCGGCCTGAGGCCTTTCCATTTATTAACCGTGATGAAATTGCGCAAGCTAGTCCAGTGCATGTCCTGCTTCAAAAAATATCATCCTATCGATGGAAAATACTTTGCCCAAATTGCGGAAGTTTTGGCGCGAAGATATTGGCAGGCGAGGGATTCTATCTTGAATCAATCAAAACGGATCATGACTAAGACCAAACTTTTATGGATGATTGCGTTGGTCTTCGCGCTCGGCTGCGGACTCTTCAGCCCCGCTTCAAACCCGACCCCGGACCTGCTCGGCACGCTGCAGGCATCGACTCCCTCCGGGTCCTCCTCACCCGTGCCAGGCGATCCTCTCGCAACGCCTGATTTTAGTTTTCCCACACTCATGCCAACTGCTCCAGCTGCCCCTGGCCAAACATCCATTCCATCTCCATCATCGTCAGACCAGCCAGCCGGGCATATCTTCTTCACCTGCCAGGTCTTCAAAGTGCAGGCGGCAGACCAGATCTGCAGCATGAATGCCGATGGCACGGGTTATAAAAGAGTGACCACTGAGGATGGTTTTCGCCATTTTTATGCCTCTCCCGCGCTCAATGCAAACAGCGTCCTTTATTCGGCTTTCCGCGAACAGAATTATTACGAGATCTATGAACTGGACCTTATTGATGGCAGTATCGACCGGCTTACAAATCGACTTGGTGTACTGACCGCGCCCGAAGTCTCTCCCAATGGAGAAGAGATCACATTTACGCGCGGTTCGCCCAACACGAATGAACTTCAGATCTGGATCATGGACCGCAACGGTGAAAATGCCGATAAGCTTTCACAAGTACTTGGCTGGGATCCAACCTGGTCGCCAGATAGTAAACAAATCCTGTTTGCTTCAGACCGCGACGGCCTTGTGCAGCTATTCACGGTGAATCGCGATGGACGTGGATTGCGCAGGGTTACCAATCTGCCTGCCATCCGCGGCCGCAGCGACTGGTCACCCGATGGACAGTCTATTGTCACTTATTCAGGTCCTGCCTGGAATCGTGAAGTCTATATCATGAGCGCAGATGGGTCGAATCTTCGTCAGCTCACACCGACCGGAGGCAACAGTCAGGGCCCCTCCTTTTCACCAGATGGCAAGTGGGTGGTATTCACTGCCTATTTTGATAAATACGGTGACGATCATGGCTGCGAGATCTACATCATCCGCATCGATGGAACCGACCTGCGCAGATTAACGGATAACGATTATTGCGACTACCAACCTAGATGGGGGCCATAAGATTATTTGTGTAATAGAGGTTCCCTGTCCATCGATCGAAGCCCAAAGGTCCATTGACTCTTAAAACAAAAAGGCTCACGAAACATCGTGAGCCTTCAGCTTTCTTCAGACGGAGTACTATGCCCAACCCTGTTGCTTGATGAAATTGGTCAGCGCCGGGATGTTCACCGATTGTCCCTGATATGCCTGGTATGCCCAGTACAGGAAAACCAGCCACAGCACCGGCACGCACAACCCGCCGAAACCAATGGTCACGGTGGTAATAATGGTCGCGACGATCCAAAATACAATGCTGGCCGCGATGGATTGCACGGCATTGAATTTGACGAAGGGACGGTTTTTCTTGTCCTCCATCAACAAAACGATGATACCCACAATAGGCGCAAAAACATAACTTAATGCAGCCCACAATTTATCATCACTGGTCAGTTCCGACGGCATAGGTTCTTGGGACATGAGTTCCTCCGAAAAATTAGGTTTGAGTTTTGTTTATTTTACAACCAAATGAGTCAGAATGCAACCAAGTGTTCTCCAACAAAAGTATGAGCCACATGTTCCTGCTGGTAAAATCACCTTATATATGACCAAAATTGTGTTTATGGGTTCACCTGATTTTGCATTGCCAGGTTTACGCGCGCTGGCTCAGGGCTATGAGGTTGCTGGTGTTGTTACGCAGCCGGATCGTGCATCAGGTCGTGGCCGTGGAATTAAAATGCCTCCCGTAAAAACGCTGGCCCTTGAGCTTGGAATTCCCGTCATGCAGCCTGAAAAATTACGGGCGCCCGAAGCCATGCAGCAGTTACTGGCCTGGAAACCTGATCTCATCGTTGTTGCTGCGTTTGGTCAGATCCTCAAAAAGGATGTGCTGGATCTGCCGCGCTTTGGCTGCCTCAATGTGCATGCGTCCTTGTTGCCCCGCTGGCGTGGTGCCGCGCCGATCAATGCTGCCATCCTGCACGGGGACGAAGAAACGGGTGTGACCATTATGCAAATGGATGTGGGACTGGACACTGGACCCATGCTGGCGAAACGATCCATACGCCTCACAGCGGACGATACGGCTGGTTCCGTTACCGAAGTATTATCTCACCTCGGCGCGGACTTACTCATCGAGACTCTGCCAGATTATTTATCTGGAAACATCACTCCTCAACCTCAACTCGAAGAAGGCGCGACATATGCCCCTATGCTCAAAAAGGAAGAAGGTCGCCTGGATTTCACGCGCGTCGTAAACGAATTGGAACGACAGGTGCGTGCGTTTAATCCATGGCCCGGCGCGTTCATGGATTTTGAAGGGGCATTGTTGAAAATTCACAAGGCACATGTCGAGGGCGGAGTCGCGTCAGTGGGGCAGAGGCTGGTTTATCGGGATCAACCCGCGGTCGGCGCGCGAGGCGGGCTCCTCATCCTAGATGAAGTACAGCCAGCGGGGAAAAAATCCATGAGCGGAAAATCCTTCCTTGCAGGTGCGCGTCAATGGATATCCATTAAATAACAAAGTTTTAATTTGAGATCAAAGGAATGGAGGCCTGATGTTTAATTCAAAGGTTTTTGTGGCAGAATTTATAGGTACGTTTGCGCTGGTGTTCATCGGCGCGGGCGCGGCGATAGTGGGCGTCGGTGGGTTGTTGGGCGTTGCGTTTGCACATGGTCTGGTCGTGACAGTTTTTGCATACGCATATGGGCACATTTCAGGATCGCATATCAACCCGGCAGTGACGTTTGGCCTGGTGTTGAACAATACAATTAAATGGGCGGAGGCAGTGGTCTATTGGGTTGCGCAATTTGCGGGTGCGATCATTGCCGCGTATGTTCTCAAAATTATTGTCGATAGTGTGAATTTAGGAGGTATCCAGGCTGCCACCACGACTGGTACTCTTACAGAGCCTGCACCTTTTGTGGCGATGGGAGTCGAGATCATTCTGACTTTCTTTTTGGTCAACACAATTTTGCATACCGCGGTGGCTGGTAAAGGTGGCGAGTTTGCGGGACTTGCAATTGGTCTGACGCTTGTATTCGCAATCCTGGCAGGCGGACCCTTGACTGGTGCCTCGCTTAACCCTGCCCGGACGTTTGGCCCGGCTCTCGTGACTGGTAGTTTCACAGACCCAATGACCTATCTAATTTATTTTGTGGGGCCGCTGATTGGCGCGGCATTGGCTGTGGGAGTCTTCAGGTTCCTGAATCGTCAGGAGACGGTGATGCCTCCGGTGGCTGTGAGGAAGACGGCGCCTCGCAAGTAAATTGATTTATTATGAAAAAGGATTGGATTACAGCACCAGTCCTTTTTTGTTATAAAATATGCGGGAGGTGAGATATGTCACAATACGTCGCGGCAATTGATCAGGGCACCACCAGCACTCGCTTTATCGTCTTCGATCATGGAGGAAATGTCATTGCGGTTGACCAGAAGGAACACAGGCAAATTTATCCCAAGCCTGGCTGGGTGGAGCATGACGCGCTGGAAATTTGGGCGCGGACTCAGGAAGTGATAAATGGAGCATTGAAGGTGCGCGGACGTCAGTCCACTGATATTGTTGCCATTGGAATTACAAATCAGCGCGAGACCACTGTTGTCTGGGATAGAAATACTGGCAAACCAATTTACAACGCGATTGTGTGGCAGGATACGCGTACAGATGTCACAATCAATGAATTGGCGAAGGACGCAGGGCAGGATCGCTTCAGGCCCAAAACCGGTTTGCCTCTTGCCACTTATTTCTCTGGCCCAAAAATCAAATGGATTCTGGATAATGTTCCTGATGCGCGCGCAAAAGCCGAAAATGGAGAATTACTGTTTGGCAATATCGACACATGGATCATCTGGAACCTCACCGGCCGCGAAGCACATATCACAGATGTGACTAATGCTTCACGCACGATGTTGATGGATCTATCCAAGCTGGATTGGGATGATGAAATATTGGGCGTGCTCAAGATTCCGCGCGCGATATTGCCTCAGATCAAATCGTCGTCTGAGATTTACGGCAAGGCGCGCGGCGAACTGGATGGAATCGTTGTGGCAGGTGACCTTGGCGATCAACATGCCGCCTTGTTCGGTCAGACCTGTTTCAGCGCAGGTGAAGCTAAGAACACGTATGGCACTGGCTGTTTCATGTTGATGAATACTGGCGAGAACCCTGTATCATCAAAGGCTGGTCTGCTTACTACCTTGGGTTATAAAATTGGAGAGCAAAAAGCTGCGTATGCGCTCGAAGGTTCCATCGCCATAACTGGTGCGCTGATCCAGTGGCTGAGGGATAATTTGGGATTGATCCAATCGTCGGCGGAGGTGGAAGCGTTGGCAGAATCCGTTGCAGATAACGGTGGCATTTATTTCGTCCCGGCATTTTCGGGATTGTTCGCGCCTTATTGGAAGTCTGACGCGCGCGGTGTGATTGTTGGCCTGACCCGCTATGTCAACAAGGGACATATCGCCCGCGCCGCGCTTGAAGCGACCGCGTATCAGACGCGTGAAGTGTTGGATGCAATGGAATCTGATTCGGGCGTGAAACTGACCGCGCTTAAAGTGGATGGCGGCATGGTCTTCAATGAATTGTTGATGCAGTTTCAATCAGATATTTTGAATGTGCCTGTTGTTCGCCCAAAGGTGGCCGAAACAACTGCGCTCGGCGCGGCATATGCAGCGGGACTTGCGGTGGGATTTTGGAAGGATTTCAATGAGTTAAAAAACAATTGGGGCATGGATAAAGAGTGGCAGCCTGCAATGGACGAGAACCTGCGAAAGAAGTTATACTCGGGTTGGAAGAAAGCGGCCACACGAACATTTGATTGGGTTGAATAATAAATTCTGAATTTATGAATCGCAGCGAAGTTTTTGCATCTCTTAAAGAAAAACCTGAAGTCTCCGTGCTGATCATTGGCGGGGGTATTAATGGCATTGGTACGTTCCGTGACCTGGCGTTGAACGGTGTAGATGTATTGCTCGTCGAGCGTGCGGATTTTTGCTCGGGCGCCTCCTCTGCTTCCTCTCACATGGCGCATGGTGGTATCCGTTATCTGGAGAACGGAGAGTTTCGTCTCGTGCGCGAAGCGGTGCAGGAACGAAACCGCTTGTTGCAGAATGCACCGCATATCGTCAAACCACTTCCCACTACAATCCCCATATTTAAACAATTCTCTGGATTGCTCAACGCGCCGCTCAAGTTTTTGGGAATGTTGAATAAACCCTCTGAACGTGGTTCTCTTGTGATCAAGATCGGGTTGATGCTCTACGATGCGTATTCGCGTGCCCAGCGTAAAGAAGATACACAATCAGTTGTTCCAAAACATCAATTCCTTTCACGAGATAAATCGCTCGCAAAATGGAATCAATTAAATCCTGAAATTGTTAACACCGCCACATACTATGATGGTGCCATCTTAAGACCCGAACGCCTCGCTGTTGAATTGATATTGGATGCAGAGGCATCCAACTCCAATGCGCATGCGCTCAATTATGTGAACATGGTAGGCGGTAGCGAAAATACGATCATCTTGCGCGATGAACTCACAGACGAAACTTATGATATACGTCCGAAACTCGTCATTAACGCGGCGGGTCCGTGGATCGATTTCGCCAACCGCAAGCTGGGAGTGTCCACGCGTTTTATTGGTGGAACCAAGGGCTCGCATATTGTTCTCAAGCATGAAGAATTACTCAAAGCCATTGGTGAGCACGAATTTTATTTTGAGAATAGTGATGGCCGCCTCGTACTGCTCTATCCTCTATTTGACCGTGTGCTTGTGGGCACCACGGATGTTGCCATGGAGAATCCCGACGAAGCGCGTTGCACAGATGATGAAGCCGATTACTTTTTGGATATGATCAAACGCATCTTTCCGGCCCTCAAGATTTCCCGTGAAAATATCGTTTTTCGATACTCGGGCGTTCGTCCGTTGCCCCGCTCTTCCGCCAGTACCACCTCCCAGATCTCGCGCGACCACAGCATTGAAGTCGTCAGCGGCGATTGGACCAACCTCACCTTTCCAGTTTTCTCGCTGGTCGGCGGCAAGTGGACTTCCTTCCGCGCGTTTGCCGAGCAGGTAACCGATAAAGTACTCGCACATCTTAAGTTGCCACGTCAAAAAGATACACGCGCGCTTCCCATTGGCGGCGGGCGCGGCTATCCGCGTGACCCTACCGATCTAAAGCGCCAGATCGAAAGCCTTTCCGCTTGGACGGGCGTTACCCGCGAAAGATTGAAGACTTTGTTTGAGCGTTATGGGAGTCGTGCCGAATCCATTGCCACGTATATGAATGGTGGTACCGATTTTTTCCTCAAGTCCATGCCTGATTATTCGCGTCGCGAGATCATCTTCCTTGTGCAGCATGAAAAAATATTCCATCTGGATGATTTTATATTAAGGCGTTCCATGCTGGCGATGCTGGGGCTGGTAACACGCGAAATGATCGATGAACTCGCCGGAATTTTTAGCAACACCTTGGGCTGGGATGCTGACCAAAGAGCGGCTGAAGTGGCGCGTACCCTGTTCATATTGGAGGACAGGCACGGGGTCCGGTTGTGAAGCGGATATAATGTCGCCCGTATGAATCTTTCGATCGTTATTCCAGTCTATCGCGGTGAAACATTGATCGAACCTTTGGTCCAACGATTGGCAATCACCCTGCCGGTCTTCGCGAAAAAATACGAGGTGATCCTTGTCAATGACGGCAGTCCGGATCATAGTTGGGAGCTTATCGAGCGCTTATCCAAAAAACACACCTGGTTGCGCGGCATCCGCTTGATGCGTAATTATGGACAGCACAATGCCACTTTATGCGGTATGCGGGTTGCCAATTATGAAGTGACCGTTACGATGGATCAGGATCTGCAGCACCCACCTGAGGAAATTCCTGTATTGCTCGCGAAACTTGAAGAAGGCTATGATGTTGTTTATGGCGCGCCGAGAAAACTGCCGCAAGGATTAATTCGTAACCTGCTGACGGCGAACATCAAACGGACGCTTGCAAACGTAATGGGTGTGCCTTCTGTGAGAAATATTTCCGCATTCCGCGCCTTTCGCACAGAGTTGCGTTCTGCGTTTGCGAATTTCCAAAGTCCCACACTTACCATTGATGTTTTACTTTCATGGGGAACATCGCGCTTTACTTCTGTTCGGGTCGAAATTGGCGAAGCAGAGAATTCAAATTACACATTTAGGGCGTTGGTTAAAACCGCAATGACGATCCTGACGGGCTACAGCACCATGCCTTTGCGCCTCGCCAGTTGGATCGGTTTTGCAATGACCATCTTTGGGCTGGGCGTATTTATCTATGTGATCACAATATATTTTACATTGGGTAGTTTGCCCGGTTTCCCGTTTTTGGCATCCATCATTGCGCTATTCAGCGGCGCGCAACTCTTTGCATTAGGGATTTTCGGTGAATATCTGGCGCGCATGTTCGATAGAAGCATGGACAGACCCACTTATGTAATTCAAGAGACGGCGGGAGAGTGAAGGTCGTTGTTTTACAACCGTCCTATATTCCCTGGCGCGGTTATTTCGATCAAATTCGCCGCGCGGATCTTTTCATCTTTTATGATGACGTGCAATATGATAAACATGGCTGGCGCAATCGTAATCAGATCAAGACTGCACAAGGCAAACAGTGGCTCACGATCCCCGTCCACGGCAAAGGTGTGACCAACGGAATTCCTATTAATCAGGTGCAGATGGATTGGTCGAAACCGTGGGCGAAGAATCACCTCAAGTCTCTCACCTTCTCGTACAAAAAATCTCCGTATTTCGCCGCCTACGCTCAATGGCTTGATTCCGTTTACGAGCGTCGGGATGATCTTCTAGCGGATTTCACAATCTGGTTGACGATCGAAATTGCGCGCGAAATAGGCATTACTCATACGCAATTCATGCGCTCCTCTGAAATCCCAAACATTACTGGCCAGAAGACTGAGCGTTTGATCCAAATCCTTCAATACGTTGGCGCAAAAGATTACATCAGCGGACCCGCAGCCAGGGCCTATATCGAGAGCGAAAAATTCGACGCGGCGGGAATAACGCTTGAATATATTGAATACAATTACTCCGAATATCCGCAGTTGTATCCGCCGTATGACCCAAATGTCTCGATCCTTGATCTGATGTTCATGATAGGAAGCAGGGCGTTCGAGTATTTCCCAGCAAATCACGCAGAGGAAAAATGAGTCTAAATGAAACACAGAAGAAATTGAAAGAATACTTTTCAGAAAAACTGGAAGAGTTCGGCGCAACACCCAAAGGCGTGGATTACAACGGCCCCGAATCACAGGAACGCCGCTTTGAGCAACTGGTCAAGGTCATTAATCCTTCCCAGTCGTTCTCTGTTATAGATTACGGAAGCGGCTATGGCGCGATATTTGATTTCTTGAACGCAAAAGGCTGGCAATTTGAGTATTATGGCTTAGACCTGATCGAAAAAATGGTTATTGCCGGGCGCGAAGTGCATAAGGATCACCCCAACGCTCATTTCACCACAGATCAAAGTGAAGTCCCTGTAGCAGATTATCTTTTAGCAGGCGCGATCTTCAATATAAGACTTGATGAGTCTTATGAACGCTGGCAGGAGCTTATCCTCCATACGCTTGGGCAAATGAACAAACTATGCTCAAAAGGTTTCTCATTCAATATGCTCACAAAATACTCAGATGCAGACCGCATGGCACAGCGTCCTGACCTGTTCTATGGGGATCCTTTATTCTTCTTTGATTTCTGCAAACGTAACTTCTCGCGGAATGTAGCGCTGCTGCATGATTACGGTTTGTATGACTTCACAATTCTTGTCCGTAAGGACGTTTAGATTTGGAGTGCAGGAACAAGTTCCTGCATTTTTGTTTTATGCAAATTATTCAAGCCCCGCGTGCTTCAGCCATTCTTTATAACCTCCTCGTTTCACAAGCCAGTGATCTGCCCTGGCTTATGCCTGCCAACATTTGCCCCATTGTACCGATCACGTTCTTCAAGGCAGGCGTACCTTTTGAGTTTGTAGACATCTCAGCTAAGACTCTGCACATGGATCTGGAGCAGATTGAGGATTTGATAAGGGATCGTAAATATGGCGGGATGTTATACGCACATACATATGGGGCATCATCTGCTCCCAACGATTTTTTTGCGAACGCCAAATCTCTAAATCCTGAGCTATTGATTCTCGACGACCGTTGTCTCTGTATCCCCGACCTTGAACCTGATCACAATTCAAGCGCGGATGTAATTTTATATAGCACCGGTTATGCAAAGATCGTCGAACTGAATTTTGGCGGCTATGCATTTATGAAGGCTGAAGTTCCATATCAGTCGCAGCGATTGCCGTTCAGCGCTCAAGCTCACACAGAGTTGGAAAAGGCTTATAAAGAATCAATTTCCAAGAACTCCAAATTCATCTATAACGATTCGGATTGGCTGGAAACTGAGTTTGATTTGCCTGCAAGGTATGATTATCGACAGCAAATAAAAGATGGGTTGAAAGAATCACTTCAACAACGCGCCACCCTCAATGCTATTTATGCGACGAACCTGCCCGTTGAAATTCAACTGCCGAACAAGTATCAAACGTGGAGATTCAACATCCGCGTCAAAAACAAAAAGCGTATTTACGATGCCATCTGCAAAGCTGGGTTGTTCGCCAGTTCACATTATGCTTCTCTGGCAGGCATCATGGCGGAGAGTCACGCTCCGAACGCACAGGCGCTTGCAGATGAAATTATTAATTTATTCAACGACCATCACTTTAGCGTGCAACAGGCTGGGCAAGTCTGCGCGGCCATCGTGGAGAATCTCCATTGAACGAACTAAGAGTTGATTTCAATCACCCCGTCACCGTTGGGAACGAATTTGAATACATGCGGCAAGCTGTCGAGAATGCACACATTTCTGGCGATGGGCCGTTCACGAAGAAATGTCATGTCTTGCTCGAACAGGAGCTGGGCGTGCCGAAAGTTTTGCTAACCACTTCCTGCACACACGCGCTGGAAATGTCCGCGCTGTTGCTGGATATCCAGCCGGGCGACGAAGTGATCCTCCCGGATTTTACTTTTGTCTCCACTGTCAACGCCTTCGTTCTACGCGGTGCAACGCCTCGTTTCATCGACGTTCGGCCTGATACCCTTAATTTGGATGAATCCAGGCTGGAGGCCACACTCACCCCGCGCACGAAAGCCATCATCCCTGTACATTACGCGGGCGTCGGCTGTGAAATGGACTCCATCATGGAAATCGCGCAGCGTCATAATGTTGCGGTCATTGAAGATAACGCACATGGATTATTCGGTAAATATAAGGGAAAATTCCTCGGCACGTTTGGTTCGATGGCTTCACAAAGTTTTCATGAAACCAAGAATTTCACCAGTGGTGAAGGCGGCGCGCTGATCATTAATGACCAACAATTATGGGAGCGCGCTGAGATCATCCGCGAGAAAGGCACGAACCGCGCTCGTTTCTTCCGCGGGCAAGTGGATAAATACACCTGGGTGGATATTGGGTCCTCTTATTTGCCGTCTGATCTCTTGGCCGCGTTTTTGTTTGCGCAACTCGAACAGCGCCAGAAAATTCAATTGCATCGAAAGCAGGTTTGGGAGATATATTCTGCGGGTCTCAAAGATTGGGCGTCCGCGCACGATGTGCAATTACCGTACATCCCTGAATATTGCGACCAGGCCTATCACATGTTCTATATGCTTTTGCCGACCCTTGAACTCCGTCAAAAATTGATCTCATATCTGCGCGAACGTGGCATTTACAGTGTCTTTCACTATCTGCCTTTGCATCTTTCTGATATGGGCCAAACATTTGGCGGCAGACAAGGCGATCATCTAGTGACAGAACGAGTCAGTGATCAGTTGATCCGTCTCCCATTCCATAATGCCTTGACCAGTAGCGAACAGGAAATTGTGATCCATGCGATTCAGGAGTTCTCATTTTGATGAAATGAATGAATGTCACGCCCATGGAAATTTGCCAGGGTCATTATCTTGGCTGGCGTAACTACCTATAATCTTTCCAGCTTATGACTTACACAGCATCTCGTTGATCGTTTCATAATCATAACCAAATTCCGGCCTGTAGCCTGGATCCTCGCTCAGAAATGTACACAAAGAGAAGCGCATTTCCTTCTGCCCTTTGATCTGTTTGTTATAAAGAGATGTAGCATCGTCATATCTGCCCAGATTCACGAGACCCTCGAAAAACGGGATCATTTCGGATTTATCATCCGTATCGAGGTTTAGCTCAAGTGTCTGATCATAGAGTCTGCCAACCTGTTCCCAGTCGCCATTTTGCCGGGCCAGGGATGCCCTTTGGTAGTAGTAGCACCATCCATGTTCAGGTTCAGCGCCAAATATTGAGAAAGGTGGAATAGGCGATGTTCCAGATGGAACGATACGGTCAACATGGGAATATTCTCCAACCTGTTGCACAAGCAGCGCTTCTCTTTCCGCGTAGACAGGCAGCTCTCCATCGACCACGTGGAGACAGGAATTTGAGCTGGGGAGACTTAACAAAAGCAAGTTATTGAAATCTCTATGAAGTTTAATGCCACGAACATGATTATTAAGAACATCTTTTTTCAGGATGCTATATGCTGTATCTGAATTAAGCACTTCTGCTTGAATGGCAGGTTCTGGAGCAGGCAAGGGATTGTAGATCAAATTTAGCGGTCCCCAGACTTCGTAATCCTGCTGCGGATTGAATCCACCAGTGACATACGCCATCACCAATGTATCGTCTTTGATATCAGGCGCGCGCCAGGTAAGCTGCCACCACATTTCACGTTGATAATCCCAATGCTGCCCCCAATTATCCGCATTCAAAACCTGGG
>Ga0070698_100005707_pt1 | contig 13625 bp, 15 predicted proteins | sample KBSK1502metaG_FD_65477 | JGI IMG/M metagenome (GOLD analysis project Ga0070698, IMG submission 65477) | Corn, switchgrass and miscanthus rhizosphere microbial communities from Kellogg Biological Station, Michigan, USA - KBS K1-50-2 metaG | ecosystem: Host-associated > Plants > Roots >... | reverse complement strand
AAGGCCGCGCTCGCCAGGCGCGGGCAGGTCGACATCGTCGCGACGGTCGCCGGCTGGGGCAGGAGCGAGCCGTTCGTCGAGAACAAGCCCGAATTCTGGAAGAAGCTGATCGACCTGAACTTCCTCGGCACCGTGATGGTCACGCGCGCATTCCTCGATGGGATGATGGAGCACCGTTCCGGCAGGATCGTCACCGTGGCGAGCGATGCCGGGCGCGTCGGCAGCCTCGGCGAAACCGTGTACTCGGGCACCAAGGGCGGCGTCATCGCGTTCAGCAAGTCGCTCGCGCGCGAAATGGCGCGCTACGACGTCACCGTGAACTGCGTTTGTCCGGGGCCCACCGACACGCCGCTGATGGCCGCGGTGCCCGACAAGATCAAGGAAGCGTTCGCGCGAGTCACGCCGATGCGCCGGCTGGCGAGACCTTCCGAGATCGCCGACGCGATCCTGTTCTTCGCCGGCCCGCAGTCGCAGTTCGTGACCGGACAGGTGCTGTCGGTGAGCGGCGGCCTGACCATGGCGGGATAGACAAAAGGAAACTCTCATGTACAAGCTCAAGGCAGCCGACTGGCAGCCGAAACACTTCCGCTGGCAGGTCGCCGAGCGCGTCGCGACCGTCTCGCTCAACCGTCCCGAGCGCAAGAATCCGCTGACGTTCGAGAGCTACGCCGAACTGCGCGACACGTTTCACCGGCTGCAGTATGCGGAGGACGTGCGCGCGGTCGTGCTGACCGGGGAGGGCGGCAATTTCTGCTCCGGCGGCGACGTGCACGAGATCATCGGCGCGCTGGTCAAGATGGACATGCCCGACCTCATGCGCTTCACGCGGATGACCGGCAACCTGGTGAAGGAGATGCGCACCTGCCCGCAGCCGATCATTGCGGCCATAGACGGTGTGTGCGCCGGTGCGGGCGCGATCCTCTCGATGGCGAGCGACCTGCGCTATGCCAGCGCGGAAGCGAAGACGGCGTTCCTGTTCGTGCGGGTCGGTCTTGCCGGCTGCGACATGGGCTCGTGCGCGATCCTGCCGCGCATCATCGGCCAGGGTCGCGCGGCGGAGCTGCTCTACACAGGCCGCTCGATGAGCGCGCAGGAGGGCTTCGCCTGGGGCTACTTCAACGAGATCGTGCCGCGCGAGAAGCTGCTTGCGCGCGCGCAGGAGGTGGCGCAGTCGCTCGCCGACGGCCCCGCGTTCGCGCACGGCATGACCAAGAAATGCCTGCACCAGGAATGGAACCAGTCGATCGAGCAGGCGCTCGAGACCGAGGCCGAAGCGCAGGCGATCTGCATGCAGACGAAGGACTTCGGGCGCGCCTACAACGCGTTCGTCGCCAAGCAGAAGCCGAAGTTCGAGGGCGATTGAGCGCGATGGAAGGCTTCGCCCTCGACGCATCGCGCATCGCGCGCGAGCGCGCGCGCGGGGTCTGGCCGGAGCGCGTCGCCACCGATTACCTCGACCGCTGGGTGGCGGAGAAGCCCGGCGCGACGGCAGTCGTCGCCTGGAAGCTCGACGACGAGACCGAGACGCGGCTCAGCTGGCGCGAGCTCGCTCGTCGCACAGCATCGGCTGCCGCGGCGCTCGAGCGTGCCGGCGTCCGGCGCGGCGACGTGGTTTCGTTTCAGCTTCCGAGCTGGTGGGAGTTCGTCGCGCTCTACCTCGCGACCGTGAGGCTTGGCGCCGTCGCGAACGCGCTGATGCCGATCTTCCGGCATCGGGAACTGTCGTTCATGCTGCGGCTCGCCGGGGCCAAGGTGTTCGTCGCGCCGCGGATGTTCCGCGGCTTCGACCACGGGGCGCTCGCCGCACGCCTCGGCGCGGAGATCCCCGGCATGCGCGTGATGCTTGCGGACGAGGCGTTCACCGGCGATGCCAGCGGATTCGAGCTCGGCGCGCGCCTTGACCCGGACGACGTCACGCAATTGCTCTATACGTCGGGGACGACCGGAGAGTCCAAGGGCGTGCTGCACACTTCGAACACGCTACTCGGCGCCGTCGAGGCGTACACGCGGCACATGCAACTCGGCCTGCGGGACACGATCTTCATGCCTTCGCCGCTGGCGCACCAGCTTGGCTTCTGCTACGGCATGCTGATGTCGCTGGTGCTCGGCGTGCCGCTCGTGCTCACCGACATCTGGCGCGCGAGTCGCGCAGCCCAGCTGATCGAGGCGAACGGCGCGACGTTCGCCTACGCCTCTACGCCGTTCCTCGCCGACCTCGTCTCGCGCAACGAAAAACCCCGGTCGCTGCGGCTGTTCGCGAGCTCGGGCGCTCCGATTCCGCCCGCAATCGTACAAGCCGCGCGCGAGAAACTGGGGCTTACGGTCGCGGCGAGCTTCGGCATGACCGAGTGCGCGACCGTGACGACAACGCCGCCGGACGGCAGCCGCGCTGCCGAGTCCGACGGCTGCGTGCTGTCGAACGGCGAAGCGCGCGTGCTGGGCGACGATGGCCGCGAAGCACCGCGCGGCACGACCGGCGCGCTGCAGGTGCGCGGCGCATCGCTCTTCGTCGGGTACCTGAAGCGTCCGAACCTGTACAGGCTCGATCCCGACGGCTGGTTCGACACCGGCGACATCGCGCGCATGGACGAGGAAGGCTACATCCGCATCTGCGGCCGCACCAAGGACGTGATCATCCGCGGTGGCGAGAACATTCCGGTCGTCGAGATCGAGGCGGCGCTCTATCGCATGCCCGAGATCGCCGATGCCGCACTCGTGGCGATGCCGGATGCCCGGCTTCAGGAACGGGCTTGCGCCTATGTCACGCTACGGCATGGAGCTTCGCTGGATCTCGCGGGGGTTGCTCGTCAGCTTTCAGCCGAAGGAATCACGAAGCATTTCTGGCCCGAGCGTCTCGAAGTGCTCGCCGAGATGCCGCGCACGCCGACCGGCAAGATCCAGAAATTCGTCTTGCGCGAAATGGCTAAAGAGCTGCGGCCGCAGGCCGCGCCGCTCACGAGCGCAGCGACTGGTACTTCGCCAACAGATCTTCGCGCGTCTCGCTGAAATCCGGGTTCTGCACGATGCAGCCATCGACCGGGCAGACGAGCCGGCACTGCGGCTCGTCCTCGGCTCCGACGCACTCGGTGCACTTGAACGAGTCGATCGCGTAGATCGTGTCGCCCGCCGAGATCGCCTCGTTCGGGCACACCGGCCGGCAGGCGTCGCACGCGGTGCAGTCGCTGTTGATCAGCAGCGCCACGGCTATCTCTTCAGCACCCGCTCGAATACCGGATACATGCGGCTTTCCTCCTCGGCCGCGTGCGCATCGAACGCCGCCTGCAGCGTCTCCAGCTCGGCGCAATAGCGACGCGCCTCGCGCTCCGGCGACTGCGTCGCGAGGAACCACAGCGCTGCGCGCATGTCGTCGTGCTGCGCGCTCAAATGCTCGGTCGCCCCTTCCTCGCCGCTCGTTTCCTCGTACAGCGGGAAGACGCGTTCTTCCTCGTAGCGGAAGTGCGCGAGCACGGCCTCGCGCAACGCGCCGATCCGCTCGACCAGGAGCGCCCAGTCGTTGGCGGTGGCGGCGGCGCGCGCGGCCGCGAACAGCGCGTCGCAGCGCCGGTGGTGCTCGGCAAGCGTCGTCGATGCAACCAGCATGAAGGGAATTCTGGAGGGCGCGGCGCTGCGCACCTTGACCTGAGTCAACTCCGGCCAATCGCGCCGATGCGATGCTCGGCTGCATGATCACGCTCGCGATCGACGGAGCGCTCGCGACCTGCACGCTCGCGCGCGCGCCGGTCAACGCCATCGACGAGGAATGGCTCGCGCGTCTCGACGCGGTGCTTGCGGACGTGCAGCGCGCGCCGGACATCGGGGCGCTTCTGGTGCGCTCGACCGAGCGCGCCTTCTGCGCGGGCGCCGACCTCGCATTCATGCGCAGCCACATGGACAGTCCTGACGGCCGCTTGCGGTTCGTCGCGTTCGTGCGCGAGATCCAGCGCGTGTTCGCGCGGCTCGAGCGGCTGCCGCAGGTGACGCTCGCCGAGATCGGCACGAACGCGCTCGGCGGCGGGCTGGAGCTTGCGCTCTGCTGCGACTTGAGGATCGCCGCCGAGGACGCGCGCATCGGGCTTCCCGAGACTGGCCTCGGCCTGCTGCCGGGCGCCGGCGGCACGCAGCGCCTGACGCGGATTGCCGGAGAAGCGACCGCCAAACGCCTGATTCTGGGTGCCGAGGTGGTCAGCGGCGCGCAGGCGGCGGCGCTCGGCATCGTGCATTGGGCGGTGCCGGCCGCCGAGCTTGCCGCGCGCGGGGGGGCGTTGGCGGGCAGGATCGCCGCGCTTCCCGCGGCGGCGCTTGCCGAAGCGAAGCGCTGCATCGATGCCGCTGTCGCCCGGCAGACGCCGGGCTACGAGCTGGAGCTCGACGCGACCGCTAGGCTTCTCGGCCAGGAGGAGACGCGCGCCCGGGTGCGCGCGTTCCTCGAAAAGCGCCGCTAGCGCCGAACGCCCTGCCGAGCATCGGCACCATGCCGTCGCGAAACGCGACGAACAGCACGATCAGCAGCACGCCGTAGACCAGCACGTTGAGCTGCCCGAACGGGCGCACGAGCTCCTCGATCAATGCAAAGGCTGCGGCGCCGAGCACCGGGCCGAGGCGCGTGCGCATGCCGCCGAGCAGCAGCCCGATCAGCACCGGGATGTCGATGCCGACGAACGAGAAGATGCTCGGGCTGACGATCCCATTGTAGAAGCCGTAGAGCGCGCCGCCGGCGCCGATGATCGCCGACGCGATCGCAGCGGCGAGCACCTTGTAGCGCGTGACGTCGATGCCGGAGAGCGCGGCCGTCAGCTCGTCGTCGGAGAGCGCGCGAAACGCCATGCCGCTGCGCGAGCGCATCAGCAGCGAGTACACGGCAAGCGCGCCGGCGAGCAGCGCGAAAAACACGTAATACGCCGCGACCGGGCGTTCGAGCAGCGGGAACCCGAGCCCGCGGCTCACCAGGCCGGTCTCGCCATTGGTCAGCTCGCGCAAGCCGAGCACGAGGTTGTGGAAGATCAGCGAGAACGCCAGCGTCACGATGCCGACGAAGATGATGCCGAGCCCGCGCAGCACCGAGACGTAGCTGAAGAGCGCGCCGAGCGCCGCGGCGCACGCGACGCCGACCGGCACGCTCACCCAGGGCGTCAGGTGCAGCTGCTGGGTGAGCACGACGCTCACGTACGCGGCGGAGCCGGCGAGTGCGCCGAGGCACAGGAACAGCTGCTTGGTATGGCCGAACAGCAGATTGAACGCGACCGTCCACGACATGTACACCAGCGCGAGCGTCGCGATCCGCATGTAGTAGGCGCTGTCGCCGGCCAGCAGTGGCACCAGGGCCAGCGCAACGGCGAGGATGGCGAGATCGAGATAGCGCTTCATGTGAACCGCGCGAGCAGGCCCGCCGGGCGCACCAGGATCGTCGCGATCGCGGCGCAGAGCAGGATGATGTAGGCGACGTACGCACCGACATAGTGGCTCGCGAACGCGTTGACGATGCCGAGCAGCACGCCGGCGGCGAGCGTGCCGTTCACGCTGCGCACGCCGCCGACGACCGCGACCAGCAGGCCGAGCGTGGTGAATTCCGGCCCCATCTCGGTGCCGAGCGACGAGAACAGGCCCTGCGTGATGCCGGCGACGCCCGCCATCATCGTGGCGAGGCAGACGATCAGCGTTCGCGTGCGTCCCGGATCGATCCCGCAAAGCTCCGCGCCGACCTCGTTCTCGATGATCGAGCGGATCGTCTTGCCGAGCAGCGTCAGCCGCAGGAACGCGAACAGGCTCGCGAACACGACGATCGCGATCAGCGACGCTGCGAGGCCCGCCGAGCGCATCGGGATCCCGGCGACGTCGATCACCTGGATCGGCAGCCGGAACGTCAGCGAAAACTCGGGAAACTTGTAGTTGAGCGCGCCGTCGATGACGAATGACAGGCCGAGCGTCAGGATCAGGCCGAGCAGCAACCGCTCTTCGCCGCGGTAGCGATACGCCGGAAGCAGCAGCGTGCGGTCGACCAGGATGCCGAGAATTCCGGCGCACGCGACCCCGGCGACGGCCGCCAGCAACGGGTGCACTCCGCTCGATACGAGCAGCGCAGCCGCGACGCCGCCGAAGACCGCGAATTGGCCGTGCGCGAGGTTGAGCACCCCGCCGAGGCCGTAGATCAGCGTGATGCCGACCGCGAGCAGCGAAAGCTGCAGGCCCTGCACGATGCCATCGAAGAGGATCGCGGTCACGGCGCTCAGGTCACTCCGAGGTACGCCTTCTTGATCGACGGATTGCCGAGCAGATCGCTCGAGCGCCCGGCAAGGTGGATCGCGCCCTGCTCGAGCACATACGCGCGGTCGGTCAGCGAGAGCGCGAGCGGCACCTGCTGCTCGGTCAGCACGATCGTCAGGCCCGCGGACTTCAGCCGCGAGAGCTGGCGGTAGAGCTCGGCGACCGCTTTCGGCGCCAGCCCGGTCGAAGGCTCGTCGAGCATCAGCACTTTCGGACCCGCCATGAGCGCGCGTCCGATCGCGAGCATCTGCTGCTCGCCGCCCGACAGCGTGCCGGCGAGCTGGAACCGGCGCTCCTCGAGGCGTGGAAAGAGCTCCAGCACGTAGCGCAGGCGCTCCGGCGCGGCGCGCACGTCGCGAAACGCGCCGAGCTCCAGGTTCTCGAGCACCGTCATCGTGGGAAACAGCTCCCGCTCGGCCGGGACATACACCAGACCCAGCCGCACCACCTCGAATGTGCGCAGCCCGTCGAGGTCGCGCCCGTCGTAGTGCACCCGGCCGCGGCTCGGGCGCAGCATGCCCATGATCGTCCTGAGCAGCGTGGTCTTGCCCGCGCCGTTGGGACCGATCACTGCGATGGCCTCTCCGGGGTGCGCCTCGATGCTGACGTCGCGCAGCACCGCGGTCAGGCCGTAGCCGGCGTGCAGGCCTTCGACCCGGACGAGCATCAGGCGCTCGTCCCTAGATAGGCTTCGACGACGGCGCTGTTGCGCGCGATCTCCGACGGGCTGCCGGTCGCGATCACTTCACCGAAGTTGAGCACGATGATGCGCTCGACCACTTCCATGATCGCCTTGACCACGTGCTCGACCCAGATGATCGTGACGCCGGTCCGGTTGCGCACGCGCCGGATCAACTCCATCGATTCCTCGATCTCGGTCGGGTTCAGCCCGCTCATCGCCTCGTCGATCAACACGACGCGCGGCGCCATCGCGAGCGCGCGCGCGAGCTCGACCATCTTGCGCTCCTGCAGGTTGAGGCTCGCCATCGGCGAGTCTCGCCGCTCCGCCAATCCGACGAGTGCCAGCGACTCGATGGCCGCATCGGCGTTCGGATGTGCCCGTCCGAACAACGCGCCGACCGCAACGTTTTCGAGAACCGTCATGCTCGGGAATGAGCGCGGGGTTTGCAGCGTGCGTGCAATCCCCATGCGTGCGACCGCGTGCGTCTGCAGGCCGGAAATGTCGCGCCCGCCGAACAGCACCCTGCCGCTCGACGGGCGCAGCACGCCGCTCAGCAGGTTGAGCAGCGTCGTTTTCCCGGCGCCGTTCGGGCCGATCAGCCCGAGGATTTCCCCCTGGCCAGCACTGAAGGTGACGTCCTTCAGTGCCGCGGTACCTCCGAATTGCTTGCTTAGCGCCTGCGCCTCGAGGATCGCTTCATTCCCCGGGGACATACGGCTGGGTGGTCTTCGAGCGGAAGATCACCTTCGGGCGCCAGCTCGCCGTGGGGTTCATCTTGCCGGCCGCGCCTTTCTCGTACGTGTAGAGGATCGGCGCGGCTTCCTTCATCTCGCCCCACTCGGTGTAGGACAGCGGCCACGCATAGCCGTCGATCGTGAATCGGCCGGCGTGGATCGCCTGCGCAATCGCTTTCGGGTCGGCTGATTTCCCCTTGGCGATCGATTCCGCGACCATCTTGACGATCGCGTAGCCCGAGAGCCCGTTGTTGTCGAGCAGCCGTTTGGTCGCGGTGTGGAATCTCGCAGCGAGCGCCTGGTAGGCGGGATTTTCGAAATCGGCGCACGAGTAATCGACGAAGCGCCCGAACATCAGCTCGCCGACGCGCTCGAAGCTGGTTTCGGTCGGGTTCCACGGGCCGATGACCTGGCCCTTCAGGCCAAGCTCGATCGCCTGGCGCGTGATGATGGCCGTGCCCGGCGGGTGGCCCGTCGCAATCAGCAGCTCGGGATCGAGCGTCTGCAGCTTCCTCAGATAAGGCGTGAAGTCGCGCTCGGGAACCGGCGCCACCTCGATCTGCAGGCGCACGCCGGGCATCGGCTTGATGTACTTTTCGACCGATTGCCGCAGCGCATGGCCCCATGCATAGTCGGCGACGATCACGCCGACGCGCGTGTAGTTCCTTTCCTTGATCAGGCCGGCGATGTAATCCATGATCATCGGAGCCGCCGGCAGGCAGGTGCGGAACGTGTAGCGGCTGTCCTTCGTGAGGATGCTGTGCGAACCCGACATGGTGAGAAACAGCGGCACTTTCTGCGCCTCGGCCTCGCGCGACACGGCGAGCCCGACATCGCTCGAAATGACGCCGCCCGCGGCGACGATGCCCTCGCGCTCGATCAGGTACTTGAGCGAGGTCACGCCTTCGTTCGCGTTGTTGCGGTCATCGCGCTCGACCAGCTCGATCGGCCTGCCGCCGACTCCGCCTGCGGCGTTGATTTCGGCGACGGCGAGCTTCATGCCGTCGCGCACGTTGATGCCCCACGGCGTGAACGGGCCGCTGAGCGAGCTGAGGAATGCGATCTTGATCGGTTGCTGTGCCTGGGCCTCGAACATCACGGTCGCCAACGTCATGGCGGCGGCCGCGGCGGCGAGCCTGAACATCGATTGCTTGCGCATGATCTCCCCCTCCGTTGAAGGTTCAGCGATCTTGTTCCCGTTTCCCGGGCGCCGACTTGATCTGTCTCAAATCAGCAAGCCGCGCCGGGTGCAGGGTCCGGCGCTGCGCGGGCGGATCAACGAGGCTCGCTCAGCCCCTCAGCCGCTTCACGAACGCCAGCCGCTCGCCGGGCGCGAAGCCCGCGCCGTGAAAGAACCCCAGCAGATCGAGGTTTGCCGCCGCCACGATCGTCTCCACGCGCTCGATCCGCAGCGCCGAGAGGTTGAGGAACAGCTGCGACAGCAGCGCGTGTCCGACGCCCTGGTGCGCGTACTCCGGGGCCACGCCGATCGTGTCGATCACCGCCACCGGCTCGGTCCTGCCGAAGTCGCCCAGGTCGGCGCGCGCCATGATGTAGCCGGCGAGGACGCCGTCCTGCCGCGCGGCAAGCGAAATCCGCACGCCCGATTCGCGCAGCGCCTCGTCGAGGGCGTGCTGCATGTAAGCGCGCCGGTCGCGCCCGGTGATGTGGCGGTCGACGCGCACGACGTCTTCGAGATCCTTCGCCGTGAGCAGGCTCACCTCGGCCGAGTCGCGCGCCAGCCGCTCGTAGTCGTTCGGCCCCGCGGCGCTCCAGTCGTTGGGGTCCCCGGGTGACTTGCCTGCACGCGGTGAAGCAGCGCTCTCGCCCGCGCCAAGGGGACTCGCGCGCGGCGTGCACTCCAGGACGTGACTGGGTGAGAGCGCATAGCCCAGGCGATCGAGGAAGCGCAGCATGGCATGGTCGCGCCACGGCGTGAGCGTACGCAGCTCCAGGATCGAGCGCCTGGCAGCCTCTTCCTCGAGCGCCGTGTGCAGCGCGCGGCCGACACCGCGGCCCTGGGCGGCCGGCGCGACGCTGATGACTTCGAGCCGCAGCGCGGGCCGGTCGATGCCGAATTCGCCTTCGAGCACGCGCGCGAGCGCATGGCCGGAAAACGTTCCGTCTTCCTCGGCGGCGATCTGCAGATGCAGCTCGGGCTGGCGCAGCGCGATCGCGAGCCGCCGCTCGAAGTAGGCGCGCCGCGTGCGGCCGGCGAGCGCCGCGTCGAGCGCTACGACCGCGTCGAGGTCGGTGCGCGCCAGACGGCGCACCTTCAGTTGGCGTATTCGTTCCATAGTGCGTCGTCCGTCCGTTCGTCGAGGATTTCGTCCACCAGCGGGACCAGCGAACCTTGTTCCTTCTGCGCATGCGAGGTCAAGCGCTCCACGAGCTCCAGCCCGTTCGCCTTCAGCGAACGCCAGCCCGCGACGTCGAGCTCGCCCAGGCGAGCGCGCGAGACCAGCTCGAGAAGCGGCTGCGCGACCTCGCGGATGGTCGCGTGCTCCTCGAGCAGCAGCTCGGCGAGCTCACCTTCGCCGCGCGCGTCCAGCAACGGGAAAAGCTGCTCTTCTTCGAGCGCGAAGTGACGGGTGATCTCGTACTGCAGCGCGCTACCGAGCTGCGCCAGCAGCACGCTCCACAGCGCGTCACCCGCAGCGGGAGCCTGCTGCGATTTGAGGCCGGCGAGCGCCTGCCCGAACCGCTCGAGCAATCCGATGACTGCGATATGCTCTTCGTAGAGCCTGCGGCTGATCTGTCGTTGGAATTCCATGAATTGAAGTCTCCGCCCCGGTTTGCCGGTGTCGCTATGGCGATTTCGGGCGCAGATCGCGCACGCGCACCGCCTTGCCCTGCGAGCGAGGGATTTCGCCCGGCTTTTTCACGATGACATCGGTGCTGATGCCGATCATCGACTTGATGTGATGGCGCGCGGCCTGCGCGATGCGAACGTACGCCTCGGCAACGATCGCCACCGACTGCGCGGCCTCGACTTCCACGGTGACCTCGTCCAGGCTGCCTTTGCGCTCGAGCACCAGCTGGTAGTGCGGGGCGATGTCGGGCAACCCGACGAGAACGGCTTCGATCTGCGACGGATAGACGTTCACGCCGCGCACGATCAGCATGTCGTCGTTGCGCCCGGTGATGCGGCGGATGCGGCGGTGCGTTCGCCCGCATTCGCACCGCTCGCTGCTGAGGCGCGTGATGTCGCGCGTGCGATAGCGCAGCATCGGCAGCGCCTCCTTCGTCAGCGTCGTGATCACGAGCTCGCCGAGCTCGCCCTCGGGCACCGGTTTGCCGCTGTCGGGATCGATCACCTCGAACAGGAAATGGTCCTCCCAGCCGTGCAGGCCGGCTTGCGCCTCCTCGCATTCGCTCGCGACGCCCGGGCCCATGATCTCGGACAATCCGTAGATGTCGACGGCCTTGAGGCCGAGGCGCACCTGGATTTCCTTGCGCATCGCCTCGCTCCAGGGCTCGGCGCCGAACACGCCGATGCGAAGTTTCGACTTGCGCAGATCGACGCCTTGCTTCTCCGCGACTTCGGCGATCGCCAGCGCATACGAGGGCGTCGCGCAGAGCACGCGCGCGCCGAAATCCTGGATCAGCACGATCTGGCGCTCGGTCGCGCCGCCCGACATCGGGACCACGGTGGCGCCGAGCCGTTCGGCGCCGTAGTGGGCCCCGAGCCCTCCGGTGAACAGGCCGTAGCCGTACGCGTTGTGCACCACATCGCCCGGTCGCACGCCGGCGCACGCCATCGAGCGTGCCATCAGGTCGGCCCAGGTCGCGAGGTCCTTCGCCGTATAGCCGACCACGGTCGGCTTGCCCGTCGTGCCGCTGGACGCATGCAGCCGCGCGAGCGTCTCCCGGGGGCGGGCGAACATGCCGAACGGGTAGCCGTCGCGCAGGTCGCTCTTCACCGTGTAATGCAGCCGCGCTACGTCGTCGAGCGAGCGGATGTCGCCGGGCTCGAGCCCGGCGCTGCGCATGCGCCGCCGGTGCAGCGGGACGTTCTCGTAGGCGTTCTTCACCGTCTGTCGCAGGCGCCTGAGCTGCAGCGCGGCGAGCTTTGCGCGCGGCAGCGTCTCGGCGGCGCGGTCGAATCGATACTTCATGTCGGGCGGCCTCCTAGCGGGCGCCGCGCACCGGCAGGTGCGGCAGCGCGAAACCCTGGTTGAACGCAGCGCGCGTAACCAGCGTCAGCTTAAACCACCAGCCGGTGGCGACTACTGCGAATGCCGCGAGCGGCGCAACCTGCGGAGCGGCATACGCGGCCGGGATCAGCACCAGCGGAACGATCGTTCCGAGCAGCACGAGAATTCTGCCCGCCTCTTCGAGCGCGGCCGCGCGATGCTCGCGCCTCAGCGCGGCCCGGAAGCGGTACCAGCCGATGAGCCGCGCGAGGAGCGTCAGCTCGGCAAACAGCAAAGCGACGGGTGCGGTCTCGAAGAGCAGCGCGGCGCACGCGCCCTCGGCGAGCGCGCTCGCGAGGATGAACGGCACGACCTCGGGCGCGCGCCAGGCGGGGATGCCTTTGGAGGCGCGCAGGATCCGCGCCTGGCAGTAGACGAATGCGAGCGCCGCCAGCGCGCAGGCATAGACCAGCCACGCGGGCGGCAGCACCAACGCGCAGAGGCCGAGGGCAAACAGAACCACCGCCGCAAACGACTCGCGCGTCATCCACGAAGTCTTCGGGTTGAAGAGGACGTGAATCGCACGCAGCTTGCGGCCGATCTCGAGCCAGACCGCGCCGAGCCCGGCTGCGATCAGGACGAGCGCGAGCAGGATCGCCGGCCGCGGCGACGGCACGGCCATCGCGGTCGCCACGAGCAGCCCGGCGCCCGTTCCGCCGAGCATGAAGTTCGCCGCCGCGCGCCAGTCCCAATGCTTCTGCTGCCAGGGGTTCGGACCGTAGCTCATGCGTGCTTGTCCGCGGCGCGGTCCCACAGGTAATAGAAGCCGGGCTGGGTCCCCAGCTCTTCGTGCATGCGGAAGAACTGGTTTTCTGCGAGCAGTTGCGACACGTTGCTCGCCGGATCGTCGAGGTCGCCGAAATGCAGTGCCTGGGCGATGCAGCTGTTGACGCACGCCGGCGAAGCGTCCGGGTCGACGCCTGGCTTCAGTCCCTTCTCCAGCCCGGCATCGACTCGATCGGAACAGAACGTGCACTTGGTGGCGACGCCGATGCGGCCGGCATCGAAGCGCTGCGCCTCCGACTCGATCGGCGCGCCGTATGCGAATTCCGCCTTGTCGACCTTGTAGCGCGCCTGATAGGGGCAGGCGACCGCGCAGTAGCCGCAGCCGATGCACAGGTCATAGTCGATCGTGACGATGCCATCGTCGCGCCGGCGCGTCGCGGTCGATGGGCAGACGTGCATGCAGGGCGGATCGGCGCAGTGCATGCAACCCACCGGAACGAACACGCGCTTGACGCTCGGGTACTCGCCCAGCTCCATGTCGAGCACGCGGCGCCACTGCACGCCGGGCGGCGTTGCGTTGGCGTGCTTGCACGCGGCGGTGCACGTCTGGCAGCCGACGCAGCGCCGGAGGTCCGCGATCATGGCCCAGCGGGTCATGCGGCTTTGCGCACCGAGACCCGCACCACGTCGGCGCCGGAACCGGTCGCGTCGGTGAGCGGGATCGACATCGGCACCAGGCTGTTCAGGCTCGGCACGCCGAAATCCTTCGCGTACGGCGTCGCCCAGTGGTCGAACTGCGCGATCAGCAGCAGCGTGTCGGGCCGGATCCCCTGGCGCAGCACGGCGCGGGCGCGCACGTTCTTCGCCGGCGTTGCGATCTCGACCGGATCGCCGTCGGCGATGCCGAGCTCCGCGGCGCGCTTCGCGTTGATGATCACGCCGCCGTGGCCCGCGACGTTTCCGGCGACCTCATGGATGATTTGCATGCCGACGTTCCCGCCCCAGGCGTATTGCATGCTGCGCGAA
>Ga0070698_100005705_pt1 | contig 13627 bp, 10 predicted proteins | sample KBSK1502metaG_FD_65477 | JGI IMG/M metagenome (GOLD analysis project Ga0070698, IMG submission 65477) | Corn, switchgrass and miscanthus rhizosphere microbial communities from Kellogg Biological Station, Michigan, USA - KBS K1-50-2 metaG | ecosystem: Host-associated > Plants > Roots >... | reverse complement strand
AAGGCGCAACCGGCCTGATTCGGATTGATATCTCGAACGCTGCTCGTTAAACCGTTTTCATGCCGCGTAGCCTGGCCGTTCTCGTTGGCACATTATCGGTCCGAGCCGGACTGGCATTACTGTTAAGCGGCTGCGCGATGCACTCGGCAGCGCGGGCAGAGAAGCGCACTAATGAAAATGAGGCCCGCGCGGCGGCGCTCCATTGGCTCCAGCTTCTCGATGATGGCGATTACGAGGAAGCGTTTGAGTTCGAAGCCCAGGATTTCCGGATGTCACGGACGCAGAATCAATTCGTCCGGCTAATGCAGGCGCGCCGGGCGCCGTTCGGAAATGCGCTCTCGCGAAAATTTATCGGCGCGGCGCACGTGGAAAAATTCGTGGGCGCGCCGGAAGGCAATTACGAAAGCGTTCTTTTTAAAACTGCTTTTGAACACAAGAACCCAACCGCCGAGCGCGTCATCATGATCAAACAACAGATTGGCTGGCGCGTGATCGATTACCGGATCTACTGATGAACGCGATTTGTCTCCGGACCACCGATCCCTTCAGCGGCGAGGAATGGTGATCAACGTTTAGTTGCGCGGGTCAGCAGATAATCCTGTCGCAAAATGTTGTTCTCAAAATAGGGAGCAAGCAGCGCGTCGTACTCCCGTCGGAATTGACTCAGCCGTTCGGGATCACTCGCGCTTAACATTTCAACGAGTTTCAACATCGGGCCCGCGGTCCGCTCGATGACTGCTCGGTAGCTCGGAAGACTCAGGGCCGGAAAGGTCATGCGGTCACGATCGAAAACGATCTCGGTGACAGCGCTGCCCAGGCGCTCACGCACGATATTCGGATCACCCCATTGAGGTGGCGGCGAGACTCCGGGCGGTGGCGGCGGCATATAACTACCGACCAGAGTAAAGCTACGGCCAATGAGCAATTCCGGAGGCCAGGTGGAGAACGCGATTGTGCCGCCCGGCTTGAGCACGCGCAGCATCTCACGAATCGCAACCTCCGGTCGCGGCGCGAATATGTGTCCGAACTGGCTGAGAACAACATCAAATGCGCCGTCCTGAAACGGCAGCGCTTCGACGTCGCCTTCGCGCCAATCAACATCCACTTCGGCAACGCCGGAATTTTCCCGAGCCCGCGCCAGCAGTTCAGGCGTGAGATCAAGGCCGGTGACGTTTGCACCGATGCGCGCCGCAGTAATCGCAACGACTCCGGTTCCGCAAGCCACGTCGAGCACACGTTGACCGGATTGGACGCCGGCAAACTTCGCCAAACGCGCCGCGGTAGGCGTGGTCACAGATTCGAGCGGTGCGAAATGCGCCCATCCCTGCTTTTGCGCTTCCTTGAACTTTGCGATCGCGTCGGCACTCATTGGAAAACTATTCCCGAAATCAAATCATTACCGCGAGTTGCGCAATTTGATTTTGCGGCGCATTACTCTGCCGTGAAATCTCCATTCGTAATTGCGATCGCCGTTTCTGCGATGCTTTTATTTGTTCAAGCAGCGGACGCACAATGGTGGCGCGTTTGGCCGTCGCCATCTCCAGTCCGCTCCGTCCCGCGTCGTCAAGCCGCCCCAACACCGAAGCCAACACCGAAAGTCTTTGTCGCGCTGCCGAATTACGATGAGGAAACCGCAACTCGCCTCCAGATTTTTTTGGATAACAACGATTTCGGGCCAGGAAAGATCGACGGCAAGATGGGCGAGTTTTTTCGAAAGGCGCTCATTTCCTTCAAACACGCACGCGCGCAGCGCGAGACCGGGGTGGTTGATCAATGGATGCTCGATCAAGTGCCGGTAACATTCACGACTTACACGATCAAGGGCGACGACCTCGCTTACATCGGCAACTTGCCAACCGCGCACGAGGAACAGGCGAAACTAAAATTCTTGCCCTACACAACATTGCTCGAATTCGTCGCTGAGCGCTATCACGCCGCGGAAAGCTTTATTCAAAAACTCAATCCCGGAATGGATTGGCAGCACCTCGAACCGGGCGACGAACTCAAAGTGCCTAATGTCCTTCCCTTCGAGATTGAAAAGATCACAGAGCAAAAAATTGTGCCGAACCCGAAATTCGCCGCTCGTAAGATTTACGTCGATACGACCGAACGTTTGCTAGAAGTCTTCGAGAACAATCAGCTGGTTTGCGTTTTTCCAATCACACCTGGATCAACCGCATTGCCGGCGCCGATCGGGACCTGGAAGATTCAGGGCGCGGCGACCTGGCCGTGGTTCCGCTACGATGAAGGAATGCTCAACTACGGGATTCGGACGGAAAATTATTACAATCTCCCGCCGGGTCCGAACAATCTCGTTGGTGTCATTTGGATGAGTTTGAACAAGACCGGCATCGGCATTCACGGCACCAATAATCCGGAAACGATCGGCCGCGCGGCCAGTCACGGCTGCATTCGTCTGGCGAATTGGGACGCGATTCGAGTGAAAGAGCTAGTCAGCGTCGGCAACACCGTAATTATCTTTTAGGTGTAGCGAAGGTGGATCGCGACCTCCGAGCGAGATGATGTTAAGGGCGCCCACGGCACGAACGCGCTCGGAGATCGCGTTCCACCTAAGAATTCCTCAGATTTTTCGCGCGGAATCACCCCTTCAGGCGTCTAGGCTTTAGATCGACATGATGGACGCCAATGAGCGCGAAGTTTATGAAGCCGCCATTCACGGCGATCGCGACGCATTTGAAATGATCATTCGCACCCATAGTCGCCCACTTTTCGCCATCGCCTACGGCATTTTACAAAATCGCGAAGAGGCCGAGGACGCCGTCCAGGACGCGCTCGTGAAAGCATGGAAGTCGCGCTGGCGCGTCCGGGATCCGGAAAAATTTCCGGCCTGGCTTTGCATGATCGCGCGCCATCGCGCTCGGGATGTCTTCCGTAAACGCCGAGCGGTCCCGCTTTCAGAGATACCGGAAACAGCCGACACCGAAACAACGGACACAGCTATGTTGGATCGACTGTTGCATTCGGCGCTAGCTGGGCTGCCAGAGATTCATCGCGCTGCTATCTCGCTTCGCTACTTCGAAGAGATGGATTACGCGACGATCGAGAATCGACTCGGCCTGACCAACGGCTCGCTTCGCGGAATCCTCGGCCGCGCGCTCGCCACGATGCGTCAACAACTCAAACCCGCCCTCGCCTCCGAACAACCATGACCATTCACGACGACATCGACAACTATCTCGCAGCCGATCTGCACAACGAGCTTTCCGACGAAGAACGGAACGCGTTGCATACGCATCTCGTTGAATGCTCCGACTGCCGAAAGATTCACCAGGAGACAAGAACCATGAACAAAGTTCTCGAAGAAAAATTCGCCGACGAAAAACCGGATCCTGCGTTCGAACAACGCATGCTCGCGCATTTTCGAAATCGTGTTCTCAAGAAATCGACGGGTGTGCTCAGATTAATTCCTATTCTTGTGCATTCGCGCTTTGCGCAGGGGTTGGCAGTTGCGTGCCTGCTTGTGCTAGTTGGGTCTTGGTTGACGGGCGTGCGGTTTAGCTTCTTAGGGAACCGCGAGCAGGCGATGAGGGCCATAAGTGAGGCACCACGAGACAATTCACTCTTTAGCCTCCGTGCGCGTCTTAGTGGGCCCGAGCAAAAGGCGGAGATGGATGAAGAGGCTAGAAAGCAAGCTCCTGCTGCTCCAGAGTCCTTTGCGGAAGCTGATAAACAATTGCTACCGACTACTGCTCCGGCGGCGCCGACCGCAGAGGCCGAAAGCAATGCTAAGACCGACATTACGCGACTCGGCGTGCGCGGCGTAACGGGCGGCCTTCGAATTCCAGCATCAACCGGAGCTCCGGAAACCTTGGCGAAGCCGGCGCAACCGGAACAAGCCACCGAACAAAGAACGGTCGTGGCCGGGTCGAACGTTGCAACAGCCGAACCAGTGGGAGCAAACCCGATCGATACTTATCGCCGGGATGAAACCGAGCCCGCGGCCGTATCAGCAACAGGCACTCCTGCGGCAATCGCCAATCGGAAACTGATTCGGAACGCGACCGTCGAGCTGGAGATCATTAGTTTCGATACGGCAGCCCAGAAGATCACGGCATTCGCGAACGAGGAGAAAGGTTACGTCGCGACCACGAGCTCTGAGAAACAGGAGAACGGGAAACTGAAAGGCGAGATTGTCGTCAAAGTCCTGCCCGAAAATCTCGATCGGTTCCTGCAAAAGATACGCGGACTTGGCGAATTGAAGAACCAAACCCTCGGGACCGAAGACATCACCAAGAATTATTTCGACACCGATGCCCGATTGAAAAACGCGCGGGTGATGGAATCGCGCTTGATCGACATGTTGAAAAAGAAAAGCGACGACATCAACGATCTGCTTCAAGTCGAAAAAGAGCTCGGGCGCGTGCGCGAACAAATCGAGCAGATGCAAGGCGAACTGAAATTTTGGGACTCACAGGTGCAATTCGCGACGGTGACGATTTCGCTCGCGGAAAAGGACATGGAGGAACCGGCGAAGTACCTGTTGAAGGAACGCGCGCAGCTCGCGCTCTACACGCCCGAGGTCGAGAAAGTTTATAACGACCTCAAAGCGCTGGCGTCACCGAAAGTGCAAATTACAAATGCGCAGCTCGATCGTGACAACACCGGGCGGGTGTCTGCGCGCGTAAGCATGTTGATCGCGCCGGAAGAAAGCGATGGTGTTATCTCGAAAGCAAAACCGATGGGCCGGGTCGAGAATTTTCAGGTGCAAACCGAGCGCGTCGCGCAAGACGGGGAAGGGATGTCGGAAAATGCGAAGACAAAGCGCGACAAAGTGGAGCTCAACATTTCGATTTCGCGGGACGAGCAGGAGCAGGCGTTTCAGCAGACAACCTTGCGGATTCGCACTTCGGCTGTGGATGAAAAGGCAAAGAAACTTCGCGATCTGGCAGGAAAACAAGGCGGTCGCGTTCGCGCCTCATCTTTCACCCGCGATCCGGACGGTCGGGAATATGCGAACGTCACATTGCGCGTCCCAATAAAGAATTACAACGCGCTCATCCAATCGCTCGACTCGCTGGGAAAAGTTGAAAATGTCAGCGTGCAGCGCCAGGACCGCAACGGCGGGCAAATCGACGAAGCCAACGCGCCCGCCGATTTGTCCATCCAAGTTTACAGCCAGGGCAACATTGTTTCGTCCGACACCGGTCTCATTGCGACTTTGCGCCGGACGATCGCACAAAGCGCCGGCGCAATTATGTGGAGCTTGCGCATGATTGGCGTAGCGATCGCGTTTCTGGCGCCGTGGGTAATTGCGCTGATCGCGGCGATTTGGATCGGGAAGAAAGTCATTCGCGCGCGGCGGTAGTAGGTGGATCGCGTTCTCCGAACGCAATGTTAATTCCGGCGCTGAAGGCGCATTATTTTGGCATCGAGCAAGGGACTGCTCGATCCACCTTGTTCCGCGGGCTAGGCGACGGAGCCGCATTATTTTAGCTCGTCTTCGGAGAAACCGATCCACCTTGCTCGGATGACAAACGAGTCATATTTTATCGGTCAAGAGAATGTCAATGAAGGCCCAGAGCGGTATTAGCCTGAACAACGCGGCGGTAGCGGCGACGCCAAAGCATCTTTTGCAATTTGCGGTCGATCAGCGGTACGATGATTACACGCCGGTCGATCACGCGGTCTGGCGGTTCATCATGCGGCAGAATGTTTTCTTTCTCCGCGAGTACGCGCACAAAGTTTATTTCCAGGGTTTGCTCGACACTGGAATCTCATTCGACCGAATTCCGAGGATCGAAGAGATGAACGACATTCTGGCGAAGATCGGCTGGGGCGCGGTAGCGGTGGACGGATTTATTCCGCCGTCGGCTTTCATGGAATTTCAAGCTTACAAGGTGTTGGTGATCGCGTGCGACATGCGCCAGATCCATCACATCGAATACACACCGGCGCCCGACATCGTGCACGAAGCCGCCGGACACGCGCCGATTATCGTGGATCGCGAGTATTCAAATTATCTCCAGAGATTTGGCGAGGTCGGCGCGAAGGCGATGCAATCGCGTAAAGATTTCGAGCTCTATCAAGCGATCCGGCACTTGTCGATTTTGAAGGAGCAACCGAACAGCGACCCGAAAGAAGTCGAGGAAGCGACGAAGCTGGTCGAGCATCGACAGAAAAATCTGGGCGAGCCATCGGAGATGGCGCTGCTCTCGCGCCTGCATTGGTGGACGGTCGAATACGGACTCATTGGCACAATGGAGAATCCGAAGATTTACGGCGCGGGTTTGCTTTCATCGATTGGCGAATCGGTTTCGTGTCTCGAGCCGAAAGTGAAAAAGATCCCCTACTCCATCGAGGCGATGAATCAGCCGTTCGACATCACGACCAGGCAACCGCAGCTTTTTGTCTGCCGCGATTTTCAACACTTGAAGGATGTGCTGGAAGAGTTTGCGAGCAAGATGGCGTATCAAGTTGGCGGTCTCGAAGGCATTAACAAAGCGATCGAGTGCAACAACGTCGCGACCTGCCAGTACTCATCTGGGCTGCAAGTGACCGGCGTGTTCGACGAAGTGATTGTCGATAAAAAGAATAATGCCAGTCCGGCTCCTACGCCGATTTATTTGCACGCCAAAGGTCCGTGCGGGCTCGCTTACAAAGACAAGGAGCTCGAAGGCCATGGCCGCGATTATCACCAAGACGGTTTCGGGTCGCCGATCGGCAATTGGAAGCCGGCTGATCTGAAAGAAGGGAAAAAGGTCAAACTCGAATTCGAAAGCGGCATCACTGTCGAGGGTAAGATCGACAAGTTGTTGAAGCGCGATGGAAAACTGCTCGTGATCACATTTTCAAATTGCATCGCGAAATACGGCAATCGCGTTTTGTTCGATCCGGCCTGGGGAAATTACGACATGGCGGTGGGCGACCGCATTGTTTCGGTATTCAACGGGGCGGCGGACAAAGACGCCTACAACCAGGTCGCGCTCGTTCCAAAAGAGCGCACCATTAAAGTACCTTCGGACGCGAAGCGGAAGAAGCTGGAAAGTCTGTATGCGCAGGTTCGGCAGATTCGCGAGACAAAGAAAGGCTACGAGCGGCTTGGTGAAATTTGGGAAACCCAGCAAGCCGAGCACCCTCAGGATTGGCTGTTGTCGATGGAGATTTACGAAATCCTCGATGTGACGAACCAGCAACCGGAACTGAAATCGAAAATCGAGAAGTTCCTCAACGAGAAGAAGGCGCAAACGAAAGATCTGACGACGCTGATCAGCTGGGGCTTCCGACTCGTCGAATATCATAAGAAGCCTGAATACCAAGCAGCGCTCCAAGCCTCGCCCAAATAATTGTAGCACGGCTCTATGAGCCGTTTTCATTGACCATAACCGGCCACAGGCCGGTGGCTACAACCGCTCGTCTTTCAAGTGGCGTTACTTTGGCGCCAGAGAGGTGACAATTTTTTCGAAGCGCGGATCGCGTCGGAGCGGGTCCCAATAGGGCAGCAGTTTCAATTGGCCGTAGCTGATGTAGCCCGGAAGCTGAGTCGCGATGGTAAGTTGCTTGCACGCCAGGTCTTTCTCCCCGGTCCAGGCGGCGATGATAGCGAAATTCAGGATCATGTGCACGCCATTGGTGAAGTCTTTCTGAACGGGCAAAAGTTCTATGGCCCGTCGCCCTTCTCGCAGCGCTTCCTCTTTTCGTCCGAGTCCCGCATCGATCAAGCCCAGGACTGAGATAGCCGGACCGTAATTCGGCTGTGCTTGCACGCGCTTTTCCTGTTCTGCTCGTGCGGCGCTGAACGCAGAGTGTGCGTTCGCTTCATCCTTCGTCATACGGGCGATGAGTCCTTCGCCAACAGTGCGGCTGAACTGCAGTGCGTCGTTGCCGAAGGTGTTTTCACCAAGTGCCTCCAATGCGGCTTCGGCCGCACTGGCGTCGCGCTCAGCCAGAGCGTCGGTGAGCCATGTGTCAGCGACGGTCGCAACCGCCCCAGGGTTCTCCGCCCGAATTGAGTTGATGATTTGGTGCAGTGGTCGCGGATCGGCTTTCCAGTCAAAATCGACATGCGCTCGGGCCATCTTCGTGTCGGTATCGTTCGGAATGATGGCCAGACAGCGATCCAGGCCGGCAGCTAATTCCGCGTAGCGCCGCAAAGCCCCATACGTGATTGCGGTCTGCTGAAGAGTACGCAAATTGCGCGGATCCAGTTCGAGCGCGCGCTCGAGGTTGCGCAAGGCTTCCTCATAGTTCCCCCTGCGGCGTTGAATGAAGCCGGCCAATTCGAAAACGCGCGGATCGTTGGGCAACGTGCGGCGGGCTATGTCGAGCTCAGCCAGAGCGCCATCGTAGTCGAGGTAACCGCGATACAGATTTTCGCCGCGCGCAAGGTGCGCTTCGCCCGCGTTGGGACGCAGACGGAGTGCTGCCTGGATCGCAGTTTCTGCCATCGTCAGCCGCGCGGGAGTGTGATCAAAGCCCAGGAAATAGAGTTCGTCGTGGGTATAAGCCAGTTGGCAGTAAGCAAGGAAAAACGATGGATCGCGCGCCACGGCTTGGTTAAGAATGTCAACTGCTTGCCGGAATTTTTGTTCGAGGCCAGTGCCGAAGCTTATTAAGGTGACGAGAGACTTGGCCCGATTGTAGAGAAGAAACGCGGTAAGGTCGGTTGTGGGCGGTTGTGCAATGGCGGTTTGCTCGCTGATAGAAAGCTTTGCCTGAAGCTGATTGGCGATCGCTTTCGCGATCTCGCTCTGTATGGCAAAAACGTCGACAAGATCGTGATCGTAAGTCTGTGCCCACATGTGCGCATCGGTACGAACATCGACCAACTGCGCGTTAACCCGCACGCGATTGCCGGATCGCTGAACACTTCCTTCCAGCACATGCGCCACCCCAAGTTGCTGGCCGATCTCGCGCAGGTCGCGCGCGATCCCGCTCTTGTACTCCACAACCGATGTCCGACTAATCACTTTCAGATCGGCGATCCGGGCCAAGGCGGTGAGAATCTCATCCTGCACGCCATCTGTGAAAAAGGCGTTATCCGGATCCCTGCTCAAATTCTCAAACGGCAGCACCGCAATACTCTTCGCTGGCGCTGCGCTCACTGCCGGATTTCGGAGCCAATAGAACGGGAAGGCCAACGCCAAAACGCCGGCTAACAATGTGAGAACCAAAGCGGTGGGCGATCGTGTCCAACGCAACCATAAACGGGTCGCGACGGAGCGTTCCAACTCGGCCTTGAGTTCCAACTTGCGACGGAGCCCTTTGAGCGCCTCGAGCATTTCGTTTGCAGTCGGATACCGTTGCGCGGGATCTTTACGCAGCGCCTTGCTAACGATCTGTTGAAGCTCGCCGGGAGCTTGCGCCTCGTACCGGCCAAGCGGCGGCGGTTCCGTTTCTAGAATCGCTGACATCACCTCTCGTGGTGCCCCGCCGGCAAACGGCGCGCTCCCGGTCGCCATCTCGTAAAGCACCGCGCCGAGACTCCAGATATCGGTGCGCTTATCGACCGATGCACCGCGCGCCTGTTCCGGAGACATGTAACGGACCGTGCCAAGTATCGATCCCAGGTTGGTCTCAACCAGCAACAACGCTTCTTCTTTCGGGATGGTGACCGGCACATCCTGTTCGGCAAGTTTGGCAATCCCAAAGTCGAGTACTTTCACATACCCATCGGGCCGCAGCATGATGTTCTCCGGTTTGACGTCGCGATGGATAATGCCGGCCTCGTGGGCGGCGGCGAGCGCACTGGCGACCTGGATCGAAATCTCAACCGCTTCACTCAATTCCATCCGGCCCCGGGTGAGGCGCTGACGCAGCGTTTCGCCTTCGATCAACTCGCTGGCAATGTAGTGAGTTGAGCGATCCGCCCCGATCTCGTAAACCGTCAGGATATTTGGATGGTTGAGTCCAACGACGGCGCGGGCTTCCTGCTGAAACCGTTTCAGGCGCTCCGCGTCGCCAGTAAAGCGATTGGGCAGAAGTTTGAGCGCAGCCTTTCGGCCCGCGGTAATGTCGGAAGCGAGATAGACTTCACCCATCCCGCCGCTGCCGATTCGTTTTGAGATTTTGTAGTGGCCGATCGTTTGACCGATCAACAAATCAGGTTGCCCATTTTCGGCTATACTGGCAGCCAGCGTCGGGACTGGAGTTTCAATGAAACTCCCCGCTTCTTGATGTGAAGCTAACAGCGCTTCAACTTTGCGGCGCAAGACTTCGTCGCCCGCACATGTCTTGTCCAGAAACGCGCTAAGTTTGCCCGGCTCACAGCCCAGCGCGGCGTGAAAGATTTCCTCAACCGTTTCTAACCGAGGGGTCATGTTCGAGGACACGAATTACAAGAATTGGAGGACGGGACACGAATGGCACGAATTGTCACGAAATTCACAGCGTTTTCTGTCAATCCGTTTACGTCCATTCATGTAAATTCGTGAAATTCGTGTCTCAACGCTTTTCCAAATTCGCGTCTCATAAAACAACCCTTTTCCACTCCAGGGAATCGCCTCCGAAATTGACCAACAGGCCAAGGCGAATTTTCGAGGCGGCGAGATAATTTAGCACTTGTTTGATGTGCGAATCAGTCAGTTTCTCGACGGCTTTGGCCTCAAAGAGAATTTTATCCCAGACCACAAAGTCTGCGTAATAATAGTGAGGCAGCATGACCCCCTTGTAGGAGATTTCGTAATTTTTCTCGCGCAAAAACGGAATTCCCGCGCGACTCAGTTCAATTACTAGGGCATCCTTGTAGATGATTTCGTCGTGGCCTTTTCCCAACTCGCGTTGAATTTCCATGCAAAAACCCACGAGTTGAAAAACTTCCTCCTTGTAAAGGAGTTCCTTCATTTGCGACGCGAATTACACGAATCCGAGGGCCGGACACGAATTGCACGAATTCTCACAAATTTAATTTCGCAAGGATTGCATCAAGCACTTGTAGCAATTTGGTGTGAATTAGTGCAATTCGTGTCTCTGAGATTTAGTGTAAATTCGTGAAATTCGTGTCTGTCAGGCAGCGTTGTGCAATTCCGTGTACAACCACGCCTTGGCAAAGACCCAGTCGCGCCGCACCGTCACTATCGAGATCTTGAGCACCTCGGCGATTTCATCCTGATTGAGTCCGCCAAAGTACCTAAGCTCCACCACCTGAGCTTTTCTTGAATCGAGCGTCGCCAATCTCTCCAGAGCCTCATTGAGATCGAGAATCTCCCTGGTCGGTTCAGGCGAGATCAACGCTGCCTCGTCCAATTCTACTTTGCTCGCACCCGCGCCGCGCTTCTGGCACTGAGACGCCTTTGCGTGATTGACCAGGATCTGACGCATCGCCTTGGCGGCCACGGCCAAAAAGTGTGACCGGTTCGTAAAGTTTGGCCGGCTTTGATCAGCGAGACGCAGATAAGCCTCATTCACCAACGCCGTCGTTTGCAGCGTATGATCGGCGCGTTGTCCCTCCATGTAATAATGAGCGAGACGCCGAAGCTCTTCGTAAACGAGCGGAGTTAGCTTTTCCAAGGCGGCGTGATCCCCATGGCTCCAGTTCACTAAAAGCTGGGTCACCTCCTGCGAACTTGCCAGGCGCGTTCCGCCGGAAATCTGTCCCGCAGCCCTGGGACTAGCCGCCTGCGGTTCGCCATTCATTCGGCGCTTCCCTCAAAAAATTTTCTGATCCGATGATCGGTTTCAACCCCGTTTATTGTTTATCCAAGTGGAAGACAAATCACAAACCTAAAAAGAAGGAAATCACACCCATGAACACAAAATTATCCTTGCTGCTCATCCCGCTCCTGCTCGCCTGTTTTGCGTTTTCATGGACAGCTGAAGCGGGCCTAGACCCAACCGACACGGCCTACGGCACTGGGGCGCTCTCTTCCGAAGCAGGCGGCTTCCAAAACAGCGCGTTCGGCGTTGGCGCGCTCAGTAGCAATACCACCGGCCACGACAACGCTGCCACCGGTTTTGAGGCGCTCGAGAATAACACCACCGGTATCTTTAACACGGCCACCGGTTACCAAGCGCTCATACGTAACACCGCCGACAACAACACGGCCACCGGTGCTGCTGCGCTCTTCGGCAACACCACCGGCACCGACAACACAGCCACCGGTTTTAATGCGCTCACGACCAACGGAAACGGCAACTTCAACACGGCCAACGGCGCATTTGCGCTCCAAAACAGCAGCGGCGCCGACAACAACACAGCCTATGGCGCTTATGCGCTCCTAAACAACACCTCTGGCGCCCAAAATACAGGCAACGGTGTTGGGGCGCTCTATAGCAACCAAATTGGCAACGCCAATACGGCCACTGGTTACCAAGCGCTCTATTTCAACACCACCGGCCTCAACACGGCTTACGGTTATCAAGCGCTCTATAGCAATGAAACTGGCAACTCCAATACGGCCACCGGTATTCAAGCGCTCTATCACAACACCGCCAGCAACAACACGGCCTATGGCGCTCAAGCGCTCTTGAGCAACACCAGCGGCACCCAAAATACGGCCAATGGGTTTGAATCGCTCGTTTCCAACAGCGTCGGCAGCTCCAACACGGCCACCGGCTTTGGTGCGCTCTTTAGCAGCACCGGCTCAAATAATATCGCGTTAGGCTCCAATGCCGGCAGCAATCTCACCACCGGCAGTAACAACATCGATATCGGCAATGCTGGTGTTGCGGCCGAGGCCAATACCATCCGCATCGGCGATCCAACATTGCAGACCGCTACTTTCATCGCGGGTATAAGTGGGGTGACCGTGCCAAGCGCCGCCCCGGTGGTGATCGACGCGAGCGGACATCTCGGCACTGGCAGTGCGGCTAGTTTGCAAGGCGCGACCGGGCCGACCGGACCCACTGGCCCGACCGGGCCCACTGGCGCTACTGGATCGCCGGGAACAAATGGAACCAACGGAACCAACGGAGCAACCGGCCCCACTGGACCAACGGGCGCGACCGGTGCGACGGGTGCAACAGGTGCGACCGGCGCCACGGGCGCGACTGGACCGATCACGCCCGGGTCAGTCGTCATGTTACCCGTAGGTGCAGGTGGCGTGGCGCCGCCAGCTCCGGCGAGCTATATTTTCAAAGGCTTCGTCGGGCTGACGGCGAAGGCAAACGGTGGTGGTTCGATGACAAGCTATGCCGTGTACACGAAGAGCTAACAGTCGGAGGTGAGTCGGATACACTCAGGCTGGCGCGTCGCGCGCGCCACAGGCGCATGGCTACAGAAATCCCGCCTACAACTTTCCAAAATTAGTCAGGAACTTGTCTCGCCCATTCCGTTAGAACCCTGATGAAAGGAATACCATGAGCACGAGACGCAACATCACAACAATCCAGCCTCAACAAAAATGAAAACAAAGAATATGACAACTCTACACTCGGGAAAATCAATTGGCCGGTCGCCTCGGCGGCCCGCTTTTCTGCTCGTCCCGCTCGTGCTCGCCTACTTGGCGCTTTCGCCGACGGCTCGAGCGCAGCTCAGCCCAGCGCCCGACGGAGGATATCCAAATGCCAACACTGCCGAAGGTGAAGATGCGCTTTTTAGCCTCAGCAGCGGATCGGCCAACACGGCTGTTGGTTTCGAGGCGCTCTATAGCGACACAAGCGGCCTCAACAACACAGCAGTTGGTTATCAGGCGCTCGTTAAGAACACCACCGGTGGCGCCAACACGGCCAA
>Ga0070698_100005704_pt1 | contig 13627 bp, 13 predicted proteins | sample KBSK1502metaG_FD_65477 | JGI IMG/M metagenome (GOLD analysis project Ga0070698, IMG submission 65477) | Corn, switchgrass and miscanthus rhizosphere microbial communities from Kellogg Biological Station, Michigan, USA - KBS K1-50-2 metaG | ecosystem: Host-associated > Plants > Roots >... | reverse complement strand
TTTGTATTATCCGCCGGCTTACTACCCCTACCAGTATCCGACGGTCAACAATGGAACCCCGCCACAAACAGGTTCAAATGGTGGTCACACTTATCCGTCATCAGGTGGCGGATCCGGATCTGGAGGCGGTGGCCATACCTATCCATCGGGTGGAGGCGGCGGCGGAACCCGTCCGTCACCGCCAACTCAGCCAATGGCTCCTCCAAGCGGAGGATTTGGTGGTGGCCGAGAGCGAATACCTGACCAGGAAACGGGTCGCCCGATGCCAGCCAAGAACATTGAGCCCTCGCGACCAAATCAGTAAAGAGCCACAAAAAGGCACAAAAAGCACAAAGGTGAGCGCAAGCTACTTTGTGCTTTTTTGTGTTTGTTGATTGCTGAGTTCGTCCAGCTCTTCGTTAATAAGGCTTCGGATCTCGGGAGGCTTTAGTCCGGCCAGGATGAGTTGTGTGAGCGCAGTTCTTAATTGCGCGCGCAGGCGGTCGTCGGGCTTTTCTTTGAGGGTTTGCGAGATTACGACTGCGCCTGAGCCGTGGCGGACGCGAATCAGACCCTCTTTTTGAAGGCGGCGATAGGCGAAGGCGACTGTATTGAGATTGACGCCAAGATCCGACGCTACCTGTCTCACCGGCGGCAGCAGCGTTCCTGCGTCCAACTCGCCTCGCGCAATCAGGGTCTTAATCTCATCGACGAGCTGCTGGTACAGCGGCCGTGCGTCTCGTTCATCAACTGTAACAAACATATTGTCTAGTGCCTATATACACTAGACAATGGGAGCCCGTCCAGCGTTATCTGGTGATGCGATCCGTCAACAACACCGCCGATTCCACCACGCTATCCATTCTCGCCGCCGCACTCACCGTATCCCCAACTATGAAAAGGTTGGACAATGAGGTTTCGTAAGACTGAATCGGCTGTCCCTCAATCCCTCGCACCATCCCGAGTTTTCGTCTCGTCTGGTCGTAATAGGTGCGCGGATTGGCAGTCTCGATGATCTCAACATCACCGCCCAACTCGGGCAGCGCCGCGTGCACACGCTTCCAGAACTCCGCGAGGGCCGCCTGATCCCACTCGTCGTAGTCTTCCTCACTCGACTGGTACGTAAACCATGAATCCACTTCAGTATCAGTCGAAAAGGTAACGGGACGCTTTCCATCAGGCGCCGCGCTATCGGCCACCGCCATCGTGAACTGCCCCACGCTATCCTCGACACGCATGCGCGACGCCGGAAGACGTGCGACTGCCGCCTCTTCCATCACTGCGTAAATAACGTAGACGCCACTGCCACGAAGTGCGTTCAATTGTTTCTTGATCTCAGGCGGCGTGCGATTAAGTCCGACGAGTTTTCCGAACGTGTCCCAGATAGTCAGATTGCTGACGATCGCATTTTTGGCAAAAACTCGTTCGCCGCTCAGCAGATCAATCCCGATCGCACGTCCCGATTCATCGTAAGCAAGACGCAGCACGGGCGTATCCAAACGCACCTTGCCGCCACTGAGCTTGATTGACTCAGCCAATCGCTCAGCGAGACTAGCCGGACCATCAACAATCGAATAGAGATCATCGCCGGCTATGGTCGTGTCGGAGCCATCAGCTCGCCGGATGTAAGGTGGGCTCATTAACGAAACGGCGGGAACGTCGACGGGCAACTGCGCAAATAGTCGTTCGTAAATTCCACCTGGACCGAAGGAGGTGTAAAGCCCGTCGCCGGGCTCGAAGTCGTAGCCGGAAAACTCGACGCGCCCAATACACCCACCGACCTGCGATTGTCGCTCAAGCAGACAAGTGTTCACGCCGCGCGCGGACAACAACGCCGCCACGGTTAGACCACCAATCCCGCCTCCCACCACGACGACGTCGTAACCGTTCATCCTGCTTTACTTGAGAATATCTTTATCGATGAAACCGCCAACCACGATGAGAACCGATTGAATCCCATTGAAGACGAGGTGAATGATAAAGGCAGGAAGCACCTTCCCTGAGACCGCGCGGGCCACGGTCAGCGTAATGCTCAGCAGTGTGATCACAGCGATCACGGCAAGATTATTTCGGTACTGATAGACGTGGACGCCGGCAAACAAAAGCGACACGAGGCTGACTGCGATCGCAACGCCCGCCGCCTTTTCGAGCGCCTTATAAAGCAGACCACGATAAACCAGCTCTTCAATCAGCGGAGCGGTCGCAACCGCAACAAACGCCGTCGCAATACGCGTGTAAATCGAACTCTCGATCAGCAGGTCAAGATCGGTCTTGCGGTCGCCGTAAAGCGTCGTGATCGCAAACGCGAGGCTGTAGAGAATGATAGCTACCACCACGCTCAGCAACACGGTCATACCGTGACTGGCGTTTTCCGGCCAGTCGAAACCGATATTCTTCCAAAAAGGCCGGCCGCGAAAGGCGTATTTGACTACCAGCCACACAAGCACGAGCGTGAGGATGTGTGTCGGGACAATTCCGACGACGGACCAAAAGATCAGCCACTTGTCCGAGGCCATCGCTTCCGGCGAAGGCATACCGCCTTTGACGATCTTATAAACCATGTAGGGGATCGCGACGATCACGGGCACGAACAAGAGCAGGATGACGCTCATGATCCATGCACCTACTGCGATCGCCACATCGACCCAGGCGACCCACCACTGTTGTTTTGGAATTGGTTGAATTTCCGAAGCCGCGGAGATCACCGGCGGGTCTGCGTATTCTTCAGCTAGCGGCGTTATCTGTTGTTGGGAAGGTTCTTCTGTGAACACTCGATGAGTTTAGGGGGTTGGCAGGTGATGGGTCAAACAATCTGTGCAATCTGTGGTTCAAACCGCCGGGTAATCAATCTCCAGGGGCGATCCGACGCGTGGCGCCGCAAGTATCAACCCGATGATCGTCTTCGCATCCTGGATCTCACCGCTCGTGATCATCTCGAGCGCTTCGGCAATCGGTAGACGCACGATGTCGAGCACTTCGTCGTCATCAAGATTTTGCTTTCCATCGGAAAGCTCGGTCGCCAGAAAAACCCACATCTTCTCTTCGAGGAAACCGGGTGAAACAAAGAACTCCGAAAGCTTTTCAAGTCGGGCCGCCACCAGGCCAAGCTCTTCTTCGAGTTCGCGCGCCGCCCCGACGTCCGGTGGTTCGCCATCAGCGAGCGTGCCTGCGGGAAGTTCCAGCAGGTAACGGACCGCGGGATGGCGATACTGTCTGACGAAAACAACCGTGCCATCGTCGTGGACCGGAACGATCACAGCGCTGCCCGAATGATGGACCACTTCACGTTTGTACGTGTGCTCCCCTTCGCTGATGGTATCGACGGTGACGTTGAACACGCGACCTTCGAATATCTTTTTGCTGTCGAGTATTTTCGGGAGTTCTTTGTGTGGCATAGTCATAGTTTGTTAACTCAGGCTAAGGACCAGTGGACGTAACTCACCGATCAGATAGAGCGATCCGGCGATGCAAATAAGACCTTCAGCCGGCGTATGCGCGAGCGCGGTTCGAAGTGCCTCAGCGCTCGATTGGTTATTCAGAATTGTTCCTCGGGTAAAGCGTTCGGCGACGGTTCGCAATTGTTCAACCGTGGCGCTACGCGGGTTATCGATGGTAGTCAAAACCAGCGTGTCAGCGATTGGAAACAGAATCTCACCCATTTGCTCCAGTTGCTTATCACGCATTGCGCCAAAAACCAACGTCAGCGGTCGGGTTGTGAACTCATCGAGATAATCTCGCAACGATTGGGCGCCCGCGGGATTGTGTGCGCCGTCGATGAGGATTGAGGGGTTGTGAGGAATCAGCTCGAGTCTGCCGGCGTGCGTGGCGGTTCTTAGGCCTTCAAGAATCGCCGTGCGTGAAATCGCGAATCCTTCAGTGCTCAGTAACTCAGCGAGGGCAATTGCGACTGCCGCGTTGTCGATTTGATGTTGTCCAGGTAATCCGAGGACGACGCCGTCAGTTAACTTTGATTCGGCAAGAATCGGCGTTACGCCAACCTGCTCGCAGCGCTTCAACAACACGTTGAGTGCCACCGGTTCGGGCTGTCTGCCAATCACAGCGCGCACGCCGGGTCGAATGATTGCGGCTTTCTCAGCGGCGATACTCTCAATCGTGTTGCCGAGATATTCTTCATGATCGAAACCTATTGAGGTGATGCCGACGACGTGCGCGTTTGCGGCAGTGGTTGAATCGAGCCGTCCGCCCAATCCTGTTTCGAGGATGGCGAGTTCGATATGAGCATGGCGAAAGGCCAGTAACGCGATTGCAGTTACTTGTTCGAAGAAAGTTGGCAGCGCCTCGAGTTGCTCCGAAACGTCGCGCACGACAGTTGCACAAGACGCAAACTCTTCAGTTGTGATCTCAACACCCGAAATCTTGACTCGCTCAGTGATGGAAACCAGGTGAGGCGAAGTGTAGAGCCCGCTCCTGATTCCAGACGCACGACAGATCGAATCCAGCATCACGGCGGTCGAACCCTTGCCATTCGTGCCGGCAATCTGAACTGAGGAAAACGAGCGTTCCGGATTATCAAGAGCTGCGAGCAGCAACTCAGTATTTCTCAACCCAAGTTTGATCGTCAGAGTCTCATGCCCAAGACTCAACAGATACTTTACCGACTGCGCGAAATCCATATCAGCCACAAAAAAGCACAAAAGTCACTAAAATGAAAAGCAGAAACTGATTTTGTGCCTTTTGTGGCTACTCTTTTATTTTTGCGGCGCGGCGGGCTCTTTCGATATCGGATTCGCCGTGGATTTCGGGGTTCATCATGAAATTTAAGAGCCGAGTGATGTAGGCACGCAATTCACGACGATCGACGATGGCGTCGATCATGCCGTGATCGAGGAGGAATTCGGATTTTTGAAAGTCTTTCGGAAGTTTCTGGCGAATGGTCTGTTCGATAACTCGCGGGCCTGCAAATCCGACGAGTGCTTTCGGCTCTGCGATGATCACGTCGCCCAGCATCGCAAAGCTCGCGGTAACGCCGCCCGTCGTTGGATCAGTCAGGACGGAAATGAAAGGCAAACGGGCTTCGTCGAGTACCGCAAGCGCCGCAGAGATCTTCGCCATCTGCATCAGCGAGAGCGTGCCTTCCTGCATGCGAGCGCCACCGGAAGCAGAAAAAATCACGACCGCACTGTGCTCTTTCATCGCACGCTCGATCAACCGGGTGACTTTTTCGCCGACCGCCGAACCCATCGAGCCGCCAATGAACGTCATGTCCATCGCACCGGCAAAGACAGGATGATCACCGACGGTCCCACGCCCATTGATGATCGCTTCCGGCAGACCGGAAGATTCTCGTGCCTGCATCAGCCGATCTGAATACGGCTTGCTGTCGACAAACTCGAGCGGGTCGATTGAAATCACTTCCTTGTCGAGCTCTTCAAATTTGCCGTCGTCAAAAAGCAATTTCAGACGTTCGCGTGCGCCTATGCGAAAGTGATAGCCGCAGTTTTTGCAGACCTGCAAGCCATCCTCGAGCTCACCCTTGAACAGGTGCGCTTCACACCCCTCGCATTTAACGAAGACGTTTTCCGTCTTCACTACGCGATCTTCAGGCGGAACGGCCTCGATGCGTTTAGTCTTCTTGCTGAACCAAGCCATAGAAATGCGGGGAAGGGTAGCACATGGGGTTTCCGATTGCGAACATGTGGCTAAAACTCGATGCCCTGCTGAGCGCGAATACCCGCAGTGAAAGGATGCTTGATTTCGGTCATTTCGGTGACGAGGTCGGCGGCTTCAATCAGCTCGGGAGGTGCGTCTCTGCCGGTAACAACAATGTGCAGAGCAGGTTGCGCCGCGCGAATGGTGCGAAGTTCGGCCAGCACCTCTTCGACGGGCAACATTTTGTAACTCAGCACGTAGACGAGCTCGTCAAACACGAGCATGTCGTACTCGCCGGAGCGCAGCTTCTCGACGCAGAGCGCCCATGTTTCGCGAGCGGTCTTGATGTCCTGTTCCGGATTCTTCGTGTCCCACGTGAAGCCATCGCCCATCGTGTGAACTTCAATACCAAGCTTCTCGGCCGCGATATGTTCACCGTAACGATCGTTGCGCGACTTCATAAACTGAATCATGCAGCAGTTCAAACCACGCCCGGCCGCACGCATCATCAAACCGAGTGCGCTGGTAGTCTTGCCCTTGCCGTTACCGGTATGGACCATCAGCAGCCCGCGCGTCTGCTCCTGATAATCCTCGCGGCGCCACTTATACTTCTTTTCTTTTTGATCCATTATTTTGGCCACAAAAAGGCACAAAAAGCACAAAATGGTTTGCTGGTTTTCTTTTGTGTCTTTTGTGCTTTTTTGTGGCTATCCAATTAGAGCGTCTTCGGTGATGTCGCGCGATCCGTTGGCGCGCTTCACTGCATCCTGCAAGAGGCCGACGATCAGAGTTTCTGCCTCTTCCCAGGATCCACGGAGCGTGCAGCCGGCGGCGTTGCGATGGCCACCGCCGCCAAACTTCTCCGCCACTTTCGCGACGTTGACGTCACCCTTAGATCGCAAGCTCGTGCGATAAATCCCGGGCTCGCACTCTTTGAGCAACGCAACGGCTTCGACTTCGCCGACGGTCAGCGGATAGTTAACAAACCCGTCCGTATCTTCATCCGAAGCAAGCGCCTGCTTTTGCATCTCGATCGACTGGCGCATACACGCAACACGCCCCGAGTTGTCGCGTCTGGCGGTGGAGAGCACCGCGCCCATTAACTGAATACGACTCCACGGATAACTCGCAAACACGGCTTCAGCAGTCTTCGCCGGTTTCACACCCGTGCGTACAAGCTCGGACGCGACCTTGAACGTGCGCTCGGTCGTGTTCGAGTAATGAAACGATCCGGTGTCGGTTATCAGCGCTGTGTAAACGCACTCGGCGATCTCTTTCGTGACGCGCACGCCGGTCGCTTTGCAGAGGTTGTAGATCATCTCGCCGACTGCCGAGGCAGTGGAATCGATCCAGTTGATGTTACCGAATAGCGCAGTCGTGGAATGGTGATCGATGTTGACCACAAACTGCTTTTCGAGATCGGCGAGGCCGGGCCGGGTAATGTCGGAACACTCGATCACGAACACCGCGTGATAGCCAGACTCGACAGCCGGCGTAACGCGTACATCATCGGCGCCGGGAAGTTGTTGGTAAGCGTGTGGTACTGGATCGCGCATGATAACTTCGACATCTTTATCGAGCGCGCGCAATAACCAGTAAAGACCAAGTGAAGAGCCCAGACTGTCACCGTCAGGGCGTATGTGCGAGGTGATCGCGAAACGACGCTTTGCCTCGATCAGCTCGACTACTTGACTAAGCATAATCCTTCAAATTCGGGAGGGTCTTGAATAGGTCCCATCAAACAAGCAGGCCCTAAAAAATCTCTTCCGCTAGCTACTGCTTTCCTTTCCTTTGCTTTCCCATTCTCGTTCGATCTCCAGTAGCAATTGATCGACACGTTCGCCTTCTTCTTCAACGCGGTCGCGTACAAAGTGAATCTCAGGTGTGCGCGGGAGATTCAAGGAGAGGCCGAGTTGCTTTCTAACGTAAGGCGCCGCGTGCTTCAAAGCCGCGAGTGCCTCTTTGTGCTCGTTTTCGTCACCTGCCACCGTGACGTAAACACGTACTGCTCGTTTGTCAGCCGATAGCCGAACGTCAGTTACCGTTACCATCGTCAATCGCGGGTCTTCCAGTTCGTAGCCGACAATCTGAGCGATCTCTTCCCTAAGTGTATCCGCAGTTCTTTCCGTACGACGCATAGGTCTCGCCGTTTCCGATTAGAGCTCAGTCGCCGCGACGCGCTCGACAATGTAGGCTTCAATCTGGTCGCCGACTTTCACGTCGTTGAAGTTTTCCAGACTGATACCACATTCGAACCCTTCGCGAACTTCTGAGACGTCATCCTTGAATCGTCGCAATGACGCAATGTTGCCTTCCCAACTCACCACAGCGTCGCGAATCAAGCGCGCGCGCGCGTTGCGACGTATTGTGCCGTCGATGACCATACATCCGGCGACCGTGCCGGCTCGCGGAACGCGGAAGACTTCTCTGACCGCAGCCTTGCCGAGGATCTTTTCCTTCTCGATGGCCTCGAGCATGCCGATCATTGCCGCACGAATCTCTTCCTCGACCTTGTAGATGATCGAATGGAGACGAATATCGACCGATTCCTGCTTCGCGACATCGGCGGCGCGTGCTTCGGGTCGCACGTTGAAGCCGATGATCACAACTGCTGACAAAGACGATCCCGCCTGTGTTGCAGAACCGAGCAGAACGTCTGACTCGGTGATTGCTCCCACACCGGATCGAATCACTTTTACCTTCACTCGATCGGTGGATAGTTTTTGCAAGGTCGACTTCAAGACTTCGACTGAACCCTGTACGTCGGCCTTGATGATGACCAGCAGTTCTTTGACTTCACTTTCACCCAGCGCTTCGATACCGCGTTTGGTTGTTTGCAGCAGCGTCGCCTGACGACTCAACATCTGGCGATGCTGTGAGATCGATTGCGCTTTAGTGATATCCGAAACCACCTGCAAACTCTCACCGGCTTGCGGCACACCTTGCAGGCCAAGCACTTCCACAGGAGTTGCCGGACCAGCCTCGGTGATCGGCTCGCCGCGATCATTGAACATCGCACGAACCTTGCCGGAGATTTGTCCCACAATAAACGGCTCATGAATCTTGAGCGTGCCCTGTTGGACTAAAACAGTGGCGACTGCGCCGCGACCGCGATCGAGTTTTGCTTCCAGCACGACTCCCGATGCCAGACGCGTCGAGCTCGCACGCAGATTCAAGATGTCTGACGTCAACAGAATCGTTTCGAGGAGGGTCTCGAGATTTTGTCGCTTCTTCGCAGACACCTGGACCATCTCCGTTTCGCCGCCCCACTCGAGCGGTGAAAGACCCTGTTGGGACAGTTCCTGTTTGACGCGATCCGGATTAGCGTCGGGTTTGTCGATCTTGTTAATGGCGACGATGATCGGAACGCCCGCAGCGCGCGAGTGCTCGATTGCCTCGATCGTCTGTGGCATCACGCCGTCGTCGGCAGCGACCACGAGCACGACGATGTCGGTCGCTTTGGCGCCGCGTGCCCGCATCATGGTGAATGCTTCGTGACCCGGCGTATCGAGAAACACGACGCGACGAGTCTCGCCCGGGTTGTCGGGATTCGGAACCTGAACGCTGTACGCGCCGATGTGCTGCGTGATACCGCCTGCTTCGCCGCCCGCCACGTCGGTAGTGCGAATCGCGTCGAGCAACGACGTCTTGCCGTGATCGACGTGACCCATGACGGTGACCACCGGAGCACGCGGCAACTCGACGTCATCTGCGTCCGCTGCAATCAGTTCCTCAAACTCTTCTTCCGCGACCATCTCTTCAAACGGCACGAACGAGACGTCGTAACCGAAGCGTTTGCCGAGCTCTGCGGCAACGTCGTCCATCAACGGTTGATTGATGGTTGCAAATACGCCGCGCTGCAAGAGCAGCGTCACGACGTCTTTTGGCTTGATGCCGAGTTTCTCTGCAAACTCCTTGACGGTCGATCCCTCGATCAGGCGAACCGACTTGAGCTCGCCTGAGCCCGGCATCTCGAGCCGACCGGCAATACGATCTTCAAGCGACAGTGCTTTGGGTGGCGGAATGAAATCGCCCCTGTCGAACCTTCCTGCCTTGCCCTCGATCTTTCGACCTCCGCGCGGACTGCTGCGTCGCGAACGACGGCGTCCGGCGTCGGGTGGTGGAATGTAGGTAGTCTGCGGCGTCGCCGTCTCGCCGGGTGTTCCGAGGCGTTCGGAACGAGGCAGTGACGGTCGCTCCCGAAGTCTGCCGCTGCGATCGGGTCGATCGGGTGTGCGTTCCCGTTCTTTCGGGGGCGCTACTGGTGGCGGAGCCGGAGCCGGAGCACGTTCTCCAGGTCTGATGCCCGCGTTCAATGCTGCCGCAGTCGGTCGCAGAACTCTGACCTGTCGCGACGGCGGTGGCAGCGGTGGAGCAGTCGCCGGTGCTGGTGGTGCTTTCACCTCCGCGCCATTTGTCGGCGCCAAAATCTCCGGCGCCTTGATGACTTCGTCGACCAACGGCGGTTCGTCGATGACCAGTTCCTCAGCTACAGGTGGCGCCGCGACTTCCTCGATTACCGGAGCTTCCGCACGCGCGGCCGGAGCCAACTTCTTAACGAGCCTCGTTAAAGGTGGCCTTGTCGCAGGAGCCGCGGACGGCGCCGCTGGCGCCTCGACTGGCTCATCCGCCACTGCAGGTTCCGGCGCTGCCATAACCGGTTCATGTTCGTGAACCTCCGGCTCGAGCTCGGTTGCAGGAGCTTCCGGGGTCGGCAGCGTAGCGCGTTTGACGACTTTGACAGCGCGCTTGACGGTAGCTTCCTTCTTGGGGAAGTATTTGTTCCGAATCTTCTCAGCCAACTCTTTCGAGACCGAGTTGGATGGAACGCTGACGTCGACTCCTTCGCGACGCACTTCTTCAATGAGTCGTTTTGTGTCGAGCTTTAATTCTTTGGCGAGATCGTAAATACGAACTTTAGAGGAAACTGTCATGCACTCCTTCTCGACGCTTCTTGCTGCGTCTTAGCCGACCTAAAGTGATTGGGAACCGCGCGCCCAACCACCTCAGCGTCGATCAGAAGTTCGGCGCCTGACAGGAGGGGCGATGCGGGCAACACAAACGGCCCAAAGCGAGCGCATTTGCGTTGTTACTATTTGGCTGCATCAGTGGTTCTCATCGTCGTCCACACTCCCGCCTGATGCAGCCTCTTCCGAAACTGCGGGAGTCGATGTTTCTGCTTCCTCGGCCGCAGCCTCAGAAGCGAATTCTTCATCTTCCGCCAACACTTCCTGCGCCGTTGCCTCGATGTTCTCGTATGCTTCGACGCTTGAAGAAGTAATGTCAGGAGATGGTGTGATTGTATCGGGCCGCAAGTCGCGACCTGCTTCCTGCAAAGCGATTTCGTCCGCCGGAATCGGTTCGGCCTCTGTCAGTGACACAGGATCAGCCGATTCCCACGCATTGATTTCCTGCTCGGCCTGGAACGGAACACCCTTTTCGACCGCTTCATCGTAGCCTTCCGCAGTCATCTCGGCAGACGGTTCGACTTCCTCGTCAATCGATTCGTCAAACTCAGCCGAAACTGCGTGTTGCTCTTCGACTGTCTCCGTTTCCGGTTCAGCAAGGGTGCGGTCGCGCAATGCAATAACTGCCTGAGCGGCTTCGAGGATCACTTCTGCTTCGTCCAAACTCAGGTCGAGGAACTCGACCAGATCGTCGACAGAAGTTTGCGACAGCGCATCGATATCGTTGATATCGTGCTCGGCCAGGGCTTCCGCCTGTTGCGCAGTGACACCCTCGATAACTGAAAGCGGAACTGCTTCGCCGGAAGCGATGAGCGCGCCCATCTGTTCGGTGACTTCGCGCTTGATCTCTTCCTCACTGCGAATGTCGATGTTCCAACCGACGAGTTTTGTAGCGAGGCGAACGTTTTGTCCGCGCTTGCCGATTGCCAGTGACAGTTGGTCTTCGTTAACGATGACCTCCATCTGGCGATTCTCGATGTCGGTGATTCTGACCTGATTAACTTTCGCGGGTGAAAGCGCGTTGGCGGCAAATACTGAAGGTTCGTCTGACCATTCGATGATGTCGATCTTTTCGCCGCGCAGCTCGCGGATGATCGCCTGTACGCGTGAACCCTTCATACCGACGCAGGCGCCTACTGGATCGACGTCGCGTTCATTCGACATCACGGCGATCTTGGCGCGCTCGCCGGGTTCGCGAACGGCAGATTTGATCACGACGGTGCCGTCGTAGATTTCCGGCACTTCCATTTCAAACAAGCGGAGCAACAACTCCGGCGAAGTGCGGGAAACTTCGACCTGCGGTCCTTTTGATTCTTTAGAGACGTTGTTTATGACAACACGGATGCGTTCGCCCTGATTCCACTGCTCGCCGCGCGACTGTTGCGAGCGGGGCAGAATCGCTTCAAGGTTGCCGAGGTCGACGATGATGTTGCCGCGCTCAAAGCGTTTGACATAACCGTTGACGAGGTCGCCAATCTTGTCGATGTACTGCTCGTAGACGTTACTGCGGACGGCGTCACGGACTTTTTGAAAGAGAATCTGTTTGGCGGTTTGAGCGGCGATGCGTCCCAGTTCTTCCATTGGAAGCGGGAGCAAAAGTGCGTCGCCCAATTCAACTTCGTCTCCGGCAAGCTCGCGAGCTTCTACGATAGAGAGTTCAGTGGCGGGGTTTTCGACTTCGTCGACGACCACTTTCGAGGCCGATAGCTCGATGCCGGTGTCGGCGTTCCAGTCGACCTGGATGTCTTCACCGGAGCGAAACTGTTTCTTGGCCGCCGCGCGTACGGCTTCCTTCATTGCCTCGATCACCAAGTCACGGTCGATACCCTGTTCCTGACAAAGTGCCTCGATATTTTGTGCTATCGATGAACTCATTAAAGTCTCTCTATTTCAGTGGCTCGGCGTCAGAAGGTTCTGCGTCGTTGAGCCTATTCAGTTGTAAAAGGTCCGTTAATTTCCGGAGCGGCGTAGTTCCTCGTCTACATCCACTTCCAGGTTCGCTTTGGTAATTATTTCCAGAGGAACACGCACCTGCCCATTGGTTCGATCTTCAAAAAGCACGTCGTTGCCATCCAATCCCAGCAAACGACCCCGAAAATTTCTTTGCCCGTCAATCGGCTGCCGCGTCTTCATTTTCGCGTTGCTGCCGGTAAAACGCTCGTAATCCGCGCGTTTGTACAGGCCCCTTTCGAGTCCCGGCGACGAAACTTCCAAGGTATAGGGCGCGTGAATGAAGTCTTCCACGTCCAGAATCGTCCCAAGGTGATTGCTCACTGCGGAGCAATCCTCGTGAGTGACGCCATGCGGCTTATCAATGAAGACACGAACAATCGGCTTGTTCTCGGGGCCAGCTACCTCGGCGTGTACCAGCTCGAGGCCATGGTCGATTGCGACCCGTTCAGCTAACTCCTGAACCCTTCCTGCAATCGATTCGTTAGCCATTGCCACCTTCCGAAGGTTTCTCGCTCCAAAAGAAAAAGTGGGCGCGAAACCCACCGGACGAGACCCCGTGCCTTCGAGCAAGCTGTGAATTATACGGAAAGGGCAGGTAACAGGCAACTTGACCGGAGGATCCACAGATTACGCAGATTCTTGGAACAGTCTGTGAAATCTGTGGATAGAAAGCTCGATTTAGGTCTACACTAGTGCCTCCTCAATCCAATGCTTCGACCCGTTTCTCCTCGAATCGTCTTCCAAGTGCTCAGCCTTCTTGGTGGGTGCGTCGTAGGAAGTCTGGCAGTCAATGCCCAGACATCAACCGAAAAACCACTCGTCGTCATTAGTGAAGCAACTTCAACGCGCGCGATTGCTTTCGAATCGACAACGTTTCGCAAAGAACCTTTCTCGCTTTCGACCCCGCTGGCTTCGGATGGGCGCACGCGGATCATGATTTTCGCGTTGAACCTTGCCCTCAAGCCTAACGAGGACGCGTCAGCGATCACTGCCGAAGCGGAGACTGCCGATCATGTCCACCACGCGCTGCGAGTTGAATATGCCGCGCCGTTGGCAACGCTGCCGTGGTTGAGCTCAATCATTCTCAGGCTCAGTGACGATCTTGTTGACAGCGGCGA
>Ga0070698_100005703_pt1 | contig 13627 bp, 8 predicted proteins | sample KBSK1502metaG_FD_65477 | JGI IMG/M metagenome (GOLD analysis project Ga0070698, IMG submission 65477) | Corn, switchgrass and miscanthus rhizosphere microbial communities from Kellogg Biological Station, Michigan, USA - KBS K1-50-2 metaG | ecosystem: Host-associated > Plants > Roots >... | reverse complement strand
GCGGGCGTCAAGGATCGGCTTCTCGCTGCCTGCAATCGACATTACCGTGTTCCCAGGACGCGCGCGAGAACAGCGGAAGACCTCTCGGGCATGTCGCGGAAATTGCGGCTGCTTTGTCGACACCGTCGTAACGGCGTACGGTGAGATGCTGCGCGGCCGTGAGCCTCGAAGCGTGATGCGAAAGTGGCTGGCGGCTCGTCGCCGAACCGCCAGCCAGCGCACAAGACTCGCGTGGCTCCGCGACTCAATCGGCGGGCGCGCTACCCCAATCGAGTATCGAAGGCTGCGGTGTGTCTGCCAGCTTCAACAGGCCGGAGCCGTCGAGGTTGATGGTCCACACGGAGGCCTGGTTGTTGTGGTCGACTTTGTCGAGCAGAAGCTTGCTGCTGTCGGGTGACCAGACTGGGGTAAGAAAGACGGCGCGGTCGATTGAGGTAGTGACCTGTCTGAGTCCGCCTCCGTCCGGTCGCACGACCCACGCCTGGGGTATGCCGCACGTTCGCGGCGAAGAAGCGCAACTCGTGAACGCGATCAAGGCTCCGTTTGGCGACCACTGGGCGGAAGTCGCGCCGAAACCTGGCGGCGTGATCTGGTGCAGGTCGGTTCCGTCGGCGTTCACCATGTAAAGCGCGGTGCTGAAGTGGTTCGATCCGTTGAAGGCTGCGAACGTCACGCGTGAGCCATCGGGTGACCAGTCCGCCCCTGCGCGATCAAAGAAGCCAAGATCGACCACCGACACTCCCGACGGGCTGAGTTGGATCGGGTCGGTTCCGTCGGTTCTCACCGAAAACAGGGTGCCGTGATCGTTTGAGTCGAATTGGGCGTAGAGGATCCGCGAGCCGTCGGGTGAGTAGCCGTACCCAATGTCCCCAATACCGCTGCCCGGGAGTTGGGTCGTGACCCGCACGAGATCGCCGGCGTCCGACGCGCGCACCGTGTACAGCCCCGCGTCAGCAGGATTCGCCATCCCCTCGCTGTGGCAAAGGAGTCGCGTGCCGCTCGGCGACCAGTTCAGGCAGAAGAGATCGAGCGGCAGGTTCGAGTTCAGGAGCGTGAAGCCGGATCCATCAGGGTTGGCCGTGGCCGGCTGGACGCCCGGCTGAACGCCCTCCGGACTCCAGACGTTGCACAGCACCTTGCTGCTATCCGGCGACCAGGTGTCGCAGGTGGTGCTATCCACGGGTCCGATCTGAATCGGGTTCGAGCCATCGGGGTTGATCGTGACGCCGTAGTTCGGAAAGACCTGGCCGAAGAGGATCTTCCCGTTCGTGCTGGGTACTGCCCCGGCCGGAAGCGCCGCCAGGGCGAAGAGCGCGACTGCAAAGAGCGCGATGAGGCGCACTCGTCCGCTCAGTTGAAACCTCATGTCTAGCCTCCCTCTCCCCCCGAGGAGTTGGAGCCGAGCAGCAAGCCTGCCTCCGCAGCCTTGGCTCTGCCTCGGAGAGACTGGTACGAGCGCAAGGAGATGTCAACCGCAGCCCTTTTCACCCTTCCGCGCGGGCAGCGCATTTCACACCAAGCGTCTAGCGGAGCCGGAACCAGATCCCGCCCTCGCGAGCCGGCTGGAGCTAACGGCGCTTTCTTCTCCGTTGGTCTGGCCAAAGCCCGAAGCGGTACTACATGGCGCTCCAGGGTCAACTTTCGGGCCAACTCTCGAAAAACATCGCTTCAACCGTGGGGCCAGGCCCGCAAACGGGCACAAGCTCCCCGCCGTTCTCAGGTGCTACAACCCGTTTGCCATGGACTTCCGCATCCTCGGGCCGCTTGAGGTCCGCGACCGAGGGCGGCCGATCGAGCTGCCTCGCCGAAAACAGCGGGCTGTGCTAGCGATTCTCTTGCTGCGGCGTGGCGAGGCCGTCTCAAGCGACGTGCTCGTCGATGGTCTCTGGGGCGAGGATCCACCACCGACGGCGCGGGCCGCCCTGCACAACTACGTCGCACAGCTCCGCCGCGCCCTCGGGCCGGGGCTCGTGCTCTCGCGCGGCGGTAGCTACCTCTTGGACATCGCGCCTGAGCAGATCGACGTCGGCCGCTTCGAACGGCTGACGGCCGAAGGCCGCGCCGCTTCCGGTGAGGAACGTGTCGAGAAGCTTCGGGAAGCCCTAGTGCTCTGGCGTGGGCCGCCGCTCGCCGACCTGGCGTTCGAACCGTTCGCAGCGAACGAAGCGAGCCGGCTCGAGGAACTGCGCACGGCCGCGCTCGAAGAGCTGATCGACGCCAGGCTCTCCCTGGGCGCAAGTGCAGACTTGGTCGCTGAGCTCGAGGCGCTGATCACCGAGCACCCGTTCCGGGAACGGCTGCGCGGCCAGCTGATGCTCGCGCTCTATCGCGCCGGCCGGCAAGCCGAGGCGCTCGAGGCTTACCAGCAAGCGCGGCGGGTGTTGACCGATGAGCTGGGAATCCAGCCGAGCGCGCCCCTGCGCGAGCTCGAACAGGCGCTTCTCCGCCAGGACCCATCAGTGGCGGCGCCGGTGAACGTGGCGACGGAGATCGCGGCGCCACAGGAGGAGCGTCGCAAGACGGTTACCGTCCTCTTCGCCGACGTCGCCTACCCCGTGACCCTCGACCCGGAGCTGCTACGCGAGACGAGCTTGGCCGTGCTTAAGACAATGCGAGGCGTCCTCGAGGGGCACGGCGCAATGATCGAGCAGCGGTCCGGCGACGAGGTGATGGCCGTCTTCGGAGTGCCGCGCTCGCATGAGGACGACGCGCTCCGTGCCGCGCGCGCAGCGACTGAGTTGCAGACAGAGATCACGGCCTTGGTGGACGTGCTCGAACCCGACCGGAAAGAAGGGATAGACCTGCGGGTCGCGATCGAGACTGGCGAGGTACTTGCGGGAGCGGACGAAGCAGGCCACGGCTTCATCGCAGGCCCTGCGATCACACTCGGCAGGCGGCTTCTGCAAACGGCGCGCCACGACGAGATCGTGGCCGGGCGGGCGACCCTCGAGCTCCTTGGCGACGCGGTTGTGATCGAGCCCATCGGCCGCCGAGGGCGCGGCGGGTCCCGCGTCCTCGAGGTCGTGGAAGGCGTGCCGACGCTCCAACGGCACTTCGAGGCGCCCCTGGTCGGACGGGGGGCCGAGCTGTCCGCGCTCCACCAAAACTTCGCCCGTGCCGTCGATGAACGCAGCTGCCGTCTCGTCCTGATCCTGGGTGAGGCCGGCATCGGCAAGACGCGGCTTGCGAGAGAGCTGACGACCGAACTCGACGGTGACGCGACTGTGCTGGTCGGGCGCTGCGCTTCCTACGGTAAGAGAGCAACCTATCTCCCGCTGGCCGAGATCATCAGCCAGGTCCGGGCTGGCAGCGAGCTTGGCGAGTTGCTCGGCGCCGACGAGCACGCCGAGCTGATCGGGGCGAGGTTGGCCGAGCTGACCGAAGAGGAGGGCGGTTCAGGCTCGGGGGGCGAGACGTTCTGGGCGGTTCGCCGCCTGTTCGAGGCGCTCGCCGGAGAAAGGCCAGTCTTGCTCCTCTTCGAGGACATTCACTGGGCCGAGCCCACTCTCCTTGACCTCATCGACTACCTCGCTGAGCGAATAACGGACGCGCCAATCCTCATGCTCGGTGCTGCCCGGCCAGAGCTGCTCGACGAACGGTCGGAATGGGTCGAGACGGAGATGATCAGACTTGCTCCGCTATCGAGCGAGGACGGCGAGCAAGTGATCGAGAACCTGGGCGAGGTTCCCGCCGAGCTCCGCGCGCAGATCGTCCACACGGCCGGGGGAAACCCGCTCTTCCTCGAGCAGCTCCTCGCGCACGCGGTCGAGGACGGGGAGCCGAAGACGCTGCCCCCGTCGCTCGAAGCGCTGCTCGCCAGCCGCCTCGACCATCTCGAGCCAGGCGAGCTCTCCGTCGTGCAGCGCGCAGCCGTGGCGGGACGCGAGTTCTCGCGCAAGGCCGTCGTTCATCTGCTCATAGGTCAGGAGGCTGCGAGCGTCGGCGCGGACCTGCGCGCGCTGGTTCGGAAAGGCTTGGTCCGGGAGAGCCGACCTGAGCCTACACACGAGGACAAGTTCCGTTTTCAGCATGTTCTCATCCGCGACGCGGCGTATGCGACGCTCCCAAAGGCACGGCGCGCGGAACTTCACGAACGCTTCGGCCGCTGGCTCGAGATCGATCAAAACGGCTCCGACGAGCTGATCGGCTTCCACTTCGAGCGGGCTTTCCAGTACATGGCCGAACTCGGGCAGGTCGAGGTCGACGCACGACGCCTCGCAACCGACGCTGGAGGGCGCTTGGGTGCGGCAGGCCTTCGCGCCGCGAAGAGCGGCGACACACACGCAGCGTCCAACCTGCTCACACGCGCTTCGTCGCTTTTGGATGCACGCGAGATCGCCCGGCGCGACCTTCTTGCAGAGCTCGGATTGGTCGTTTGGAGAGATGGGGACCTTCAACTCGTGGAGGACACCTTCGGTCAGGCGCTCGAAGCTGCCGTCTCAGAGCACGACCAGCGAGCCCAGCTCCGGGCGCGCCTGGAGCTCGCGTATCTCAGGCTCTTCCGAGCGCCCGAGGGCGGCGTCGACGAGCTTCTCTCCCTGGCGGCCGAAGCGATGCCCGTTCTCGAGCGGCTCGGAGACGACCGTACCCTCGGCCGAGTCTGGTACGTGTTGGCACACGTCCACGGCGGCTTCCGCTGCCGATACCGGCAGTCGGCTGAGGCGGCCGAGCGCGCCCTGCTTTATTTCCGCCGTTCGAACTGGCCGGTCGCACCCTGCCTGCAGGAGCTCGCCGCGGGCCTCTATTGCGGGCCCACGAGTGTCGATAAAGGAATTCGTCGCTGCCGGGCTCTGCTCGATGAAGCTGATCGGGGCGGCGAGGCGAACATCCTGGTCTTCCGGGCCGGTCTCGAGGCCATGGCCGAGCGGGTCGACTCCGCGCGGGATCTCGCCGGCCGCGCGCGGAACATCTACGAGGAGCTTGCCTGGACCGACAGGATCTGGGCGAATTACGCTGCGGTCGCTGCGGACATCGAGCTGCTCGCCGGCGATTACCATGAGGCAGAGCGTTTACTCAGAGCCAGTTGCGATCAATTGGAGGCCTGGGGCGAGCAGGCACGCCTGGCGACCCAGGCGGCCCAGCTCGGCGAGGCCATCTACTGGCAGGGACGATTCGAGGAGGTCCTCCGCTGGTCCCAGATCGCTGAAGACTGTGCCGCGACTGACGACGCAAGCGCTCAGTTCTCTTGGCGCGCGCTTAAGGCAAAGGCTCTGGCACGCCAAGGAGCGTTCAGCGAGGCTCATGCGCTGGCGAGAAAAGCAGTGGAAATCGCTGCGGAGACCGACGCCCTCCCCCAGCACGCACAGGTGCTACTCGGCTTCGCCGAAGTCCTTCGCCTCGAGGGTCATGCGCGGGATGCTGCGGAGGTCATCGAGGATGCGATTCGTCTTCTGGATAGAAAGGGAAACGTCGCTGCGAGTCGGAAGGCACGCTCGTCCCTCGTCGAGCTCGCACGCCTCTGACGACACTCGCAGCACGGAAAACCCTCCCGGGCTTTCCGTGCGTGGTTTGGAGTGGCTCAGTTCATCGACTGTGAGCGGGGGGGCGGGGCCCGCCGCCCGGGTTCGACGCGAGGCCGGCCGCCGGCGCCACCGCCGCGAGCACTCCAAGCGCAAGGCCGGTAGCGAGCAGCCGGCGCAGGGTCGTCCTGGAGAGCATTTCGGTCACCTCCTTTCGTTGGTCGATCACGGCCTCGACGCTAGGTCTGGCTGCGCTCGCATCGCCTCGGGCGAATGCCTCTCCCAAATCGGGGATTCCCCTGGTGTCAGAGGACGACGGCCGCAGGGCGAGTGAGCCGAAGCGACGCACCTCGTGTGGTTCGATGGGCTGTTTGTGGTGCGGGGCCGGCTCGAGGGTTAGCTCGCTGTCAGCGCCGCCGCTTCCGAGAGAGCGCCTTCGCGCGAGAACAGGTGAGCAAGCTCCGTCCGGGAGCGCACGTTCAGCTTGCGATAGACGCGGCCGAGGTGCGTTTCGATCGTCTTCGGACTGAGGAAGAGAGCGGCGCCCGCCTCCTTGTTAGTTGCGCCGCGCGCGACAACGAGCGCAACTTGAAGCTCCTGTGGGGTGAGCTGCTCCGCGGCGTACGGGTCGCGTCGCCTAGCTGTCTCTCCTGTTGCCGCGAGCTCCGTTCTGGCGCGCTCGGTCCACGATGCCGCGCCCAAACGCTCGAAGGTCGTCAACGCCGCGCGTAGGGGCTCCCGTGCCTCGGCGCGCCGCTTCGCGCGGCGCAGGCGCTCGCCAAGGCACAGCTCTGTGCGGGCGCGCTCGAACGGCGTCCGCGTACGGCCATGGAGCTCGAGGGCGCGGAAGAACTCGACCTCGAAGCCGTCCTCGGCTGCGAGTAGGCCGCGGCAGCGGGCGGCTGCGGCCAGGGCCCAGGTACGTTCGGTCTTGCTCGCCAGGCTTTCGAACTGTGCGAGTGCAAGCTCCGCTTCTACGGAGCGGCCGAGACGGACATACGTCTCGATCAGGTCCGGCGCCCACTGGATCACGCCAGGCTCCTTGAGCCCGTGCTCGGCGGCCCGGCGAGCAAGTGCCTCTAGTTGCTCCATCGCCCGGTCAACGTGGCCGAGCCCGAGCTCGAGCAGGCCGAGTCCGGAGCCCGCCAAGGCGACGACCGCGCCAACCCGCGGGTAGGCAATCGTCAACGCGCGCTCGGAATGTGCGCGGCAGTCGGACTCCCGTCCCTGCGCCGCCTCGAGTCTCGCGAGACAGCCGAGGCTGAATGCGAGCGTAGTGATCTGGTTCGTCTCGTCGGCAAGTCGGACGGCCTCGGTGGCACCCGCGTAGGCGGCAGCCCAGTTGCCAGTTCTGAAGTCGAGATCTGCCAGGACCGAGAGCGCATATGGGAGCGCCCCCAGAGCGCTGCCCGCACGCGCGGTGTCGATCGTCCTGGCGAGTACCTCGCGCGCGCGGTCGTACTGCTCAAACCACATCAGCAACTGGCCGTCGGGACGAAGCGGTTGGTAGAGGCCGTACGAAGGAGCCGACTCGACTGAATCGAGCAACAGGATGTAGTCCGAGAACAGCGGCACCGCCCTATGGGCATCGCCGCTGAGTACGAGCGCGATGCCGAGCACAGCCTTGGCGAGCGTCTCGGCGATCCCGCCCACCCGGTGGGCCAACTCATTAGCACGCTTGGCCGTTTCGAGCCCAGTGGTGATTTCTGCAGCCATAAAGCAGGCCCAAGCTGCGTCGGTCAGCATCTTCGCCGCCCGGGCCGGGTCGAGCTCCTCAATGCTCGCCGCCTCCTCAACGAGCAGCGCGTGCGCCGCTAACGGTGAGCCCTGCCACATGTCGATAACGCCGCGCCGGTGCTGGATTGCTGCGCGAACGCTCGGGTCGTCGGCGTTGTCGAGGGCTTCGTCGAGCAGTCCGCGCGCGTCGTCGGCCCGACCCACGAGCCAGGTGTCAGCGGCTGCTTGGCGCAGCCGGCGTGCCCGCTCGAAACCCTCGGTGCTGAGCCGGCCGGCCCGGTCAAACGCGCTGGCGGCCTCGGCGTGTCCACCGCGTCGCCGGGCGACGAGGGCGGCTTCCTCGAGAGCCCTGGCAGCCGCTTCGTCATACCCGGGGGCAGCGGCCGCGAGATGCCATGCGTGCCGGTCGAGCTGCCGCTCACCATCAACTGCGACCGCGAGCGCTTGGTGTGCAGCCCGTCGGGCGACCGCGGAGGCTTCGCGGTAGACCGCGGCTCTAAGGAGGGGATGGCGGAATTCGAGCATGCCCCCGGAAATGGAGACAAGCGCAGCCTTTTCGGAAGGCGCGAGCGAGCGTGGGTCGATGTCGAGTGCGACCAGGGCGGCCACGATCGTGTCCAGCTCGCCAGTGTCGCTTGCAGCTGCCACCAACAGCGCCTCGCGGGACGCCTCTGCCAGAGACTCGACCTGGCGCAAGAAAGCACGCTCGACAGTGGCCGCAGTCGTGAGCTCGTCGCCGAGCGGCTCCCTCCCGGCCAGCTGCTCAAGGCTCAGCAGCGCCGGAATCTCGACCAGCGCGAGCGGGTTCCCTGCAGCTGCGAGCAGGAGCTGCTCGATCACCTGCGGCGCGATCGTTACTTCGGCCGTACTGGTGAGCAGCACCTGCGCGGCGTCGCGATCGAGCGGGGTCAGACGCAGCTCCGGCAGCTCGGCGACGTCGAACATCGTCGCCCGTCCGTCGCGCACCGCAAAGAGGAGCGCGACACGATCGGCGTCGAGCCGCCGTTCAGCGAAGAGCAGAGCTTCGACCGACGAACGATCGAGCGACTCAGCCTCATCAACGATCACGAGTACTGGCTCATCCTCGGCGGCTGAGCCGAGCACGCCCAGCGTCGCGGCGCAGATCGCGAAGCGCCCAACCGGTGCAGGCGGTCCGAGGGCCAGCGCGGAGGCGAGCGCAACCGCCTGTTGCGCGGGAAGCTTGTCTAGCCGGTCGACGAGCGGTCGGAGCACGTCAGCCAGTCCGGAGAACGCAAGCTCGGACTCGGTGGGAGCTCCGCGTGCGCGTAACACGGTCATGTCGCTTGCCTGCTCCGCGGCATAGTCGCAAAGCGCGCTCTTGCCGATTCCCGCTTCCCCGCGGAGAACAAGCGCATCGCTGCGACCTGCGCGTGCCTGTGCGAGCAGCTGATCGACCCGCTCGCATTCGTTCAGACGCCCGAACAGCATCGGTCAATCGTACGAGCCGAACGTCACGAAGACGACCCAGAGATCTCCACGGTCGGCGAGAGTGAAGTTGTGATGAATGGGATGCCGTCACGTGAGACACCCCTCCGGCACCGTTGGCCGCCCCCTCGTCTCTTACGGATGCGCGAGCTACCTCACCTCACGCCCACGAGAAGCTGGCTTCCCTTAACGCTCTGAGCGGCAACTGAAACGCCTCCGCCGAGCCGATTGCCGCCAGTTGCAGTTAGTGACTGCGTTGAACCTGCCTTTCCCGGCGAACGACCGACCCTCGGCAACGGAACGCCGCGGCAAAGGTTGCTCAACGAAGCCCCCGCGGGCGATGCGAGAGGGCGTCCGCGACGGCCACGACCCGTTCTCTTGCGCTCAGTCGATCACCCTCGGCCGGGTCGACAGGGTCGCGTGATTGACCAAGATCTTCTTTGCTGCTGCGCTTTGGGCGCAAGCTTGCTGCTGCGAACCGGAGCAGCCGGTTTCGACGCGTTCTGGTCTTCATCGATAACCCCTCCAACGGTCTCGCTTTTCTCACTCGACGCAGCATCGCTACCGCCTCTAACCCGGCGCTAACGCGACGGTGCTTCACATCGCTCGCGGGCGATACAGCGACTTTGGCCGGGGTGAGCGTGCTACTACCGACAGCTCCGGACTTCCGCACAATCCGGCCGCTGTGTGGCCTTTCCCATCTGAAATCGCGCGTTAGCGCCGTGTTAGACGCCGCCGCCAATGTCTTCGATCAGAAGCTACTTCGAGAGAGGAGGTGTGCAACATGGTGGCTTCTGTAACAGGACATATGCGACGCAACCTCATCGCCTACCTTGCGTTGCTCTTCGCACTCAGCGGCTCCTCATATGCAGCGACCACGCTGCTGCCCTCGAACAGCGTCGGCACGCGGCAAGTGATCAACCACTCGCTGCTGAGCCAGGACTTCAAGCCGGGCCAGCTTCCGCGTGGCCGGCAAGGCCCTGCGGGGAGCCCGGGTGACCAGGGACCTCCGGGCGTTGCCACGGTGGGTTCGGTAAGCGGCCCAGCCGGTCCGATGTGCGCAAACGGAGGCGCTGCGTGCCAGGTGGGGTCATCGACCGCTACCTGCCCCGCTGGCAGCGTGATAGTCGGTGGTGGTTGGACCTCGGACTCGGTCACCGTCAGCGTGCCTTTTGCTGCCCGCACGGGCGGGACGACGTACGGAGTCATCGGGATTAACTACGACCCCGCTGCTCGCTCGATTACGGCACAAGCCATCTGCGCGGTTGGCCCGGGTGTTAGCAGCTCCGCAGCCACTCAGGCCGGCAGCTCATCGTTCGAAAGGGCGGTCGCGCAGGCGAAGAACCAGGCGGGTCGTTGAGTCGGGTTCGCTCCCACGGGCGGGGGTTGCAGCCCCGCCCGTGGTGTGGGCTAACCCTGGCTTACGTGCGATTCAGCGAGATGGTCGAGCATCAGGGATGGCGATACCCCCGGCAAGCGCAACTTGGGGCACATATCGACTGGCTCGGCAACGCACTCCAGAGCGCACCGTGGCCGCATTCCCGAGTCTGGTAACGGCCTTAGCAGCAGGCCGGCGCCCGCGTTAGAGCGGTGTTAGAGCACGGTTCTATTCTCGCCCAAGCCAAATCGGAGGAGGTGTTGTACATGCGAATGGTCCGGCGAACCATTCTTGTTGCGACTGCGGCTGCTGTGATCGCCGGTTCTGCGGCGGCTGCGGCTAACGCTGACATGATGATGACTGTCGGCGCGCCAACCTTGGGCGGCAGAGTCTTGATCACAGTCCCGCTGACGATCACATGTTCGCCCTTCGACCCCTCGCTCACGCCAATCTCGGCAGGTGCTTTCATCTCGGTCGAGCAGGCGTCGGGGCAGTCGATCGCTCAGGGCTTCGGCTCGGTCGGTGGCTTTATGGGCTTCCCCCAAATCGCCTACAGCTGCGATGGAACCCCACAGAACGTGTCCGTACTCGTTCAGGCGAACCCAAGCGGGCCTCCATTTCACGGTGGGCCAGCGTCGTTCACGATTTCCGCTGGGGCGAATGCCGGGCTTCCGTGCAGCTTCTATCCCGGCTGCTTCACCAACGTCGTGGGCCAGGGTGCGAGCTTCGGACCGGCGATCCTCAACGTCCATTAAGGCCGTCCACGGCTACAGGGGAGAGGGCCCGGGGCGGTTCGACAAAGGGAGGCCCCGTCAGCATCGGGGCCTCCCTAGTCGTTCTCAGGAAACGGTTTCGACGCGGGCGGGGTCCGTTGCCGACCGTACAGATACAAACGCGGCTGAGTAGGAGGTTTCGGTGGAGCGGAGCGGCGCCGGAGTCGAACCGACCGAGCGTGGGGCTGCCACGCCGCACCGGTTTTGAAGGTCCACGGAATTCGGGACTGCTATCTCCAAGCCCTTCGGCGTTGTCTGCTTCGGCGACCGACCAGCCTGACGAAGCAGCCGGTCGGGCAACCGCAGTTTGACTACCGTGGGGGGATCCGCGGCGTGCTGCCAAACTGCACCGGGTGAGCGGGCGTTTGCGATCGGCTACAGCCGGGGCGATGGCCGCGACCGTGTGGGCCCTTCAAGAGCCGATCGACCAGCGGCTTCTGCGCTGCGACTACTCCGATGTCGCCGTGCTTGGCAAAGCGGTGACGCGCGGCCGAAGCTGGCGTGCCGCCGGGCTCGCGATCCACGCCGTCAATGGGGCGCTTTTCGGGCTCGCGTTTCACGAGGCACGGGGCATCCTGCCCGCCGAGCCCCGGAGGCTCGCGATCGGGATGGCCGTCGCCGAGCACGTCGCCCTGTACCCGCTTTGCTACATCGTCGACAGCTACCACCCGGCGCGCGGTGAGCCCGGGATCCCACAGCTCCTGACCAATCCGCGCGCGTTCGCGCAGGCGACTTGGCGCCACGCGCTTTTCGGCGCCGTGCTTGGCCAGTTGGCCTAGGGAGAATTGGCCTGGGCGGATGATTCTGGGCTACCGCTCTCGCAGTGGTCGGGCGCTTCGGTTCGACGCCCGTCCCTGACGGTGGCCTCGTGAGCGCCGGCTAGCGCGTCCGCCGAAGGACGCGACGGTGTGTGCGGAGGCCGGCCCAAGCCCAGGACGGGGTGCGGCGACGGGCGAGCGTGACCGCCTCCCGAAGGGCCCCAGTCGCATCCTCGTGGATCCCCTCGCCGTGACCGACGAGCACGTGTTCGGGCTCTACGGCGAGCAGTCGCCGCGGCGGCGTCAGCCGGAGCAGCGGCGAGACGCCGAGCTCCTCTCCCGGCCCGCGGTAGTACTCGGCGGTGCCGACCGCGTCGGCGCAGACGAGCGTCCGCTGCTCCGGGAACCAGAGCGCGACCTCGTGCCACCAACTGCGCCGCAGGAGCGGCACCACGTCGAACGGCGCGCCCGCAGGGGGCTGCTCGGGAACCTCGTAGTGTGGGACGCCGAGCTGCTCCGCGACGCCATGGCAGTCACGGCTGTGCCGGTCGAGCAGCTGCACAACGCCGGCCGGGTCGCCGAGCTCACGCGCGCGCTCCAGCGCGGCCTCGTCGGCCACCGGGTCGATCACCCAGACGCGCCCCCGCGATGCGACAGCGTGCGAGGTCCGCTGCATGAAGCCTGGCTCGGGCGCGATCCAGCCGAACGCGAAGCCGATCCCATCGACGAACCGGACGCCGCCCACGCCAGCGACGGTACCTAGGCGGAACCTCTCGGCACGGACAGCACCACTCGGGCCGCGTGCGAAGGAAGCAGCAGCGATCTTTTCGTTGGTTGTCGCAGTTCCCGCAAAACGCGACCGCGGCGCACCGGACCGACGGATTCCGGCCGAAGGAGAAGGCAAGATGTCAAGTTCCGGGGCTCACCTTCCGAAGACCAGAAAGAGACCTCGACTTGGGGGGCTGCGTATGAATCGATTCTGGAAATCCGGACGCGTTCGCTTCGCCGCCGCAGGAGCAGTCGCTCTCACGGTTGCGGCGCTCGCGTCCATGGGTGGGGTCGGCTATGCCGCAAGGCTCGTCGGAGGTTCGAACATCTCCGCCGCCGCCGCTCAGTACCCACCGTCCAAGGTGACGATCTGTCACCACACTCACTCGCAGAAGAACCCGTTCGTGACGATCATCGTCTCGGAGCGAGCGTTGCCGGCACACCTCGGCCACGGCGACACGGTCGGGCCGTGTCCGCAACAGAGCCTCACCCCGGAGCAGGGCGAGAGCCCCGCGAAGCAGCATGGAAAGACTCACCACCACTCCAAGGGTCAGCAGAAGGACAAGAAGAAGGGCCACGCTGGTGGTCACGAGGGCTCGACTCTTGGAAGCTTGCTCCAAGGGCACGAAGGTCAGGGCCACGGCCAGAGCCAGGGCAACGGCCAAAGCAAGACCAACGGCCACAGCCACGGTAAGGGCAAAGGCCCTGGGAATAGTCAGGGCGACGGCCAGAGCCAACCCAAAGGCCAAGGCAATGGTCAGAGCCACGGGCACTCCAACGACCAAGGCCAGGGCCAAGGCGGGAGCCACGGCCATGGCAATCCGGGCGGCGGAAACGGCAACGCCCACGGACACGAGAAGTAGAAGCCGCCATCAAGGCGGAGCATCGACGAGAGAGCCCCTGCCTGGGGCTCTCTCGTCTTAAGGAGCGAGTCACTCCCTCGTCCGCAAAAGGGTGGACGCCCACGTTCCCTGAGGTCGCGAGGACGCGGAGGTTGCGCTTGAGCGCCGTGAGGCCGAACTGGTTGCCGCCGGTGGGTCCTGGAACCGCGGCTGCGGCCACGTTAGGGTGATCGCCATCATCGGCTTGGTTCACTGAGATGCGCGGTTTGAGGGTACTCGGCGTGGTCGCGGCCGCGGTTGCTCTCGCAGGACTCGTGCCAAGCGCGGGCGCGAGCGCCTCGAAACCGCGCCAGGAGGGCGGGCTAACGCCGATCGTCCTCTTTCCCGCTTTCCATTTCACGCGCCTGCTCGTCACGGTGCACGACCAGCGCATCGATCCAGCTTGCTCGCGCTCGGGCTCGTTCGA